>Ga0307405_10000006_pt1 | contig 361477 bp, 318 predicted proteins | sample 322Cmetagenome_2_FD_203311 | JGI IMG/M metagenome (GOLD analysis project Ga0307405, IMG submission 203311) | Maize rhizosphere microbial communities from greenhouse at UC Davis, California, United States - 322HYB-C-1 | ecosystem: Host-associated > Plants > Roots > Rhizosphere > Soil | place... | reverse complement strand
CGTCCACGTCCGGCACCTGATTTAAATGCAGCAGTTGGCGACGACCGTGGTGCAGACAGAGGCGAAAGAGGTGCCGGACGTGGACGTGGTAGCGAAGGTTACACCCGTTTGTTCATCAACTTAGGTTCTGTGGATGAGTTTACCCGTGGCGATATGTTGTCATTTATCTGTAACAACGGTAAAATTGGTGGCAAAAGCGTTGGTAAAATCGATTTAAAAGGTGTTTTCTCTTTCTTTGAAGTGGAAGACGATGTAGCTGACAAAGTTTTTGAAGGCTTTAAATCTGTTGAGTTTAACGGTCGTCAGGTACGTATCGAGAAAAGTGGAGACGGTGGTCGTGGTGAAGGCGCAGGAGAAAGACGCGGTGGCGGCGAAAGACGTAGCGGTGGCGGTGGTTTCGGCGGTGAACGCAGAAGCGGCGGTGGCGGCGGCGGTTATCGTGGCGGCGGCGACAGAAGAAGTTCTGGCGGCGGTAGCGGAAGACGTGAAGGCGGAAACAGCGGTGGCGGTTTCAGAGATTTCTCTGGACGTAGCCGTGACGACAAAGGTGGCAACACCGGAGGTCCACGCAGAGAAGGCGGAAACCGTGAAGGTGGCAGTGGCGAACGCAGAAAAAAATGGTAAATCACTAAACCAAATATTTTACAGCCGTTCTGATTATTCAGAGCGGCTTTTTTTATGGGTAAATTTTGTTGTTTTGAGGATCGTCATTTCGAGCGGAGGGCAACGCAGTCGAGAACCACGTAGTGCTCAGCGAAGCTAAATCTATTAGTATATCTGTTCGGTGTCGCATCAACAGATATATGTGATGTCAGATGTTACCATCTGACATATAACAGATTCTTAATTTAAGGCTTCTATAGTTACCTTTCAATCAATATAATATCCATCTACAATTCCTTTACTAAATTAATCTCCAGTCAGATGGTAACATCTGAATTCACACCCAATTTTTGTTTAAAAAACAGCTGTAAAACATTATATTTAACGTTTAGATATACTAAACACGATCATGCGTTATTTAAAGTTTTTCATAATTTTATCTTCACTATTCATCAACAGCGGGCTTTCTGCTCAACAAAAGGTTTCTGATCAAAAAATGCAATGGTTTGCCGATGCCAAACTGGGCATTTTCATCCATTGGGGTATTTATTCGGTTAATGGCATTTCCGAATCGTGGTCGTTTTTTAACAATTATATCAATCATGATGCCTACATGAAACAGCTTAATGGTTTTACCGCTGCAAAATACAAACCAGAAGAATGGGTAAACCTGATTAAAGAAAGCGGTGCTAAATATGCTGTAATTACCACAAAACATCATGATGGTGTTGCCCTGTGGAATAGTAAAGCTCCCTTAGCCACTACCACATTAAAAAATAGCGCTGCAAAAAAAGATTTAATCACTCCATTTGCGGCTGAACTTAAAAAATCGGGACTTAAAACAGGATTATATTTTTCTTTACCTGATTGGAGCTACCCGGATTATGATGGTTTTACCCGCGACAGGAAACGTTATGATTATAAACAGGATCCAGTACGCTTTAAAAAATTCCAGAATTATTTTCAAGGGCAATTAAACGAACTGTCGGCCAGGTATAATCCTGATTTGGTATGGTTTGATGGCGATTGGGAACATAGTGGAGAGGAATGGCAGGCCAAGAATATATTGACAAATTTACGCAAGGTAAATCAGAACATCATTATCAACTCTCGCTTAAACGGCCATGGCGATTACGATACACCGGAGCAAGGTGTTCCCGTTGTAAAACCAAGCTCACCAGAATGGGAACTTTGTTATACCATGAACGATTCGTGGGGTTATCAACCTTATGATAATCATTATAAATCGTCAAATATGATTATCCGCACCCTCGTTGATTGTATCAGTATGGGCGGTAACTTATTGCTTGATATTGGACCAAAGGCGGATGGAACTATTGCGGCAGAACAGGTTAAAATTTTAAAAGATTTAGGCCGCTGGACTCAAAAACATGCAGAGGCCATTTATGGTACACAGGCCGGGATCCCAGATGGGCATATTATCGGTAAAACTACCTTATCCAAAAACAAAGATGTATTGTACCTGTATCTCGATTATAAAACCAAAAATGGGATTTTACTATCAGGTATAAAATCAAAAATAAACAACATTGAAGTAGTCGGCAGCAGAGCACAGCCATATACAATTAAGCTAAATGAAACAGATTATCTCCTTAATTTTAAGGAAGCAGATTTTGACAGCGATGTAACCGTTCTAAAAGTATCATTAAACGGCCCTATTCAGCTCGATGAAGACAAACAGAAAACCCTTTCGCTCGCAGACTTATATGCTGCGCCCAAACAACGGGGTTTAACCAACTTAAATTTGAACAGGCTGGCCATTAACTTAAATGCAGGTACAAATGTATTTCAAAATACCGGTTTACCTGCTGATGGCTTAGACTTTAACCCTGGAATTAAAAGCGCAGATCAAAAGATTAGCAACTGGGTAATTAAAAACGCAGAAGTGCTATACAAAACAGGCAAAGGCATTCCCAGCGGCCATTACCAGGGCAATACAGCACTTTCTGTAGATAAACAAACCCTTTACTTATTTGTAGAAGGCACACCAACCGGGCCAATTGCCATTAAGGGTTTAAAAAACAACATCAGCAGGATCAGGATTGTGGGTGAAGGTACCATGCTGCCGCACGAAATTTATAACAAACTGTATTGGAGCAAAATACCGGGAATTGTTTACATTCAGGTACCTAAAGATAAATTAGATCCTGAATTAACCGTTATTGCAGTACTTTTAGATAGCCCAATTGATTTGTACCGCGAAAAAGTTGGCGCGATTGAAAGCAACCTTTAATTATTTTGTATCCTAAAGATCCTTCGACTCCGCTCAGGAGGGCGGCAACCATGCGGAGTTTCTGTGCTTCTGTGCCCGAAGAGCAAGGCCAATGTCCTTAAGTTAAGCCATGCTCATGGGTAAACATAATTTACCAAGATAAATTAGGATGCACACAGATATAAACATCTGTATTTATCTGTGTCCATGTGTGGTTAAAAACTCTTAATTTAATGACATGACGGCAAGTGGTCGTGGCAAAAAATTATTTAACAATTGTAAAATAGTGGCGCGACTTTACGATTATCCTTAAATTGCATTACTTTCGCACATCATGCAGGCAAAATATATTTCATATCAGGAAACCGGATCATTTTCAAAACTGGTTTTAGATTATATTAACGACGAAGAACAGCTTAAAGCTTTTTACAGCTATCGTCCTGATATGGAGGGCTTAGCCAAAGCAATTGAGCATAGAAATTTTTCAGGGAATAGAGAAACTTTAGTAAAGGTTTTACAAGAGCAATACCAGCATTTACAGCCTAATAAATCGGTTACCAAAAACATAGAACTTTTAGGCTCATCGAATACCTTTACGGTTACAACAGGCCACCAGTTGAATCTTTTTACCGGGCCGCTTTATTTTATTTACAAAATTGTAACTACCATTAATTTAGCCATCGAGTTAAAAATGGCACATCCCGATAAAAACTTTGTTCCGGTTTATTGGATGGCAACAGAGGATCACGATTTTGATGAAATTAACCATGTAAGTGTTGATGAAAAGAACATTAGCTGGATACAGCAAACCAACGGCGCCACCGGAAGACTAAGCACCAAAACCGTTGCCGCAGCAGTAACGGCTTATAAAGGATACCTTGGGATCTCTAAAAACGGAAAACGAATTGCCAAACTGGTAGAACAGGCCTATTTGCAACATGATAATTTAGCCGATGCCACCAGGTTTTTGGTGAATAACTTATTCGAGAAATATGGCCTGGTGATTGTGAATGCTGATGATACACAACTAAAAAAACAATTCGCGAATATCATTACCGAAGATATCATTCAGCATAATAGTGCAAAAAATATCGACGAAAGTTCGAAAAACCTGGAGGATTTAGGCTATAAAACGCAGGTGAATGGCCGTGATATTAACTTCTTTTACCTTATCGACAATCTGCGTGAGCGTTTGATCTTCGAAAAAGGAAATTACATTGTAAATCATACAGACATTAATTTTACGGAAGCGGAACTAAAAGCCGAAATCGAATCACATCCCGAGCGTTTTAGTCCGAATGTGGTGATGCGGCCCATGTACCAGGAAGTGATTTTGCCAAACATTGCTTATATAGGCGGTGGTGCAGAAGTAGCTTACTGGATGCAGTTAAAGGCAAATTTCGACTTTTATAAAGTTGATTTTCCGGTTTTATTATTGCGTAATTCGGCTTTATTGATTGATAAACGCAGTGCGCAGAATTTATACCATTTAGGTTTTTCTTTAGAAGATATATTTTTACCAGTTGAAACGTTAAAAAACATTTGGGTAAAGCGAAATACAACTGCCCAGTTGAGCCTGTCTGATGAAACCAGGGCCATTAACAGCATTTTCGATCAGATTAAGCTAAATGCCTATAAAATAGATAAAACGCTTTCCGTATCAACAGATACAGCAAAACAGCGGACCAATCATTTATTGGCTAACCTGGAGAAGAAACTATTCCGCGCAGAGAAAAGGAAACATGAAACAGCATTGCTGCAGATTGATAATGTAAAGAAAAGACTTTTCCCGAATGGAGCACTTCAGGAAAGAACCTTAAATATTGCACCCATGTATGTAAATTATGGAGAAGATTTTCTTTCCTCATGCATAGAAAACTTCGAACCACTGGGAGGCGATTTTACTGTTTTATTGCCGTAATTTATTTTTAAAACGCGTCATGCTGTCCCGAATATTCGGGATCAGCATCTATCAAGGAAGACCCTGATCCCGATTTTAAATCGAAACAGGGTGACGACAAATAGTATACTATGAATTTCATCACTTTTACCGAAACCAACCTTAGAGCTTTTACCTTTAGTGTTTTTAAAAAAATGGGCTGTTCTGATGAGCATGCCGATTTAGCAACCGATGTATTAATCCGTTCAGATTTACGTGGAATCGACTCGCATGGCGTTGCCCGTTTAAGCGGTTATGTACGCCTTTGGGAAAAGAAAAGAATAAATGCGACACCTAATATTAAAATCGTACATGAAACACCGACTACTGCCACTGTAGATGGCGATGCAGGTTTAGGCTTAGTGGTTGCGCCATTTGCTATGAAAGTTGCTATAGCAAAAGCAGAAAAATACGGTAGCGGATGGGTATCGGTTAAAAACTCCAACCATTTTGGTATTGCAGGTTACCATGCTCTAATGGCGGTGGAAAAAGATATGATCGGCATCAGTATGACCAATGCAAGCCCTTTGGTAGCCCCTACTTATGCGAACGAACGTTTATTGGGCACCAACCCCATGTGTTATGCTTTTCCTGCAGGGAAATACCCACCAGTAATTGTAGATATGGCCACAGCAGCGGCAGCAAACGGAAAACTGGAAATTGCCCAAAGAGCAAACAAAAGTATTCCGGATGGTTGGGTTCAGGATAAAAGTGGGAAAAACTCTACCGATCCGAACGAATTAAAAAACGGTGGTTCGCTCCTTCCTTTGGGCAGCGATAAAGATCATGGCAGTCATAAAGGTTATGGGTTAAGTGCTACGGTCGATATTTTATCAGCGGTGTTATCTGGCGCGAATTATGGCCCTTGGGTACCTCCATTTGTGGCTTTCTTAGAGCCATCGGCAAATCCGGTTGGCGAAGGACTTGGCCACTTTTTGGGCGCTATGCGCGTAGATGGTTTCAGACCAGCTGCAGAGTTCAAAAATCATTTAGATAATTGGGTAGAACGCTTTAAAAGCGCAAAAACGATAGATCCAGATAAAAAGGTAATCATCCCCGGCGAACCTGAATATGAATTTGAACAGGAAAGGAAAATCAGCGGTATTCCGATCATTGATGTTGTGGTAAAGGATCTGAATGAACTTGCTGTTAAATTGGGTATAGAAGAATTAAAATAGCTTTATTTAACCGCAAAGGGCGCGGAGAAGAAAACGCTAAGTTCGCAAAGTTGGGTGCAGCAATTCTATTTTTTCCTTAAAGATCCTTCGACTATGCTATCATTGACAGATCCAGTAGAAAGTCGTCATCTCGACTGGAGCGCTGCGAAATGGAGAGATCTATCTAGGCAGATTTCTCGACTGCGTTGCACTCCGCTCGAAATGACGAAAACTAGGGGGGAGCGATCTCCTTGAACTTCTATGTCATTTATATTGATTTTTATACAATAAATTATCCCTCAGGATGACGACCGCATGGAAATTTCATGTTTTCCCTGTTTCCGTGGCAAAAAATCTCGCACATAAAAAAGCCGCAGATTTAACCAGAATCTGCGGCAAAATTACTTGATATTGTTTATCCCCAACCATAGGAGGTATTTTTTTAAGGCTTAACAGTTAAGTTATCCTTTAAATAAAGTGATTTACTTGATGATCCGATCATAATTCTATATTCCCCAGGAGCTACTTCCCATACATTATTGATATTGAGTGTTTGCAGCACCTCTTTATCCAGTTTGAATGAAATTACCTTTGTTTCGCCAACCTTTAAATGTACCCTCTGAAAAGCCCTCAATGCAAGAACTGGCTGCGCCAATTTGCTTAATAGCGGCCTCATGTACAACTGCACCACTTCTTCACCATCGTAATTGCCAGTATTTTTAAGCTCGAAGCTTAAGTTAGCGGTTTCATTTTTAGCGATACTTTTACGGTTAAACCTCAAATTGTTGTAGGAAAAGTTGGTATAACTTAATCCATATCCAAATGGGAAAAGTGGTTCGCCGCTTAAGTTGTTATAATCATCGCCTCTTCCAGTAGGTTTGTGGTTGTAAACCAATGGTAACTGCGATTCATCAATCGGGTAAGTAATTGGAAGTTTACCTGATGGATTTACCTTCCCAAGCAGTATATCTGCAATGGCGCTACCGCCTGCTTCGCCTGGGTACCAAACATTCAAAACTGCATTTACTTTATTTAACCAAGGCTGCATATTGATGGCACTTCCACCGGTTAATACCACAATAATAGGTTTCCCGGTTTTTGCGAGTTCTTCCAATAGCATTTCTTGATTACCAGGCAGATTTAACATCGCCCGATCTAAAAACTCTCCTTCTTTTATACCAGCAACAAATACGATTGCATCGTTATTTTTTGCAGCAGTCACCGCATCAGCTATTTCGTTTGATTCCCTGATATTATAATCCCAGATCAGTTTGATTTTACCATTGCCTTTGGGCTCAAAAAACTCGACCTTAATTGCATACTCCTTATTTTTCTCAAAATGAAATGGAACGGTCTTCGTATTGAAAGATTTTTTGTCCCAATTATCGATAAGCAACTGGTTATCCAGGTATAATCGGTAACCATCATTTCCCTCCAATCCGATATTAACATCAACATTTTGTGGCACCTCAATCTTGCCGGCCCACCTTACCGAATAATCATCCAATTGGAGCTGCTCGTCTGGCGGGTACAATGTCCAGCTGAAATTAACAGCCTTATCATTTACTTCTTTAATTGGGTTTCCTGAAAATTGAAGCCCTTTGTAATAGCTCCCCATTAATCCTGCTTTCTGATTAGCAGAAAGAAACTGGCTATCTATCGGAATATAAGTTTGCAGTTCCCGGCTGCTGCCTTTTACATAATTAACCTTAACGTTGTTGGATACGGCATTTTTTAAGCCCTCCAATATATTTATCTTATTGTTTCCGGTACCACTATAGCCACCTAATCTGGCTTCAATAGCATCTTCCCCTACCAGTAAGATCTGCTTTGCACTTTTTAACGGAAGTGTGTTGTTATCATTTTTCAGGAGCACAAAAGATTTTAAAGCGGCCTCTTTGGCCAGATTGTGATTACTTTGATCACTTAGCATCTTTTCAGCAATACTTTCATCCACGTAAGGATGCTCAAACAGCCCCAGCTCGAATTTAGCTTTTAAAACCCTTGCCAATGCATCATCTATTCTCGATTTTGGAATGCTACCATCTAAAAATGCAGGTAAAAAAAGTTTGTAATGGTTATAATCTACCTGGAAGATTACATCAAGGCCCGCGTTAATTGACTGCGCCGTAGCATCTTTATAATCTTTAGCTGTAAAATGTAATACATTGGCACCTCCAACTGCACCTGCATCAGAAATTACGAAACCTTTAAAGCCCCATTCTGTTTTTAGTTTAGTGGTGAGCAGCCATTTATTTGAGGTTGCCGGAGTACCAAAAACGCTGTTATAGGAAGTCATTAATGAACGGATACCTATGTTTTTAACCCCGTCTTTAAATGCAGGAAAGTGGATTTCTTCTAAAAAATGTTTATCCATCTCTATCGGATAACTATCCCGTCCGCCATCACCAACATTGGCAATAAAATGTTTTGGGGTAACAATGATATTCTGCCTTTCTATGGCATTCATAAAAGCATGGCCTATTACAGTTGTTAGATAAGGGTCCTCTCCATAGGTTTCTTCTACCCTGCCCCATCTTACATCTGTAGCGATATTGATTACAGGTGCCAAAAGATCTCTCAAGCCACGCGCCCTTGCCTCATTGGCAATAGCGGTACCAATTTTGGCCACTAAAGTAGTATCGAAACTTGCAGCCAAACCAATTGATTGGGGGAAAGCAGTAGCACCCTGCCTCACCAAACCATGTAAAGCCTCATCAAATGGAATGATGGGAATGCCCAAACGGGTTTCCTCAACAAAATATTTTTGAATTTTATTTACCTTTTTAGCCAAAGAAAGTCCGTCTTCAGAAGTATTGTAGGTTAACATTTGTTGTGCATTACCACTTCCCTGGGCAGCAGCACTTACCTGCAAACCAAAAATACCTTGTTTAAACTGATCTTTATTCTTTTCGGTTACGTCTCCTGGAATCATAAATAACTGCCAGAATTTCTCTTCTGGCGTCATTCTCGAAATGAGATCTTTTACCCTCAAATCAATACTTAATTTCGGATTTTTATAGGGCAAAGCTTTTCCTTTTTTAACTTGAGCAAAAAGGCCACTGCAGAAAAATAATGCAGGCAATAAATATAGATATCTTCTCGGTTTCGGCATTGCTAATTAGTTTCGGGCGTAAAAGAAAAAGTCAGGGCTATTTTCTCCTCTGTTTTAGGAAAATCGAAGTGTACCTTGCCATCTTTCAATGTCCATTTTACCTTTTGGTTGGTACTTAAAATAGTAATGAGACTGCCTTTTTTAGGAATACTCCCTTGCCATGAAATTTCTTTGTTTGGCGTATTGCCAATTAAACTGATGCCGTAAATAATTTTACCATCTTTACTTTGTGTGAACCAGTTCTGTCCATCATGGTAGTTTTTGGTAATCCTTGTTCCGTAAATGGCGACACCATTTTTACTGGTCCACTTCCCAATTTCATCCAATCTTGTAATCACATTATCAGGGAGTGTTCCATCTGCTTTCGGACCAATACCTAAAAGCAAACTTCCACCTTTGGCCACTATTTCTACTAATTTATGAACCACTTCACCTGTCGATTTATACTGATCGTTGGGTACAAAACCCCAGGCTCCGCCTAAAGTCATGCAGCTTTCCCATGGATAATCCAATTGCTTTTCAGGGATTTTTTGTTCAGGGGTTTGGTAGTTTTCAAACTGGCCATGTACCGTTCTATCGACCACAATCAAACCAGGTTGTGCTTTTCTGGCATCAGCGGCAATTTTCGGCATATCAATATCCTGACTCCACTGTGGAATAGGCGCTCCCCATGAAAGTACTTCTTCATTTACCGATGCTAAAGGCCTTACCCAACCACCGTCTAACCACAAAATATCGATGCTTCCGTAATTGTTCATTAACTCGCCAATCTGATTCTGAGTGTAGCTCTTGAACATATTCCATCGCCATGGGTTCTTTCTGATGTCGTAATTGTTATTTCTATCTGCAGTGGCATATTTGTCCCACCAATAGTATTGAGAATGCCAGTCGGGTTTAGAAAAATAAGCCCCAATCATAAAATTTTCCTTACGGAAAGCATCGAACACATATTTAGCTACGTCTTTTTTGGCATTGGTTGAAAAAGGACCTTTTGCAATGCTAAAATCAGACTGTTTGGTATCGAACATGGCAAAGCCATCGTGATGTTTGGTGGTAAACACCAGGTATTTCATTCCTGCACTTTTACCTGCTTTGGCCCATTGCTCAGGATTAAATTTTGTTGGATTAAATTTCTCGTTTAAGCCCCAATACCATTTCTTGTAATCATCGTACTTTATTGTACTGTCTCTGTCAATCCAGTCTTCTGAACAGATTGACCATGATTCAATAATTCCAGGAACAGCATATAAGCCCCAGTGGATAATCATTCCAAACTTTTGGTCTTGCCAGTGTTCTAATTTCTTTTTTACTGCTTCATCTTTAGGCCATTCGTATTTGGTCGATTCTTTGAGGATATCGTTTCGTTGGGCAAAAGCGATATTAACGCAACAGATAAAGGCAATTAAAAGGCTAGGTAATTTCATATTTTAATATAATTAAAAATCCCGGCAGAAACTGCCGGGATTTAATTTACAAGGATTAAGGCATCCAGAATATTTTAGTTTTGCGGGTATCTTTAGCTACTACAGCCTGATAATTTGCACTATTTAAAGTTTTCTCTTTTGCCGGATAAATTAATCTTGTTGGAGGAGTCTCATAACCTGCTTGCTTTCCGTTTGTAGGGAATGTTAACACAGGGATACCAGTTCTTCTGTATTCAGACCATGCTTCCGTCGATTGAAGAACACCAAAGTGCACCCATTTTTGAGTATAAATTTTTGTTAATTTATCTGTTGGAGCACCAGTGTAGGCTGCAGTAGAAGTATTTATCCAAGTATCAATTGTTGTTGCTGAGGGAAAAGTTTCCTTAACATACGCCCCTTGGTTTATATTATTCAGGTGATAATAAAATGCCACAGATTGCCTTAAAGCAATATCGTAAGCCGTTTTGGCATCTGTTGTACTGCCCCAGCGCTCAAATGCTTCTGCTTTTAGCAAGTTAACTTCCGATGCCGTAATTAAAATTCCAGGAAGTTTTTGGTTGAAAACAAATGTTCCCGAATCTAACACCGCATAATCAGCCCAGCTTGATTCTTGTTGGGCTGTGGTGAAAGTTATTGGCATAGCTCTGTAAGTTGTATTCTGAACGAATTTACCTCCTACTGTACGACCAAATTTTTCATATAATACCGGAATGCGCGGATCATTTGCTGGTACGAGAACTGTATTTAACATATAATCAGTAGCATACCAACTGCCTTCAAAAAATGCATCATGCAAATCGCTTGAACTGTTTGTAAGAGGCTGCAATAAAATATCAGAAACACTTGGGTTGTAAGTGCCAACATTACCACCATCAACTAATGGAAAATTAGTCTGATCGCCCAACATTTGAAGTACAGCAGTTTTTGCTGTTTCCTCGTCAGTCTTCGAAATACGCATTAACAGCCTTAAGCGCAATGAATTAGCGTATCTAGTCCATTTATTTACGTCTCCCTTTAACAGAATATCTGCTTTAGCGAAAGCAGCGGTAGAAGTTGCTGTTTTGAAATAGGTGCTTGCACTTGCTAAATCAGCAATAAAGCTAGTATAAAGTGCTTTTTGCTCATCGTATTTAGGGTTTTTAATCAAATCATTTGTTGTTAAACCCCCAGCTTCTGAATAAGGAATATCGCCCCATAAATCTACCATCTTAGCCGCTTGCTCAATAAGCACTACTTTTGCCGCTTGTAAAATAACTCTTTGAACAGCTTGATCAGTAGATGAAAGTGAGTTAAACTTCCTTTCCATTGCCCTGTATAAAGCAACAGATCCGCTTCCGTTTCCTCCTGGGCTATAGAAATCATCCCAGTATTGTTGTGAGTAACTATCGCTTTGCTGATAAACGGTATTGCCGTTAGCAATGTAAGTAGTTTGTGCATACACACCTGGCATTTGACTTAAGAATGTGCGCACGTTCCAATACTTAGCAGCTACTCGGTCATTATTAAGCATCCCTGTAAATAATCCTGGTAAGTTTGGGTCTAAAACGTTTTCAGGATTATTAAATTTATCATCAATATCCTTTTTGCAACCAACCGCAACAGTTAGTGACAATACAAGAAAACTTGCTTTTATGATTAACTTTTTCATAATATCTTATTTGTAATTGGCTAAAAATTTGCATTTAATGAGAATCCAAAGTTTCTAGATGCGGCTGTTGAGCCGACATCTACTCCTTGCGACCACCATTTATTTCCAAGCGGTGCCTCTGGATCCAGATCTTTCAAAGTTCTGTGGATGTAAAACAAGTTACGTCCGATCAATGAAAATCTTAAATTAGAAATTTTCAGTTTTTTAGTGAAAGAAGCCGGGATTTTATAGCTTAATACAACCTCTCTCATTTTGATATAATCATTATCAAAAATCTCTGCTTCAGTTAATGAACCTTCACCCCAGTTATAGGTAGTTAAGTAATAATCAGCAGCAGAAAGTACCTTAGTATTTGGCAATCCTGTTGTTTGATTTACGCCCTGCAAAACTACACCATCGTTGTAGGTTTTACCATTGCTGGTATAACTTAAACCGCCGCTAGCTGCATCTCTGAATTCCATAGAATTTTCTAACATACCTGCACCACGCATATATTTCAAGTTAGGCGCAATCATTTTGCCACCGAAACGGTAATCGATAGTTACATCTAATGCAAAGTTTCCGTAGCTAAAAGTGTTAGAGAAACCACCAACTGCTTTCGGCATGATGTTTCCTGCCTTAACATAAACAGAATTATCCATTACATAGTAACCGTCATCGTTGATTAAGTAATTGCCATTCGCATCAGTTTTTCTTGGGCGGATGTAAATGTTACCCAAATCCTCGCCAGCCCTCGCCACAATTTTAGCGGTAGCCTGATCCGAAGAATAGAAATTGATCTCGGAATTGGCATCATACAAAGAATTTACTTTCGATTTATTGGTTGAGAAATTCAAACGCGTATCCCATCTGAATTTTCCTGAAACAGGCGTTGCGTTTAAAGCAATCTCCCATCCTTTATTACCTACTTCACCAACGTTTACAATCTGTTTTTGAGCACCATTTGTTGCCGTAACGTCTAAAGGTAAAATTTGATTTTTGATCTTATTATCATAATAACTCACATCTAAACCTAATCTTCCATTTAGGAACCTTGTTTCCAAACCAAATTCAGCTTCATGCTTCTTCTCAGGCATTAAGCCTAAGTTACCATATGAGTTTAAGGATACGATTGATGGCACGGGACCGTTGATGCTTTGTAAAGAAGTTTGCTTATAAGAAATGTTTGCCTCATAAATTGGGGGAGAATTACCTACCACACCGTAAGAAGCTCTTAATTTTCCATAACTCCAGAATTTTGGTAATTTCCAAAGATCACTAAAGACAAAACCACTGTTTACTGAGTAATAAGAATATTGATTGTTACCTGGAGGAAGAGTAGAATCATATTCTTGTCTAGCCGTACCCTCAGCAAATAAGAAATCTTTATAGCTAAGGTTCATTATACCCAAATACGCATACTTAAGTCGTTCTTTACGTGCCTCAGTAGTTTCTGCCACATTAAATGAGTTAGATAAGGCAAAGAAGTTCTCTGTTACTAGACCGTCTCTAGTGTTCGATTTTAAGTCTTTATAAGTTTCTTTTCTACCTTGGTAACCACCACTGATTGATAGACCAAAATCTTCACCAATTTTGTTCGAGTAAGTTAACAATGCGTCTCCGTAAAGTACAGAATATTGTCCTTGAGTTGTTGTATAAGCTCCAGTACTTGTATTCGTGTTAAGCGCGCTTGGAATTTCAGTAAACTGACGATTTTCCGTTTTAACACTGGTATAGTCATTACCTATACGCCCTCTTAATTTTAGATTTTTAGCTACATCATAGTTTAAAGTGAAACTGGATAACAACCTGTTTTCGTTCTCATCATACTGATTTCTCAATTGTTGCCAGTAGAAATCCAACAAATTGGTTGCTCTGATATTGAAAAGAAATGGTTCAGGACGAGCAGTTTGATCAAAAGTAGCATACTTGTAACCTTTGCTCGTTTGGAATCTTTCTTTCATCAAGCCCATATCTTCCGCACGGCTGAAAAAACCAGCAAATGAGCCTAAAACCTGACCTAATTGATAAGGTCTGTTTTTAGTAATGGTATTTACATAACTCACGATCACATCTGCAGATAATCTAGGTGCAAGTTTGATTGTAGAATTTAAGTTAAAGGTATTTTTAGCACCGGTATTTCCTGGTTGAGTACCTTTATAATCTAAACGGGAAGCAGAGAAACGATAGTTAACGCCTTCTGTCTGATTAGAAATTGCAACGTTTGCATTAGAAGTATATCCATTTTGGTATACATCTCTATAGTTATTTGGTTGAGGAGAGTATGAACGAATTGAACCATCCCACCATCTTACTTGTTGGCCTTCCATTTTAGGGCCAAAATTTGCATAAGCTCTAAAATAAGGTCTGAAACCACTTGGAGAACCTGCATCAGCGATCCAGCCTTCTTCTGTAGCACCGTTTGCTACGTTAGTTTCTCTATCATAACCCGGGCCATAAGTATTTTGGAAATTAGGTAAGAAAGCTACCTGATCTATTGATCCCTGATAGTTAAAATCAACACCCAAACCTCTGTTTTTAGACCCTTTTTTAGTGGTAATTACCACAACACCACTCGCCGCATCAGAACCGTAAAGCGCAGAAGCACTTGCGCCCTTTAATACCGTTAAGCTTTCAATATCCGCAGGATTAATATCTAAGATACCGTTACCACGAACACGTTGATCATCCCAATAGTTATTGTTGTTTGCTCCTGCTGCACCATTTTGCCCATCATTTCTGATCATTACCCCATCCACAACATATAAAGGTTGTTGATTGTAGTTAATAGAGTTAATACCCCTAATCTGAACGTTTACCGCACTACTAGCTCCACCTGGAGCTGTTGTAATTTTAACACCTGCAGCTTTACCATAGAGCGCTGATGCAAAATTTGTGTTGCCTGCTTCGGTTAATTGCTTAGCCGTTACCGTACTTACTGCATAACCAAGAGATTTTTCCTGGCGCTTAATCCCCAACGCAGTTGTTACTACGTTAACTTCATCTAGCTGATTAGAACTTTCTTTTAGAATTACATCTATTGATGTTTGAGTGTTTATGCTAATTTCTTGCTTGGCATAACCTATTGCAGTAAACACTAAAATTTCGTTAGGGCTTACTGATATAGAGAATTTCCCACTGCCATCTGTTTGAGTTACTTTTGCAGTTCCTTTAACAGAAACGCTTACACCGGGAAGAGGCCCTGACGCGTCTTTTACCGTACCGGTAATATTCTTCTGTGCAAAAGCTGTTATTGTTAAAAAACATAACAACAACATACTTATACACTTTAAGTACATTTTTTTCATAATTTTTAGTTTAGTTAGTTTAAAATAAGTTTAAGGTAGCGTGAGACTTGGTAAGTTGATTTTTTATTTTTGCATATGCCTTGGTTTTATATTTAAGAATCTCTTTAGTCAAATTGATTATATTCTACTGTTAAACTCCCTGCAGCCAATAATTCAGCTTCATCCGTTAGGGTAGAGAGCTTTATTTCGGTCTGTTCGGCTATTCGGGGAATACAAAACTCATGGATAGCTTGTTGAATTGGCGGCAAAAGCATTTTACCTGCTTTAGCGCCTCTTCCACTTAGAACAATACACTGAGGGTTTAAAAGATGGATTAATGTGGCGACTCCTTTGCCCAATTGAAAAATAGCTTTAGCCAGTACTGATATGGCCACAGGGTCTTGTTGGCTTACAGCATGTAAGAAATGATCAGCAGGGTGTTTACTTTTGTCTTTAAACAGTTTTTTCATGCTCGATTCAGCACCTCCAGCTATTGCTTCTTCTGCCCGCTTAGCCATCACTAATAATGAAGTATCAACCTCTAAGCAGCCTCTTCTGCCACAAGAACACAAATTGTCGCTGTCTGAAAGTGGGATGTGACTAAACTCACCAGCACTGCCACTACTGCCGCGGTATAATTTGCCGTTTACAATTATTCCCAAGCCCGTTCCCCAGCCAATATTAACCACCATCACATCTTTTAAATTAACAGCTTCTCCGAAATTTAATTCAGCCAGCGCAATCAGACTAGAATCGTTATCTATATGTACTGGTAAATTGATTTTAGAAGAAAGATAATTTTGTAAGGTTGTTCCTTCTTTAACTTTAAGAAAAGAGTGGTTAATTCCCTCATCGGCATTAACAAAACCTGGCATACCAATACCAACTCCTAAAATATCTGTTCTGTTGATTTTAGATTGATCGATACTGGTATTGATGAAATTTACAAGATCGCCTATGTTGCTTTCATTTGACGCCAATTCGAACTCTAAGGTTCGAACTGGTGTAACCATTGTTCTTGAAAGGTCGTAAATGGTCAGCCTGGATGTTAGCTGATCCATTGCAATGGCTACAATATACTTTTTTAAATTTGGATTAATCAGGAACATTGCAGCCCTTCTGCCACCTGTTGACGGTGCAAAACCCTCTTCTATAATATAACCTTCTGCTATCAAATTATTAACCACAGCGGTAACCAAAGGCAAACTCTTTTGCGTCAGCTTACTCAAATCTGTAAGCGATAGCGATTTTTTATAGTATAAATGCTTAATAACACCAGCCCTAAGGCGCTGATTTTTCTCTACAATTACAGACATGATATTTGATTACAGCTCAAACTTAAAAAATATTTTTAAAACATCATAATACTTTTTAATTTTTTTTAAAAGTTAATTATCAATTGACGATAAACAAAAAGGGCGAATAATCTTTGATTATTCGCCCTTTTTAAAGAATTATATTTTATTAATGGATGCCCATAAACAATCTGCTCCATCTTATTTTATGCAAGAAAGATGCAGTACTATCCCAGCTCATCCAAACAAATAAAGCTTTACCTACAATATGGTCTTCGGGCACAAACCCCCAATAACGCGAATCAGCCGAATTATGGCGGTTATCACCCATCATCCAATAGTAGTCCATTTTAAAAGTATAAGTAGTGGCTACTTTATCATTAATATACCAAACACCTGCTTTTTGCTCTACTTTGTTTCCTTCGTAAGTTCTAATAGCCCTGTAATACAGCGGCATGGTATTACTATCAATTTTAACGGTCCATCCTTTTGAAGGGATTTTAATCGGCCCGAAGTTATCCCTGTTCCATACTCTGTTTGGATCGTTCGGAAAAACGCCTCCCGGAACAGCTCCTGCAGGGTCTGGACTTAAGGTAACTGATTTTACAAAATCAAATGTTTTTAATTTATCGGCAATTTCTGGCGAGGCATCTACAACGTATGTCTTATCTGCAACAGCGGGTGTTCCGCCTAAATTCAGCTTAAACTCATCAAGTACAGAATAATTAAAATCCATGGTTTTAAACTCGATGCGATATGGCATCATACCAGTGTTTTTTAAAGGCTCATTTTTGCCATTTACATTGGCAACACCATTGCTCATCGAAATTACATCGCCCGGAATACCGATACATCTTTTAATAAAGTTTTCCCGTTTATCTACCGGGCGGTCTATTATCGTAAATGTGCTTCTAACCTGCTGCCTGCCCATGGTACGTTCTAATGCATAATAACTTTCTGCCTGGTTTTCTACAGCTACAGTGTCTCCTTCAGGAAAGTTGAATACCACAACATCGTTTCTCTTAATTTTAGATAAACCTGGTAAACGATGATATTTCCACTGCACACCATCCCAATAAGCTTTGGTAGAAGTGGTTAAAGGCATAGTATGGTGAGCAAAGGGAAAAGCAACCGGAGTCATCGGGATACGCGCACCGTAATTAACTTTACTCACAAAAAGGAAATCGCCAATAAGCAAAGATCTTTCCATCGAACCAGATGGAATGGTGTAAGCCTCAATAAAAAATACGCGAATAATGGTTGCTGCTACTACTGCAAAAACAATTGCATCAACCCACTCACGGGTTTTAGTTTTTTTCTTCTTTGGGGCATCTTTTTTTCGCTGCCAGAATTTATAATTCATATATCTTATTTTTGGTTTGCGATTTATTAATCGGTTACCTGTTATCTGTAATCCTTCGGTGGTCTTTCAGCGTTAGGCTTTAGACCTTATTCAAAAATATCAGTAATGCTGAAAAATCCTTTTTTATCTTTCAACCATTCTGCCGCCACAACTGCACCTAAAGCAAAACCAGCTCTATTATGGGCAGTGTGTTTAATTTCTATTTCATCTACCTCACTGCTGTAAATCACAGTATGCGTACCTGGGATATTTTCTATCCTATGCGATTCTATCAGCAATTGTTCTGCTTTCGGAAACAGTTCAACATCAGTTCCTACCACTTCGTTTAACCACTCCTGTTTTCTGTCCAGGTTATCTACAATCCCTTCTGCAAGGGTAATGGCCGTACCACTTGGTGCGTCCAGTTTTTGTGTATGGTGAATTTCTTCAACCTGCACCTCATAGGCCGGGTAGTTATTCATCAGCTTGGCCAAAGTTTGGTTAAGCTTAAAGAATAAATTTACGCCAATACTAAAGTTAGACCCATAAAGCAACGTATTGTTACTGTTGTTGCAATCGTCTTTTACTTCCTGGAGTTTGCCATACCAGCCTGTTGTACCTACCACTATAGGCACATTGGCATCAAAGCAGGCGTCAATATTTTTTAAAACCGAATCAGGTGTACTAAAATCGATGGCTACATCAGCCGATTTTAAATTTTGTCTGGTTAAATCATCCTGATTATCGATCGTTATTTTTAGAACAATTTCGTGGCCACGTTCTACTGCAAATTTTTCGATAATCTGCCCCATTTTACCGTATCCTAAAAGCGCAATTTTCATGTGTTTATAGTTTAGTTTTAATCGTTATGAAGCTATCAGATTTTTCACCAATGTAGATGTTTTTAATGGTGTTTCAAGAAGGCTTGAGCCATTTATTCATTTAAGTTTGGTTTGAAAAATCATGATGGTTTCATGTGTTTATATTTATTTTCAGTTTTTATTCTTTTTATATCTAACCCTTAGCAGCGGATAAACAATTATAGTTTCATCTGTAATATAATATTGAGTATCATGATGATTTTTGATATTAAAATGTTAGTGATAATTTTAACGCAGGCGTTGCATTGAAACCATACATCGAATTGGTATTAATCATCGATGGCATTACCTTAAAAGAAAGGTTATCATCAATATTAAAAAAATGCAAACGGGCTGCAACATAGGCATCAACTACATTGGCGAAATAAACCAAACCGTAAGAGAACAATACAATCTGTTTATTTCTTCTATAGGTATCTTTACGTTGGGTTATGCCTGTAGTAGAATAACGGCTGCCAAAAGGACCGTTAGGATCAGGTTGATCACTATGCGAGTCGCGATACTGTAATTCTGTTAGTGCTAAATTATATTGTTTGCTACTTTCTATGTACGACATGGTAAGTACGGTTATGCCTCCATAAATACCTGCAATTTTAGCACTTGTGTACAGTTTCTGCCATATCTGGCTTTTACCAGCTCTTGTACCATAACCGTCATTAAGCAATTGCATATTATACAACTGCCCCCAGCCTGGTATAATCATCGATCTGAAAACCGCTTTTCTACCGGCAACCTTACCCGGATTAACATAGTTGGCTTTCATCGAATCCTTTCTGGTCATCGGTTTTTTAGCCGCAGTGTCTAACGATTTAGATAATTTAATTTTTGAAGTATCAGCAGGTTTTAATACCGTATCCTTAACCTGCGCCGAGGCTAAGTTTACAAGAAAAAATGTAAATGCAGCAACCAGTATTAAAAGCTTAGTCTTTTGCATTACCAGTCTAATAACTCTAAAATTCTGTTTAAGTCGTCATCACTCATAAAAGGAATTTCTATTGCTCCCTTACCGTTCTGACTTACTTTTAACTTTACACGGGTAGCAAATTTAGAGGCCAGATCGTCCTGCAATTTTTGATATTGAAAAGACACAGCTTTTTCTTTCGATTTTTCGCTGCCTTTTAAAGGTATATGCTGCAAATTACGTACAAGCTCTTCTACCTTACGTACCGATAATCCTTTTTCTAGAATTTCCTGGTGGATAAACAATTGTTTGTCAACACCATCAACATTGATTAAGGCTCTTGCATGCCCCATGCTAATTTTCTGATCGCGGATGGAAGCCTGAATAGCTGGCGGAAGTTTTAACAAACGCAGGTAATTGGTAACCGTTGTACGGTTTTTACCTACACGTTCGCCTAATTGCTCTTGTTTTAAGCCTACCTCGTCAATCATCCTTTGGAAACTCAATGCCACTTCAATGGCATTTAAATTTTCGCGCTGAATATTTTCGATCAAGGCCATTTCCAACATCTGTTGGTCGTTGGCACTGCGGATGTAAGCTGGAATCTGTGTTAAGCCAGCCAGTTTCGAAGCCCTGAACCTACGCTCGCCAGAAATGAGCTGGTATTTGTTTGCGCCAAGTTTTCTAACCGTAATGGGTTGTATTAAACCTTGTATCTTGATCGAATCGGCAAGCTCGTTTAAAGCTACCTGGTCAAATTCGGTACGTGGCTGGTATGGATTGGTTTCAACTTCAGTTAAACTTACGTGACTGATATTGCCAATCTGCTCGGTTTCGCTAACAGCATTTACCTGCTGTTTCGGCGGATGAGAAGATTCGCTATCATCTAAAAGCGCACTTAACCCTCTTCCTAAACCTGTTTTTCGCTGAAAAGATGTCATCTATAATTTATAAAGTTGCTGTTCCTATGTTTTCTTCTTCCTTTAAAAGGCCGTTTTTCTTTACAATTTCGCGGGCAAGATTAAGGTAGTTAATGGCACCTTTGCAGTTGGCATCGTGCATAATTACCGAAACGCCATAACTCGGCGCCTCACTTAAACGTGTATTACGTTGAATAATGGTATCGAAAACGAGTTCGTGGAAATGTGTTTTTACCTCTTCTACCACCTGGTTTGATAAACGTAAACGCACATCGTACATGGTTAGTAAAATACCTTCAATTTCCAGATCAGGGTTTAAACGGTTCTGAACAATTTTGATGGTATTTAATAACTTACCCAAACCTTCCAGCGCGAAATACTCACACTGAACAGGAATAATAACCGAATCGGCCGCTGTTAAAGCATTGATGGTGATTAAACCTAAGGATGGTGAACAATCGATGATAATAAAATCATACTGATCTTTGATTTTCTCCAAAACCGCTTTCATTTTGTACTCGCGGTTGTTCAGGTTAATCATCTCAATCTCTGCACCAACCAGATCGATGTGGGCGGGCAGTAAATCTAAATTTGGCGTATCCGTTTTTTGGATGGCCTGTAAGGGATCGATATCATTAATGATACACTCATAAATACTATCTTTAATATTCCGGGGATCGAAACCGATACCTGAAGTCGAATTTGCCTGAGGATCAGCATCAACCAGTAAAGTTTTGTATTCTAGTACGGCCAAACTCGCAGCCAGGTTTATAGATGAAGTTGTTTTACCAACACCACCTTTTTGATTTGCTAATGCAATAATTTTGCTCATCTATGTATCCGAAATTTACTTAACGTTTATTTGGGCTGTGTTATTTATGCGTTTTAATTGGCAAAAAGTTCTATTTTTGCATTGTTTACGGCCTTTTTCACAATCAGCTAAGATACAAACTATATGGCAATTTTAGCAAGAAGCGTGTCTGGGTTTTACACATCTTATTAACAATTATCCATGATCACAATTATAGCCGCTACCAACAGGCCCAATAGCAATACGCTAAAAGTTGCTAAATATTACCAAAGGCAACTAAAAGAAAAAGGAGCCGATGCCAATTTGTTCAGCCTGGAGCACCTGCCTATAGATGTTTTGAATACGGATATGTATGGCAAACGATCAGCAGCTTTTCAAGAAATCCAGAACATGATCAATAACACCGAAAAGTTTTTATTTATCATGCCAGAGTACAATGGAAGCTACCCTGGTGTACTAAAAGTATTAATAGATGCCTGTAATTTTCCTGATAGTTTTTATGATAAAAAGGCCGCTTTAATCGGAATTTCTTCTGGTAAATATGGCAATATCCGTGGTGTAGATCATTTCACTGGCGTTTGCCATTATATTCATCTGCATATTTTACCCTTACGTTTGCACATTCCAAATATTAAAACCGAGTTAGATACGGAAGGTAATTTCAATCATCCGGATACGATTAAGTTTACCAACGAGCAGATAGAAAAATTTATCAAATTCTAATCGTCATTCATTTTTCCTGCACCTTGCAACCCTAAATCATGGTACAGACCGTGCCACCTAAATGATAGAAGAGGCACGCAGTAAGGCGTACAGCGAGGACTGCACCAGCCTAAATGTTACCAAACCTGCTTTCCAAAAAAATAGAGCTCTATTCTTCTTTTGAAAAGCAAAGCCTGTATTTCATAGCAGCGTTTGTCCCTGCTCTCTGCTTTACTCCGTTGCACTGCGTGTTCGCTGCGATCAGGTTTAGGGACAAAAGAAAGTGCCATGACCTTAAAACCTTTTGAGTGATATTAAATTTTTATGCTCAGACGCCCTGCAGCCCCAAATCTTATTACCGGCCGTGCCGCCTAAACCCGATGGAAAGCGGCACGCAGTAAAGCGGACAGCGGGGCTGCACCAACCTAAATGTTACCAAACCTGCTTTCCGAAAAAACAAAAATCCATTCTTTTTTTGAAAAGCAAAACCTGTGCTTCATATTAGCGTCACTCCTGCTTTCTGTTGCAAGTCCTCACTGCGCTGCGGGCTTTCCACGTCAATCAGGTTTAGGAACATAAAACAGCGCATTAAACCTTCAGAAGCAATGGTTCAAAATGATAAAAACCCTTCCAAAATGAAAAGGTTTTTTGCTTAAAATATTTTCAGAAACGCCATAAAAGGCTATAAAACAACAACTTAAACAATAACCCAATCTACTGGCATAGCTATTGACTACTGGCTAAACAGATGCTATTTATCTAACCTTTGTTATATAATTTAGTTAATCAGGAAACAGATTTAATTATAACCTATTTTTACACAAAAAAGAGAGAAATTGCTTGGCGCTCCTCAGCGGAAAACTTTGCGCGCTTTGCGGTTAAACTAATATACATATGAAAATAAAAACCAAGCTCCGCCTCGGATTCGGGTTTCTCTTTATAATCGTTTTATCCTTCGGATTAATCGCGCTCTTTTTCTTAAATGAGCTTTCCGATAAATCCAAGGTAATCCTTAAAGACAACTACAAATCGTTGAAATATGTTACTGCTATGCGCAATGTAATCGATCAGAACCGATTTCCATTAAGCAGTACTCAACTGGCCGTATTTAAGGAAAACTTAAAAAATGAAGGGTTAAACATTACCGAACCTGGCGAGAAAGTGGCTTATCAGAAATTAGAAACGGCTTTTAACGCGCTAGAAGGCACACAATCGTTAACCATTAAAGAAAATAGCATTAAAAATTTGCGCATGGCGCTACAAAATATCGAACAGGTAAATATGAAGGCCATTTACGATAAAAATGAATTGGCTAACGAAACCTCATCGAGGGCAAACCTCTACATCATGATTGCCGCTACCCTGAGCTTTATTATCCTCTTTACGTTCATTGTAAACTTTCCAGGTTTTGTGGCGAACCCTCTTGCCGAATTTAGTGCAGCAATTAAACAGATCAGTCGTAAAAATTATAAACAGCGCCTGCATTTCGAAAATGAAGATGAGTTTACAGAACTGGCAGATTCCTTTAACGGCATGGTGGTTAAACTAAACGAATGGGAAAACAGCAACTTATCTAAAATTAAATCCGAAAAATCGCGTATCGAAGCCATTATTGCACAAATGCAGGATGCCATAATCGGCTTAAATGAACAGGGAGAAGTACTCTTTCTAAATCATCTCGCTGCAAAACTGATGAGTCTTGATGAGGATAAGGTTATTGGCCAGAATGTGGCCGAACTGATGCAAAAGAACGAACTGCTTAAACGGATCATTAAACCCGAAACAAATGATAATACCCTAAAAATTTATGCTGATGATAAAGAATCGTATTTCCTGTTGGAAAACCGCGAAATCATCATTCCAAATTACGAAGAACAGGATGAAAACACTTTAATAGCCTCTTCTAAATCTGCAGGAAGCGTTTACACGTTAAAAAATATTACGCAGTTTAAAGAACTCGATGAAGCCAAAACAAATTTTATCGCTACAGTTTCGCACGAGTTAAAAACACCACTATCATCTATCAAAATGAGCTTAAAATTGCTAAACGATGAGCGTGTTGGTGCCATGAACGAAGAACAGCATGAGTTGCTCAACCACATCAAAGAGGATAGCGACAGACTGTTAAAAATCACCAGCGAACTTTTAGATCTTTCGCAGGTAGAAACCGGTAATTTAAAACTCACTCTTGCCATAACCAAACCTGAAGAAATTGTAAGTTATGCCATTGATGCCGTTAAATTTCAAGCCGAACAAAAATCAATTCAACTGGTACTTAACTGCAGTCAGAACTTGCCGAATGTGAATGCCGATATCCAGAAAACAGCCTGGGTACTGGTTAACTTTTTATCGAATGCATTGCGGTACAGTTCAGAAAAATCGAAGGTGATGATCGATGTTTTCCAAAAGGATAAATTTATTGAGTTCTCTGTGCGCGATTTTGGAAAAGGTATTGACGAAAAATACCAGAAAAGGTTGTTCGACAGGTATTTCCAGGTACCAACCGATGGGCAGAATAAATCGGGCTCAGGCTTAGGCCTTGCCATTTCTAAAGATTTTATTGAAGCCGAAAACGGAAAAATATGGGTGGTGAGTGCTATTGGCGAAGGCAGTAAATTTTGTTTTAGCTTGCCAGTTTTGGAGTAGATTCTATTTCTTTTAACCGCAAAAGGCGCAAAGTTGTTCGCAAAGTATCGCAGAGGCAAAATAGAAGAAGGAAATTTGCAATGAAAAATCGCACCGCCAAACGCCACCCTCACAGCGCTACACAATATACGGCTCCATTTCTTTATCAATGCTTTTACGCAGTTCCATTAATTTAATGGCATAGCCATGCATGGCAATTTCTTTTTCGGTTTTTGGCTTAAAGGCCGGGATTGCTTTTGGTTGTCCATCGTCATCAACTGCAACAAAAACTATAATACAGTGCGTATTCTTCACAAAATCGGTCTGTCCTACTGGTTTCGAAAAAGCATCAACGGCAATATGCATACTGGTTTTACCCGTGTAAATAATGCGTGCTTCCATTTTAACCAAGTGCCCGATATGAACAGGATGAAAAAAACGGATTCCCCCAACATAAACTGTTACGCAATAAGTCTGGCTCCATTGTAAAGCACAGGCAAAAGCAGCCTGATCAATCCATTTCATCATCATCCCACCATGTACCTTACCTCCGTAATTAACATCAGAGGGCTCGCTTAAAAATTGAAGTTCGATATGATTTTTGGTTCTGGCCATGGTAATCCTGTTAAAAATTGCTTGGTTTAAATGTGTTTGCTAAGATATTATAAAATAAGGTATTTTTCTGCAGTCAGCTGTTATGATCTGTTAAGTTGGCATCGCATGATTAATTATCAAATACAAAAAATAGTCCCGCAGATTAAGATGATTACCGCAAATTGATTGTTTTTTCTACGGTTATCAGTATGATCTGCGGGAAAAAACTCTCTCAGCGGTCGTCATCCTGAGTTCATCTCAGTATCTAACCAGCATGACAGATACTGAAATAAAATTTTTAATCCGTGTTTATCTGTGTACATCCGTGGCAAAAAATAGCCACAAAAAGCCGTAGCGAGACGTTACGACTAGATTCAGCGTTTAGTCGAATGTTACATCTTACTGATAGATAACGTCGTGTCAGTTGGTAACAACCGACACCACATCAATTCTAAACACAAAATTATTTCGCCATGATGCTAATCGCATATCCTCCACCTGGTGCACAATATTGAGCTAATTTAGTTTTATTGGTTACCTCCATTTTGCGAATGGTATAGGCTTTAGGATTGGTTTCGTAATGGGCATCTTTTGCATCGGCATAAATGGTTGCAGTATATTTTTTGCCAGGATCCAAAAAGCTAAAATCGATTTTAGATGTTCGGGCCACTTCATCATTGGTACGGCCTACAAACCAGTTATTTTTACCTTTCGCTTTACGCGCAAAAGTGATATAATCGCCTGGTTCTGCTTCTAAAACTTTGGTATCGTCCCAATCTACCGCCACATCTTTAATAAACTGAAAAGCATCCATGTACTTGTTATACGTTTCAGGTAAATCGGCAGCCATTTGCAACGGGCTGTACATGGTAACGTAAAGTGCCAGCTGGCGGGCCAATGTACTGTGCACAAAAGAGGTATTTTCGGGGTTATAAACACTCACTTTAGTTTCAAAAATACCTGGTGTATAATCCATTGGCCCACCAATTAAACGTGTAAAAGGTAAAATGGTAGTATGATCGGCATTATTGCCGCCAAAAGCTTCATATTCAGTCCCCCTTGCTGATTCGTTTCCAATTAAATTCGGATAAGTACGCGCCAGGCCTGTTGGGCGAACAGCCTCATGTGCATTCACCATAATTTTATATTCTGCTGCTTTTTGGATGGCATACAGGTAATGATTGTTTAACCACTGGCCATAATGATGTTCTCCCCTTGGGATTATGTTGCCTACATAACCGCTTTTAACGGCATCGTAACCATTGGCTTTCATGAATTTATAAGCAGTATCTAAATGGCGCTCATAATTGCGTACCGACGAAGAAGTTTCATGATGCATAATCATTTTAACACCTTTACTTGCGGCATAACGGTGTAATTCTTTTACATCGAAATCGGGATAAGGCGTTACAAAATCAAATACATAATCTTTTGTTTTACCAAACCAATCTTCCCAGCCTTCGTTCCAGCCTTCAACCAAAACAGCATCTAATCCGTTTTTAGCCGCAAAATCAATGTATTCTTTTACATGTGCGGTATTTGCAGCATGTTTCCCATTAGGTTTTGTTTTGGCATAATCGGTTACTCCTAATTGCACACTGGTTAAATCATTATATGCCCAGGTACTTTTACCTGTAATCATTTCCCACCAAACACCCACATACTTGGTTGGCTTTATCCACGATACATCTTTAAATTTTGTTGGCTCGTTTAAGTTATAGGTTAGCTTTGAGGTTAAAATGTCACCTGCTTTATCACTCACAATAATGGTTCTCCAGGGCGATAAACAGGGTGCCTGCAAATAACCTTTATCGCCAACTGCATCTGGCGTTAGCCACGATTCTAAAACCATGTTTTTATCGTCGAGATTTAACGACATTAGCGAATAGTTGATCAATGCCGCTTCATGGATATTGATGTACAAACCATCTTTACTCTTCATCATTAAAGGCGTTTGTAAACCTGTTGGTGAGAAAGTAGTTTGCGACGCATTTGGTGTAACCGCAGCTTTCATTTTACTGCGTACTTCTGATAAGTTTGAGGTTACCGTACTGTATTCCTGTGTATCATAATCGCCCGGAAGCCAAAATGCTTTATGATCGCCTGCTAAGGCAAACTGGGTTTTCTCCTCTTTAATTACGAAATAATCTAAGTTTTTTTGCTCCGGAAATTCATATCTAAACCCCAAGCCATCGTTAAACAAACGTAACCGCACTATAATATAGCGGTTAGTTTCCTTCTGCGTTAAAGTTACCGCCAGTTCGTTGTAATGATTTACAATTTCTTTTACTTCGCCCCAAACCGGTTTCCAGGTTTCGTTAAAAGTGCTGGTTTTGGTATCACTTATGGTAAAACCGTTCATTAAAGATTTACCGTCTTTAAGTTCTAAACCCAATTTACTAGTTTTAATTACATCCTTACCCTTATACTTTAAACTATAAGTGGGCACTCCTCCATCAGCTAAAGAAAAGCTGGCCACCAGATTGCCATCCGGCGACTTCAAGCTCTTTTCGGGAACGTTCCCGAAAACATTCCCAAAAAATAGCATAGTGCATATTAAAGTAAGGATTTTAAAGCGGTTAAAGGATTGGTTAGGTTTCTTATTCATGTTATCATTTATTTTTTGTTATTACTATTTATATACATTAGAACTTGCAGGTTTTGGTTTGTTCAACACAGAAAAGATATTTAATAAATATCTCACAACACTCAATCGTACCTCTTCAGATACTAATCCAGTTAAAATTATTGCCTAAACCGCTCAGGTTTTCGAAATCTAAGCGGTTTAAATCGACGATAATTTACTCTAAAAGCAAAGTATCATCGTCATCATCAGTCAAACTCAACTGCACACTATCACTACCTGCAATGCCTTCTATCGAACCGCGGATATGGGTCGCATTTAACAATACTTTCTCTAACTGTTTTTCGCGTGCTTTCCATAAGCGTTCCATCGCATCACGCTCGCGTTGTATGGATAGTTTCATGCTCATAAAACCTTCTCTAATGGCTTTCCATTGTTCTGAAAACTCTGCGCCCATGAGGTAGTCGTAAAGCATGTGCATTTTTTCGCCGCGGTTTTCCTGCGATTTTACTGCACCGGCCAAGCGCAAAATACCTTCACGCAACACGTAGGCTACGGCATTTACTTCTTCGAAAGAGCAGATCCAAACCCCATCGCGCTGCCCGAAACAATCCATGCCTTTTGGGTAACATTGACTTACGATTACCGCTACATCAATGCCCATACTCCGCATGTCTTTCTTCAGTTTTTCGATCCAGTCGCCACCAAAATCTTTGGTACGCTTGCTTTCGTAAATAATTTTACCGCATTCCTGTCCAAATTGGTTACGTACCACCTGTACACAATCTGCACCACGCACTCCTTTGCCAACTTCTTCAATTAAATCGAAGGGATAATTGGTGCGGAGCAATTCTTCCAAAATCAGTTCCTGCACTTCGCCCTGCAATTGCATACTGCCCTGCTCAGCTTTACGTTTCATTTCTTCGGCCAATTTTTTCTGGTCGTCGAGCTGCTTTTCCAATTCCTTTAAACGCAATTGGTGTTCGGTATCTTTAATACTATTTTTTTCTGCCTCTTGCTTACGGATCTGTTCTACCAGCTCGTTACGCTGCTCTTGCATTTTACGTTGAAATGCAAGTTCCATTTCTTCTTCCTTTACTTTAAGGCTTTCCTCGCGGCGTAAAAACTCCAGTTCTTTTTCGCGGGCCAGCTTTAGTTTTTCGGCATTATCTTTCGCATTACCTTCGAGCATTTGCAGTTTGGTTTCAAAATCGGCCGAAATGCTTTTACGCAGGTTTTCCTCCAGACTATCCTTAAGCTTGGTTTTCTCTTCAGCAAGTCTAACATCAAAAGCTTTCAATTGCTGCTGTTTTTCTGATTCGAAAATCTGCAGTTTACGTTGATATTCTTCATCTTTCTGCCTTGCATACGCAGCCGCTTTCTCACGTAGCTCTTTCTTATAATCTTCGGCCATGGCTTCTTCCATCGGAAAAACATGGGCACAGTTGGGGCATTTTATTTCGGTAGGCATTGATTATTGTTTTAACCACCAGGTGCAAAACACACCAAGGTTTTTTTATTGGTAAAGATATTAAAGCTTTTTATCAATGTGTAAACGAGTTTTGCACCTTTACCATTAAAGTACCTTCGATCTGATTTCGTGACCGGAGGCCAAAATTTTACTTACAGGGCATTTTGCGGCAATTTCTTCCAATCTGATTTTTTGTTCTTCGGTAAGTATCCCAGTACATACAATTTCTTCAAAAAATATGGTTTCCCCATTTTCGGTATCAATATTTACTTCTACCTCAATTTTATCAATTGGCCATTGCTTTCTATCGGCATACATCCTTAAGGTAATGGCTACACACGATGCTAAAGAGGCCATTAACAATCCTTTTGGGGCAAAACCTTTATGGGTACCACCCAATTCTAAAGGTTCGTCCACTATAATATCATGAGAACCATTTGTTACAGAACATGCATAATGCTCTTTATTTATTGTCGCTTTTACCATATAATTAGTTTTAGTACCTCAAATATTGTGCTTTAACTTTAAACTTAGGTAAAAGTCTGGTCTTTTTTTGAAAATGAATTGAGAAGTCGAAAGCTTAACAAAAAAGCTATTGATTGCTTTCCAAATCAAAAAACATCAAACATTATATCAAGCGAATTGTTCACTTATAAAACCACATGATCATGAAATACAGAAAGTTAATTGGAAAATATTTAAAGCACGAATCTGATAACAGTGCAAAAATAGCACTTGCTTTAGTGGCTGGTTTAGCCGCAGGTGCAGTAATTAGTATTCTATTTGCACCTGATAGCGGCGCAGGTACGCGTGGAAAAATTGCAGGCGGCGCCAGAAATCTTCGTTATGGATTCCAGGACAAATACAATCTTTTAAAAGAGAAGGTTTTTGGTGTTGAAGCTATTGAAGAAGATATTATTGAACATGAAGTACCTCATTTTAAACATACTGTTGCCAAGAAACGTAAATCAGATGTGAAAGAAATTTTAGAAAGTGCCCATGAAAATGGTCAGGTACAAGAAGGACAAGGATAAAAAGTGTAAAGGTATTAATCGATTATTAGGTATATTTTAATCAATTAATACCTTGCCATCTCCCTTTATCATTTAAACAAATTCTTAGTTTTACAGGATAATATCTAAATATGATTTTTATCCTCTCGAAGATTTTGCTTTTCCTCATTAAACCTATAGTGTGGATTTTTGTGCTTTTGATTTTCGCAATTGCATCAAAAAAACCTAAACAAAGAAAACGATATTTGGTCAGTGCTTTGATCATTTTCTTATTTTTCTCTAATGCTTTTATTATTGGTAAAATAATGAACAGTTACGAAGCCAGCTATCCAAAAGTGGAAAAATACGACGTTGGAATTGTACTTGGAGGCTTCTCGGGTTTAAATAAACGTAATAATGAAATTGCTTTTAATTGGGCTGGAGATAGATTGTTCCAGGCAATCGCACTTTATAAAAAAGGAAAGATTAAGCAGATATTAATTAGTGGAGGGAGCGCAAATTTAATAGACCGAAAAATAAAAGAAGCTGATTTAGCCCTTCAATACTTAAAACTGATCGGTATTCCTGATACTGCAATCCTGATTGAAAACCAAAGTAGAAATACCATCGAAAATGCCAGATACAGCCTGGCGCTCATCGCGAAAAACAACCCTGAAGCTAAAATTTTAGTGATTACCAGTGCATGGCACATCCCAAGGGTAAAACTGATTTTTGATAAACAAGCAAAACAGAAAATTGAATATTACCCAACTAATTTTTCTGGAGATACCAAATTCGACTTAAGTGATTTCATCATCCCAAATGCCAGTGCATTAGGCGCATGGGAAATGTTGTTTAAAGAATGGATTGGTTTGGCTGTAGACGGTTTGAGGGCCTAGTTTGGTTAATAGTTAAGGTTCATTAGGCACGAGTAGAACTAATGAAAACTGACCATTGAACTAACGAACCGCTTATCCTTCAATCGCTTTCCAAAGCATATCTTTCAGTTCTAAAATATTTTTTTCAGCTACTGACGAAATAAATATCGATGGAATATTTGGCAGATCCTGTTTCATTTCTTCCATCAGTTCTTCATCTAACATATCTGATTTGGTAATGGCCAAAACATGCGGTTTCTGCATTAATTCAGGGTTATAAGATTCCAGTTCGCTTTTAAGGATTTCGTATTCTTCTTTAATTGAACGGCTTGTATCTGCCGGAACCATGAATAACAATACCGAGTTACGTTCAATATGGCGTAAGAAACGATAGCCTAAACCTTTGCCTTTCGATGCACCTTCGATAATCCCAGGGATATCGGCCATTACAAAAGATTTTCCACCCCTGTAACTTACAATACCCAGATTAGGAACAATTGTAGTAAAAGGATAATCGGCAATTTCTGGCTTAGCAGCCGAAACTACTGAAAGTAAAGTAGATTTTCCTGCATTTGGGAAACCAACCAGGCCAACGTCGGCCAAAACTTTTAATTCTAAAATGTTCCAAACCTCTTGTCCCTGCTCACCTGGTTGTGCAAAACGCGGTGTTTGCTGAACCGAATTTTTAAAGTGTGCATTCCCTAAGCCACCACGGCCACCAGCTGTTAAAATCTTAGTTTCGCCATCTTTGGTAATTTCGAAAAGAATTTCTCCAGTTTCAGCATCTTTAGCAATGGTACCAAGCGGAACCTCGAGAATTTCATCTTTACCTTGTTTACCGAATTTATGGGAACTACCGCCTGCCCCACCATCTTCAGCAATAATGTGCTTACGGTATTTAAGGTGCAATAATGTCCAGATATGGATGCTGCCTTTAACGATAATGTGGCCACCACGACCGCCATCACCACCATCGGGACCACCCATTGATGTTAAAATATCACGGTGCAAATGTGCCGAACCTGCCCCGCCCTTACCAGAACGGCAACAAATCTTTACATAATCTACGAAATTCGAACCCTGTGACATATTTTAATATTGAAATGTTAATACTGGAACGTCGAAAACAACAATTCCTTTAAAATTAAAGAGTTATAACGTTTTAACATTATAACTCTTTTTATGTTTTTGAATACTAGATCAGGAATTAATTAAAACCTTCTCTTTTATATCCGCTACTTGAACTTTATACCTTATACTGATCAATTACAGCGCAAAGATCATTATATACTGTTTCTATTTCACCAATTCCGTTTACTTTATTCAACTTTCCTTGCTCCTCATAATAAGGTAATACATGGATGGTTTTATCAAAGTATTCTGAAATCCGTTTTTTTAATTTTTCAGCATCGTCATCAGGACGGCCGCTGGTTTTGTGACGTTCGGCAATACGTTTTGTTAACTCCTCCTGATCAACATCTAAAGCAATAACGCCAGCAATTTTACTGCCTTTACGCTCCAAAAATAAATCAAGCTCTATTGCTTGTGGAACGGTACGCGGAAATCCATCAAACACAAATCCTTTAGCATCAGGATTTTTATCTACCTCTTCTTCAAGCATGGCAATTGTAATGGCATCAGGAACCAATTCTCCATCAGCTAACAATTGACTTACTTTTTTTCCTAATTCGGTTTCCCCTTTAACGTGTGCTCTAAAAAGATCGCCTGTTGAAACGTGTACCAACTGATATTTTGCAATCAGCTTTTCAGATTGGGTGCCTTTACCCGCCCCTGGAGGGCCAAAGAGAACTAAATTAAGCATTCAAGTTGTTTAGGTTGTCTTCAAAAATTAAAAAAGCCTTATTCCTATGGCTCTGTTAAAAGTAATATTCAAATCACTGGTTAATAGGATTAGACATTGCTTACTTTCAAGGCTGCAAATATATGATTATTAATTTAGATGCCATTTAAAATTGATGATTTATTTAAAAACCGGCAATTTTAATGACATTTATCTTCTTCTAAGAAGAATCTTGTGCCATTTTTATATTTAACAGAATTTTCTTTAAATACTGAGGGGCCTGACCAAACAATCCTTTTACATTTTTATTAAATTTTGCAAAAAACTTAAGTATTTGTAATATTACTGGACTGCAATAATTTCCGAAATTGTGGTTTGATATTTATCCTATTAGTTATTTATGAATACCTATCACTTCCACTTTAACAACGGCCAAAAAAACTCAACTATTCTGTTCTGGTTTTTTACCGCCTTGCTGACTATTGCATTAACAGCCATCGTTTTATTGCTACATCCGGATCCACTTTTCCCGGCCTGGCTATTGCTGATCTCCTTACCATTAATGTTTATAGCCATTTACAGGTTATTTAAAGTGGCCTCCAAAAGGCGGTCTGGAGAAATTGTTTCACTAAGTAAAGAAGGCTTTACCAGTTCTAGTTTTGGTTCTGTTTTGTTTTCAGAAATACACTCCATTCAGGTTCCCGTAAAGCAAATAGGCCTTTTTGGTGGACTACAGCAGGACTATTACAAAAACACAGATGTAGATACGCCTTACCTGGAATTTTCGATCACCACTCAGAATGGGAAAATGTTAAATTGGAGATTGAATGAGTGGGGTGGGAATTATAACTCAGAAGAAGAATTTTTAATTTTCTTTAACTTTCTTACAGCGCTAGCCGATCAGCTGTATGAACTTTATCACGCTAATGAGCCATATAACAGCTATTTAAAAATTCTTAGTGAGAAAGGTTCCTGGAAAAAGCAAGGTTAAGCTAAAAAAGTTTTCAAAATGACTTTCTCAAAATGATTTCTTTGCATTAAATAGGGTCTTACAGGTCTAAGAGAAACCTGAAGAATTATAATATTTTAAAAAATACAACGGATTAAATCAACTAAATTAATTTACCCTAATCCTATCCTTTTAATCAATCGGATCATGCTCTTTATTTTAGTGTGTAGGTTTTACAGGTACAATATTTCCCTGTTCATCAAAATACATCGGATCTATACAAACCTCACGGTTATAGCCTGCTGCATCGCCCATTTTTATGCCATCGGGATAACTAAACCTGTGATAAACCATATACCACTCATCTTTTCCCGGAATTTGTAACACAGAATTATGCCCTGTACCATAAATTCCTTTAGATGGATCTTTTTGAAGAATCAGATTATTTTCTGAAACCTTAATTGGACCAGTAGGAGAACCTGAGGTACCATAACGTACCCGATAATTTTCACTTCTCGTATCCTCATCAGACCATAGGAAATAATAAATTCCCCTACGGTAAAATACATAGGTACCTTCTCTAAAAGTTTTATCCGTTTGAAGAACTTTGGTTGTATTGGCTTTTAGAGATACCATGTCTTTATTAAGTTCAGCTACTGCAAGGTATCCATTTCCCCAGTACAAATAGCTTGTACCCGTTTTAGGATCGGTAAATACGGCAGGGTCAATTTCCTGTCCCCCTTTTACCCCTTCCGGTTTAAAATTGATCAGCGGTTTTCCAGCATCCACAAATGGACCTGTTGGAAGGTTTGATTCAGCGACACCGATTTTTTGTGCTGCTGTAAAATAATAGTAATACCTATAATCACCTTTTACCTTTTTCTCTGCAATGGTGGGTGCCCAGGCATTACGGTTGGCCCAGGTAACATCTTTTTTCAGATCAAGAATAACGCCTTCATCTTTCCAGTTAACCAGGTCTGTAGAAGAAAAAGCTTTAAAATAATAGCCACTCCAGCCGTCGAAACCATCACTGGTTGGATAGATATAGTATTTCTTTGTTTTATTGGAATATAACACATCCGGATCTGCATAAAAACCATCTAGCACAGGATTCTTTTTTAGTTTCAACGCCATGCCTTGGGGTATGCCCCAGCGGGTAGTAAGCGCAGTTAACTCTTTACGGGAAATAGGAATAATTGTTCCGTGCCTTGGATGAAAATCCATTTTTACATCCTGATCTATTACCTTAAATTTATCCAGATCATCACTTATACAAAACTGGTATTTTCCTTTTCCGTACACATCGTACATTAATATATATTTTTCGCTGTTGTTGAGCTTAAACACTCCTGAGCCTTCAACAGCATCGCTGGTTTGCTGCTTATAGCCTTCTTGCTCGATCCATTTCCCGGAAACCAGCGAATCCGTTAGTGCCAGTTTTATTCCATTTCCATTGCCTTCTGTTTTATAAAACAGGTAAAACAGTCCGTTTTTATTAATGATGTCGCCATCAATGCAGGATTTGCCATTCTTCGGACGAAATAGTACCGTTGGTTCAGTTTCAAAGTCGGTAAAATTACTGTTTACATAGGCATAATAAATAATATCCGGACCAGTACCATGCTGCATAGACCAATATACCATGTATTTTTTCCTTGCCGGATCGTAAATGGTTTGTGGTGCCCACACCCGTTTTAAGTTTTCATTTCCTTTGAAACGTTTCTTTATATTAATTATGGTATGTTTCCAGTTCAGCAGGTCATCAGATTTCATCAAAATCAATGCCCGATTAGAATCCCATCCTTTCGAGGAAGTCATATCGGTGAGCACCATATAAAACGATTTTCCATTTTCTGCCCTAAGGATGTGAGGATCACGTACTCCTCCAGTAGAACTGATTACTTTTGAATCCAGAACAGGCTGGTTATTATTCAGCGCGCGATAATTGTATCCATCGGTACTGATTGCAAAGCAGACTGCCTCATCCTTCACTGCATTCCCCTTAAAGTAGGTAAACAGGTATCCGGCAAAATCTTTTTCTTCCGGACCAGTTTTATACTCCTGACCAAACAAGTTTCCAATAAAAGCTATATGCAAAAAAGAAAGGAGAATAAGGGATTGAAATTGAAGGCTTTTCATGGTTGGAGGTTAAAGTTTTTTGAGGTTCTTCATGAATAAAATAGGGTGCGGCGAGAAAAACCGCACCCTTTACACTATTATCTTAAAGCAATTTTTTGTACTTGGGTATAGTAATATTCTCCGGCAGAGGTAGATTTAACACCCAATCTGGCATATATATAATCCAACGATTTCAAATTATCAGGCAATGCACCTGAAGAAATTTCGATTTGCTGGCCAAGCACCACATTACTCAAGTTTGCATCTACCCTGACTTCGCGTTGTACCTGATCAGTCAATACTGATTTTCCAAGATAGAGACGTACAAACTCGAGATTTGCAGTCTGCACTACTTTATTAACTACAAGTTTGGCAATAATGTTATCACCAGATTTTTGAAAAGATTCGCCAGTGATGGTAAAATAAGGCGTAACTGGAATATCAAGATTGGTATCTCCCCTTACATCTATCCTTACCGTATCTGTAGCCTGTTGTAGCCAAGGTGCATCGGCTCTGCGTACCAGCTTATATTGGCCATCAAATAGTTTTGCAGAAAAAGTTCCGTCCTGATTAAGGTATATTGTAATGGGTGATTTAAGTGGATAACCATCCTGCCACAATTCTAATTGAGGCCCGTTGTTACGTACGCTAACCGCTCTTCCCTGATAAACGACTTTTCCTGCAAGGGTTACTTCAGGAGCCTTAAAATTGTCATATTCACAGCTTACCAGAAATACACTGGTTACTATAGCAAATATCATTAAAAATTTAAATTTCATATTCGTAAAAATTAGTTGAATGGATTTCTAACAATTTTTGGATTGTTGTTTAACACGTCCTGAGCTATTGATGAATAATAATTGGCCATGCGGAAAAATCTTGCCCGGCGGAAACGGCTTGGTCTGATACGCTCATAAATGTATTTACCATTATCCGGATGTCCTGGCCTTACCACTCTGTATCCATAAAGTCCTCTAACTACTGCATTAGGGTCATTCTCTGAGCCATCCCAAACAATATGCGCGATACGCCATCTTTTTAAATCAAAATAACGATGGTCTTCAAAAGCAAGCTCCACACGTCGCTCATTACGGATGATATCTGTTGTTAGTGCGCCAAGGCTATTAGCAGGGAATCCGGCACGGGCCCTTATCGAATTAACATATCCAAGGCCTTCAGGTCTCCCCAGTTCAAAGGCAGCTTCTGCTGCATTAAGGTAAATTTCGCCTAAACGAAACCATGGCCACCAGTTTGATGCACCGGTACCTCTTGTACTTGCTGCCGAAGCGTCACTTACAAATTTCCGAATATAAAACCCCGTATTGCTTACATCCATGGCATCATCTTTTGGCCCGTCAAAACCAGTCCAAAGCTGCCCATCGGTGTAGTTTTTACCCAATTCTGCCGAAGTGCTTAGCTGATAGGTCCCATTGTTCCAAACCGCAACACCAGCCTGTATTCTTACGGGATTATTTTTGAAGTTTGTACCTGGGTAAATTACCGTTCCAAATAAACGTGCATCCTTACCTGCAAAAATATCCATTATACCTGTGTAGGCAATGTAATTACCTGCGGCATCCTTGTCGCGAAGCGTACCTTTAGATCCATCTAAATAGTTGAAACTTTCTACAAAACTCAGTGATGGTGATATGGTTGATGAAGATTCGTTGTCTTCTGTCATGCTTTTGATAATATTATCATAAGCAAAACGGTGCACTTTAACACTGGGTGCAAAATCTTTAGCAAAAATCACTTCGCTTCCCGTTTTCTTATTCAGCATGTCATAAAAATTAGCGCCTTTATCTGGATTTTCATTAAAAAGCGAATATGGACCGCTGATGATTTCCTTAGATGCGGTTAACGATTTATTGTAATAATCTGCTGCCATTGATACAGGAATACCAACTTCACCGCCAGGGGTTGATATTGGGCTGGCCATTAAACTGTTGTATTTAGCAATTGAACCGGCGTAAAGCATGGCCCTGCTTTCCAATGCAAGGGCAGTATATTTATTTGATCTGGTTTTGCTACTGTTGTTTGGTGCCAGATCTTCCTTAATTGCCTCCAGTTCACGATATATAAAGTCGTAAACTTCATGCTCCTTTGCACGCGGAACCTGAAGCGGTGTAGGGTCGCCACTAAAGTCGTAAATTAGTTGTTTTTCTACAATCGGTACGCCGCCCATGCGTTTTACCATTTCAAAATATACAAATGCCCTCATAAAACGAAATTCCGCTCTGAATAAGCGTTTTTGATCTGCAGTTAGCTTTACGCTCTGTGTCTCCAGATTTTCAAGGGACAAATTTATATCCCTGATTAATCCATAATCCCAATAGCGTCCATAATCATCCCCAAACTGAAAATCGTTTCTCCAGTTCTGGTCACGGTGGCCAGACCACATGGCATCATCAAGTTCAGTCATCCCACCAGTATTAAAAACACCATGTAAGGAAGGTAACCGGTTATAATAATTAGCCAATAAGGAAGTCAATAGTTTAGGATCATTCCATAATTGTTCATCAGTGATCGTGCTTTTTGATTCACGATCAAACCAGTCTTCATGCTTGCAGCTACTCATGATCAGGCAAGCCAGCAAAGTGATAGATATATAAATTTTTTTCATTTTAGTCAATTTTTAGGTGTCCTTGTTTAAAACGTTACATTGAAACCAGCCATAAAAACTTTTTGCTGAGGATAGACAACAGCTGCTGCAGCTTCAATTTCAGGATCGATCTGGAAATCCTTTACATTGTCAAAAGAAATCAGATTTGAGCCATTAACATACACACGGATTTTTTGTGCTTTAATCTTCTGTGAAATTTTTTGGGGCAAAGTATAAGCCAGCTCTAAATTTCTAACCCGCAGGTATCTTACATTGGTTAACCAGAAATCGCTGTTTCTGCTATTTGGCCCTGTATTTCCGTTACGGATAGCTGGATAATACCCCGAAATCCACTCACTGTTCGGATTGTAGGGATCTGCCCGGTGCCACCTGTCTTCCAGCAAATATGCCGGTGAATTACCACCGCCATGAAAAGCATTTCTTAACTCATAATCCTGGTTCCATGATTGCATTGCACCTCCTGCAAAATCTACATTCAGGTCTATTCCTTTATAACTCAATCCAATTCTACCCCCAAAGGTCATCATTGGTGCCCACCCCGTAGGATAACCGATAGGGCGCTCATCCGTTCCATTAATCACGCCATCACCGTTTACATCTTTGTAAATAAAATCGCCTGGTAATTGCGTTCTGTTATTGTTTCCATCATTGTTTATTGGATAGTTACGAATCTGTTCTTCCGATTCAAAACGGCCGACAACCTGGTAGCCCCACCAAACGCCACCCCAGCGATCTTCTGCTGAGTTTCTATATTCATTCAATGAATTACTGAAACGTGGTTTATATGACTCGATAGTTCTATAGCGTGAAAATGTGAAATTACCACTCACTACATAATTCAATTCGCCTATCTTACTGGTGTACGTTGCAATACCCTCTACGCCATAATATCCATTTTTATTCAGATTTTCGTTTGGTAATCCGTATCCGATTTCGCTAGGCAGCAATACATCGTAGCGTTGCGCAGGGTAGCCAGTACGTATAATTTTAAATGCGTCTGCTGTTATGGTCAGTTTGTTGTCGAATAATCCCAAATCCAGACCAAGGTTATAGTTGGTGTTTTTTACCCAGGAAAGGTTTCTTACCGGAAGAGACTTAGGCTGAATACCAGGATAATAAGTTCCATTAAGCACCGCATCTCCTGAGCCGAAATTATAGCCAGCTAAATAACCGTGCATACCTACACCTTCTTCCAGTCCTGTCTGACCGATTGATGCCCTGATTTTCATGTCATTTACAACACCTTTAAGCGGTTTAAAGAACGACTCATCAGAAATACGCCAACCTAAACTCGCACCTGGAAAAAGCCCCCACTCATTCCCTTTGTAATATAAGTATGAACCATCGTAACGACCGAGTATCTCAACAAGGTATTTACCTTTATAATTGTAATTAAAACGACCTATATAACCAGCTCTGGCTTCGTATGACCAATCATCACCCAAACTATTCAGTTCAGCTAATTTCATTAATGGAATATAATTATTCGTAGGATTTGAGCCAAGTGCAGAATAAGTCCTGTCCCAATCTGATTTTTCATAACCTACCGTTGCCGAAAAGTTATGGTCGCCTATCTGTTTGGTATAATCTAACTGGAACTGAGCAAAGCGGGATACCGCTACGCGGTCAGTTTTATATCTCCAGCCTGCATCGCTTCCACCTGTACGGTTATAGTTGTTGTTTTCATATCTGTAAACGTCATAAGTATACTGGAAACCGTCAAATTTGTTATCCGTATAGTTGTAGGATAGTGTTCCTTTTGCTGATAAACCAAATTTGGTTTTGTATGATGTAGTTAGATTGACATTACCGCTGATGTACTTATTATCCTTATAACCTACAATATCTCTGCTAAACAGGGCTGGATTATATGCAAAATCGTTCACATGGTTAGGATAGGCCTGATTTCCATTGGCATAAGCAGGTACTGTTGGTCTGTTTCTAAAAATAGCCAGCATAGAAGAGAAGTAACCATCTCCTCCTGGAAGTCCTACATCTTTTGTTGTTTCCTGTCTGCCCGAAATTTGCGCCCCAACGGTTAAGCCTTCCAGAATAGTTGCTTCAATGTTAGCCTGTAGATTAGTGCGTTTGTAAGAAAAATCTTTAATCATCGCATCCTGATCCAGATTACCAACAGAAAGGAAATAGTTTGAGTTCTTGGATCCTCCGGTAACATTCGCATTGATGTAACGCTGCGGAATATTTTTGCGGATTACCATATCGTAATAATCATTATTTTGGTACCCTGGTTCTGTTCCGGCCTGCCATTTGGCTAGTTCTGCAGGGGTATAAACTGAACTTGGATTTCTGTTCTCATTCTGAGCAGCCTCTACTAAGCCCCTGGTATATTGGGCAGCATTGGCCATAGTTGGGAAACGTGTTATATTTTGCCAACCCTGGTATCCATTGATGTTTATTTTCGCAGTTTCGTTTTTGCTGCCTTTCTTTGTTGTAATCAACACTACCCCTCTTGCTGCACGAAAACCATATACGGCTGCCGCTGCATCTTTAAGGATCGAAATACTTTCAATATCCTCTAGATTCAGTGCATTAAATATGTCGGCTCCTGACGCATTTTGAGTACCAACCCAATCTGTTCCGGTTTGTCCGCCATATGCTACACCGTCGATTACATATAATGGATTCCCCATGTTGCGGATTTCAATACTTGCTCCCCTTCCCGGACGTGCATCTTTAGCGCGTACAGACACACCCTGTACCTTGCCCGCCAAAGCTCCGGCGGCGGTAGTAGATGATGTTCTTACGATGTCTTCCGATTTGATATTACTTACTGCCCCTGTAATATTGCGTTTGGATTGCTTGCCATAACCCACCACTACCACTTCATCCAGATCCTTGTTATCATCTTCGAGGATAACTTTGAGTTCACTCTTTTCGCCCAAAACTACGCGCTGGTTTTTGAAACCAATGTAAGTGAACACCAATGCTGTTTTGCTCGTCTGGATTTGGAAACGGCCATTTTGATCCGTAGTGGTGATTTCAGTTGGCATACCTTCAACAAAAACGGTAACACCCGTTAGGGGTTCATTTTTTTCGCTAAATACCTGCCCTGAAATCTTACGTTGTGCAAATGAATATGTAGGTACTCCCCATATCATCACGCAGATAAATAAAATTTTCAGAATTCTCATTTTAATATTTGGTTTTTAAGTGTAATGAATAGCTAACACCAAATATTTTCCCTTTTCACAATGAGTAAATACTGCGCTGCAGAAATGAATCAAAATCATAGTTAGTGATCTGGACCCTATTTGGCTCATCTGGAAATCATCAAAATAAATCACTCTTGAAATAAGGGCCTTGCGCGTTATTCTGAGATGGGTTTATAGTTGGTTTTCGGAATCAAACATAATGGAATATGAGCTGGAAAGCCATATACATATCCGTCAATTAACAGCTAATTTTTCGTCAAATTCACCTTTTTAAAGCGCTAAGACCTCTTTTTTTGATATTCGGAAGGGAGCTGACCAAATTCTTCTTTAAAGCATTGACGAAAATAAATGGAACTATTGATGCCAACCATCAAAGACACTTCGGTGATGTTATATTGGCCTGAGCGGAGCAGTTGAGCAGCCTTTTGAATCCTTACCTTTCGCACCAACTGGTTAATGTTTTTTCCGGTAATGCCTTTGAGTTTTCGATAGAGGGTAGACTGGCTCATGTTCATTTTTTCGGCAAGAGTAGCCGTATCAAGCACTTCGTCCTGTATACCTTCTTCAACCAGCGCTACAAACTCCTTTACGAAGGCATTTTCCCTCCACAACTCAGTATTTACCGGCACTTCTGTGGTTCCCTGCTTTACCCGAGTGGAGAGTTGTCCAAGTAATTCGTTATAGATGGTCTTGCGTTTTGTCAACAGGTTTTCTATACGGTGGTGAAGCAGTTTCGGACTTACTGGCTTAGTTAAGTAAGAATCAACGCCAAGTTCATATCCCCGTCCCATATCTACCTCATTGTCTCTGGCGGTTAAAAGTATAATTGGGATATGACTGGTTTCCCGCTCACATTTTAAGGCTTCAAGCATAGTGAATCCGTCCATATCAGGCATCGTCAAATCGCTAATAATGATGTCTGGGATGCGGATTTTGGCAAGTTCAAGCCCCTGTAGTCCATTTTCGGCCGTAACCAGTTCATATTTTGTATCAAGTACAGAAGAAAGGTACTCTCGAAGATCATTATCGTCTTCCACCAGCAAGAGCAATTGGCGCTGATCATCCGGGGGCAACTGTATATCAAGTGCTGCCGGTTGAAGATCTGGCATTGGGGGAGCTACAGAAAGTAGAACTGTATTGGTGACTAAGCGAACAGAAAACTCACTTCCCTTACCCAGTTCACTTTTGACGTAAATTTTTCCGTGATGAATTGCAGCCAGCTCCTTAGCCAAAGCCAGGCCAATACCAGAGCCATGGCTTACAGATTTGGGTACCTGATAAAATTTATCAAATATCCTGCTTAAGTGCTCCGGAGCAATACCACATCCTGTATCTTTTACCGTAATTAAAGCGCAGGTGCTTAATTTATCTTTCTCATAACTTAAAACAACATCTATATTGCCTTTTGAGGTAAACTTGCAGGCATTCGACAATAAATTATCGAGAATCAACTGCACAATCTCTGCATCAAAGGTGGTTTTGATATCCTCCTGCAAGATAGTATAACCAATATTCAATGATTTATTATGGTTTGCCTCTTTATATTTAAGCACAATTTCTGAGAGCAGTTCACCCAAATAGGCTTCTCCTAACACCAATGGCTTATACTGGGACTCGACTTTGCGAAATTCGAGTAATTGATTGACCATTGAAAATAGCCTGTTTGCATTTTTCTGAACAATATGGACCCAATCTTTATGTTTTGAAGATAACTTTTCTTCAGCAAGCAAATCTTCCAAAGGACCAAGGATTAGCGTTAACGGTGTCCGTAGTTCATGGGTGATGTTGGTATAAAAATTCATCCTTTCCCTGTGGAGCTGTGCATCCTGTTCAAGTTGAAGCTTTTTAACACGGAGCTGACCTTCTGCTCTTATTTTTTTGACATAGAAAAATAAAACAGTAAAAACCGTAGCGGCAATGAGCAAAAAATAAGTGACCAGCGCAAACGTGCTTAGATAAAACGGCGGGGCGATGTTGATGAAAAGGCGTTCATAATCTTCAGACCATTGTTCATTTTTCTGACGAGTGCGTATGAGAAGCTCATATTTCCCGTATGGGATATTTCGAAAATCTAGATTCTTTTCACCTCCCAAAAATATCCAGTTTTCGTCCAGTCCGTTTAGTTTGTAGCTAAATTCAACGAGCTCATTTACAGCATAATCCATCACAGCGAGCTCTATACGGAAACTATTTTCTTCATGTTTCAGGCTTATCTGCTGGGTGAGGCCTGGGTATTTTTCAGATTGTGCATGGTTTTCTCCAGTATTGAATACCATAAAGCGGCTAATCCTTATTGGGGATTCTGGCAGGCTCAATGGGATCTGGTCTGGATTAAAATAACAGATTCCTGCAGGCATTCCAAAAAATAGCCATCCCCTCCTATCTAACGCAACGCTATTATTGGTAAAGCCACCTAGAGGCAAGCCAAAGGCCTGATCATAGCTCAGCATACGTTTTTCTTCTGGTAGATACCTTAGCAGACCTAATCTGGTGGAGCACCAAATGTTGCCATTAAGATCCTGGGCTATGGCATTTACGGTTAACCAGGCATCGGACTCGGGAAAAACAATGTTTTCAAGATTTCCCATTTCCCGATTGGCACTCTGGAGTGCCAGACCTTCATTTGTAGCAATCCAGATATTATTGCTCCGGTCACGAAAGAGATAGTTGATGGTATTGCTGCCAATCCCCTGCCCTTTAGCAATTTTTTTTATCAGTTTTCTATTGTGATCAAAAATGTAAAGGCCCTGCCCATAAGTACCCACCCAAAGATTCCCATGGCTGTCCTCCACTAAGGTACGGGGGGCATAATCACCAAGCATAGGTGTCCTGGTAGCTACTTTTAAGAAAGTATTGTGGCGGGGATTATGAACAAATACACCCTCCTCTGCAGCGAAACAAATATTTCCCTGTGAATCTTCCATAATTGCTCTAACGGCCGACATCTTTTCACCGGCATTTATCTTCTTCCATGTATTGTTTTTTGCATCAAGGAAGGACACACCTCCCTTTTGCAAGCCGAACCACTTGTTTTTTTTACTATCCTGAAAAGCAGAAAGGAGAAAATCATCTCCCAGCCCACTGTTCGCTGCAGTCGTTTTGGTAATTTTTTTTTCAGCATTTATCTGCAAAATCCCATCTCCGGCCGTAGCCAGCCACATGCTGCTGCCTACATCATTCAATATTCCGGTTACCGTAGCCGGCCTGTCTGCCCCAGGATTAATATTTTTAGTGGGTAAAACGGAGAAAAATGGTTCCAGATGACCCAAAAAAGCGATGCCACCACTATAAATCCCTAACCAAACATTGCCGAAACGGTCACGATCAATGCTCTGTACCGAAGCATTATTACCCCTCTCCAGATCAGTTGCCGTAATTGCTCCGGTATGCAGGATATTCCCAGAATTACTATATTGAGGTTTCATGATGAATACTTGCGATCCAGCAGTACCGATCCAGATTACCCCATTGATTTCTTTGATGGCGTGTACAAAAGGTTCATCACCATTTTTTGATTGGCTGGCAAGGCTGATTTTTTGGATGCTTTTTGATAAAGGGTGGTAAACTGCCAGCCCCTTTCTGGTTCCTATCCAGATATTGTTTTTACTATCACAAAACAGCGATCTGACCTCATTATCTGGTAGCAGGCCATTTGTACTTTCGCTAGTAAGCAGCTTTACGTCTTTATTTTGTGAATTTAAAATAGAAATGCCCTTATTTACATGACCAATGTAGAGCAGGCCGTTATGGTCTTCTGCAAGCGCCCAAATGCTGTTTTCGGCCAGCGCAGGTATATTTAATTTATTAAACCGTTCAAATTTCTTACTTACAGGGTCGAAACGCTGTACACCGCGGTGATAAGTGGCAAGCCATATCTTATCATTTTTAGCTTTGATGATATCGGTAATATCATTGGTAGCAATAGAATTCTTGTCTTTTGGATCATGTAGATAATATGAAAACCTGTTGGTTTTCATATCAAGAATATTTAAACCGCTTGCCCGCGTGCCGATGTAAAGCTGGTCATTATTGTAATAAAGGGTATTGATCTCGTTACTGTTTACCGAAAATCCATCTGCTTTTTCAGACTTGTAGTATTGCTTAAATGAATTACTGGCAAAGCGGTTTAATCCCAGTTCCGTTGCAATCCATACATAACCGAATTTATCATGTGTCAGATCAATAACCTGTTGACTAGACAAGCCTTCCTGTAGTGATAGATACCTCGTTTTTCCGCCTTGCCCGAATGCAGGCAGGATGAAACAAACAACGAGCAAAAACAGCATTAACCTCATTATCTATTTATTAATGGTAAGGGAATTAATTTCAAAAAGTTTAAGACAAATTATTTAGTTTAATCCGACCAGTCTGTTTACATGGCATTTTTTGAATGGCTCAAAATTGAATTGCAGCACCTTGCCTGGAAAAAGCACGAACTAAACACACTGAGAGAAATGATAGCAAAGGAAGCTTCAATTGTAATAAACATGGTGGTAAATATTTGGTGATCTGCCGCAAATGAACAATAAAAGCCTCTGATTCATTTTACGTGGTTAGTTTGAGAAACACTTGCAGCTGGGTCAAATATATCATTTTTTTATAAGTGTCATAACAACGCTTATCTTATCGTAACGATGAATCTTAATAAGACACAAAAATTGGAACTTACAAAAAAGAATAGGAATACACATAACGTAGGCAATTTGAAATTACCATAGAAGGCTAAATACCAATCACAGCGAGGCCTACCTGATCTTCAATAAACAATTGAATGTATTAAAAGACATAAATCAGTCTTTCACAAATTTGATACACTGGAAAAGCGGGAATTTATAGATCTGGTGTTCAACTCAACCTTTACTATGAAAATGGCATCTATCGAACACCTACGATAATGAATTTACTATCAATAACCACCTTAAAATGAGGGATTTATAAGTGATTATAGTAGACAAAAAAAGGGAGAATTTTTCAATCCTCCCTTCAAGTGCACTTGTAGGGATTCGAACCCCAAACCTTCTCATCCGTAGTGAGATGCTCTATCCAATTGAGCTACAAATGCATTTCCGTATCGTTAACGGACTGCAAAGGTATAATTTGATATTTTAATTTCCAATTAAATTTTAAAAAAATCTTAAAATAATTCTTTGCAGAATAAGCTTTATGCGCTCAATGCATCATTAATTGCTTTAAAATCAGGCAAATCATGTGCATCTTCTAAAACTTCTGCATAAGCTATTTTTCCTTCTTCATTGATCACAAAAGCCGCTCTTTTGGAAACACCTTTCAATCCGAAGGCAAATTCATCATAAAAAGCACCATAAGCTGCTGATACTTCTTTGTTAAAATCAGACAATAAAGGAAACTGATAACTTTGAACTTCTTTAAACTTAGCCAAAGAGAACGGAGAATCAACTGAGATGCCAATTACCTGCGCATCTATCCCTTCGTAATAGCTAAAATTATCGCGCATTGTACATAATTGTTCTGTACATGTTCCGGTAAAAGCCATCGGAAAAAAATGAATAATTACTTTTTTACCTTTGAAACCAGAAAGCGCAATTTCAGCTAAATCTGAACTGTATAATTTGAAATCAGGGGCGTTATCGCCAACTTGTAATGCCATTATGTATTTTTTTTGTGGTTAAATATATTAATTGGTTCAGTAGTTCATTGGCCATTTGTTTATTAGTATCGTATCCCAATGCACTAATGACTAGTTAACTAATTATCTTTTTTCATCTGCTGATCTAAAATCGCCAAGCCTTCTTCAAAACTATGTGGACGGTAATCTAGATCTTTAATGGTTTTATCTAAAACAAAACCAGTTCTAACCGGTCTTTTAGCCGTTTGGTTTAAACTTGTCGAACTTATTTCATTAATAAATGATTGATCAAGGTTCCAAAACTCGGCAACTTTTCGCACTAAATCTGCAATACTCATGTAATCTTTACCTGATACATGATAAATTCCTTTTGCATTTTTTTCTACAGCCAACAAGCAGGCTTCAGCTAAATCCTCGGCTAAGGTGGGCATACGCCATTGATCGTTTACTACATTAACAGGCGATGCTTTTTCTAATACTTCTTTGGCCCACAGTACGATATTGCTCCGGCTCATATCACTGCTTATTCCATATACCAATATTGTTCTTAAAATTGCCCAGTTTGCTTTTGAGTTCTTCAACAGCTCTTCCGCCATTACTTTCGATTCGCCATAATAACTTACAGGATTAACTGTATCCTCTTCTTTATATGGTCCGTTGGCACCATCAAAAACAAAATCGGTACTTAAATGAATAAGTTGAATGTTCTTTTCTTCACATATTGATATCAGTGTTTGAACTGCATCTACATTTAATTGGCGGCAAAGCGCTTTATTGGCCTCACAAGTATCAACATTGGTCATTGCTGCGGTGTGCACAATGGCATCAGGACTGTATCTTTCGATAACTTCCCTAACCTGAGCAGCATTCAAAATATCCATTTCTGCATATCCATACCCATCCTTTACCGGATAACGATTTGTTCCTTTAGCAGTGGCAACAAGCTTTACCCTGCCTTCGGCGAGAATTTTTTCAGTTAATTTCTGCCCTAAAAGACCGTTGCTACCTGTTGTTAAAATGGTTTTCATATGCCTTATTTATGGCTCTAAATTATCTATAAAAACCATGTTGAAAAAATTTATAATATATATTTAAAATTAAGTAAGAATAACTTAACTTTGCCAACCGAATTGGAGCCCCTTGAAACAGCTTTAATTCATTGACTGTAATAAATTTACTCACAACAGATATGCCTAACTTAGGAAAAATAGCACAAATTATCGGCCCAGTGGTTGACGTTAGCTTTGCTAATGATGCCCATCTACCTAAAATTTTTGATGCGTTAGAGATAACGAAAGAAAATGGACAGAAAATTGTTTTAGAAGTTCAACAGCACTTAGGTGAAGATCGTGTACGCGCGATCTCAATGGACTCTACAGACGGTTTAGTTCGTGGAATGGACGTAGTTGATACTGGTGCTGCGATTAAAATGCCAGTTGGCGACCAAATTAAAGGTCGTTTATTTAATGTAGTTGGTGAAGCGATTGACGGTATCAACACAGTTGATAAAACTGATGGTCGTCCTATCCATGCTACTCCTCCTAAGTTCGAAGATTTATCAACTGAAACTGAGGTACTTTTTACAGGTATTAAAGTTATCGATTTATTAGAGCCATATGCAAAAGGTGGTAAAATCGGTTTATTCGGTGGTGCTGGTGTAGGTAAAACGGTATTAATTATGGAGTTGGTTAACAACATCGCTAAAGCTTATGCTGGTTTATCAGTATTCGCAGGTGTTGGTGAACGTACCCGTGAAGGTAACGATTTACTTCGTGAGTTTATCGAGTCAGGCGTTATCAACTATGGTGACGAATTCTTACACTCAATGGAAAAAGGTGGATGGGATTTGAAAGCTGTTGATACTGAAAAATTAAAAGAGTCTAAAGCAACATTGGTTTTCGGACAAATGAACGAGCCTCCTGGTGCACGTGCACGTGTAGCATTATCAGGATTAACTGTTGCTGAATATTTCCGTGATGGTGATGGTGAAGGCGCTGGAAAAGACATCCTTTTCTTCGTTGATAACATCTTCCGTTTTACACAGGCAGGTTCTGAGGTATCGGCTTTGTTAGGTCGTATGCCATCAGCTGTAGGTTACCAACCAACATTGGCAACTGAGATGGGTTTAATGCAAGAGCGTATTACTTCAACAAAACGTGGATCAATTACATCAGTACAAGCGGTATACGTACCAGCGGATGATTTAACTGACCCGGCTCCGGCAACAACTTTTGCCCACTTAGATGCTACTACAGTACTTTCGCGTAAAATTGCTGAGCTAGGTATTTATCCTGCGGTAGATCCATTGGATTCTACTTCACGTATCCTTTCTCCTGCTGTTTTAGGTGATGAGCATTATAACACTGCACAACGTGTTAAAGAAACTTTACAACGTTACAAAGAATTACAAGATATCATCGCGATCTTAGGTATGGACGAATTATCTGAAGAAGATAAATTAGTTGTATCAAGAGCACGTCGTGTTCAGCGTTTCTTATCTCAACCTTTCCACGTAGCTGAGCAATTTACTGGCTTAAAAGGTGTATTGGTTGACATTAAAGATACCATCAAAGGATTTAACATGATCATGGATGGTGAAGTTGATGAGTATCCAGAAGCTGCATTTAACTTGGTTGGTAGCATTGAAGATGCGATCGAAAAAGGTAAAAAATTATTAGCAGAAGCGAACTAAGAGACTTGAGACACTAGATTTGAGATGTGAGAGGGACTTAGTCTCAAACCTCATATCTCACATCTCCAATCTAAAAAAAATGAATTTAGAAATATTAACTCCAGATAAAAAAGTTTTCGAAGGTGAAGTAACAGCAGTTACGGTTCCTGGTACTTTAGGCTCTTTCCAGATTTTAAAAGACCATGCCCCTATCATCTCTACTTTAGAAGATGGAGAAGTTATTATAAAAGCAAACAAAGCTGATGAGCAACGCTTTTTTATTAAAGGCGGTGTGGTAGAAGCTATTCACAACAAAATTGTGGTTTTAGCTGAAGGCGTCGCTTAAGCAAAATAATTAACTCATTTAGAAAGCCTCCCGATTTAAAAATCAGGGAGGTTTTTTTTATATTATTGTTTGACAAAATCACAAACTGTTGCCGTAAATTCTTGATTGTGTTCATAATAAAGCATGTGCGAGCCATCTATCTGCACTACTTTTTGATTGGAAAATTTATAATTTTTATAATAATCCGGGCCAACCGCATGATCATCCTTACCCGTTATAATCAAGGCCGGTGTTTTAATCTCACTGGTAAGTAAAGCATAATCTTTAAAATATTCCGGATACTTATGCACTTTTGTGCTATCCATCAAAGGCATAAAAAGTGTCATTCCAAAATCTGATGTACGTTTATAGGAATTTTCGATGCTATCCATTTTGATAATGGTATTTACATCATTGGCAATATATTTATAGCCAAGATGCACGGCGCTTAACTTTTTTCTAACCAGCGCCGCTTCATTCATTAATTTTTTAAAATCTGTTTCATTTATAGCGGTATCCTTTTTCAATAACCGGTACCCATATTCAATTTGTTCCTTCACCTGATTTGGATTCATAAAATGGGCTATTGTATTCGCCATGATGATGCCAGATAAATGTTCGGGATACTTCAAGGCATAATTAATAGCCAGAATACCACCAAATGAATGACTAAGTAAATACACTTTTTCAACACCCAATTTTAACCGCAGTTCTTCAACATCTTGAACAACCCGGTCTAAACTATAATTCTTTGCATTTTGCGAATGACCAGATCCTCTTTGATCCAGATAAACCATTGTTAAACATTTCTCGAGGTTTGCTCCACCCATTTTTTCAAAGGAAAGAAAATCCTGACCGGGGCCTCCATGCAAGTAGATACAAACAGGTCCTTTGCCTGCTATCTTAACAGATAACTTTACAGTATCAGAAGTTAAAATGGTCTGGTTCCCCATCTTAAGGCTTCGCGTAGAATCGGACGAGGAGCAACTGCTAAATAATACGGTAAAAAGAACAGAGAAGATATAAATTATTTTCATAGGAATAGTTTCTAATATTAAATTACATAACTATTTCCAATAAGCAATCAAACAAGTTAATAATACCTTAATATCCATAAAGAAACATCAATAATGCTTGGTATTTTAACATCAAAACATAGCCTGAATTTTCAATTTTGAGCAAGCTTTCACCTATTTTAGGCAGAAAAATAGAAAATTTATAATGCAAGCATAACAAACATACCGTATACCGTTTTGATATTTGGTCTACGACTATCGGCATTAAATAACTAATCGAACTCTGGGAAAGAATAATATTCCGATTAATAACAATTTTACGGAACAATATTCTTATTTAACTTTTTTCTGATTTCTCTTGCATATTAATGAACCAAAAACTAAATTGGTTTTTATAAACAATAAGATAACAATGACTATTCAGAACAACATATTTTCTACCGCCACTACTGCAAAAGCAGCTGGTAATGTAGTGTTGTTACCTGTCATTTTACTTAACCTCCTACTCCTAAACATTTTATGGGGCAACAAGCGGACGCAGTTTAAATAGATTTAAAAAAAACTAAATATACCTAAAGCGTCCCGATACAAACGGGACGCTTTTTTTAAATAACAAAAGACAGTATTATGAACCGCCCATGATAAATAGTCAAAATAAAAAATGGAATGCTTATTTAACATGGTAAGCCCCATCTGGCGGTTAAAAACAATAAGAATAAACAGATGAAATACTATAATTCTAATACGATTATTTACCTGGATGGACAGTTTGAAAAAGCTGTAAATAGCAGTACTGACCTTTACGGACAGTCGCTACACTACGGCTATGCTGCTTTCGAGGGTATTAGAGCCTATAAAACACACAACGGCAACCGCATTTTCAAAGCCGCGGCCCACTTCGACCGCTTAGAGCGTTCTTGCCAGTTGGCAAACATTCCTTTCCCATGGGATAAACAGGAATTAATTGCCGCAACCTATAAATTACTTCAGTTGAACAAACTGAAAGATGCTTATATCCGTCCCTTAGTATTTTGCCATCCCAACATGAAATTAAACGGGCCGAGTGGGGTTTCGATCTTAATCTGTGCCTGGGAATGGGATGCATATTCTGGCAACAAATTGTTAAAATTAACGGTTTCTGATTATGAAAGGCCAAACCCAAAATCGATTCCAATGGAGGCGAAATTGAGCGGAAACTATGTTAATTCTATTTTAGCTACTACTGCGGCAAATATTAAAGGTTATGACGAGGCTTTGCTTTTGGATATGCACGGCTTTGTTGCCGAGGCATCTGGAGCAAACATCTTTCTTGAAAAAGACGGAAAACTGTTTACACCATCTTTAGGAAATATTTTACCAGGAATTACACGTGCAACCGTAAAAGAACTTTGCACCGTTCTGGATATTGAATGCATTGAGAAAAAATTAACTACAGAAGATTTAAAAAATGCCGACAGCGCTTTCTTATGTGGAACAGCAACCGAGATAGCAGGTATAGCATCAATTGATGATATTGTATATCGCCCGTTGTGGAGAGAATCTCTCGGTTATACCATACAGCGAGCTTATAAAAACCTGGTGCTGGAAAAAGTGAATTACGAAGTGATTATATAGTCCAAAGTCGAAAAATCATTAAAATAACTGAACGTTAAGTAAAAAAGAAGCATCCAAGCAGTAAAAACAGATGACTGAAGAAATCAATCAACACTTCCCGAAGGCCTACCAGCAAATTAATGGTGCAACAATAGCATCAGGATTTGACATGGCATCTGATGTGTTGACCTGCTCTTTGCTCAGAACACTTGCTTCTACCAAGCCTTCAGGTAAATTTCTGGAGCTTGGAACTGGTACAGGCTCGTCTACTTCCTGGATATTAGATGGTTTAGATCAAAATAGTACACTTACCTCGATAGATAACGACGCTAAATTTTTAGCGATTGCCAAAACTTTTCTTGGTGAGGATGAACGCTTAACATTAGTTGATACCGATGGTGCCGAATGGATTGAAAAGAATAAAGACAAAAAGTTCGATTATATTTTTGCTGATACCTGGCATGGGAAATATTTGCTTTTAGATGAGGCGATATCTATGCTTAATACCGGCGGACTTTACATCATCGATGATATGCTGCCACAATCGAATTGGCCTGATGGCCACCAGGATAAGGCTATAAAATTGATCAAAGATTTAGAATCACGTGATGATCTGCACTTAACCAAGCAGGTTTGGGCAACAGGAATCGTGATCGGAGTAAAAAAATAAATAAGATTAAATAGTTCTTTACTTTTTTAAATAGTTAGTATGTTTGTGATTCATTAAAGACATGAATATAAACACAAACATTATTAGCAACCTAATTATTGTCATTTCTCAAAAGAGAGGTGGAAATCGTTGCGTATAATATTAAAAATATACCATATCGAAACCGCCTCCCACAAGAGGCGGTTTTTTTTTGCCTCAAAAAGAAATAATTGAAATACAACAGAATACATACAATTTAAACAATGAGCGAATTAAACAAGTACAGTAAAACATTTACACAAGACCCTACACAACCGGCAGCGCAAGCTATGCTTTACGGAATCGGATTAACTGATGCTGATATGGCTAAAGCACAGGTCGGTATTGCAAGTATGGGTTACGATGGTAACACCTGCAATATGCACCTTAACGATCTGGCAAAAGATGTGAAAAAAGGGGTCTGGAATAATGATTTAGTGGGCTTGGTTTTTAATACCATTGGCGTAAGTGATGGGATGAGCAACGGTACAGATGGTATGCGTTACTCGCTGGTAAGCCGCGATGTAATTGCTGATAGTATCGAAACCATTTGCGGTGGCCAATATTACGATGGAATTATCTCTATCCCTGGCTGTGATAAAAACATGCCTGGCGCGATTATGGCCATGGCACGTTTAGATCGCCCTTCAATTATGGTTTATGGTGGTACGATTGCACCAGGCCATTACAAAGGCGAAGAATTGAACATCGTTTCAGCTTTCGAAGCGCTGGGCCAGAAAATATGCGGCAACCTTTCTGAAGAAGACTATCAGGGCATCATAAAACATACTTGCCCTGGTGCAGGTGCTTGTGGAGGGATGTACACTGCAAATACAATGGCATCAGCAATTGAGGCTTTAGGTATGAGTTTGCCTTATTCATCTTCGAACCCAGCAATCAGCGAGGAGAAAAAACAAGAATGTTTAGATGCAGGTAAATACATCAAAATTTTATTAGAGAAAGATATCAAACCATCTGATATTATGACGAGAAAAGCATTCGAAAATGCCATTCGTTCTATTATCATTTTAGGTGGCAGTACGAATGCAGTATTACATTTTATTGCAATGGGTAAAGCTATCGGTATCGAAATCACCCAGGATGATTTCCAACGGATGAGTGATGTAACACCGGTACTTGCCGATTTCAAACCTAGTGGAAAATACTTAATGCAGGATTTACATCAATATGGAGGTATCCCGGCAGTGTTGAAATATTTATTAAATGAGGGCTTATTACATGGCGATTGTTTAACTGTTACCGGAAAAACCATGGCTGAGAATTTAGCTGATGTAAAATCGATCATGGATTATGATCAAAAAATCATCCAGAAATTAAGTGAGCCGATTAAAGCCACCGGTCACCTACAGATTCTTTACGGGAACCTGGCTGAAAAAGGTTCGGTTGCAAAAATAAGTGGAAAAGAAGGTGAAAAATTTGAAGGCCCTGCACGTGTATTTGATGGCGAACACGATTTAATTGCCGGAATTTCAAGCGGACGTGTTCAACCAGGCGATGTAATCGTGATTAAAAATTCAGGCCCGGTAGGTGCGCCAGGTATGCCAGAAATGCTAAAACCAACTTCAGCAATTATTGGTGCTGGTTTAGGCAAATCAGTGGCTTTAATTACCGACGGACGTTTCTCTGGTGGTACGCATGGATTTGTGGTTGGTCACATTACACCTGAATCTTACAAAGGTGGCTTAATAGGCTTGGTAGAAGATGAAGACCGGATTTTGATCGATGCGGTAAACAACATCATTAGTCTGCAAGTCAGCGAAGAAGTGATTGCCGAGCGTAGAAAAAACTATGTACAGCCAGCATTAAAAGTTACAAAAGGTGTTTTATATAAATATGCTAAAACCGTTTCAGACGCTGCTAGTGGTTGCGTAACTGACGAATACTAAAATCAAAAAATCATCCCCCAGATTAATTGATTACTAATAAAATAAATTATGCAAATAATTAAAAGTATTCAGAATAGGATTTATGAAATCCGGGGAGAAAGAGTAATGCTGGATTTCGATTTGGCATCGCTTTATGAAGTTGAAACGAAGGCACTGAATCAGGCGGTAAAACGTAACATAAAGCGTTTTCCTGAAGATTTTATGTTTCAGTTAACTTCTGCTGAGTTTGAAGAGATAAGACTTCAGATTGATGCAAGTAGTCAAGGTAGATCATCACGAATTGTGATGACAGGCGGAACCAACTTGAAGTCACAAATTGTGACTTCAAGTTGGGGAGGTACCCGAAAATTGCCTTATGCCTTTACAGAGCAGGGTGTTGCCATGCTGAGTGGTGTTTTGAAGAGCGATAAGGCAATTAACATGAATATTGCCATTATGAGAGCTTTTGTTGACGTTCGGAAAATTTTGCTGAAGCAAAACAACCTTAACGAACAGTTAACAGAAATTAAAGAACGGATTGGCGAACATGATGTTCAGCTCAACGAGCTGTATGATGCAATGGAAAATTTAATAGACGAGAAAATTGCTCAATTAAAATGGAACGACAGACAAAGAATTGGGTTTAAAATTAAAGAATAGTAGAACCGCAAAAACATAACTATGGAAACTGCACAAGATACAATACAACAAAACGAGGCAAAAGCAGAAACCTCAAAAACCTTATTCAAAGGAACAGGCTCGCAAGTTTTGTTGAATGGATTAATTGAAGAAGGTGTAACCACCATTTTCGGTTATCCGGGAGGAGCAATCATGCCTATTTATGATGCTCTTTATGATTATGCTGATAAATTAGAACACATCTTGGTTCGCCATGAGCAAGGTGGTATCCACGCTGCTCAGGGCTTTGCAAGAGCAAGCGGTGAAGTTGGTGTTGTTTTCGCAACCAGCGGGCCAGGTGCAACCAATTTGGTTACCGGTTTGGCAGATGCGCAAATCGATAGTACGCCATTGGTTTGTATCACCGGACAGGTTTTCGCCCACCTATTGGGAACGGATGCTTTTCAGGAAACTGATGTGATTAATATTACTACTCCAGTTACAAAGTGGAACTATCAGGTTACTGATGCCAAAGAAATTCAAGAAGTATTGGCTAAAGCTTTTTATATCGCTAAAAGTGGCAGACCAGGTCCTGTTTTAATCGACATTACCAAAAATGCACAGTTACAATTAGAGGAATTCCCAGAATATGTAAAATGCAATCACATTCGCAGTTATCGCCCGAAACCAAAAGTTAGGGTAGAATATATCGAGCAGGCAGCCGAGTTAATCAATTCAGCAAAAAAACCTTTTATTCTATTCGGACAAGGTGTAATTTTGGGTAAAGCTGAAGAAGAATTCAAAGCTTTTATCAATAAATCAGGTATCCCTGCTGCATGGACCATTATGGGCGAAGGTGCTATCCCAACTTCACACCCGCTAAATGTAGGTATGTTAGGGATGCATGGTAATTATGGGCCAAACGTATTAACCAACGAAGCTGATGTAATTATTGCCATCGGTATGCGTTTTGATGATCGCGTAACCGGTCGTTTAGATAAATATGCCAAACAAGCTAAAGTGGTACATTTAGATATCGACCCTGCAGAAATTGATAAAAACGTTAAGGCTGAGGTTGGCGTTTGGGGCGATTGTAAAGAAACTTTACCCCTACTAACCAATTTAGTTAACGAAAACAAACACGAAGATTGGTTAGCTAAGTTCAGACAATATAACCAGGAGGAAATAGATCAAGTCATCACTCCCGAGCTTTATCCAACGGGTGATGAAATGACCATGGGCGAAGTATTGCGCAACATCAACGAAATCTGTGGTGGTGATGCCGTAATCGTTACCGATGTTGGTCAGCACCAAATGGTAGCCTGTCGTTATGCTAAATTTAACAATACCCGCAGCAACATTACTTCTGGTGGTTTAGGTACAATGGGCTTTGGTTTACCAGCAGCAATTGGCGCTAAATATGGTGCGCCTGATAAAACCGTTATCGCTATTATCGGTGATGGTGGTTTCCAGATGACGCCTCAAGAGCTGGGTACCATTATGCAATTCGGTGCGGCAGTAAAAATTCTGATCCTGAACAACCGCTTTTTAGGTATGGTTCGTCAATGGCAACAGCTTTTTCATGATAAACGTTATTCTTTCGTGAATATCACCAGTCCTGACTTTGTTGCTTTAGCAAAATCGTACTATATCGAAGCGGGCAAAGTTGATGAGCGTGCAAACTTAAGACAGGCATTAGAAACCATGATCAACCATGAAGGTTCTTATTTATTAGAAGTAATGGTTGGTAGAGAAAACAATGTTTTCCCTATGGTGCCTCAAGGAATGAGTGTAAGCGAAATCAGGTTGAAGTAAGGTAGAAGTTTAAGATAAAAAAGAAACTATCATGAGTACTGAAGATAAAATAAAATACACAGAAGACACCGTTGACCTAGAAGGAAAGCAGGAATATACCATTACGGTGTATGCCGAAAACCGCATTGGTTTACTCAACAGGATTGCGATTATTTTCTCGAAAAGAAAAATCAATATCGAAAGTTTAAACAGTTCCGCATCAGAAATTGAAGGAATACACCGTTTCAACATCGTCATCCACGAAGGTTACGAAGTAGTGAGAAAGCTGGCCCGTCAGATAGAAAAACAGATTGAGGTATTGAAAGTTTATTTCAACACCAACGAAGAAATTATCTGGCAGGAACTGGCGCTTTACAAAGTTTCTACAGATGAAATTGCAGAAAAAGTAACCGTAGAACGTTTATTAAGACAATACGGTGCGAGTGCGGTGGTGATCCGTAAAGATTATACTGTTTTTGCAGTTACGGGTCACCGTGAAGAAACTGATGCTTTGGTAAAAGCTTTAGAACCTTACGAATTAATTGAATTTGTGAGATCTGCAAGAGTAGCCATTATTAAAGACAGTGCAGGTTTCCACGAAAAACTAAAGGAATTCGAAGCTTTCGAACCAGGTGAAGAATTGGTAGAAAACGAGTTTTTAGAAAAAGGACAGAAGATTTTTACGATGTAAGGTCTACAACAAATCCGTCATTGCGAGGAGGAACGACGAAGCAATCTTTAAGAAAAATCGAGAACATGAAATGCAATAAAGCCATACCGATTTTAAGAATTTTCGATTACGATAAAGCAGTAGAGTTTTACGTAAACTGGCTGGGCTTTAAAATAGACTGGGAACACACGTTTGAAGAAAATACCCCTGTTTATATGCAGATTTCATTAGGTGGCATCGAACTCCATTTAAGTGAGCACCATGGAGATAGTTCTCCCGGCGCAAATGTATATGTAGATTGCATAGGATTGAAAGCATTTCATAAAGAAATAATAGATAAAAAATATAAGTACAACAGGCCGGGTTTGGAGAAAACTTTTTACGGAACCTGGGCAGTAACAGTAAACGACCCGTTCTTTAATAAGATTACCTTTAACGAAACATTAACCGAAGCTGAAAAACAAGACGATAATTAGATAGATACGAAGTATAATATGATGAACGAGGTATTTGATTTTATAATAAACTCACGCAAGGCATTTATTAAGTTGATAGATGATTTAACCATCGAAGAATTGAATAAAATTCCCGATGGTTACAACAATAACATCATTTGGAACTTTGGCCACATTGTAGTGAGCACACAAACGCTTTGTTATGTTCGTACAGGTGTATTACAAGATGCTGCTTCAGTAAAATTTAACGAGTATTATAAAAAAGATACAAAGCCAACTTACACCATAACAGAAGAAGAAGTAGCAGAATTGAAAGTTATAGCATTGGAAAGCATTGAAAAAATAAAGGAAGATTATGCAAACGGAAAATTTTCAAACATCGCTCCTTTTACAACAGCTACCTATGGCGTACAGATGAACAGCATTGAAGAAATTCTGATCACAACTATTGGCCACGATAATGTACACCATGGCTATGCATGGGCACTGAAGAAACTAGTATAATGTGAGTAGATGAGATATGAACCGATAATAAAAAAATCAGTGTAATCACCTCATCTGTGTAATCAACCCGAAGAAAAAAATGGATGATGGAAAACGGATGAGATATGAACCGATAATAAAAAATCAGTGTAATCACTTCATCTTTGTAATCAACCCGAAGGAAAAAAAGAATATATAACGATAATTAAATAGAAATTAACCAATAAAAAACAATGGCAAATTATTTTAACACATTACCTCTTAGAGAAAAATTAAACCAATTAGGTGTTTGCGACTTCATGGACAATTCTGAATTTTTGGATGGCGTTAGCGCACTAAAAGGCAAAAAACTGGTAATTGTAGGCTGTGGCGCACAAGGCTTAAACCAAGGTTTAAATTTAAGAGATAGTGGTTTAGATGTAAGCTACACTTTACGTAAGGAAGCAATTGAAGGCAAACGCGATTCGTGGAAAAATGCAACTGAAAACAATTTTACAGTTGGCACTTACGAAGAGTTGATTCCAAATGCAGATGTAGTAATTAACCTTACTCCAGATAAACAACACACCGCTGTTGTAAATGCAATTATGCCTTTAATGAAAGAAGGTGCTACTTTGTTATATTCTCACGGTTTCAATATCGTTGAGGAAGGTATGCAGATCCGTAAAGATTTAACCGTGATTATGGTTGCGCCTAAATGCCCTGGTAGTGAAGTTAGAGCAGAATATGTTCGTGGTTTTGGTGTTCCTACCTTAATTGCAGTTCACCCTGAAAACGATCCTCAAGGTAAAGGATTGGCACAGGCAAAAGCATATTGCGCTGGTACAGGCGGTCACAGAGCTGGTGTATTAAAATCATCTTTCGTAGCGGAGGTAAAATCAGATTTAATGGGCGAGCAAACCATCCTTTGTGGTTTATTGCAAACAGGTTCTATTCTATCTTTCGATAAAATGGTAGAAAAAGGAATCGATGCAGGTTATGCTTCTAAATTGGTTCAATATGGTGTTGAGGTAATTACCGAAGCCTTAAAACAAGGTGGTATTACGGCCATGATGGATAGATTAAGCAATGTAGCTAAAATCAAAGCTTTCGAAATTTCGGAAGAATTGAAAGATATTATGCGCCCATTATTCCAAAAACACCAGGATGATATTATGAGTGGCGATTTTAGCCGTACCATGATGGAAGATTGGGCAAATGGCGATAAAAATTTATTAAAATGGAGAGCCGAAACAGGTGAAACTGCTTTCGAAAAAACGCCTGCTGGTGATGTTAAAATCGGTGAGCAGGAATATTTCGATAATTATACTTTAATGGTTGCTTTTGTTCGCGCTGGTGTTGAATTGGCCTTCGAAACAATGGTACAGGCGGGTATCAAACCAGAGTCGGCTTACTACGAATCGTTACACGAAACACCACTTATTGCCAACACCATTGCACGTAAGAAATTGTTCGAAATGAACCGTGTTATTTCTGATACTGCTGAATACGGTTGTTATTTGTTCGATCAGGCTTGTAAACCGCTTTTGGGTGATTTCATGAAAAAAGTAGACACTGATTTAGTTGGTAAAAACTTCAACGAAGGTAAAGATGGCGCTGTTGATAACAGACAATTAATCGATATCAATGAGGCTATCCGCTCTCACCAGGTAGAACAAATTGGAGCTACTTTGCGTAAAGCAATGACTGCCATGAAAGCGATTAAAACAGCATAACCTCACCCCTAAATCCCCTCTCCTAAAAAGAGAGGGGACTTTGGACAGGTCTTATAAAAATAATAATTACAAACTTAAATTCCCCCTTTAGGGGGCTAGGGGGTTAAAATGTCAAAAACATTAGTAGAAAAAATTTGGGATGCTCACGTTGTAAAAAGTGAAGAAGGATTTCCTGATATTTTATACATTGATACACACTTAATACACGAGGTTACCTCTCCGCAGGCATTTGATGGTTTGCGCAAAAGAGGATTACCTGTTTTTCGTCCGAAACAGACTGTAGCAACGGCCGACCATAACGTACCTACGTTAAATCAATTGTTACCAATTAAAGAGGAGCTTTCGCGCTATCAGGTAGATATGTTAACCAAAAATTGTGCAGAATTCGGTGTAGAACTTTATGGTTTAGGGCATCCTTTTCAAGGCATTGTACATGTTATCGGCCCTGAATTGGGTATCACCTTACCTGGTAAAACAATGGTTTGCGGCGATAGCCATACCTCTACTCATGGTGCTTTTGGTGCCATTGCATTTGGTATTGGTACTTCGCAGGTAGAACAGGTTTTTGCAACGCAATGTTTATTGCAATCGAAACCTAAAACCATGAAAATTGAGGTAAACGGCGAACTTGGAAAAGGCGTTGGTGCAAAAGACATTATCTTATACATTATTGCTAAAATCTCTGCCGCAGGCGGTACAGGTTATTTTATAGAGTATGCAGGTTCGGCAATCGAAGCTTTAAGTATGGAAGCCCGCATGACGATCTGTAACATGAGTATCGAAATGGGTGCACGCGGTGGATTAATTGCACCAGATCAAACCACTTTCGATTACATTAAAGGAAGAGAATTTGCTCCAGCTGGCGAAGAGTGGGATAAAGCCTTAGCTTATTGGAAAACATTATATACCGATGCCGATGCGAAATTCGATAGTGTTTTAACTTTCGATGCGGCAGATATTGCACCTATGATTACCTATGGTACCAATCCTGGAATGGGTATGGGTATCCAGGAACATATTCCGGCAACTGGTGCACAACCAGAAAAAGAAAAACTCTCGTACCAGAAAGCGTTAGATTATATGGGCTTTGATGACGATTCTTCATTAATCGGGAAACCGGTTGATTATGTGTTCATTGGAAGCTGTACCAACTCACGCATTGAAGATTTACGCGAAGTTGCCGATTTTGTTAAAGATAAACGCAAAGCTGATAATGTTACGGTTTGGATTGTTCCGGGATCAAAACAAGTTGAGCAACAAGCTAAAAACGAAGGTTTGGATAAAATTTTCGAAGCCGCTGGTTTCCAATTACGCGAACCGGGTTGTAGTGCCTGTTTAGGAATGAACGAAGATAAAATCCCGGCAGGTAAATATTGTGTGTCTACATCAAACAGAAACTTTGAAGGTAGGCAAGGTCAAAATGCACGTACATTATTGGCCAGTCCACTTACTGCGGCAGCAGCAGCCGTAACCGGAAAAATTACCGACGTAAGGGATTTGTTGGAGAAGGTTTAACCCCTAAATCCCCTAAAGGGGACTTGAGCAAGATGAATAATAATAGTAGTCAATTTAAAGCCCCCTCAAGGGGGTTGGGGGTTCTAGAAGTTGCCATATTAAATGTAAAAGCCGGATTATCGGCTGATTTTGAAAAAGCTTTTAACGAAGCACAAAAAATCATTTCCTCAATGGAAGGTTACATTTCGCATCAGCTTCAAAAATGTATAGCGGTAGAAAATAAATATATCCTGCTGGTAAACTGGAAAACACTGGAGGCACATACCGAAGGTTTCAGAGGATCAGCAGCATACCAGGATTGGAAAAAGTTATTGCATCACTTTTATGATCCTTTCCCAACAGTTGAACACTTTACCAAGGTAGAAGGCTGAAGGTTTATAATAAATATTAAATCAGTGAAATCACCCCAATCGGTGAAATCATTTAAATCTGTGTAATCATCATTAATAATGAAAAAATTCACAAAATTAACATCGGCAGTAGTGCCTTTAAACATAGAGAACATCGATACCGACCAGATTATCCCTGCGAGGTTTCTAAAAGCAACTACCCGCGAGGGTTTTGGCGAAAACTTGTTCCGCGATTGGCGTTATGAAAACGATAACCAGCCTAAAGCTGATTTCGTGATGAACAACCCAACCTATAGCGGTCAGGTTTTAGTGGCAGGAAAAAACTTTGGTTGTGGCAGTAGTCGCGAGCACGCTGCGTGGGCTATTCAAGATGCTGGTTTTGACGCGGTAATCAGCAGTTTCTTTGCCGACATCTTTAAAGGAAATGCCTTGAACAACGGTTTATTACCCATCCAGGTAAGTGATGAGTTCTTGGCGCAGATTTTCAACGCGGTTGACAGTAATCCAAAATCGGCTTTAGAAGTTGATTTAGAAAATCAAACAGTTACCATTTTAGAAACTGGTGCTCAGGAATCATTTGAAATCAATCCTTACAAAAAGTCATGTTTGATAAATGGTTATGATGATATCGATTTCATCTTAAATCAAAAACAATTAATTGAAGAATTTGAACAGGCAAAATAATGCTTAAACCATTTGTCTACATACAAAACCTAAACTTAAGTTACCGTAATAAAGCGGTGCTAAAGGATTTGTATTGGGAAGTAAATGTTTGCCAAAACTGGGTTTTATGGGGCAAAAGTGGTAGCGGAAAAACTTCTTTGGCTAAAGCCATTGCGGGTTTAATTCCTTCACAGGGTAGTATTGAAATCAATTACGACGCCCAAAGTAAATTACCGGCCGAAGTTTTATTTGTAGAAAGCTGGTATCAGTTTAAAAATCTCGAAGGTGTTGCAAACTTTTATTATCAGCAACGCTACACCAGTTTACAGGCCAATGATACTTTAACAGTACATGCAGAACTGGTAGCTTATGGCAAAGAAAAAGGACTTCATTTTGATCTGGTTGAACCCATTTTAGAAGCACTTGGCTTTGCTACTTTTGCCAGTTCACAGCTAATCGAATTATCAAGTGGCGAACATAAAAAACTGCAGTTGGTTAAAGCCTTATGGTTAAAACCCCAATTGTTAATTATCGATCAGCCTTATACCGGTTTAGATAAAGCATCGCGCAAAAACCTGAATACACTTTTGGACCAGATTACAGCAGAAGGTGTACAATTAATTTTAATCTGTAATGATTTAGAATTTCCAGAAAGCATCGATTCTTTTGCGGAGATTATAGACGGGCAGATTGTAAGCTCATTTTCAAGAGAAATTGGAGATCTTCCATCTGAAATACATAAAAGGAAAATCCCTGCTTTTTTAAAGGAGTCGCCAATTTACTCATCAACTGATATGGTAAAGATGGTTGATGTCAACATCAGCTATGGCGAAAAACAGGTGCTAAAAAATATCAACTGGGAAGTTAAAGCTGGCGAAAAATGGTTATTGCAAGGCCCTAATGGCTCAGGAAAATCTACTTTATTGAGTTTAATAAACGGCGATCACCCCCAATCTTACGCCAACGAGCTTTATTTATTTGGCAACAGGCGTGGAACTGGCGAAAGCATTTGGGATATTAAGCAGCATATTGGTTTAATATCGCCGGAGTTTCATTGGTACTTCGATGCCACTTCAACTGTTTGGAAGTGCATTGCTTCGGGCTTTTACGATACCGTGGGCCTGTTTCAGCAACTACCTTATAGCAAAAGAGCACAAGTTGATGAGCTGATTCAATATTTTGGATTAACCGATAACAAAAATGAATTATTAACCGCACTTCCACTTGGTAAACAACGATTGGTATTGTTAGCGCGGACAATTATAAAAAATCCGGAACTATTAATTCTGGATGAGCCCTGCCAGGGTTTAGACCAACAGCAAACAAAACATTTTAACCAATTGGTTGATGAACTGTGTAGCAACGGGATGACCTTAATTTATGTTGGCCATTTTGAATCGCAGCTGCCAACCTGCATAGAAAAAAGAATATTGTTAGAAAAAGGCGAGGTAAAAGTCGTCGAAACTATACTAGAAAACGTTTAGTACAATGAAGAAGAACATTTTAGTAATACCTGGAGACGGTATTGGACCCGAGGTTACCACTTGGGGAAAAGCAGCATTAGAGAAAATTGCCGAAATTTTTGGCCACGAATTTGTGTTCGAAGAAGCTTTAATGGGCCATGCGGCTATTGAAGTTACCGGCGAGCCTTTGCCAAATGAAACGTTAGAAAAAGCAAGACAAAGTGATGCTATCCTTTTTGGAGCCATTGGCCACGCCAAATATGATAACGACCCAAGTTTAAAAGTTAGACCAGAACAAGGCCTGTTAAAAATCCGTAAGGAACTGGGTCTATTCGCTAATCTCCGCCCGATATTACTATTTGATGAACTTCTTCAGGCATCGAGCATTAAACCGGAAATTTTAAGAGGAACCGATATTTTGTTCTTCCGCGAATTAACAGGTGATGTTTACTTTGGTGAAAAAACCCGCTCTGAGGACCGTAATACGGCTTCAGATTTAATGATTTATCACCGTTATGAAGTAGAACGCATTGCGCATAAAGCTTATCAGGCAGCCCAACAACGCAATAAAAGATTATGTTCAGTAGATAAAGCAAATGTTTTAGAAAGCTCTCGCTTATGGCGCGAAACCGTTCAGGAAATTGCAAAACAATATCCTGACGTAGAAACTGAGCATATGTTTATCGATAATGCAGCCATGCAGCTGATCAAAAACCCTAAGAAATTCGATGTGGTCTTAACGGCGAATTTATTTGGAGATATTTTAACAGATGAGGCTTCACAGATTGCAGGTTCAATGGGTATGCTGGCTTCGGCATCTGTTGGCGAAAGCACAGGTTTCTTCGAGCCGATCCACGGTTCTGCACATGATATTGCAGGTAAAGATTTAGCTAATCCATTGGCTTCTATCCTATCGGCAGCATTAATGTTAGAAATTGGTTTCGGATTAAAAGAAGAAGCCAAATTATTGGTTGACACCATCGACCAGGTATTGAAAGAAGGTTTTAGAACACATGACATTGCCGACCAAAATACAAACCGGTTTAAAGTTTTAGGCACAGCCGAAATGGGCAAATTGGTTCTTAAATTCTTATCACAAAAATTAATCACTTCCTAAACTTAAGATTATGATTCACGACCCGAACAAAGTTTATATTTTCGACACGACATTGCGTGACGGTGAGCAGGTTCCAGGCTGCCAGTTAGATACAAACCAAAAAGTAGAAATCGCTAAATCACTTGAGCTTTTAGGTGTTGATGTGATTGAAGCAGGTTTCCCGGTATCTAGTCCAGGAGATTTTAACAGTGTAATTGAATTATCAAAAGCAGTTACCAACCCGATTATCTGCGCGTTAACCCGCGCAAATAAAAATGATATCGATGTTGCTGCAGATGCTTTACGTTATGCAAAAAGACCCCGTATCCACACCGGGATTGGTTCATCCGATTTCCACATTAAACATAAATTTAACAGCACCCGCGAAGAAATTTTAGAACGTGCTGTTGAAGCCGTGAGGTATTCGAAAAAATTTGTGGAAGATGTTGAATTCTACGCAGAGGATGCTGGCCGTGCAGATATCGAATTTTTAGCCAAAATGGTTGAAGCAGTAATTGCTGCTGGTGCCACCGTCGTAAATATTCCAGATACTAACGGTTATTGCTTACCAGACCAATACGGCTCGAAAATTCTTTTTTTGAAAGAGAATGTCAAAAATATCGATAAAGCCATTATCTCTGTGCACTGCCACAACGATTTAGGCTTAGCTACAGCGAATTCTATCGCAGGCTTACAAAATGGTGCCCGCCAGGTAGAATGTACTATTAACGGCATCGGAGAGCGTGCAGGCAATACATCTATGGAAGAAGTTGTCATGATTTTGAAAACGCACAAGATTTTAGGCTTAAACACCCAAATTGATGCTACCCGTTTCTATGAAATGAGCCATATGGTGCGGAACCAGATGAATATGCCAGTACAACCAAATAAAGCAATTGTTGGTGGAAATGCATTTTCACATAGCTCAGGCATCCACCAGGATGGTTTCTTGAAAAACCGCGAGAACTACGAAATTATTAAACCAGAAGATGTTGGTTTCCCTGATGCAACCATTGTATTGACTGCAAGAAGCGGACGCCATGCTTTAAAACACCATTTAGACCGTTTAGGCCATAAATTGGAAAAAGATCATTTAGATATTGTTTACAAACAATTTTTGGTTTTAGCCGATAGCAAACAAGGCATTAACGATTACGATTTAAACCAATTGGTTGCTTTGCATTTGGCGTAAAAGCTGAAAGGTTAAGGACCAAAGCTAAAAGCGATCGGCGAATTGCCTTAAAAACTTTGAGGGGTGTCCCCCTTTGGAGGGGGCAGGGGGAGGATTTAAGTTTGATACACAAACTTAGTTCACCTAAACCTGATTGGAATGAACATGAAGCGCAGCGAAATAAAATGTAAAGCAGGACAGCTACAACCGATGGAACACCAAACCCTGCTTTACAAAAAAATACAAGTGAAATATAAGTCTCGATACTCATATCTCTCTTCTTGATACTAAATTATGAATACTACAACACCGAATACATTAGATTTTTTATCTGCATCGCAAAGGTTAAAAGGGGTGGTAAAACGTACGCCTTTAGAGTTTAACGCCGGACTTTCTGCTCATTACAATGCCAATATTTATTTAAAAAGAGAAGACCTGCAGATTGTACGCTCGTACAAATTGCGTGGTGCCTACAATAAAATTAGCTCCTTGCCACAAGATGCATTAATTAACGGTGTAGTTTGTGCCAGTGCGGGGAACCACGCGCAAGGTGTGGCCTATTCGTGCAAGAAACTTGGCATTAAAGGGGTGATCTTTATGCCAGAAATTACACCGAAACAAAAGGTTAAACAAACTTATATGTTCGGTGGCGACAATGTTGAAGTGGTTTTAGTAGGCGATACTTTTGACGATTGTTTAAAAGAAGCTTTAGCTTACAGTGCCGAAAAATCAGCCACTTTTATTCCACCTTTCGATGATGAAAAAGTAATTGAAGGACAGGCAACGGTTGGTGTAGAAATTTACGAAGATCTGCCTGATCTGGATATCATTGTAATGCCTGTAGGTGGTGGCGGTTTGGCATCGGGTGTAAGCGCTTACATGAAAACCGTTAAGCCTGAGGTGAAATTAGTTGGTGTTGAGCCATTGGGTGCACCATCAATGGTTACAGCGATGGAATATGGTGGTCCGTTTACCTTAGAAGAAATAGACCGTTTTGTGGATGGTGCAGCTGTAAAAAGAATTGGTCATATCACCTACGAATATTGTAAGGAACTGCTTGATCAGATGCATTTAATCCCTGAAGGAAAAATCTGCACAACCATATTAAAATTGTATAACGAAGATGCCATTGTGGTTGAACCTGCCGGAGCACTATCTGTGGCTGCATTAGATCAGCTTAAAGACCAGATTGCAGGTAAAACGGTCGTTTGTATCGTAAGCGGTGGAAATAACGATATTGAGCGCATGCAGGAGATTAAAGAGAAATCTTTGCTTTTTGAAGGCTTAAAACATTATTTCATAGTACGTTTCCCACAAAGACCAGGTGCTTTAAAGTTATTTGTGAATGAGGTTTTAGGCCCTCAGGATGACATTACCCGTTTCGAGTTTATTAAAAAAACGAACAAAGAAAATGGCCCTGCATTGGTTGGTATCGAACTTTCTAATAAAAACGATTATGCAAGTTTATTACAACGCATGAAAGATTTTAAATTTGAAATTATTGAGCTAAACCAGGACCAGACTTTGTTTGAGTATTTGGTTTAAAGATTTAACCGCAAAGATATATCCGTCATTTCGAGCGGAGTGTAGCAAAGTCGAGAACCACGAAGTGCTCAGCAAAGCTAAATCTGTTAAGCATAGATCTCTCCATTCAACTGCGTTCCAGTCGAGATGACGATTTTTTTTAATGCAAAAAATAAAAAAAAATGAATTTCAAAGACTTAAGCAATAAAGCATTAATTTCTGATAACGATATTGATTGGGAAGATTTAGGCGCAGGCGTTAAACGCAAAATTATGGCTTACGATGACCAGTTGATGCTGGTTAAAGTAAAATTTGAAAAAGGTGCCATTGGTACCATTCACAATCATCCTCATTTACAAATGAGTTATGTAGCCAAAGGAAGTTTTGAAGTAACTATGGGTGATGATAAAAAGATATTAAACGAGGGAGATGTGTTCTTTGCTCCATCAAATGTATTTCATGGCGTTGTTTGTTTAGAAGCCGGATTATTGATCGATATTTTTAATCCTCATAGGGAAGATTTTTTGAAGTAAGACTGAGGTCGGGAGTCGGGAAGTCCGAGGTTGGGTGCATACCCTACACCCTAAACCCTCCACCTTAAACCTCATAGGCCTTAATCAAAAGTAAACCTCACATTCTTATAGCCCAAACCTTCTATAATCGGTTTAAGTACGGTTGTAGCATTGGTTTTAGTTTGTGTTAAAATATTCGATTTTTTAACCTCAGCAGTTACCTGTCTTTCAGCCGCCTTATACGCTTCATCTACCAAACCCGCTTCGCGGAAGAAAGCCATTTTCGTATCGTAAACACGGGAGTTTTTATGGTCGATTTTTACATAACATATTTCGGGCTGTGGTAAATTTACTACAGCGGTGTCCGCATCAATATCAATATCTTCACGCGTAATTTTTGTTAAGTCGATACAGCCTACTGCTTCGGCTTTAACAATCAATAAAACACTGGCTTCGGGTAAAAAGTCTGTTTTATTTTTGTGTTCCAGAACATCGCTGATCTGATACCTTACCAGTTCTAATTTGCCAATAGCCTCAATTTTCTCTACCAGAAGCTGATGTTTGCTCTCGACAGAGGTATTGATACTGAACTTTTTAGAGATAAATAAATACCCTGCAACGATTAAAATTAACCATGGTAAGAGGCGAAAAAAGAGCTTCATATTTTAAAAAAATAGGATGATAACATTTGTGTATTTAATCTGTTGCACAATAATTAATCCATTAATCCACAATTATATTTTTTTGGCAACAGATTTGTAATACCAATATCACACACACAAATAAAAACTAATCAACATGAAAAAATTTACCATCTTAATGCTTTGCATTGCCACACTAGGTCTGGCTTCTTGCAAAAAAGACACGATTGTTCAACCAGCCAATGCCATCTTAACTGTAGTTAAAGATATATCTCCCAATGCATGGGTATTAAGTAATGACCAAAAAACATTTACTGCAGATATTTCTATTCCTGAAATAGACCAGTATCATGTAGACAATGAAGGAACTTTGGTTTACATTTCTTACAATAGCGGTGCAAGTTATATTGCATTACCATTTGTTTATAATGTTGATGCTTACAGCTTCGAAGTATATAAAGGTGGAGTATCTATCGACGTACAAAGTTCAGATTACCAGGCAACAACTCCGATAAAACCTACATCAACAGTAAGGGTAAAAATAGTTCTTGTTGGAAACGATTTATAAATGGTATTTAAAACTCTAAAAAACGACTGATGTTCAATTGAACGTGGTCGTTTTTTTTATGCTCTCCCCTGTTCAGCTGCAAGGCACGAATGTTCACGCTATTTCTTTCCAAAAGCAGTTCATCATAGAAACCTTTGTAGTACACATCCTTCACCTCATAGCGCCTGCTGCTCCAACTATTGCTTATTTCGGCCCATTCAGGATAAAACACAACGAATTCCTTTTCTGTTTTTAAACCAATTTTTTCGGCATCGGCTTTCGATAAAACCACGGCATTGCCTAAAATCTGAGCGGTATAAATGTGTTTAGGATGCTGGTAAATCTCTGCCGGTTTTCCTGTTTGTAAAAGCTCGCCATTTTTTAGGATAAGTAACTGATCGGCCAGGAATAAACCATCAGCCGGATCGTGAGAAACCAAAATTACGGTAACTCCAGTTTCGGAGGCTACTCGTTTAATATCGGCACGCAGTTGATTCTTAAGTAGTGCATCAACCTGGCTAAAAGGTTCATCTAAAAGTAAAACCTGTGTATCTGCAACCATGGCTTTAGCTATAGCCACACGCTGTTGCTCTCCCCCGCTCAGTTCGATGATTTTTTTGTTCTGGAGTGGCGAAATCCGAAGATGCTCCATAATCTGGAGCGTTTTTTCAGCTTTCGTTTTAAGATCGGTATTCGATAGCTGTGAAGCAATATTATCGTAAACCTTCGCGTAAATATTTAACGAAAAATCCTGCGTAACCATTTTCATCTGTTTGTGGCCAGGGATAAGTTGTTCATCAGGGCCTTTAACCCTCTGATCTTCGAAAAAGATTTCACCCTCATCGGTTTTCAGTAATCCATAAATGGATTTCAGTAAGGTCGATTTTCCACTTCCACTCTCTCCGATTATGGCCACTACATCGCCTCTTTTGATTTCGAAACTTACATTTTTAATACCTCCGGCCTGTTCTGCCTGATATTGCTTGGTTAGGTTTTTAACGCTGATTATCGTATTGCTCACGTGGTAAAGATAAGAAAAAGGTAGAGGGTTTTAAGGTGGAAGGTTTAAGGTGCAAACAAAATTACACGTGCGTTATATTTTATTTTTGCACGTATCCAAGCATCTATGTATCTTTACATCAATACATCAGCAATTATAAGGCCATGAACACTAAACTAACCTTAACTATAGATAAGTCTGTTATTAAACAGGCAAAAGCTTATGCAGAACAGCAAGGCAGAAGCCTATCTGCAGTGGTAGAAAATTATTTAAAAGCTGTTATCAAAAAAGAAGAGATTGTAAAAGACGATGATGAGCTTTCTCCAATCATAAAATCTTTGATGCTCCGCCCGAAAGTAGAACTCCCTGATGATTATGATTATAAAAAAGAACTAGAAAAAGTCAAGGATGAGAAATATCAAAAATATTTAAATAATAATGAAAGATAACATTCTCATTGATTCTGATGTTTTACTTGATTTTTTTCTGAAACGAGAACCATTTTTTATTGATTCATCAAAAATTCTGAATTTATGTGTCAACCAAAAAATCAATGGTTTTGTTTCCGGTTTAATAATAGCCAACACGTATTATTTGTTGAGAAAACACTTTAGTCATAAAGATATTTTGGCCGACTTTAAGATATTATTTACTTTTTTAGATATTTTAATAATTGACAAAAATGTTATTTTGACTTCAATCGATTCTGAATTCACAGATTTTGAAGATGCACTCCAAAATTTTTCGGCTGAAAACCATGGATCAATTAATGCTATAATTACGCGAAATATTAAAGACTACAAAAGGAGTAAGCTGAGTGTATTAACGCCTACAATGTTTCTAAAAACATTATAAAATAAAAAATCCTGTCTCGCCTAACCGAAACAGGATCTGTTTTATTTGTGTATTTACCTCTCCTTTCTGAGAGAATTTCAAGTCCCCTTCAGCGGATTTAGGGACGTTAATTTAATCCGAAGGTAACTCCAAAGCTCATGTTTTTTAAGCCAGCTTGTTGAGCGGTAGTAAACATATCATTAAAGTAATACTTGGTAAATAATCCTATCCCACCATAGCCAAACCTAACTGTACCTCCATAACGAACCGATTGAAAGTGGTAGCTATCGTATTGTTTTTCTTTACCCCGCTCTTCACTTATCTGTTTAATTTTTCCGTTTAGCAAAAAGCTAACCTCCGGACCTAAAACCAGGTAAAATCTTTTGCTGTTTTTGTTTTCGCTGGTACGGAATTCGAAGTTTAAAGGAATGTGCACATAACTACTAGAGAAACGGTTTTTAGAGAAATGTACAGGCGCCTGGTCAGTATATACAAATTCATTAGAGTTCTTAGCAATGGTAATGTCTTTTCGTAAGCGGATCAATGTCCAGTCGAACCCACCCGCTACATAAACTTTAAAATTAGAGTTGAAACGGTAGCCTAATTGCAAAACATCGAAAGAGAAAGTACTGGTTTTGCCACCTTTATAATCCAAAAAATCGTTGTTTGGAGATAAGTTGAAACTACCATTGTCTATTAACCTGGAGAAGCCTAAATCAACCCTGGTAAAAGTAATCCCGCCTACAAAACGGCCTTTTTTAACTGAATCCGCAGATTTGGTTTTAATAATGATACCATGTCCTTCACTGTAATCCATTTTCTTCTTGGTACTATCTTGTTGTGCAAAAGCACCTGGAGCCATAACACCGGCAAGTCCGCTTACCAAAAGTGTTGTATAAATTAGACGTTTCATATGTGTGTGTTGTTGAGTTATTGAATGAGTGAATGGTTTGAATCCTAAAATCTGTAAATCCTGAACAATCCTGGCTTACTTCTTATTTCGTTTACCTATTTTAAATGGACCTATGTTGATCGATGCCAAAGAAGAATCATCATCATCAGTACGGAACTGGATCAGTTTATCTTTTCTTTTGTCCATTTTATTAACAATGAGGTTTACCACATCGCCAACATTACGGATACCTCTATTGCTCTGTTCGTTATCGTTAACAGGTTCATCCGTTTTAACTGGCGTTGCAACAAGCGCAGTTACAACCTCTTCTTTTGGCTGTAAAATCGCCTCTTCGATTCTTGTTTTAATATCCTTTTTAGGTTCTTCTACTTTAGCTACAATTGTTTCTTGCTTTTGCATTTCAGGCGCCGTAACTATCCGTGGTTGCTCCGCAGCAGGTTTAACGTCTTGTTTCACCTTTGTTTTGGCAACAGCACTTACCGCTTTAGGTTGAACTGGCAAAACTGGTGTTATATTTTCAACTGGGGCAACAATTGTAGCCGAAGAATCTTTAACAACTGGCTCTTGTACCAGTGGTTTCGTTTTTTCAATCGTGTTACTGGCCAGTTGTTTACCTCCGCTGCTTATATTTTGCTGTTGATAAACCAAAACGCCAAGTGTAGCAATTAATAATACAGCGGCCGCAGACAACCAATAAATCGGTATGATTCTTTTTTTCTTAGGTGCTATTTCGCTTTCAATATTGCTCCATAAATCCCTTGAAGGTGTTACTTCCGCATCAGCAAAAGCATCCTTAAATAGCTGATCAAAATCCTTATCCCGTATAGGTTGCATAACCAAATCCCTCCATTTTTATAATTTCTTCTTTTAATATTGCTCTTGCTCTCGACAGTTGCGATTTACTCGCGCCTTCTGAGATTCCAAGTGTTTCTCCAATTTCTTTGTGCGAATAACCTTCTATTACGTACATGTTAAAAACCATGCGGTAACCATCTGCCAATTTTTGTATCACCTTCATTAAATCCTGCATTCCTAAAGTACCAAAATCAAATCCGGTTGATGGTTGCTCGTAAGCTTCATCTATTTCTACTACATTTAAGCTGCGTAAATTTTTACGGTAACTTTCAATGGCAGTGTTCACCATAACCCTTCTAATCCAGCCTTCAAAAGAACCATCGCCTCTATACTCTTTTATTTTCTGGAAAATTTTGATGTAGCCCATCTGCAGCACGTCTTCTGCCTCCATTTTATCTTTGGCGTAGCGCATACAAACGGCCAACATTTTCGATGCCGTTTGCTTGTAAAGCAGCTCCTGCATCTTCCGGTCGCCAGCTTTGCAGCCTTCCATCAAATCGTTTATCGTATAGCTTCGCGTCAATTTCATTGTGTGTTTGTATATAGAAGATGGCAGATTAGAAACAATGGTTGCATGAGGAGAGAAAAAAAGTTAAATAAAGTTAAAAACAGCTAAATACCTATTGATTATCAATGAGATACATTTAAAATATTTTTTAAGAAAGATATAGATTTTTTATTTGAAAATGAACGTGCAGCATTTTCATCGGGAGCAGCAGTCCCGCTATTCGCTTCAAACCCTCGATTCGTTCCTCACCTTCGTGTTTTTCGCTGCTATCGGGTTTAGAAACAATGGCAGGGCTTCTTAAAACAACAAACCCCGAAGGTTTATATACCTTGGGGTTTGAAATGATATGAATTTAGCTACCCTAAACCTTATACCTTTTACCTCTCAGCTTTCTTCACCTTAAACAATTTGAAATCTTGTTTATAAGTTAAGAAGAATGAATGGTTAAACTGAAGTTGTTTATCGGTATGATCAAGATCGATATGTGGTTCGAAACGTACATCAAGGTATAAATGTGGAATTAATTCTTTTTGGTACGCATAACGCAACGAAACAATGTTTCTAGCACTTTGCTTTAGCCCCGGACTGTACAGGTTATCTGAAACCGATTCATAAAGTGGCATGCCTTTAATCGAAATAAAGTTATTGCCCTTCCAGTAAGAGGCCACTAAACTGCCCCATTTACTTTCTACACCAGCATTTAACCATAAACCAAAACCACCTTGGTAAGCCCTTCTTTTGTCAGGAGAGAAATCTTTGTAAACGGCAATATAGTTATCAGTATATACCTGTTTAATATTGGAATTAATGTCTTTATGCAGCTTTATACCAGTTGCGCCATTAAACATGGTCGTAATCGGGATTTCTTTTAACACATCAATTTGCCCGCCCTGGTGGAAAGCTAAAAACTGCGCAGGAATACTCAATTTCCAGTCGTCATTTTTAATTAAAAAACTTTCGGTTGATAAACCACCAATAATCTCTTCTTTCGCCGGATCACCCTTATAAATCATTTTTTGCCAGGCAATCCAGGCATCTAAGGTAAATTTCTTACGCTCAACCAATAACTGCGTTCCATATTCAATTGGTGTAGTTATGGTTCTTTCGAAATCGTATAAAGGTTCAATATATTTATGCTGAATGTTTCCTTCTAAACTTCCAAAAATTAAGGTGAGGTTACGCTTATGGTATTTTACGCTAAACAATGGTTTGGCATCAGAAATTCCGTTCCGTCCGAAATCTTTTCTGATGAAAGCACCTGCAGTAATGGCCAGATTTGGATGTGCATAATAAACGATCTGCGGCTGCAATTGCGTTCCGTACAAAGTATAACCATCATGAAAATCGTTGGTATACTCGTAATTACGGACGTAATTTAAATTGTAGAAATTGAAGTGAACCTCATTGGTTAAGCTGCTATCGGGGCGAATCCTGTTTTCGAAGGCCGATTGATTAAACTGTGCCGAAGCGAAATAAGCACTAAAAAGAAATGGTATTAAGAGTAAGGTCTTTTTCAGACCTGTATTTGTAAACATGCGCTTTGATTTTATCGCCCAAATTTAGAATAGTTTTTGGTTTATTTAACCGCGAGGCACGCGAAGTTTACGCAAAGGAAACAAAGTGATTTACGAGTCGACCACTAAGGTACAAAGGACACAAAGTTTTTATCAACACCTCTAATTACAAACAATATTCTCGGTGCCCTGGTGAATTGTGGTATAAAGATTATTCGCCACGTTTTTTACGATAGTTCTTGTACAGTTTAACCGCAATCATAATGGCCATTGCTATACCCATTATCCCTATTAAACCGTAAATCCAGTTAATGGCGTTTTTCAGGATTACCACAAATACAATGACAATCATAAAAATCGTCGCCAACTCGCGCCACAACCTCAACTGAAAGCTGGTTAGTTTGTACTGATCATTTTTAAGCTTTTTAACGATGTTTTGACAAATGAAATGATAAATGAGTAAGCCCACTACGAAACCTAGCTTTACCCACATCCAATCGGCATTAAGCAAGTCTGGATTTAAAGCCAACATAGATATACCTGCCAAAACAGAAATAATCATGGCCGGGGTAGCAATAATTTTCCATAATGTAGCCTCCATTTTAACAAACTGTTTTTGGAGGATACTTTTTTCAGGTTCGGGTTTATCTTTAGCTTCTGTGTGGTAAATAAAAAGACTTAAAATATAAAACAAACCAGCCATCCAGCTAATTACAAACACAATGTGTACAGCTTTAAAATACTGGTAAAATGGCAATAAGGTTTCTATCATTGAATGTTTGTAGAATAAAGCCTTTTATTTAAAATAAATCAGAATGTGTTCCGACCCTTAATAGAATTATTTCTTTTGCGTCGGTTATCTCAAACCATATGATCAATAAATCAGGCTTAATATGAGCTTCCCAATTGTCCTTATAGTTTCCAACTAATTTATGCGGGCGATGCTTCTTATCAATTCCACTGGCACCATCAATCTCTAATTTAAATAGAAAATCCTTAATGAGATTTATGTTCTTTGCAGAACGTTTCTTCATTAGCTTAATATCTTTATCAAATTGATTGGTAGGCTTTAGAACAAACATCTACAAGGAATTGATATACGAATTTATATCTTTAATCGGTTCGCCTATCCCAATACCCTTATGTGCATCATCGATAGTTTTTTGCGTAACTGAATTGGGTACAGATTTACCCGCACTCTCCTTTTTAAAAGTAACACCAAGCTCCTTTAAAAGCTGTTTTACCAATTCGCTTTTTTTTTCAGGAATGTTTATAATAAGTGTTTCCATATCCAAATATAACGATTTACAGCAACCGTTCAAAGTCCCCTTTAGGGGGTTAATACCTAAACTCTTTTACCACTTCAATTGCATACTTCACATTATCGAAAGGAATATCTGGCATAATACCATGACCTAAATTGAAGATAAATCCTTCGGTACCGCGCATGCGTTCGAATAACTTGTGGATCTGTGCTTTAATTACTGCTTTATCTGCATATAAAATATGTGGATCTAAATTCCCCTGTACGGCAATACCTTTTGGCAAAGCATTTTTAATATTCAATAAATCAGCGTTCCAATCAACTGAAATTACATCGGGTTTAGCTTCTGCCATAATCGGAGCAAAAACCGAACTTCCTTTACAGAAAGAAATTACCGGAATATCTTTTCTGTTTAGGTTGGCAATGATTTCCTGAATGTAACGGTGAGAAAACTCCTGATAATCATTCCATGATAAAGCAAGCGCCCAACTATCGAAAATCTGAACAGCATTAACGCCAGCAGCAATCTGAAGATTCAGGTAATCTGCCGTTACTCTTGCAATTTTAGCCAAAAGTTTGTGCGCCAATTCTGGCTGATTGTGTATAAAGAGCTTGGTTAATTTAAAATCTTTAGACGAACCTCCTTCAATTAAATAACTCATTACGGTAAATGGTGCACCCGCAAAACCGATTAAAGGAATATTTCCATCCAAACGTTGTTGAATCACTTTAATGGCATCAGCTACATACTGCAATTCACCCAGACAATCAACATTTAGATTTTCGATATCTTGTGCGGTACGTACCGGATTTGCAAATTTAGGTCCAACGCCTTGAGTAAAACTCAAATCACCGCCCATAGCCTCGCCGGTTACCAAAATATCACAGAATAAAATCGCGGCATCAATATCCAACAAATCAACAGGTAACATGGTCACATCTGCAGCAATTTCCGGGTTTTTACACATCTCTAAAAAAGAGTATTTGTTTTTAATTTCCCAATATTGTGGCATAAAACGACCTGCCTGACGCATCATCCATACTGGTGGGCGTTCGGTTTGTTTTGAAAATGCTGCGTCTAAAAATAAGTTATTCTTCATGATTGTATTTGGTGTTCCTTAGTCAACGTCCCCCTGAATTTAGTTCAGGGTCTTATTGTAAAAAAGATGCTGAACTAAATTCAGCATGACGAATCGGGCGCAAAGGTATTAAATAAAAAAAAAACGAAGTACCTTTTTATCCCTAAACTGGTGCTTCGTTATTCAAAATGACAATATTAATATTATAACTTGCCTATTTCTTTTTCAATTTTAACGATAATGTCTTTCGAGCGTTGCGTTTCGGCAAGCTCTTTGGCCAATTTCGTATAAGCTTCTGCCCTTTCTCTGTCTTTCTTCCGCAAAGCGAGATTAGCCAAATGGATCAGCACATACGATTTCTCGTTTTTTCCGCCCACCGGAAAACGACTCGCCAACTGAAAGTGATATTCAGCCTTATCGTAGTCTTCTTCCTTCAAAGCCATATTGCCTTGCATAAATTCGTAATAACCCCTTCGACTTTTAGCCAAGCGCTCTGGCTTAACCACCTCTGCCAATAAGGCTTTGGTTTTACCGAATTCGTTATTTTTGAAATGTTTCGATGCCATCAAAACTGAACTATGTTTAAAATGGCTCCAAACAACAAAAGCAAATAAAAGCCCTGAGACAGCGGCTAACTGGTATTGATTGTAAAAAATACAAACCAACGCAGCCAGCACAAAAACTGCCATTAAAGCATATCTGCCTTTATTATTATACATTAATGACTATCAGTAAATTTATAGCCTACACCACGGATCGAGTGGAAATAAACTGGATTTTTTTGATCTGGTTCGAAATACTTACGGAAAGTTAAAATGAAATTATCGATTGTTCTTGTTGAAGGATAAACATCATAATTCCAAACAGTTTCTAAAATCTGCTCTCTTGAAACCGCATCATTTTTACGCTCAATCAACAGTTTCAACAACATCGTTTCCTTTTTGGTTAACGGTGTTATGGTACCATCATCGTGTTTTAATTCGAAAGAGTTAAAATAGATTGTTTTATCGCCGATTTTGTAAGAATTCAATTCTTTTAAATCATCAGATTTTAAACTGCGTTTAACCAAAATACCAACACGAAGAATTAATTCTTCTAAGTTGAAAGGTTTAACCAAATAATCGTCAGCTCCTTTTTTCAAACCTAAAACACGGTCTTCTGAAGTGTTTTTAGCTGTTAAAAACATAATCGGAACTTCTGCATTCTCTAAACGGATTGTTTCACAAACCTGGAAACCATCCATTTCAGGCAACATTACGTCTAAAATAATTAGATTAAAGCGTTCTTCTTTAAAAATTTTAAGAGCGGTTTTGCCATCTTTAACGGCGTGAACTTTATAACCCTCAAGTTCGAGGTTTAATTTGATAGCATCTAACAAGTGATCCTCGTCTTCTACCAATAGAATTCTTAATTTTTGTGACATAATTGAGATTAACTAAATGTTACTTCAAAAATACTTCCTTGGGGCAGATTGTCTTTTACTGTAATATCTGCATCATGGTATTGTAAAACCTCCTTCACAATAAACAAGCCTAAACCTGTTCCTTTCGCTTTTCTGACATTCTCGTTACCAACGCGGTAAAACTTATCAAATATCAACATTTTTTCGGCATCTGAAATACCCGGCCCCTGATCCATTACACTTAATTGAATATGCCCGTCAACTTTGTTTAAATGCACATTTATCTCATCGCACGGGTTCGAATACTTCACCGCATTCTCAATTAAATTGGTCACTACTGACGATAAGGCAAATTTGTCACCCATTACCTGCAAATTTGGCTGAATTTTAGCATTTATAATCTGCTCACATCCACAAGAATGAACCTGCAACCTATCTGTGATCTTATATACCAGCTCCGAGAAGTTAAATTCTTCCTTCGGAAAAGTATAGGAACGGTTTTCAATCTTGGTGGCCAATAACATATTTTCAACAAGATCATCCAAACGCTCAATATCTTTTAACGAATTGTTAAGCAATGAAGTTTGGCGTGCTTTATCCAAATCACGTTTAACAATGGTTTGGATAGAAAGTTTTATCGCCGCCAAAGGTGATTTTAGCTCGTGAGTAATCGACATCAGAAAGTTCTGCTGCTGTTCCCTTAATTTATCTTCACGTTTTAACGATTGATGAAGGAAATAACCGCCAATACAGAGCAAGAACAAAAACACCGAACCTTCGCCCATAATCATGGTCATCCGGCTTGGCTGCAAACGCACCACCAATGTTCCCCACGAAATGAGTTGAATCAGTGCATAAAGCAATAATGCGTAAAATATAATTATAGATTTCTTCATTCGTCGATTTTTCCTTCGGGTTTATTACACAGATTTTTGGATTTCACAGATTATTTTTCCCATGGTTCGTGTCTCCACGAACCATCATTATGTCCTAGCTTAAAAAAAGCCTTACTTCTTAAACACTAAATCTAATGCTTCAAAAATAGCACGTTTCGCTTTCTCTAATTCGATCTTAGTATGTGCTGAAGATACGAAACCAACTTCATATCCCGATGGGCCTAAATAAATTCCTCTATTCAATAACTCGCGGTGCATAATTTTGAATTTCTCCATGCTGCTGGCATCAATATCATCTGCCGATTGGATTTTATCCTTATCAGTAAAAGCAAACCAGAAGATAGAACCAATGGTAAATACCTTAAATTTATAGTTACGTGCGGTTGCAAAACGCTGAATACTGGCTACAAATTCTTGCGCTTTGGTGTTCAAATCTTTGTAAAAGCTTGATTTGTTCAGTTCAGTTAATGTTGCAATGCCTGCTGCCATAGCCACCGGATTTCCAGACAAGGTACCTGCCTGATACACACCACCATCAGGAGAGATATGTGCCATAATTTCAGCACGTGCACCATACATCCCAACAGGTAAGCCACCACCAATGATTTTGCCATAAGTAACAATATCAGGTGTAACGCCATAATGCGCCGCAGCTCCTTCAAAGCCTACTCTGAAACCGGTAATAACTTCATCAAAAATCAGAAGAGAACCATTATCCGTACAGATTTTACGTAAAAAATGAATATATTCTGCATCTTGAATAATCAAACCATTATTTGCCGGAATACCCTCAATAATTACTGCTGCAATCTGATCTTTGAACTGAGCAAAAGCTTGTTCAATAGCTGTTTTATCATTTAGAGGAACCACTATGGTTTCTTCAGCAAAAGATTTTGGTACACCCGCAGAAGAGGTTTCACCAAAAGTAACCAAACCAGAACCTGCTTTAACCAAAAGCGAATCGCTATGACCGTGGTAACAGCCTTCGAACTTTAAAATTTTATCACGACCGGTAAAACCTCTTGCCAAACGAATGGCCGACATTACCGCTTCGGTACCTGAACTCGTAAAACGGATTTTCTCTACAAAACGGTTGTTTTTGATAATTAGCTCAGCCAATTCATTTTCTAAAGCTGTTGGTGCACCAAAGCTCATTCCGTTCTGCATTACCTCGGTAACTTTTTCGCGGATCTTAGGATTGTTATGCCCTAAAATTAATGGCCCCCAGCTACCACAGAAATCGATAAACTGATTACCATCGGCATCCCATATATAACAGCCATCACCTTTTTCTATAAAAAGTGGTGTACCGTAAACAGATTTAAAAGCCCTAACAGGTGAGTTTACCCCACCTGGGAAATACGTTTTTGATTTTTCGTACAGTTCGGCAGATTTTACCCTCGAAATATCAGGTTTACTACCTGTATTTACCGGAATATCAGCTTCGTTGCCTGAAAACATTTTCTTTAATGAATCTAACATTTTTTTTAAGGTATAAGGCAAAAGGTTTAAGGTTAATAGCATACGCCAGAGAACCGAAATATTACATTTACCTATGTTTTTTAACATGGTGTAGATAGGGAATGGCAAGGAAACCCTACACCTTAAACCCTTTACCTTTCACCTTTTTAAAGCCAATCGTTATTTAAAATATCTTTAATATGGTAAGTGGTAATAATACTTGCGCCTGCACGGGCGAAGGCATGCATGGTTTCCATTACTACTTTTTGTTCATCTATCCAACCGCGTTCTGCAGCTGCTTTTACCATAGAGTATTCGCCCGATACATTATAAACCGCAATGGGTAAATTGGTATCTTGTTTTAAGCGCTGGATAATATCCAGATAGGCTAAACCTGGTTTTACCATTAAAACATCAGCGCCTTCCTGTTCATCTAAAGCGGCTTCGCGTAAAGCCTCCAGTGGGTTTCTGAAATCCATCTGGTAAGCTTTTCTATCACCTTTACTTGGTGCACAATCTGCAGCCTCTCTAAAAGGACCATAGTACGCAGAAGCAAATTTTGTAGCATGGCTCATAATGGCGGCATTTACAAAACCGTTTTCATCTAAAAGATTTCGCATGGCTTCAATCCTTCCGTCCATCATGTCAGACGGGGCAAACATATCAGCACCAGCTTCGGCATGTGTTAAAGCCATTTTAGCGATTACTTCAACCGTTTTATCATTTTGAACATAATCATTTTCTAAAACACCACAATGGCCATGGGTAGTGTAAGAACAAACGCAAACATCGGTAATTACATATAAATCATCACCAAATTGTTTTTTTAATTCACGAACGGCAGTTGGAACTAAAGAATGATCATGATAAGCCGATTTTGCATCTTCAGATTTTTCGTCGCCAACACCAAATAGCATAATTTTGTTGAGTCCTTTTTTCATTCCAACTTCAACATCTTTCACCAGGGCATCAACCGAATAATGGTTTACCCCGGGCATCGCATCAATGGCGTGGGTAACATTGCTGCCTGGCACTATAAAATAAGGGTACACAAACATATCTTTCGATAACCGGGTTTCGGCTACCATCTCTCTCACCAATGGGTTTTTCCTTAATCTACGTGGACGATTTAACATTTTATTTGTATCAAGTATTTAGTATCAAGTATCGAGACCTGAATATCTTTTTATTTTTTCCTTCGGGGTGATTGCACAGATTTTTAGATTTAGTATCAAGATTATAGTATCGGGTATCAAGACTTAACTATTTTAAACCTTAAACGCTAACCTCTCCACCCTAAACCTTCTACCTTAACCTTACTTAATCTCAATCCCAAACACCGCCTCAGCTAGTCCAATTTCATCAGGCGAATAAGGCAAAACATACTTCACGCCCATTTCATCAAATTTCTTACCGGTAGAGTTCCCTATGGCAATTACCTGTTGGCCCGGTTCCAATAAATTGTCAACGAAATAAGCATCAACGTTTGAAGGGCTGGTAAAAATGAGCACATCAGCATAACTCTGGTCAATATCATCTTCGATTACCGTTTCGTAAATCGGCAGATCGATTATTTTAGCATCAGCTGGTAATGATTTTTGAATCGATTGTAAAGAATCCTGTGCTCTTGGGAACAGCACTTGCTGACCGCCAACCAATTGCGCGAAATCTTCAGCAACTTCGGTAATATCGCCACTCTCGCCAACAAAATCGGCAATATGGCCAAATTTACGCAAGGCATCTTCCGATCCTCTTCCGACCACTCCAAACTTTGTTTTCTTTGGCATTACCGGTTTTAAATTGAAAAAATATTCAACACTATTGCGGCTGCTGAAGAAAACCCAGTCTACATGCCTTAAGATAAACTGATCTAAAACCGTTACGATCGGAAACGTGCGGATTAATGAACGTCCTTCTATTTCAATATTATTATTTTCTAATGCCCTACGGAAATAACTGTGCTCACCAATTTCGCGCGAGATGAAAACCTTTCCTGGTTTCTTTCTTTCTACATTAAACTTGGCAACAATTTTTTCTGCCAAACCTTCGGTACTTTCTGCGCGTAAAAACAAACGCTCAGGAAAATGGTCGGCCGTTTCGGCTTTTGAAGTCCATATTTCGAATTTTCCATTTTCTTTTTTGCAATAACAGCCTAAAGGCATGTGGCAACCACCTTCGAAAAGGTTTAAAACCTTACGTTCTACAGTTACAGTCTCTGCCGTTTCCGGGTCGTGCAATTTTTGCAGTGCGTCAAAAAGCTCGGTATCATTTTCCCTGATCTGAATAGCCAAAGCGCCCTGAGCGGGTGCCGGGATAAACTCTGTAGTTTCTAATTCTTCCACATGTAAATCGCTTACATCAAGATTTAAGCGTTTAACACCAGCTTTTGCAATCAGAATGGCATCATAATCTTCATCACGGAGTTTTTGGATACGGGTGGGTACATTTCCGCGTAAATCTTCAACCTCTAAATCGGGACGTAAACCCAACAACTGAGCTTTGCGGCGATTGGATGAAGTACCAACCATTGCTCCTTTTTTTAACGAAAGTTTTTGCGAAACATCTACACAATCTTTTAAAATCAAAAGATATTCGCTTGCTTCTTCACGTGGTGGTAAAGCGGCGATAATCAATCCTTCAGGGTGTGTAGTAGGTAAATCTTTAAGGCAATGTACAGCCAGATCAATTGTTCCACCCAAAAGCTCTTCTTCCAATTCTTTGGTAAAGAAGCCTTTGCCTTCCAGTTTATCCAATCTTAAATTCAGGATTTTATCACCCTGCGTTTTAATGATTTTTATTTCTGCTTCTATTCCAATTGCAGCCAATTCATCTTTTATATGATTTGCTTGCCATAAAGCCAGGTCGCTACCGCGTGTTCCAATGGTTAATTTCTTCACTATAAAGGTTAAATGAGTTGCAAATTTAATTTAATTAGTGGTTTATACCATGAATTGTTTAAAAATGAGACAGTGAGGTTACAGAACCTATAATTTAAAGGATTTCTATGACATTACGGAATTGGTATCACATTTTTGTCATTTCGGAAAGTTGATCGGAGTGATAAGCGAACCTAAATCGGTCTATACAGATCTCTCCATTTCGCTGCGCTTCAGTCGAGATGACGATCTTTCTATTGGACCTCCACTAAATATTGGAGAGCGAATGACAGAAAAAAGAATGATAGAAACGAAGTCTAGCGTTCTTTGTGCCTCCCCTTAGCGGTCTTTGTGGTAAATTAAGATTGATTAACCAAAATTTCTTTGGCCATTACCATTGGAACACTGATGTATTTTTTCTCCATGTAGTTCATTACACGTTCTAAAACTTCGCGCGAGGCTTCATCCATTTGACTAATTTCATCAGCAAATACGCCATTTATGGCTGTATTTTTGATTTCTTTAATCTTTCTTGGCACTTCCTGCATCGCCAGTTCGATACGGCGTTGTTTTAAAACAGAGAAAAATTCGATAATGTTGTTGCTGATAATTTCTTCTGCATGAACCAGTTCGTTATAACGTTCCTGGATATTTTTGCGTGCCACCTCTTTCAGCGATTCTACTTCGATATAATGTACAGGGTTGTTATGAATTACTGCCGGGGTAACATCATTCGGGATGGCCAAATCTACAATTACCTTTTTGCCCTGATCGCCGTTTAAAAGTTTGGCATATAAGGCTTCGTTAATAATGGCCTCGGTTGAGCCAGTACAGGTAATGATTACATCAAATCCTTCATTAAAATCTTCAAGTGCTGCTAAAGGATAAGCCTTACCACCCAGTTCTCCTGCCAAAGATTCGGCCTTAGAAAACGTACGGTTGAAAATGGAGAAATTGGAGTATTTATGTTTGTTGAGGTATTTTGCAATGTTTTGATTGGTTTCGCCGGCACCAATAATCAAAATACGTGAGTTGCCACACATATTTAACTCTTTTAGCTTGCGGTAGGCCAATGAAACAACAGAAACCGGATTTTTCGAAATATTGGTGTGCGTATAAACTTCTTTTGCGGTTTTAACCACACGCTCCATAATCATACGCATGTAATCGCCAGTAAAACCTGCATCACGGCAGTTTTCGTAAGCTTTACGGATCTGGGCCAGAATTTCCTTTTCGCCAACTACCAAACTCTCTAAAGAGCACGATGTTCTGAGCAAATGGTTAAAAGCTTCTTCGTTTTCGTATACCGTTACATTATCAAGAAAACGCTCCATAAATTCAGGAGGCAGTCCCATGTCTAAAACAGTAAGGAATCTGGTTACAAATTCCTTGTCTGTTTTCTCTTTGGTAAGGAAAACAAACTCTACACGGTTACAGGTTCCGATATAGAAAATTTCGCTAACGGGAAGTTCTGCTTGAACATTCTTCAACCTGCTATCTAAACTCTGATCACAAATAACTAATTTCCCTAAAGATTTCAGGTCGATGTGGTGATGCGTAAAAGCTATTACTTTTAAATATTCCAAGTGCTTCCGTTATTAACTATTATCGGGATACAAAAGTAACAGGGTGAACGCATGTGACTGTCATTAACCTGTAATTTACATCAATTTAGAACGGTTTTAAATAAAGAGCCTAAAGATTAATCAAACCATATTGATTTATATGAACAAACCAATCGTAAAATTTTTCTCTGAATTTACGCCCTCTTCTACGTCCTGACTGAATATAACCACTTTTTATCCATTGCAGTATATTACGTGATTATGCCAAAATGGTTGCCTTTACCTGGCTTTTAATTTATTCGTCCGGAATATTAGAAATTGTTTTTTGGGTTTTATTGTTCATTAAGAAGACGGGAAAGCTTGTAGCGGTGTTAATTCCTGATGGAATATATGCTCCATTTTTGAAGCGCAGTCCCAGTACTAATAGGAAAGGTTCCGTCCTGCTGTACATTTCAATCCTTTTGGACAAAATCTTTAAACAACAATTCAACTGTTCCAAAAGGGATTTCCATTTCCATCAGGGCTATTTAATAGGGGTTGTGATATATTCCTCTATTTTAAACACCAAACACCACAACAAAATTAGATTTCATAGGTTTATATTTTATACCAATTCCTTTAAATTATGATTACACAAAGCAATTTTAGCCTTAGTGGTTCTGACGGAAAATTAATTATCGGCGATATTACTTTCGATGAGAAAAACCCTAATACACCCATTGTACTTTTTGTTCATGGCTTTAAGGGTTTTAAAGATTGGGGTGCACACAATTTAGTGGCCAGGCATTTTGCCAGCAATGGTTACCGTTACATTAAGTTCAATTTATCGCATAGCGGTGTGCCAGTTGATGATCAGAAAGATGTAACTGATATGGATGCCTTTGCAAGCAATACAGTATCAAAAGAACTTTTTGATTTAAATGCGGTACTCGATTTTATCGAAAAAGCTTACGGTAAAGACACAAAGGTAAACCTGATAGGCCATAGCCGCGGCGGTGGATTATCAATTATTGAGGCGGCGAACGATTTAAGAATCAACAAACTGATTACCTGGAGTGCCGTTGGCGATTTTGCCAGTCTGTGGAAAAAAGAACAGGAAGCCGAATGGAAAAAAAATGGCAGAATTTTCGTTACCAATGCCCGTACCAAAGAGCAAATGCCATTAAATGTTGGTTTATTGGAAGATCTGGAAGAGAATGCAGCAGCTCTGAATATTTTAAATGCTGCGAAACGGGTAAACATCCCGTGGTTGATTATCCATGGTGATGATGATGTAAATGTTCCTTTTGAAACGGCACAAACTTTGGCAGAAGCCAACCCCGGTAGCAGGTTAGTTAAAATTGAAGGCGCCAATCATGTTTACGGTGCAACACAACCCTATACCGGCGAAACTTTACCACCGCTTTTGTTTAAGGTTTGTGAAAAGGTTTTGATATTTTTGGATGAAGGATAATTAAACGTTATGATTGCTTTAACCTCAGAACAAATTAAAGAAATAGCGGAAACGATTGACTGTGGCTTTGTGTGCCACTGGAACATAAAAAGTAATAGACTGATTTTTATACCAAGCAATGATGAATTTGAATACGACGATTCAGGTGCATGGGATGAGGATATTAAAGAGTTGGAACTAAATTCTAATGAGTATAGGGAAATTGAGCAACCTGATTCAAGGGAATCATTTCGATTTATGGAAGATTTTACAAATGAGTTGCCCGATAATACACGGATAAAAGTTACATTAATCGAGGCACTTAATAAAAGAAAACCTTTCAGGGAATTTAAATATGCAATAGATAACTCAGGAGAATACAGACAGCTGTGGTTCGATTTTAAAAATCAAAAAATGATTGAGTATGTAAAGGATAATGTAGATTACATCGTCAATTACAAAAGTGATTGACGAATTAAGTCTTAATCATCCCCTCTCCTCACAAAATTCCGCATATCGCTACCACTGGGGCTTTGGAAAATTTCGAGGTCGAAGTAAGGTACCGCAGCTAACAAATGATCAAAAATATCAGCGGCAACTTCTTCAAAACGTTTTAAGCCTTTTTCTTTCGAGAATACATAAATTTCAATCGGCAATCCGTTTTCTGTGGCCTGTAACTGGCGCACCATAAAGGTTAAATCGGTATTGATATAGGGGTTACTCTCCAGGTATTTCTCTGCATAAACCCTAAAAGTACCAATATTGGTCATGTGGCGCCCGTTAACCAGATTATTGGGATTTACCGTATTTTCGGCATTATACCTTTCTATAAAAGCCTGCGTTTCTTTAAGGTAATCTTTCAAAAAATCGATACTTTGTAGTCTTCCAATCAATTCTTCATCGCAGAATTTAATGCTCGAAATCTTGATATTAATATGGCGTTTAATCCTCCTACCCTCACTTTCCTCCATCGCACGCCAGTTTTTAAACGATTCGCTCACAATGGCATAACTCGGCACAATGGTTACCGTTTTATCCCAATTACGCACTTTAATGGTGGTTAAATTAATTTCGGTTACTTCGCCATCTGCACCATATTTCTCTACGGTAATCCAATCGCCTACCCTAACCAGATCAATGGCACTCATTTGTACAGAAGCTACAAAACCTAAAATAGGATCTCTGAAAACCAGAATAAAAACAGCGGTAACTGCGCCAAAACCACCGAAAACATAAAGCGGCGATTCGCCAAGAATAATGGACAGGATGAGCACAAAACCAACAATATAAAATACAATTTTGGCTACCTGTTTGTAACTTCTGATGGGTTTATCGGCGTATTTCTTTGATGATTCCATGATGGATACCAAAGCATTCAGGAATGCATTAACGGCAAACATTACGGCTAAAACCATGTAGATTTTAGCAAATATTAAAGCATAAAATAACCCGTTTTTAAAATCGATAAAAAGATAAGGAACAACATTATAAATGATATAGGCCCCAAATATTAAAGCAAAAGCCCTGAATACCCTAAATTCGAATAACGCTTTTTGCCAGTCTGACTTTGTTTTTGCACTTTTTACCACCCCGATAAAAAGCTGTCGGGTTAAAAATATGGTGATGAACAGAAATAGAATAACGCCAAGCAACCCGATAAAAAAGTAAGAATAAATGAGTTCGCCACTTGCAAGGCCTTTGCCAGCAAGCCAATTTCTAAGTTCGTTAAACAGGGATTGAAACTCCGGGATGTTCATTAAGGCAATTTAGGTTTTATTGATCAGAAAATTAAATGGTTTATGTCTCCATAAGCCACAACGCAGAAATGTCTGGATTGCTTTGCTATGAAATTACTTTCGTACCCGTTAATGCGATTTTTCCTAAAACTAACTCAGCATCATTTTTAAAAGTATAACTAGCTGATTTTAACGAATGGTTATGATCAAAATATGAAATGGTAATTAACGGAAGACTAAAAACACCACCTTCGTTAAAACTTATCGCATGAATACTGGCTCTTATATACTCATGAGGTTCTTCCCGCTTCAAAAATTTCAGACGTAAATAAAAACATATTTCGGTTAAGAAGATATATGCGAAGAAGGGTTTAAAACCAAAGAAAAAAATTATCCCGAGCGCAATTAAGCGTTGAAGTATTAGAAATTTAGATTCGAATCTGGTTAATCTATTATCAGGTTCTCTTGCGCTCTCTAAAATGGCCAATGCGGTAACAGCAATTTGAATATAAGCCATCAAATCCCTTAAAAAGAAACTAAGGAGATAAGCACCAATTATCATAAGGGGTTTCCATACGTGATCGTAACTAAAATCAGGACGATCCGTGATAATAATCTTATCATCGTAAATTTGCATGACCTTCTTCCTTAGGTCAAATTCTGGAGGAAGATAATATCTGTTTAGCGCGTTATCTAGCATTTATAGATTTTTAAACCTTCTCTACCCAGTTGCCATCATCTTTAATGATGTCGATCAATTCATCAAGCGCATAGGCGGTAGTTACATTTTTCTTCACCACTTCTTTACCGCGGTACAGGGTAATTTTATCTGGCCCGGTGCCCACATAACCGTAATCGGCATCGGCCATTTCGCCTGGCCCATTAACAATACAGCCCATGATACCGATTTTTATTCCTTTTAGATGGTCGGTACGTGAACGGATCAACTGAGTGGTTTCTTGTAAATCGAAAAGTGTTCTTCCACAGCTTGGGCAAGAAATATATTCTGTTTTACTAATACGTGTTCGTGTAGCCTGCAAAATCCCAAAACTGGTAGAATTAATCAACGAAAGGTTTTGACCTTCTGCATCAATCCACACACCGTCTCCAAAACCATCGGTAAATAAGGCACCAATATCAGTTGCAGCATAAAGCATCAAATGATCGGCATCTACATCCGTATAAGTTCTCTTAATAATTACCGGGATCTGAATATTTTTCTCCTGCAAAGCAACAAAAAATGCCCTTTGCTCGGCCATTCCGTGTGTTGCAGATGTTTCTAGAATTAAAACAACCGTGTTATCCAATTGTGCAATTGTTGTATTGCTGAATTGTGTTGAATCAAGCTGTACGAAATTCAAAAATTCGTCTTTAACATCCGCAGAACCATATTCTGTGAGCGTATATAAAGGATGACAGTTGTTTTTATCTTTAAGTTTTAACCAGGTTTCGTAATTGTAAACTTGCTTTAAATTCCCGGGAAAAGAAAAAGATGGCAAATTATTTCCTAAGAAGACTAAATCGCAAGCCTGATCAGCCAGATTATATTTATCTAAACCCGTACTATAATTGTAACCAACTGAACTTAAAAAGTAAGGATCTTTTAAATTTTCTTTCGAAACATCAATCATTACAACAGGATGGTGATGCCCACCAATATGCTGTACAACAGTGGTAATACGGCGATTATACTCATAAGGATTATAAGTTGAGCGCAGGGCTTGGGGCGTAGAGCGTAATGTAATCGACTCGGGACTTCCGACTTCAGACTTCGGACTCCTTAAAGCATAACGGTCTGCCAGGGCTTTAGCAACTGGTGCTTCAAATTCAGGGTCTTCAGTTAACGAAACGCGGATGGTATCGCCCAGTCCATCTTCTAATAAGGTTCCAATACCAACGGCTGATTTAATGCGGCCATCCTCTCCATCACCTGCTTCGGTAACGCCTAAATGCAAAGGATAATTCATCCCTTCTTTAGTCATGGTTTCTACCAGCAAACGGTAAGCCTGAACCATCACCTGGGTATTACTGGCTTTCATTGAGATCACCAGGTTATAATAATTCTGGTCTTCGCACATGCGGATAAACTCCATGGCTGATTCAACCATTCCACGGGGAGTATCGCCATAATGGCTCATAATCCTGTCAGAAAGAGATCCGTGGTTAGTGCCAATGCGCATGGCGGTGCCATACTCTTTACAGATTTTAACTAAAGGGATAAACTTTTTGTAAATCCGGCTCAACTCTGCATTGTAAGCATCCTGTGTGTATTCTAAATTCTCGAATTTCTTTTTATCTGCATAATTGCCTGGGTTAACCCTTACTTTTTCTACAATACGTGCAGCCATTTCGGCAGCATTCGGTGTAAAATGGATATCGGCAATTAATGGCACATTATAACCGCGGAAACGCAGTTCTTTTTTAATATTGGCCAGATTTTCGGCTTCTTTAATACTCGGTGCGGTAATACGAACATACTCACAGCCAGATTCTACCATGCGGATCGTCTGCTCTACAGTACCTAAAGTATCCATGGTATCGGTAGTGGTCATCGATTGAATCCGGATCGGATTATGCCCACCTAAAGCAATATCACCTATGTTAACTTCTCGGGTTAAATACCTCGAATAAGTTGTTAAACTGTTGCAATATCCGCCAGCCAGATCATGTTTTGCCAATATATTTTCCATCTGTTTGCAAAGATAAGGATTGTTGGAATTTTTGATGTTGTAATGTTGTAATTAAATCGCCCGATCCTAATGGCAAAAATTCAAAGTTTTTTTTTCGGAAACGGAAGAGCAGTGTTACTTGGCAAATGTAGCCCTGCTTTCGGCTCCGTTGCACTCCGTGTTCGCTTCAATCAGGGTTATTTTTTAAAGGTGGGTGGGTTTGGCATCATTGCACAGACCCAGGTTTCATAAACGGGATGGCAGCGGCATCCTTTGGCTGTTAGCCTGAGCGTGTTCGAAGGCCAGCCAAAGATTATAGCGTACAGCCCGGGTAACGAAAATAGTTGTATTGACTGTGCTTTTCAAACTTATATCAACCTGTCTTTTATCACCAGCGTATTGGCTGCAATGTCATGCCAGCACTGGTTTTTCTTATTAAGAAAACTATACAGGTAACCAAAGAAAACAGGGACTACTGATAAGATTTTTGAGAAGTTTCTAACCAGCGAAATACCAAAAGAAACCCGGCTGCCTTCTAAGTCTGTTACTTTAATGTTGAGGAGTTTTTTACCTATAGTGGCCTGACTAACTGATGCTTCGGCAATACTACCATAAATGAGTTTAATGATAAATATGGATGGAAATGGGATTAGAAAAGCCATAATCCGCTGATCTTTACCTTCTATAAAAATATAGCTCGTTAAAATGATAATGCTATATATTCCAAAAATAATAAAATGATCAATCACCGATGCCAACAACCTTTGATCGAAAGCTGCAAAATATTGGGGTGCTGTTTTTTGATAACTAAAACCCAAAAGCTCACGCAATTCGGGAATTGCATGAGCTTCTTTATAATCGTCCATTCCGGGCTTACGTATAAAAGTATTCGCACTGATGTTTAAATCTTCCAGTTCGGTTAAACTATACGGCCCTTGTGGCTTTCCATTAATTACAACTATATATTCTTTATCAGGATTCATGGGATTATAAGATTTCAAGATCAGCGTTTTATAAAAGTTAGACCGACTAAAGCCTTACACCCTCCACCTTAAAACCTTCTGCCTTTATTTCAGGGATTCATTGGATTGGATCTGGATTAAGAGATTTCAGGATTGTAAGATCAGCATTTTATAAAGATTCCGTTAATGAACTCTTAGCCTTACGCCTTCTACCTGCTAACCTTCAACCTCCTAGTATCTGCTTACTTCAAAGTTACTCAATCCGCCATCTAAATTGATAAAGATTTTTTTGGTTGAGCTTTTATAGTTTGACGTTTCGTAAACACCATCACTCAATTTCTCAAAACCATCGAAATCTTTAGCTGATAAACCTGTTTTGGTTTTAATTCGGCAACCTGAATTGGCAGGTACCTTAATTTTCACATCGGCCACCCCGGATTTCACAATTACATCGGTTATTGGCAATAAATCTCCAAATTTAATATCCAAAGCTGCTGCTCCACCATCAAAGCGGAAGGTACGCACCTTGTAATTGGCAAAATCAAAATTTGCTTCGCCAGCGCCCAGTTTCATTAAAATATCCCAGTTGGCTTCCTTATTTAATTTAAAGTTAACATCGTTACCACCATCACCAAAATTCCATTTGTTCTTTTTATCGTCCATTTGGAAAGTAAGCACGGTAGCACTATCGGTAAGCAATTTCTTTAAAGAGAAGTTACCATGTCTTTTCTTTACGTCGGCATTAATCAACTCAGTTGTTTCACCATCTAGATTAAATGATATGCCACCTCCAGAAATATTCAATACCGTCTTTTTCGCATTATCTGCAGCTACAAATGGCTCGGATAAACTTAAGTGATTATATGAGGTATCGTTATCATCATCGTCGTTGTCGCCTTCATTATCGTCGATATTAACGTCGATATCTTTTTTGAAATGGTGCCCCCACCAGTTGCCCCGCTCGGGCACTTGCTGTCCTTTATAAAAAAGGAACGATAAAGCAACCACTAAAACACCAATAGAAATGATGCTACCTGTTTGCGAATTGTTTTTATTAAACAGGATATTTAAACCTGCTATAATTAAGAACACTGGCCAAAAGCTCCAAACGTTGCGCCAATAAAAATTGATTACGCCAAAGTTTTCGAGTAGAAGTACACCGCCAATAAAAAGCAGGATAATACCCCAAATTAATCTATCTAATTTCATTTTATTTATACTTGAGGGTTAGCGGATGTTGAATTATCATCTTTGTTAACTGGTGCTGTAGGTTCATTTTCTACAACGGCTTCAGAAAAATCAGCTGTTTTTTGTTGTTCAGCTTCCTGTTGGTGCTGAAAAGCTGCCCAGTCGTTCTTTCTTTTTGATTTGGCTATAATACTTACACCTAAAGCAATAAATATCAATGGCCACATGTACCTGAATAAATTGCGGATACTAAACCAATCGGGTATAAAATCCATTTCGCGCATCAGGAAAAAACATCCTATCACTAGCAATACCAATCCGCCAATGGTGCGGCCAGTATCGTTAGATTTATTGAATTTATCGAAATTGGGCTGCGTTTCGAAAGGTGTTTTCTGTCCACCATCAACAGGTTGCGTCCAATTCTGGTTTCCCTGGTTCGCTGGTCCTGCAAAAGGATCGGCACTTCCAAAGGGTTGTGCATTTGGGTTTTTCTTGCCAAAGTAATCGTTAAATTTAGAAAATCTTGCAGCCGGATCATTATTAACCGGAACAATAATCCACATTACTATATAGGCAACTAAGCCACCTCCGGCCATAAATATAGCCGATAATGCAAACAATAACCTAATTATGGTAACCTCCACCTGCATGTAATCTGCAAGTCCCGAAGCTACACCGGCAATCATCTTATCGTGTTCGTTTCTAAAAAGCTTCTTTTCCATAACGTTGTTCATTTTGTGTTTAAAAATCAAGCGGAGTAATCGAAACCTCGTCTACATTTACCCCTTTACTTAAGTTTAAAATGGTAAACAAAGTTTCTGCAATATCTTCAGGCTGCACAAATTTTTCATCCGGAATTGTTGTTCCTTCCCAAGATGAAGTTTTAGTGGAGCCTGGCAAAAATGCAGTTACTTTAACATTGTGAGGTGCTAACTCTTGCCGCAATACATGATTAAGACTTAACATCGCTGCTTTTGTTACACTATAACTGCCTCCATTTTTCACAGGTGCTTTACTGGCCACCGAACAGATGTTGAATATATGGCCTCGCTTGGCTGAACGCATTTTTTTTCCAAAAAATTTACCCATGTAATAACAGGCATTTGTATTTATGTGCTGCTGTTTTTCGAAGGTTTCGTCATCCTCATCAAGCATGCTGCCAGGCAAAAAGATCCCAACGTTGTTTACTAAAACGGCTACATTATCAAAATCTACAGCGGTCGAATTTAAAAAAGCATACACTTCTTCTTTAATAGAACAATCTGCTACCTGGGTAAAAATAGCATTCCCATAAGGGGTTAATTCCTGTCGAAGCCTCTCAAGTTCATCTAATCCCCTTGCTACCAAAACTAAATCGTACCCATTTTGGGCTAATTTAGTCGCAATAGCTCTACCAATTCCTTTAGTTGCTCCGGTTATTACAGCTTTCATTATTTATGGTTTAATTTTTGTTAACAAAAAACCATATTTATATTCAAAACCACGAATATTTTTACAATTAGCAAAGCGCTCCAAATTTTTATTGTTTCTTTGTAGTAGTATAGAACGATCATTTAAATTAAGCAAATACATACGGAATGAATTTTACCAATTTCGGCAGATACATCCTGCTACTCAAGTCTGTATTCAGAAGGCCGGAAAAACTGAAAATATACCTGAAAGAAATCGCCAAACAAATGGATTATGTTGGTGTAGGCTCTTTAGGTTTAATTGCTATTATCTCTACTTTTATTGGTGCAGTAATGACGCTACAAATTGCTTTCCAGTTGGTTAGCGATTTTATTCCAAAAACAATTATCGGTTCTGTAAACCGCGACTCGAGTATATTAGAGTTAAGTCCAACTATTAGTGCAATAGTACTGGCAGGAAAAATTGGCTCGGCCATTTCATCAGAAATTGGTTCGATGCGTGTTACAGAACAGATTGACGCTTTAGAAATTATGGGTATAAATGCACCAGGCTACCTCATCCTCCCTAAAATCATTTCAGGCATAACCATGGTACCCATGCTGGTAATCATTTCTATGTTTTTAAGTATTACCGGTGGATATATTGGCGGTTCTATTTCGGGTGCTGTTACGCCTGCAGAATATATTCAAGGTATAACAACTGATTTTAATCCTTACACCATTACGGTTGCTTTGGTAAAGGCATTTGTATTTGGTTTCATTATTACATCAGTTCCGGCCTACGAAGGTTTTTACGTTCGTGGTGGTGCTTTAGAAGTTTCGCAGGCCAGTACAAGAGCAGTTGTAATTAGCTGTATCTCTATTCTTGTTTGCGATTATTTAGTTACTCAACTTTTATTGTAATGATCGAAATTAAAGATATTTATAAATCTTTCTCCGGAAATGATGTATTACAAGGCATTTCTGGAAAGTTTGAAGAAGGTGTAACCAATTTAATTATCGGTGGTTCCGGATCAGGAAAAACAACCTTGCTGAAATGTATGGTAGGTTTACATCAGCCAGATTCGGGCTCTGTATTATACGATGGCCGCGATTTTACACCGATGACCTACGAGCAGCGTATTGAGGTGCGTAAAGAAATTGGCATGTTGTTTCAGGGCTCTGCCCTGTTCGATAGTATGACTGTTGAAGAAAACATCATGTTTCCCTTAAACATGTTTACTGATCAGAGCAGAAAAGAAAAGCTTGAAAGAGTTGATTTTTGTTTGGAACGGGTAAACCTTGCCGGTAAAAACAAATTATTCCCGGCAGAATTATCGGGCGGAATGAAAAAACGTGTAGGTATTGCACGTGCCATTTCTATGAACCCGAAGTATCTGTTCTGTGATGAGCCGAACTCAGGTTTAGATCCAAAAACTTCCATTGTAATTGATGAGTTGATTCAGGAAATTACCGAAGAATATAAAACCACTACTATTGTAGTAACACATGATATGAACTCGGTTATGGGTATCGGCGATTATATTTTATTCCTACACGAAGGAAAAAAATTCTGGGAAGGTAGCAACAAAGAAATTGCACATACCGATATCCAAGAATTGAACGATTTTGTATTCGCCAGCCGCTTTATGAAAGCAGCAAAAGATAAGTTTTAAGAAAATTCTTATATTTGTAATATGACTACGGCTACAAAAAATATCATTCACAAATTGGAAACCTTACCAGAAAGCATGGTAAACGAGGTAGAAGATTTTGTTGATTTTTTAAAAGCTAAACATTCGAAGAGCTTTCCTAAATCGGCAAGTGAAAAAGCAAATATTGTAGAGGAGCCAAAAAGCTTATATGGCGCTGCCAAAGGTTTATTTATCATCCCTAAAGATTTTAATGATCCAATAGACGATTTAAAAGATTATATGTAATGCGTCTTTTACTCGATACGCATATTTTCATTTCATTAATTAATGAAGATCATAATCTTGATCAGTCAACAATAAACAGCATTATTCATTTTGAAAATGAAAAATTTATAAGCATTGCCAGTTTATGGGAAATCATTATAAAGCTTAACATAGGAAAACTGATTGTTACCAGAAACCTAGAAGAGATGTATGAGGTAATAAGCAATTTCGGTATATCAGTATTGAATATCCAAAAACAACATTTTGACGAGTATTTGGCTTTACCTTTGATCCACAGAGACCCATTTGACAGATTGATTATTGCACAGGCATTAGCAGACAAACTCACTTTGATAACTGACGATCAATACATTATAAATTATCCAAATTTAAAGTTATTTAATACATGATACAATTACTTGCCCCAACCCACTGGAAAGATTATGAACTGATTGATTGCGGGGATTTTGAAAAACTAGAACGTTTCGGAAATGTAACCCTTATTCGTCCTGAACCTCAGGCGGTATGGAAAAAAACATACTCAGAACAGGATTGGAAAAAAACGGCCAACATTACTTTCAGAGGCCGTTCGGCTACTTCTGGCGAATGGGTAAAGAAAAATCAATCTATTCCAGACCGTTGGCATGTAGAATATAAAAATGACGAAGTGGCCATTAAACTCCGCTTAGGCTTAACTTCTTTCAAACATGTAGGTGTATTCCCTGAGCAGGCAGTAAACTGGGATTTTATCTCTTCATCGATTAAAAAATTTAAAACACCACAGCCTAAAGTTTTAAATCTTTTCGCTTATACTGGTGCGGCATCGCTAATTGCGAATGCAGCAGGTGCAGAAACTACCCACGTAGATTCGATTAAACAGGTTGTTACCTGGGCAAACGAAAATCAAGAGCTTTCGGGATTGAAAGACACCCGTTGGATGGTAGAAGATGCCTTAAAGTTTGTAAAAAAGGAATTAAAAAGAGGCAAAAAATACAACGGAATCATTTTAGATCCTCCTGCTTATGGCCATGGTCCTAATGGCGAAAAATGGAAACTGGAAGATCATATCCAGGAAATGATGCAGGATGTGGTACAGCTGCTGGATGAAAAAGAACATTTCTTAATCCTAAATACTTATTCATTGGGGTTTTCATCGGTAATTGTAGAAAACTTAATCCGCACCTCATTCCCATCTGTTCAAAACCTCGAAACAGGAGAACTGTTTCTACAGGCTACTTCGGGCATTAAATTGCCATTGGGCGTTTTTGGCAAATTCTGTAATGTGTAAATGTTGATTACTTTATTTTAAACTACCAGATTTCCACCCTACTTTCATCAAAACAGATTCGGAAACTGTATAAACTTTAATTATCTATATAATATCTATGAAATTTCCTCAATTAGCAGGCACACTAATACTTGGTTTTGCCGCAATCAGCTTATTTGCCAACTGTAATTCAGACGGTAAGAGCAGTGGCGGTATCGGTAAAATCTTTTCTTCTGATTCAACTAAAAAGAAAACGGACTCAACTGTAAACGTAATGAAACCGGTTGATCCAAAGCTTTACGATTCTTTAGTAAAAAAACTGGCAAATGGAGATACTACCGGAAGATGGCCAGTAAAAAAACAACCATATCCTTTAGCAGGAGCCATATTACCTTTTAAACGCATAGTTGTTTATTATGGAAACCTGCATTCGAAAAAAATGGGTGCGCTTGGCGAATATGCACCAAAAGAAATGTGGAAGCGCTTAAATGCGGAGGTTAAACATTGGGAAAAAGCTGATCCTTCTACCCCTGTACAACCAGGATTACACTATATTGCTGCAGTAGCAAGTGGAACACCGGGGAAAGATGGAAAATACATCAACAGAATGGGCAATAAACAGATTGATTCTGTTTTAAAAATTGCCAAAATGCAACCTAACACTATTGTATTTTTAGATCTTCAGGTAGCTTTAAGCACGATAAAAGCAGAGTTGCCTCATATTGCAAAATACCTGGAATTACCATACGTTCACTTAGGTATCGATCCAGAATTTTCGATGAAAGACGGATCATTACCGGGTAGAAAGATCGGCACCTACGATGCTGCCGATATTAATTATGTAACCGGATATTTAGCAGATATTGTTAAAAAATATAATTTGCCTCCAAAAGTATTTGTATTGCACCGTTTTACGAAGAAGATGGTAACCAATTCGCCTAATATTAAATTACGCCCTGAAGTGCAGGTGGTAATGCATATGGATGGATGGGGTGAACCGGAATTGAAAAAAGGAACCTATCGCCATTTCATTCAGGGAGAACCTGTACAGTTTACAGGCTTTAAATTGTTTTACAAAAATGATTTAAAGAAAGATCCTAAACGTTTGATGACTCCAGAAGAACTGTTAAAGCTTACACCAAAACCGATATACATTCAATACCAATAATATACCAAACGCCCGCGACTAAAATTGCGGGCATTATTTTTATTATACTAATATGAAACATCTATTTGCGCTCTTAACTATATCTTTCCTATTAACTTCAAATGTACTTGCTCAAAACAAAGCAGTCTTCACGATGGAAGAACTTATTAACAAGGCAAATCAATCGAAAAAGCCCTTAATATTAATAATAGATGATATTCCATATCGAATTGCTGCACAAAGTAGATTTTTTAAAAAACCTATTTGGACGATAGCACTTTATGAAAGGAAGTTTTACAAGTCTGTAAAAAAAGAATTCTATGTTTACTTTTCGCTTTCATCAAATAACGCAATAAAAGAAATATTAGCAAAAAAAACAACACTAGACTATCCAGCTTATTTTTTCTTTAACCCTCAAGGTGAGCTTATTTATCAAGATTCAGGCGCATCTGATCAAAAAGAAAAATATGTAAAAATGTTTGAGAATGCAAGATCTGTGCTTAATTCTCAAGTTAAATAATACCTTCTATTTTTCTAGACAGTACTAAGAAAACATATCAAGTGTTTGTTGCAATAAGGAACTCTACTTAGAATATGCAATTGTAACGTTTTAGTCCTATATTGTTATACCAAACAAACGTTATCAAAACTTACAGGAATAATCGGCATTCAACCAATCTTTAATATCAAAAAAATGTCTTTTTTTGATTGATCTAAAAATTGGATAGGTTATATATATGCAAACAGCAACATTTGGCGGAGGCTGCTTTTGGTGCACCGAAGCCGTTTTTCAAACGTTAAATGGAGTAAGCCAGGTTACATCAGGCTACATGGGGGGAGATTTAAAGCATCCTACCTATATGGAAATTTGTAATGGCAATACCGGACACGCAGAAGTAATTCGGATCTCATTCGATGAAACTATCATTTCATTCGATGAGCTTTTATTGGTATTCTTTAAAACCCATAATCCAACAACTTTAAATAGGCAGGGTAATGATGTTGGCACGCAATACCGCTCGGTGGTTTTTTATGAAAATGAAGATCAGAAAAAGCAGACAGAGGTAATGATCGAAGATTTAACCCAACAACATATTTTCGATAAGCCCATCGCGACAGAAGTTTCTCCTATAGCAGAATTTTACGAAGCTGAAGATTATCATCAAAACTATTTTAATAATAATCAGGGAAAACCTTATTGTGCATTTGTGATACAGCCCAAACTTAATAAGTTTGCTACTGATTTTAAAGATAAAATTAAACCACAGCTTTTGGAATAATTAAATTTCGAAAGTAAGTAGGGCATGTTGGCTTGCCGTATGAATATCTCTCCAAACCCTATTAATCTCTGATTCCTTTTTTGCAGCTTCTAAACCACAGTATGGGAATAAAGTAGCTGCCGATTTCCAACAGGCATGGGCCAATTTACGACTGATTGAACTCACCTCAATTAAGGTATCCTCATTAATTTCTCCATAGCCCATTAACTGATTCCAGGACTCCTCAAATGCATGGTAGAATTTGGCACGAAGATTTAGTATTTCTTCTTTACAACGGTTAAGTTCGCTATTAAAAAACAAAATTTGTGCCTCGCTATACCTCCCTAATCCAGAACGCGAGTAAAAAGATTGTTCTACCAGTTTAACAAAATGATTGGTCATTCCTAAACTATTTACTGTTAACGTGGTTTCTGCGAGCTGCAAAAAGGGATAATCAAAGCCAGAATCTGCTACTTCAATATGCTGGTTAATTTTAAAGGTCCTATTTTCGTCAACGTTTAAATCGCAAACTTCAAAAGCATGGCTGCCTGTTGCAATTAAACCAAAGTAAGACCACCCGGGTAAAATATTTACTTCTTCCTTTTTAAGGATAAATGATTTTATTTCAGGTTCTCCGTTTTCATCCAAAATGTCATCGCCATTTTCGCTTTTAAGCGTGCAGTTGGCTGTAAATATAGTAGCGTGCAATGCTCCGCTGGCGTAGCTCCATTTTCCATTAAGCAGATACCCACTTTGCGTTTTAATGGCTACACCACCTACAGCACCACTCCCGGCAAAACAAACTTCACGATCAGCAAAAATCTCTGCAGCCAATTCAGGATTTAAAAACCCTGCAAACCAGCCTGCACCTGCACAGAGTGTAATGGTCCAGCCTAAACTTCCATCAGCTTCAGCCAATTCTTCTTCCAATCTTAAAATTTCAGGAAGTTTTTTGTTTGGTCCGCCATAAATTTCGGGTACAAAAAGCTTAAACCAGTTTTCCTGATAGGCAAGCTCTAAAATTTCGGGATGAAGTTTACCCATTTCTTCAGAAATTGCTGCATAAGCTTTTACTTTTTCTTGCCAGGTAGTGTTTAATGTTTCTTGCATGATTATTTTTTTGCTTTGCGTAGGAAGGCAATTAAGCCAATTTGAGTCTGCTTTTGTTAATGATCTTCTTCCAGTCTAAAAACCCAAATATGGCTACAGTAAATAAAAACGTAGTTAAACAGGCCATAAGTGGCAGCTTTTTATGAAACAGCAATGGAATGGCCACAATATTCGAAATGTTCAGGAATATCCAGTTTTCTATTTTACGCTTGGCTAACAACCACATACCTGCCCATGCTGTCGAAGATACAAAGGCATCAAAAACAGGCACATCCGAATCGGTATAATGCCTCAATACAAGATAAAGTACGCCGAAACCAATCACAGAAATTAAAACAGCAATGGTTAATTCTTTATTGCTAGACCATGAAACCTGGTTTTCTCCGTCCTGTTTTCTTTTCTTCCAGATTATCCATCCATAAACACTCATCACCAGATAATAAATGCTTAATAAGGTTTCTGCGTACAACTTTACATTTAAGAGTAGAAACATCGATAACAGGATCGAAATTATTCCTGTTGGATAAAGCCAGATACTATTCTTCTTAGCCAGTAAAACTTCAGATACGCCAAAACCCACAGCCAGCCATTCGATTAATGAGGTGTGTAAAATCTGCTCCTGAAAAAGCTTAAACCAATCTTGAAAATTCATTTACAATAATTTGCCTTACGGCCGGTAAAAATAATTAGATACCGTTTTCGGGGCGAAACAGTTTTGTAAATTTTAACCTCTTCCTACGGCGGCATTACCCGCATCAGGTTCATTAGAAGGTGTAAGGTTTGAGGTATAGGGTGTAAGGTTAAACCCTATACCTTAAACCTTTTGGCTTAAACCTCTAAATGGGTATAATCTCAGCAAATTGATGGCAACAGAATTGCAGAATCAAAAAGCACCCCTTTGAGCAAGGCAAATATAGGTTTAAAAATGAAATGTTTTGATTGAAATGTGAAGAGTTGTCAACTTTCTTACCACCAGGCCATTAAAGTTGACAACTCTCGAATCTACTTAAAATAGCCCTAACTGCCCCTTATCATCAATATCGATATCATCTGGATTGGTGATTTCGAAATCTATCTTTTTAATAGGCTTTTCTTCCACTTCGGGTTTATCTCCGGCTTTAACTTCTTCTTTTTTAACAAGTTCAGCTTCTGGCTTTGATTTTTCTACCACAGGTTTTTCTACAGTAACAGGTTTTTCTTTTACCTCTGGTTTTTCTTGCTTCACCACAGGCACTTCTTTAGGTTCTTCTTTGCGTTCGAACTTTGGTATTGGCTGCGCTACAACAGGTTTTTCTTTTACCTCTACCGGCACTTCCGGTCCTGTTACGGTTTCCTCGTCCGCAGTCGTCTCTTCACTTATAGCCACCTCATCCGGTGCTTCTTCAGTACCCTCTCCCTCGTCAGTTGTTGTTTCCTCAACCGCTTCAATTTCTATCTCAGGCTCTTCTAATACTACTTTTTGAACATCGTGAGGCGACAGTCTATTGCCATTTGCCTTTAGTCCTTTAACATCAATCAGTTCTGCTAAGGTCAAATCTAATGTTTCCGGAATTTGGGTTTTACCCTTTAAAACATCAACAATAATTCTTGCTCCCGGATTTGAAGTAAGGAACAACAACCTCGATTTCTGCTCCTCACTAATGAAAATGGTTTTCCTACCATTAGCTTGCAGTTCGAATGCAAAACGTTTAATAAAATAATTTTGTGCCTTGCCTTCAAAATGGACTGCAGCAAAAATCTTCTCCGGATCAAACTTCTGGATCAAGATCAGGCCGTCATCAAAATGGTTACTCAATTCGAAAGAACTCAACTCATAGAAGCCATCTTTATGTACCTGCAAAATGCGGTCGTCGCCATCAAATTCGCCCAGGTATTTTCCACGGCCATCAACATTTAAGCGTTTTAATAAGTCATCATACCAGATTTTAAGTCCTGATAAGGTAGAAACACCTTTGCTCTTCAAGATGATTTTTTTAACCGGATATTTCGAAATGATATTCCCCTGCGAGCCACGTCCTTTAATGGCCACTTCTGCAAAATCCTGATCGAACTGAAGCTTGCGCAATTTAGAGTGCGGTTTTAATGCTACATTCACTATCTCAGCTTCTCCATTCGGATTGGCTGTAAAATATAAAACCTTCGAACCTTTCGATCCCTTGGTTAAGTCGTATTCCTTATCTCGTGTTACGCCAACTACAGCAAACCTTTTAATATACGAGGTACCACTAGCACCATCTTTATAAACCATGTTGTAAATGGTACGCTCATCGTTTTTCTTAAATACCTGGGCGTGTATAATGCCCTTACCTACAAAGGTTTTATCGGCTACCTTAGTAATGATGCATTTTCCATCTTCACGGAAAACAATTACTTCGTCTATATCCGAACAATCTGCTACGAACTCATCTTTACGTAAACCCGATCCAATAAATCCATCCTCACGGTTCATATACAATTTCACGTTCGCCAACGCAACTTTCGATGCTTCTACCCGATCGAACAAACGGATTTCGGTTTTACGTTCTCTTCCTTTTCCGTATTTATCCTTCAGTTTCTGGTACCAGGCAATGGCATAATCGGTAAGGTGTTTTAAGTGATTTTTAACCACTTTAATTTCATCTTCCAGATTTTTCATCTGCTCATCAGCCTTTTTCACATCAAAACGGGTGATGCTACTCATTGGCTTATCAATCAGCTTCTTAAAATCCTCAGGTAAAATTTCGCGGTAAAGCGATGGCTTAAACGGATCAAATAAAATGTGTAATACCTCAACTACGGTATCAAAATTGGTTGAGTTTTCATATTCAGGATTTTTGTACATCCCCTCCTGAATAAATATTTTAAGTAAAGAACTAAAGAAAATCTTCTCCTGCAGCTCGTGCAAGCGGATTTCAAGCTCTCTTTTTAATAAATTTTTAGTGTGTTTTGTATTTTCAATCAGGATATCGTTCACACTCAAAAAGAGTGGCTTATCCCCTTGAATAATACAGGTATTTGGCGAAATAGACACCTCACAGGCCGTAAAGGCATACAGTGCGTCAATGGTTACATCAGGCGAAATACCGGGTGCCAGGTGCACTACAATTTCTACGTTGGCAGCGGTATTATCTTCAATCTTTTTAATCTTGATTTTGCCTTTATCATTGGCCGATAAAATACTATCAATAACAGAACCCGTTGTGGTGCTAAACGGAACTTCTGTAATCACCAAAGTCTTTTTATCCTTCTCGGTTATTTTTGCGCGAACGCGGATTTTACCCCCACGCTGTCCTTCATTATAATTCGAGAAATCGGCCATACCACCCGTAAAGAAATCGGGCAATATATTCGGCCGCACACCTTTCAGCGCATCTATCGAGGCGTCCAGCAATTCGATAAAATTGTGTGGCATTACCTTCGTAGCCAAACCCACGGCAATACCCTCAGCACCCTGCGCCAATAACAAAGGAAATTTAACAGGTAAAGTTATTGGCTCGTTGTTACGTCCGTCGTAACTTAACTGCCACTCGGTAGTGTCCGGGTTAAACACCACATCGTTGGCAAATTTTGATAAACGTGCCTCGATATAACGTGGTGCCGCAGCACTATCGCCAGTAACCGGATCGCCCCAGTTACCCTGCATATCAATCAATAAATCTTTTTGACCGATCTGCACCATCGCATCGCCAATAGATGCATCACCATGCGGGTGATATTTCATCGTGTTACCGATTACATTCGCCGCCTTATTAAAACGTCCATCATCCATCTCCTTAAGCGAGTGCATAATGCGTCGTTGAACAGGCTTTAATCCATCGTTAATGTGCGGAACTGCCCTATCGAGAATTACATAAGACGCATAATCGAGAAACCAGTTTTCGTATAAACCGTTGATTGGGGTTATGGTATGTTTGTGCTCTTCGTTTACGTTTTGATCTAATTCTTCACTCATTTATTTACAAAAATTGGCAGCCGTAAATATAATAAAAATGATTTCATAGAATGAAGAGAGGTTATTCACATTTCGAGATGGGAAATTTGTTTTTAATGACCTGACGATTTATGTATTAGCCACGGAGGCACGGAAATCACGGAGTATATTTCATCATCTCGACCGTCGCGGAGAGATCTTTAAATTCAAATTAAACAATTTGGTTCAAAGCGCTCTCCACGACTCTGTGGGCAGGCATTTGCAGCCTGTGGAAAATCGAAAATCGTTTTTAAGGTTTTGGAAAGCAGGGTTCCGTAGGTTTTGTTTAATGTTTCCTCCGGCTTTCCGATACGATCTTTTTTGCTCCCCAGCTCGGCTCAGGGCAGCAAAAAAGGATCTTCCCTTCAATCCGGTTTAGAAAACAGTTTTGCGGTGCTATTTAGGGTTGCAGGGTGTATAGAACCACCCCCCAGCCCCTCCTTGAAAATAAGGAGGGGCTGGATAGTTTGATAGGGGAATAGAGTATATGGCGATTTGAGCTTATATTCTCTTATATGTCTTACATGGTAAAAAAAGCAAAGATAAGATCCTTTACTGCGTTCAGGATGAAAGATTTAATAGAAAAGTCGTCATCTCGACTGTAGCGCAGCGAAATGGAGAGATCTATCTAGACAGATTAGCTTCGCTGAGCCTTCGGGTTCTCAACTGCGTTGCACCCCGCTCGAAATGACGATTCGCGTGAGGATACTTATCTCCCGAAAAAATATCTCACTATTCCATCCCCAACAGCACACCCGAAACATTCCATGCGCTTGAGCTCGAGCCTTCAGGTTTACCCATGGGGATGGTTACTTTTATGCTATGGGGCCCGGCTTTTAAATCACCTAAACTTATCCATTCGGGATTGGTAACTGTGCCTGGACACCAGTTAGATCGGCTTAAATCTGATGAGGAAAGACCCATTTCGAAATTTCCAGAGGCAGGATTCGATAATCGGTATGAACCGCAATCCTGGCGCCATGGTGTAAAAGCGAATGTTTCTTTTTCATCCAGCCAGATGGTGTTTTCCCTTGGTACAAACTCATCGCCATTGCCCCAGCCACCGTGCCCGGTTGTAATGTAGCGTAGTTTTGCATCTTTTAGGTCTTTTGCTAAAGTGAAAGAAACTTCCAAACCCTTATCGCTGCTAAACATAGTTGCATATTCTTGTCCAGCCATTTCCATTACGTTGGTCGAATTAAATAAAGGCAAAATCACTTCTTTGGCTTCCTTTTGTCTTCCTCCATTATGCAGTGTTATATTTAAAGAAACTTTATGACCGCCCTTATCATAGTTACCAACAAAAACAGCTATCCAAACTTCTTTTCCATTTACCAGTGGGAACAGTTCTGAAACATCCTGTCTGTAATAAACTTTCTCCGCCCAATTTTTATCCTTCAGTTTTAAATTATTGTATTTACCAACACCAAAAGGGGTAAAAAAGCGCATTAACTCTATAACGGGATTATAATTTGCTGTAGCCACAACACCCTGGTATTTCTTTCCATTACCATTGTCGTAAACCGGCAGGTCTTTAACAGAATTTTTAAGTGCATCCATTAAACTGATCTGTTTATCGGTTGGGATGATAAATACCGATCCTGTTCTATCGTAGGCATCGCCGTTCGATTGTTCGGTTAAATCGACAAAAACATTGGGGCTGGACTGAAGCTCAGGAAATTTAACTTTCCTGGCAATCACGGTCCCTCCCGCAAAGCGGAATACAGAATCGTTCGATTGTGGTTTATCTATAAAATTGATCGTTTCGTTATTAAAAACACTTAACGTGGTAAACCTGCTTTTCCAAAGCAAATCTTTATACGTTAATGCATCGGTAAGCTTAGCACTTATTTTTTGCAGATCTATCGGTTTCGAATTTTTAACTTCTTCAATTTTTGTAGCCGTTACAAAGCTATTACCGTTACGCACCTGCTCTAAAACCAAACCAAGGTTTAGGCCCAAACTGGTTGGTGCAGCTTTTATACCGGCATTGGTTGTATACCATAAATCTATTGTATTGGAATTAACAATCGTAGTAGCCTTTTTGCAGGTATAACCCAAAATTACTTTGGTTTCGTTGCTCAAATCAAAAGTTTGCTTGCCAATTGCAAGGCTATCGGCTGTTACAATCTGCTTATCTATACCTAAATCGGCAACCTGAAACAAAATTTGTGCAGGTTTCGTAAAAATGCTTTGTTCGTAAGGATACTTTGCTTTACGATTGAGAATAGCAGCATTGCTAATTAAATTCTGGCTTGCTGAAGCCACTACCACAGTTGGATTACGGTCTTCTTTCGGCTTTCCATCAGCAGAGCGGAAGTAAACTATTTTATAAACCGCATTATTTTCAAGTACGTCCTGGGCTTGTAAGTTAAAAGAAATAAAAATGGAGAAAATAAGGATGTAGAGTTGCTTCATTATGGTTAAAAAACCAAATATAAGCATAAAAGCCGGAGGTCCGAGGCCGGAGTTGGAAGGAAAAATTACAATAAAAAAGTCGTCATAGCGAAGAGGAATCCCGAATGTTCGGGAAAGCAATCTTACAACTATCGCTATTAGCGACCGCATTAAGATTGCTTCGTCGGCTGAAAAAGCCTTCTCGCAATGACGACCTGTCGAGAGATGCCTCCCGCCTATCGCTCCAACCGATCCTCTACGAAAGCAAAAGGCAGTAAACTCTTCACGCTCGGAACTTTTAATACTTCTCCGTTTAAGCAATAAAAAATTACCTCAATCGGCGTATTTTGCTTGCGCTCAAATTCTGCCATCACCTGCAAACAGCCTCCACAAGAAGTAACGGGTTTTAAAATCTCAAAATTATCAGTTTGGGCAGTAATAGCCATACTTTCTATAACTGCGTTTGGATAGGTGGCACCAATGGTAAAAAGCGCAACACGCTCTGCACAAAGTCCTGATGGGTAGGCTAAATTTTCCTGGTTGCTGCCTAATACCGTTTCGCCAGAGGCCAAACGGATTGCCGTACCAACCCTGAATTTAGAATAAGGAGAATATGAAGTATTTAAAGCCTTTGCTGCAAGTTCGCATAGCGCGCTGTCTGCCACTGTTAATTCTGTAATACTTTCGTATTGTTCAAAAGTTATATTTAGATTTATTGAATTCATTTGTAACTAATTAGGAAACCGCCAATATTAAATTTTTATAGCGGGCGAACAATTTAAGTTATTTTTTGTATTATTTAGTAAAACATGCCTTAAAATTAATTTTAATGGCATGCTTTTGGCATTTATCAAACACCAAACACGCTTAGCTTTGAATAAATACGTACGCAAAAGTCTAAAAATTTTATTGTGGGTAATTGCTTCCATCATCATTTTGGTTGTTGGTTTGGCGCTATCTTTAAATATTCCGGCAGTTCAGAATTTTGTTAAAGACAAAGCTATAAACTACCTTAAAAACAAAACCAAAACAGAGGTAAGTTTAGAGAGCATTAAAATTGCGCTGCCAAAAGATGTGGTTTTGAACAAATTTTATATTGAAGACCTTAAGGGCGATACCTTATTATATGCTGAAAAACTTGCGGTTGATATCAGCTTATTCAAACTGTTAAAAAATACCATCGAGATCAATAATATTGAGCTAAAAAATGTACGCGCCAATGTGAAGCGCATCACTCCCGATACAACATTCAATTTTTCATTTCTGGTTGATGCCTTTGCAAGCGATCAGAAAAAACCAGACGAAAAAGTAAAAAAAGATACCACCTCTACCCTTAAATTTTCTGTCGATAAAGTTTCATTTGAAGATATAGGCATCAACTATCGTGATGACGTGGCAGGCAATGATGTGAAATTGTACCTGGGTGCCTTTAAAACCAAAATCAAAGATTTCGATTTGGCCAATCAGCATTACGTAATTAAAGAATTAAGTTTAGTGAGCACTTCTTTACGTTATCTGCAGCAAAAACCACTGGTTCACCTGGTGCAGCACATTACAAATAGTGTTGATAGCAATGAGAAAGAACAGGGCAAACTGCCATTGATAGAAGTGCAGAACTTCATTTTTAGTAAGGTAAAAGTAAATTACGATGATCAGTTATCGACTACCAAAGCCGTTGCCGATGTAAACGATCTGGGCCTGGTGAACCTGAAAGTAGATTTAACCAACAGTAAATATGCTGTTGATGATGCACATTTAAATAAATCGAATATCATTTTTGCTTTTAAACCTGCACCAAGCAATGATTTAAAGAAAGTTAAAGATACAGTAGTTCCCGAAAAATCGCCTTTGGGTTTAATTATTAAGAACATCAGTTTGGCCGATAACAATGTACAGTTTGATAATATTGGGGCAAAGCCTGTCACTAAAGGCATGGACTTTAACCACCTAAAAATTAACCAGCTAAACTTAGGCGCAAGTGATGTAAGTTATAGCGCCGCTGGTATAAAAGCCAATGTTAAAAATGGATCGTTAAAGGAAAAAAGCGGCTTTGTGTTGGATCAATTGAGAGGCAATGCGGTGTATAACGACAAACAGATCAAACTGAGCAATTTCATTCTAAAAACGCCCAACACCTCAATTGAAAATGCTACAGAGCTAAATTTTACTTCAATGGAGGATTTAACCAAACATCCTGAACGCGTAAAATTGAATTTGGCCTTTAAGAACACCACCATCGGCCTAAAAGATGCTATTTTTTTCAGCGATGCCGTTCCAGCAAATTACCGCAACGAAAAAATAAAACTAACAGCAGATGTTAATGGCTATCTGAATAACCTGAATATTCCTAAACTGCAGATCAGTGGGTTAAAAAATACGCAGATAGATATCAGTGGTAAAGCGAAAGGCCTACCTGATATCAAAAAAACCTATCTCGATTTAAATATCAAAAAGTTTCATCTAACCAAAGGAGATATTTTGGTGGTAGTACCCAAAAAATCTCTGCCACCTACGATCGAATTGCCAAATGTAGTTGATGCGAAAGGCACATTTAAGGGTTCAATGACCGATTTCAACACTAACCTGAACATCAACACCGATATGGGTGGTGCGGTTTTGGTAGCGGGCATGAAAGGACCAAAAGGTAAAGAAAGTTATAAAGCCGACATTAACTTAAACAATTTTAACGTAGGCAGGCTATTAAAAATGCAGCCCAAACTGGGTAGGATTTCGGTTAAGGCAAATGTGGCAGGCACAGGACTCGATCCTAAAAAAATTAATGCAAAGTTTAACGCCAAAGTGATTAGTGCTTATTATAACAAATACACTTACCGCAATTTAAATCTTGCCGGGAATTACAGCAATCAGAACATCAGCATTAAGAGTAACATGCCCGATAGCAATGCCAACTTCAATTTAGATGCTAAAGTGAATCTGGCAGGAAAATATCCTGCTGTAAAAGCCGACTTAAACTTAAAACAGGTAAACCTGCAGGCATTAAACTTCAGTCCAACAGTATTAAGTGCCGCAGGTATAGTTAAAGTAGACCTCGCTACCGCCGATGCTGACTATTTAAATGGATCGGTTGATATTACGGGCTTACAATTGGTAAAAGACAAACAAAAAATCAATGTAGATACGATTTCCATCCGGGCTAAATCAACCGCAACAGAAAACGAGCTGACCTTAAGATCTGAAATACTATCAGCAAAAATTGATGGCAAATACCAGCTCACCAAAGTTGGCGATGCCATTATCAATGAAATTAATAAATACTACGCCTTTGGTACCGTTGCTAAAGTTCCTGATCAAAGGTTAAGGTTTTTTGTACAGGTTTATGATTCGAAATTGTTAAAGGAGTTTGTACCCGAGTTAACCGTATTCAAGCAATCGCAGTTTTATGGATTAATCGATACGCAAAAAGATAGCCTGCAGATTAAAGGTAATTTCCCGCAGGTAGTGTATGGCGATTTTAAGGTAGATACCACCGTATTGAACATCAATAATGATAACAATAAACTGGCTTATAGTTTAACTGTTAAAAGTCTCCAAAGCCCAGCTATTGCACTCTTTAATACGGAAGTAAGTGGCGATGCTTCAAATAATAATTTAGGCGTTAACATCTTCCTGCGCGATAGGCAGCTTAAAAATAAATATGTAATTGGTGGTACCTTTCAATCGATTAATAAGGATTTCAAATTCACTTTAGATCCACAAAAACTATTGCTCGATTATCAAAAATGGGTGGTTTCGCAAGATAATTATATTCAGTTTGGTGCTTCAGGCATATTGGTTAACCAGTTTCAGATCAGTAACAGCGGTCAATCGCTTTCCATCAATAGTAATCCTACCGAACCAAATGCGCCCTTAGCGGTAGAATTTAAAGATTTCCAGTTAGAAACTTTAACCAAATTTGCAGAAACCGATACCACATTGATTGGTGGCCGTTTAAATGGAACGGCGAATGTTAAAGATTTGGCCAGCACACCAAAATTTGAGGCAAATTTAACCATCGATCAGTTGCGTTATCAAAAAGATCAACTGGGCACTTTACGCCTGGCCGTAAATAACAATACCGAAAATGCTTTCGAGGTAAATGTTGCTTTAACCGGGGTGCACGAGTTAAGGGTTAACGGCTTCTATTATACTGCACCGGAAAGCGCTTTAGATCTTACGGTAAACATAGATAAGATTGAAATGAAAAACATTGAAAGCTTATCTGCCGGTCAGCTTAAACGTGGCACCGGTACCTTAACAGGAGCATTAACGGTTAAAGGTGCACTGACAGCTCCAAAAATACTGGGCGATTTAACTTTCAATAATGCAGGCTTTAATGTGGCTTATGTAAATTCATATTTCCGTATGCCTAACGAAAAGATTTCATTCACAAACGAAGGCATCAGTTTTAACAATTTTACACTGCTTGATTCCTTAAATCAAAAAGCAACCGTAAACGGAAAAGTTTACACCACCGATTTTAAAAATTACCGTTTTGGTTTAGATATCAGGATGAACAATTTCAGGGCTATTAATTCGACCGCAGTTGATAATGACATGATTTACGGGACGGTATTCTTAACCAGCAATATTAAAGTACGTGGAGATTTAAACCAGCCTGATGTAAACATGAATATCAATGTGAACAAAGGCACGAAATTCTTCTTCGCTTTGCCTTCAAGTGATCCGGCGATTATTGATCAGGAAGGTATAGTGCAGTTTATTGATGCCGATGCACCTCCTTTTAACGGACAAAAAGCTTTAAAGGTTGATAGCATCAGTAAATCACCAATCAAAGGCTTAAACCTCGTAGCGGCCGTAAAAGTAGATCCAGAGGCCGAACTGAATGTGGTTGTAGATGCATCTACTGGCGATAATTTAAAAGTTAGGGGCGACGCAGACTTAAATGTAACGATGGATCCAAGCGGTAAAATCAGCATGACCGGTCGCTATGAAATCGTTGATGGTTCATACAATTTAACGCTGGCTGTTGTAAAAAAAGAATTTAAGCTGGTTAAAGGCAGTACCATTGTGTGGACAGGTGAACCTACTTCAGCTACTGCAAATATTACGGCTTTATACGAAGTTAACGCTGCCCCTATCGATCTCTTAAATCAGCCAGATCTTTACGAAGCCAGAACAAAATTGCCTTTCCAGGTTTATCTGATGATAAAAGGGGAATTGTTAAAGCCAACTATCTCATTTAAGCTCGATCTGCCAGAAAATGAACGTGGCGCTTTAAATGGCCAGGTTTATACTAAATTGATTAATGTAAACCGTGATGAAAGTGAGTTGAACAAACAGGTTCTTTCTTTACTTGCTCTAAACAGGTTCATTGCCAATAATCCTTTCCAAAGTTTGGCCGGCGGTGGCGGTGGTGTTTCTACCCTTGCCCGCTCAAGCGTAAGCAGACTGTTAACCGAGCAATTGAATAATCTAACTTCCGATTTGATTCAGGGCGTTGACCTTAACTTCGGCGTAAACTCATCTGAAGATTATTCAACGGGCTCGATGCAGCAAAAAACGGATCTGGAGGTTGGCCTATCTAAAAAACTGCTAAACGACAGGTTAACCGTTAGTGTAGGAAGCTCTTTTGCTTTAGAAGGACCACAGGCACCAGGAGAAAAATCGACCAATATTGCCGGAAATGTAAATGTTGAGTATGCACTTTCTGCCGATGGACGGTACCGCTTAAGGGCTTACCGCAGAAATCAAAACGATATGATTATACAGGGACAGATTGTTGAAACAGGTTTAGGCTTTACGCTGGTGGTAGATTACAATAAGTTTAGAGAGATATTTCAAAAGAAAAGAATTAGAAGAATAAGAAACATTGAACAGAAAGCACAAGATGAGAAAACTAACTAGACCGCTTTTATTTTTATTGGCCTGTTTAGTTTGGGCGGCTTGCAGCAGTACCAAATCGTTAAAACCAGGACAGATTTTGTATACCGGTGCCGAGGTAAAAATCAATCCAGACTCATCAGGGAAAATTGATAATGAAAAACAGATTAAAACCGATCTGGAAGCCAAAACAAGACCACGTCCCAATAAGTCGATTTTGGGTATAAAATATAAGCTTGGCATTTACAATCTTGCAGGAGAACCCAAAAAGCCAAAAGGCTTTAGAAATTGGCTACGCAGGCAAGGGGAAGCGCCTGTGTTATTGAACGATGTAAAACTGAAATACAATAATGATGTATTATCGAGTTATCTTATTAGTGAAGGCTATTTACAGGCAACCGTTACCGGCGATACCGTTGTAAAAGAAAAAAAAGGTAAGGCCATTTATACTGCAGTTACCGGGCAGCGGTATAAAATCAACAAAATTAATTTTCCTCCTGATACTGGCGCACTTACAAAAATCATTAATGCCAACAAAGATAAAACCTTGTTAAAAGTTGGCGATTACTATGATATCGACACTTACAAAAATGAACGGATCAGGATTGATAACGACTTAAAAGAAAATGGCTATTTCTATTTCAGCCCCGATTATTTAATTATGCAGGTAGATAGTACCATAGGTAAAAATCTGGTTAATGTTTCGGTTAAAGTAAAAGACATTGCTCCTGATGCAGGATTAAAACCTTATACCATTAAAAACATTAACATCTACCCTAACTATTCGTTAAGGAGGGATAGTACATTAAGAAAACTTAAGCCACTTCAGTATAACGATTTCAATATATACGATGACCGGAACACCTTTAAACCAAGGCTTTTTGACCGTTTGGTATTTTTTCAAAAAGGTGAGCGCTATAACCGCAAAGATCATAACCAATCGTTAAACCGAATGGTAAATGTAGGCGCCTTTCAGGATGTAAGGGCCGAATTTTTACCCGTTGATAGTTTCAAAAACAATCAGCTCGACCTGAATATCTATTTAACCCCTTTAAAGAAAAACTCACTTACTTTTTCGGTTGTAGGAACAAGTAAATCGAACAATTTCGTTGGTTCGGAGGTTAAAGTAACACAAACCACCCGAAACTTGTTTAGAAATGCAGAACAATTAGATTTGAGTGTTAGTGGTGGTTTCGAAACGCAAACTAAAGGAACTTCTTTAGGCAAAAACTCCTTGTCGTTAACTGCCGAAGGAAAACTGACCTTCCCCAGGTTTATTGTTCCCTTTTACAAACCGAATAGCACCAATGCTTTCATCCCGAAAACCATTGCCTCGCTTTCTTACCAGATGTTAAACCGTGGCTCTGAATATACTTTACATGCATTTAAGGGGCAGTACGGTTACAACTTTAAGGAAAATTTGTACAAGGAGCATAATTTCAATCCTATTTCAATAAGTTACGTATCAACCAGTTTTCCTGATACAACCGTAGAAAAAAATATATACATACAAAACCCATTATTAAGAACCACCTTAGAAAGTCAGTTTATTATTGGCAGTAACTATAATTTCACCTATACCAACCAGATGGAAGATAGCCGAAGAAATAACACTTATTTCTTTGGGGGGTTAGAAACCGGGGGTAATGTTTGGGGCCTGTTTACCCCTAAGGACGAAAATGGCCAACGATCTATCTTTAACAGACCATTAACGCAGTTTATCAGGGCAGAAGCCGATTTAAGGGATTATTTTAAAATCACCAGAAACTTAATCTGGGCAAACAGGCTAAACTTAGGTTATGGTTATGCTTACGGCAACTCTACTTCACTCCCATTTGTTAAGCAGTTTTTTGCAGGCGGCAGTAACGATATCAGAGCCTTTCCAGCCAGAACTTTAGGCCCGGGTACCTATAAAGTTCCAGATGATGCAATTTTTGCCGATCAGGGTGGTGATATTAAGTTAATGTTGAACTCAGAGTTGCGTTTTAAAATAGTGAGTGTACTTTATGGAGCATTGTTTGTAGATGCCGGAAATATCTGGTTGAGGAAAGAAGATCTTGGTGAACCTGGCAAACCTGAAACGGCAAGACTTGGATCTGGCTTTAAGCTAAAAAATGCTTTTAACGAGTTGGCCGTGGGTACTGGCGCAGGTTTACGGGTAGACGTCAGCATTTTTGTAGTACGCTTAGATGTGGCTTTCCCAGTACGTAAACCGTATTTACCAGAAGGACAAAGATGGGTGTTCGATGATATCGCCTTCGGTAGTAAGGATTGGCGTAAACAGAATTTAATTTTTAACATTGGGATAGGATATCCGTTTTAATTTTTCTATGAGAGTTATCCATAAGATTAAACATTTCTTCATTGCACTTTATCATCTTTTCGTTGCTGCCGGAAAAGGTTTTGTAGAAGATAGGGTAACTAAATTGAGTGCTTCGCTTGCCTATTACACCATTTTTTCACTTACGCCTCTGATCATTATCATGCTATCTGCCGCTACCCTATTTTTCGGCGACAAAAGAAATGAGGAAACAAGAGGTCAGTTTTATGGGCAGGTTACCAAAATGGTTGGCAATGAGGCAGCTACACAAATTCAAGGTTTTGTAGAACATGCCAACAAATCCGGGCAATCTACCATTGGTTTAATTATTGGGATTGGCACATTGATTATTGGTTCAACCGCTATATTTATTGAGATACAAGATAGTATCAACATGATCTGGAAAGTAAAGGCCGTGCCCAAAAAAGGCTGGATAAAAATGCTTTCTAACAGATTATTGTCTTTCTCTTTAATTGTTTCGATGGGTTTTCTATTGCTTGTTTCTCTGGTAGTTAACACTGTAGTAGTGGGTTTGGGTTCTAAATTAGGTCAGCTACTTTCGCAAAGTAAGATAGATGACGTAATCCCTGTTGCAAACGATACAATGGCCATTCTAATTTATATTTTAAACAATGTAATAACCCTTGCTGCCGTTACAGCTGTATTTGCTGTTATCTTTAAAGTATTACCTGATGTTATCATCCGATGGAAATCGGCAATAATCGGTGCCTTATTCACCGCTGTGCTCTTCAGCTTAGGTAAATACCTGATCGGGATTTATATCGAAAAAGGTAATCCGGGTTCCGCTTTTGGTGCAGCCAGTTCGATCATCGTTATTTTATTATGGATTTATTATACCTCAATTATACTCTACTTCGGCGCTGAATTTACACAAGCTTATGCAGAGAAGTACGATAATGGCATCTCTCCTAGTAAGTATGCCGTATTTACCAAAATTACAATTGTAGAGAAAAAGGTAGATGTATTGCCACCTCAACACCCGGAAGATACGGTGAATGTCCCTAAAGCTTAATGAATGACAGATTCTCCACAAATCGTCATTTCGACCACAGGGGAGAAATCTTTGAACTATCCAATAACATAATTCAAAGATCTCTCCACTCCGCGTTGCTTCGGTCGATATGACGCTGATTTTTTAGACGCATAAACCAAGGCACAACAAGACAGATGCTGAAACAAGTTCAGCAGGAAGCCACGATTGATCTAGCAATTAGCCAAACGCGATTGTCATCCTGAGCGGAGTCGAAGGATCTTTCGAAAATGCGGCCTTAAGATTTCCGCTCAGGTGGGAATTTAAGGCTATAAAACGGTTATAACCAAGGAAGTCAAGCTTTAAAAAGCTTGACTTCCTATTTGTGTCGTAGAGAAAAGCTGGTTCGTGATGACACGAACCAAGGATATTTCTAAGCTACTTCTTCAGTAATCACTTTAGGTTCTTCAGTCACCTCATCCTTTTCTACCCTTAGGTTACGGATAATGTGCTGTTGCCTATCAGGCGTATTTTTTCCCATGTAATATTCCAGCAAACTTTTAATCGTTTGATCTTTCAAAATAACTGGGTCTAACCTGATGTCTTTCCCGATAAACAAACCGAATTCATCAGGAGAAATTTCTCCCAAACCTTTAAATCGGGTAATTTCTGGTTTATTGCCCAGTTTTTCGATCGCATTTTTACGTTCTTCGTCACTATAGCAATAAATCGTTTCTTTTTTATTTCTTACCCTGAAAAGCGGCGTTTGTAGAATATACACATGGCCTGCTTTTACCAGATCAGGAAAAAACTGAAGGAAGAAGGTCATCATCAACAAACGGATGTGCATACCATCCACATCGGCATCTGTTGCAATTACAATATTGTTATAATGAAGCCCTTCTAAACCATCTTCGATATTTAAAGCATGTTGTAGCAGGTTAAATTCTTCATTTTCATAAACCACTTTCTTGGTAAGCTCATAACAGTTAAGCGGCTTACCCTTCAAACTAAACACAGCCTGACAATCTACATCGCGCGATTTTGTGATCGAACCCGATGCCGAATCTCCCTCGGTAATAAACAAGGTTGTTTCGTAACGTTTCTCGTGTGTGGTATTAAAATGCACCTTACAATCGCGCAGTTTTTTATTGTGTAAAGAGGCTTTTTTCGCCCTATCGTTTGCCAGTTTTTTAATGCCTGCAATGTCTTTACGCTCGCGCTCCGATTGCATAATTCTTTTCAACAAGGCATCAGCAACATCCGGATTTTTATGCAGGTAATCATCCAGTTCTTTTTTAACAAAATCGTTGATAAAAGTAGCTACCGATGGCCCTTCTGGTCCCATATTTTGCGAACCTAATTTTGTTTTGGTCTGCGATTCGAAAACGGGTTCTTGTACACGCACAGAAATTGCTGCTATAATGGATGAACGAACATCGGCCGCATCAAACTCTTTTTTGAAAAACTCCCGAACGGTTTTCACTACAGCTGCCCTAAAAGCAGCCTGGTGTGTACCACCCTGTGTGGTGTGCTGTCCGTTTACAAATGAATGGTAATCTTCACCATATTGCTGGCCATGGGTCATCGCAATTTCGATATCCGGTCCAATCATGTGGATAATTGGGTAACGAATTTCTTCTGGCTTATTAAACTTAGAAAGCAGATCATAAAGACCCCTTTCTGAAAAATATTTCTGGTTATTAAAATTTACGGTTAAGCCTGTATTTAAGAACACATAGTTCCATACCATACTCTCAACAAAATCAGGAATGTAATGGTAGTTCCTGAAAATGGTTTCGTCCGGATAAAAAGTAATTGCCGTACCATTGCGTTGAGTGGTATCGATAATTGGCTGCTCATTTACAATTTCCCCTTTAGAAAATTCTACTTTTTTCGTTTTTCCATCACGGTACGACTGCACCATAAAACTGGTAGAAAGTGCATTTACAGCCTTAGTACCTACCCCATTTAAACCAACAGATTTCTGGAAAGCATTGCTATCGTATTTACCACCGGTATTGATCTTGCTTACACAATCGATTACCTTCCCCAATGGAATACCACGACCGTAATCACGTATATTTACCTTTTGTTCGGAAACAGTAATTTCGATGGTTTTTCCGGTACCCATTACAAACTCATCGATCGAGTTATCTACAATCTCTTTTAGTAAAACGTAAATACCGTCATCCTGCGCAGAACCATCGCCAAGTTTACCAATGTACATCCCCGGACGAAGCCTGATGTGCTCTTTCCAATCTAATGAACGGATACTATCGTCGTTATAAATTACTTCTGCCATACTGTATTTATCTGTTCTTCAATGAAAAACCCTGCATTTTTTGGTTTGCAAAGCAATGAAGAATTTGTAGAAATAATCCTGATGATTGAAATAAAAATATTCTCAAAACGTTCTTCAGAATTATTATACAATAATAGATTTATTCTGTGAGGCTCGCAAAAGAAAATTTCCACATGTAAACAATGAATGGCGAGTGGTTCATTAGCCATTGGTTCATTTGCTTACGTGCTTAGTTGCCTCTGAAAACTGCCAATTGGTAATTGCTAACTGATTATTGTTCATCGTCTCTTTTCCATCTTACATCCCTCATTCAATCATTCTCTCCCTCAATCATTCAAATTTCCCTATCTTCAACCCAATATTCATAATTCTACTTAATGCAACAAAAGAAGCAACTTTCGCTATTCGATTTATCCATGATTGTGGTGAGTTTGGTTATTGGCATGGGCGTTTTCCGTACGCCAGTAAACGTAGCAGCTAAGGCACAAATTCCCGAACTGTTTTATTTGGCCTGGTTTATCGGTGGTTTTGTAGCCTTTTGTGGCGCGTTAACTTATGCCGAAATTGGTTCCCGCTTTCCGGTAACAGGAGGATACTATAAAATATTTTCAGCAGCTTATCATCCATCCATTGCCTTTGCCATTAATTGTATTGTGATCATTTCAAGTGCAGCATCGGTAGCGGCTATTTCGATTATTGGTGCAGAATACCTAAGTAAAATTATTTTACCTGTTGATAAACAGAATGAAACTTATCGGGTAGCTATAGCCATTACCACCATTTTGGTGTTTTATTTCATTAATCTGTTAGGCTTAAAAGCGAGTTCTAAAACGCAAAATGTGTTAACGGTAATTAAAATCGGAATGATTTTAACACTCATCTGCGCTGTATTTTTCGGCGGACAAACACAAACCGTTACCCCAATTTTCAAAACAGCAATGGGTGCTTTACCAACCTGGTCTGATTATGGAAAAGCCTTAGGCTTGTGTTTAATTGCGGTTTCTTTTTCTTATGCAGGTTATGCGCAGACCATCAACTTTGGTGGCGAAGTTAAAGAAGCCAAAAAAGTAATTCCACGTTCCATTATTATCGGCTTAACCATTATTGTAATTCTTTATCTGACCATCAACTATGTATATGTAAAGGTGATCGGCTTCGAAGAATTAAAATCAGCAGAAAGCATAGCCGCGATATTGGCTTCGAAGATATTTGGCCCTGCCGGATTTAATGCTCTTTCTGTAATTATCTTTTTCTCGGTAATGGGCTATGTAAATGTAAACCTGCTGAGCAATCCCAGAGCAATGTTTGCCATGGGCGAAGAAGGAGCCCTGCCAAAAATATTTAGCAGGATGAACAAAAAAACAGAGGTAATTACCATTAGCTTAACCGTTTTTACAATAATTGCTGTGGTAATTATTTTTTATGCCAAAACGTTCGACAAGATTTTAAACTATACTATTTTCTTAGAAAGCATTAGCATGGCCAGTTCGGCAGCTACGATTTTCATCCTCCGGAAAAGAACGGCACATCTTGATAAAAAAACCATCTATACTGTTCCTTTATATCCTATATTGCCTATAATTTTTATTGCTGCTTATACTTTCGTGGCCTTTAGCATTTATGCCGACGACCCTAATGCGGCACTTAATGGTTTATATATTTTTGTTGGCTTTCTGGTAATCTATTTTGCAAGCAGATGGTTTAATAAGAAATAATGTTCGCGGATCGTCAACTTGATTGGGAACCACGCAGTGCTCATCGAAGATAATCCTAATGCAATAAGCTTTAAGATTCCCGTCTGCGCGGGAATGACGCCAGATCTTTGCAATTTGCTAAGGGCAGACCCAAATAAAATAAACCTGATGGGAATGAACAAGAAGCGCAGCGGAATAAAATGGAAAGCAGGACTGATTTAACCGATTAACAGAGAAACCTGCTTTACAAAAAACATAAAAGAACTTAAAATAATTAATGAACAAAACACTCTCCTTAAAACAAGAAATTGCTTACGCTGCTGGTATGATTGGTTGGAGCACGATGACAAACATTATCATCGTAATGCTTCCCTATTTCTATCTTCCCCCGAGCAACGCTGGCCTGCCACCCTTGGTACCGCAACTCGTTTTATTGGGTGCATTTAATATCCTTTCTATTATTGCTGCTTCAGGAAGATTGGTTGATGCCATTTACGATCCGTTTATTGCTTCGAAAAGTGATGCATGCACCAATAAAAACGGTCGCAGAATGCCCTTTATGAAATGGGCAATTGTTCCTGCTATGCTTTTTTGCGGACTGGTTTTCTATCCAATTCAAAAGACCGAGAGCCTGCATAATGCCTGGTGGTTAACCATCACACTTTGTTTATTTTTTGTATCGGTTACTACTTATATTATTCCATATAACGCGCTGCTGGCCGAAGTAACCAACACACCAAAGCAAAAAGTTAAGTTATCCAGTTATCAGCAGGTTGGTTTTGTAATCGGAATCATTTTATCGGCCTGTACCAACAACTTTGCCGATCTGGTTGAGGCTCATTTTCATGTAGCCAACCGCAGCGAAGCCATTCAGATTGCGATATGGGGTTTGTGTATCTTATCCGGACTGGTGATGTTATTGCCGATTTTTTTCATCAACGAAAAGGAATTCTCGGCTGGGAAGCCTACCCATGTACCCTTATGGCCAGCAATTAAAAGCACCTTTAAAAACAACAATTTTAAATATTACCTGATATCTGATTTCGCCTTTTATACGGCCCTGAGTATTATTTCAAGCGGTTTATTGTTTTTCTGTACGGTTTTATTGGGCCTGCCAGAATCGGAAGGCGGAAAGTTTATGGCTGCCATGGTTTTTGCGTCCTTGCTATTTTACCCGTTAGTTAATTTCGGTTCGGCTAAAATCGGCAAAAAACCTTTTGTATTACTTGCGTTTGGCGTGTTGTGCTTAATCTTCGTCACCATTTTCTTTTTAGGCAAATTACCATTTGGTCCACATACACAGATTTACATCCTGGTACTATCCGCTTCGTTTCCATTAGCGGCACTTGGCATTTTACCAACGGCTATTTTGGCGGATATTGCCCAAAGAGATACCTTAAAAACAGGCGAAAACCACGAAGGCATGTTCTTCGCAGTAAAATACCTTTTTGTAAAACTTGGGCAAACATTGGGTATTGCTATTTTCGCCATGCTTACCATTTACGGTAAGGACCCCGGTAACGATTTCGGATTACGATTGAACGGAATTGTAGGCTTCGCACTTTGTTTGATTGCGCTGTTGTTTTTTAGCAGGTTTAAGGAGGAGAAATAATCCGTCCGTAAAATAACTATAAAAAAACGCATGGATGGCTGATGCCTGTCCATGCGTTTTAATTTAAGCAAATTAGAATTAATAACCCGGGCTTTGTTTTAAGGTACCGTTACTTCTATCAATCTGATCCTGCGGTAAAGGGAAATAATCATCTCTGGTTTCGATGGTAATGCCTTTTAAGTAATTGAAGTAGCCACCTTCAAAAGAAAAATAACTTTCCAGCGTTTGTTTGGCTACACCCCAGCGTACCAGATCGAAGAAGCGATGACCTTCCAATGCCAACTCTAACCTGCGTTCGAAACGCACCGCATTTCTTGCATAGGTATCATTTGGAAATGAAGTATACTGGCTAACTTTGTAAGCCGCCGCCGGAGCCCCATTTATATCCCGGGGGGTAATTTTAGCAGCACGGGCCCTTACTGCATTAACCAATATTAAAGCTCTGCCCAAATCGCCTTTTTCCACTGCACATTCTGCCGCCATCAGGTAAACATCAGCTAAGCGGATCAGGTTTACGTTTAATCCGGTTACGTTGGAACTGCCTGGGGCTGTCCCACTCGAAATCTGCGAAGCATCAATGGTATTCTTAACAGCCAGGAAAGGGCCACCGTTGCTGGCGTCGCGAATCCAGGTATCACCAGGCATTAAACCCCAATCGCGATATGGAACGCCACGTCTTCCTATTGTCGATTCAATTCGTGGGTCTAAAGGTAAAGTTTGATCTACTGCATAATTTGTTTTATCCGTTCCGGTTAATCCATAATCAGATTTATATGGGTTAGTACGATAGCTGCCATCCAATAGTGGTAAACCAAGGGCATTTACCCTAAAGGAGTTGGCCAGATCTATAGTTGGCTGGAAGAAACCACAACAATTAATCGGCGCATTACCGTACGGGAAGTTAAGCATATCACCTACATTACCATTATCACCGCCTGTGCCATCAGTTCCAACTGAATGTTGAACAGACATAATGGTTTCTGGTCCGTCTTCTTTGGTAATGTCAAAATTATCGGTATAAGGCATATCAACCAGGCTTGGTTTCGCCAAAATTACGGCATTCAACAAATCGTATGCTTCAGGATATTTCTTTTGATATAACAGTACCTTTCCGAGATAAGCCTGAGCAGCATATTTATCTACCCTACCTTTTTGGTTTTTTGGTTTGGTTGTACTTAAATTGGCTACAGCAAACTGAAGATCATCTACAATATTAGGATAAATGTCTTTATCATTAGGAACAAAAGCACCACTATTGGCCTCGGTAACATAAGGAACCATTTTAAATATACGAACCAAAAAGAAATAATAATGTCCACGTAATAACCTGGCTTCACCTTGAATTTCTTTTGCACGGGCATCATCAAATTTGGCCGATCCTGAACCTGCCTGTAAGCTAGCGAGCACTTTTAAAGTACGGTTACAGCGTTGAATTCCTTCAAAACATCTAGTCCAGATATTCGATAAATTATCATTTGTACTGGTTGGCGCATGCTGTTCAATGGCATTCATAGGCGGCTGATCTCCTGTGCTACTCCCTTTATGGGCATTATCAGATGCAACCTCGCCAAATAACCATTGGCTTGGTGCTGCACCATAATTACCCCAAGTTCCGTCTAAATTGCCATTAAGTAAACTATAGGAGCCTATTAAAAGTCCTTCAACTCCCTCCTGGCTCATTAACTGTTCTTCGGTGAGTTCGCCCTGCGGTTGCAATGCTAAAAATTCCTTCTTGCAGGAAAAAGTACTGCAAATTAATAAGGAAAGAAGAATATATTTTATATGTTTCATTTTGATAAATTTTAATTAAAATCCAACATTAATACCTATTAAAAACTGACGTGGTGAAGGGTAAACACCCTGATCTACTCCTGGAGCAGAGAAGCCATCTACAATTTGACTTATTTCCGGATCCAATCCTGTGTATTTAGTGATGGTAAATACATTGGTTGCACTAACATACACCCTAATCTTACTGATGCCAGAATTTGGTCCAAAAGCTTTAGCTGTTGGGATGGAGTAGCCAATCTGCAAATTTTTCAACCTTAAAAAACTTCCGTTTTGAATGTAATAACTCGAAGAAGCAAACTCCAGATCGGAGGCTCCGGCATAAGCTGAAGGAATCAGGCTTGATGTATTGCTTGGACTCCAGGCATCAAGTAATCTAACACTTTTTGCTCCATCAAAGGATGGGAAATCTGTAAAATAGCGCGTAGCTTCAAATATGTCATTTCCTTTTACACCATATAAGAAAGCTGAAATATCAAAATTCTTGTAAGATGCGTTCAAATTTATACCATAGGTAAAATCTGGATGTGGACTTCCAATAATGGTACGGTCTTTAGGATCAATAATACCATCACCATTAATATCCTGATAACGTAATCCACCAACCCTGGCACCCGAATAAGAAGGGTTATTCTGAATATCGGCAGTACTCTGATAAATTCCTGCAGTTTTATATCCAAAAAACGAACCCAGTGGCGCACCTTCTTGTAAAACACTGGTTTGTAAGCTCCTATAATTGCCATAAACCTGATTGAGAATACCTGGTGCCAACCTTACGATCTTATTGTTATTTTTTGAGAAATTTGCACCAATATCAAATTTAAAAGGGCTATCAGCGCTTCTTCCATAATGATAAGCGACATTAAATTCAACCCCTTTATTACTCATATCACCAATATTTACAAAAGGCGAACTTCCCATTCCTACAATGCTTGCGGGTAGCGGTACCGGGTAAAGCATATCTGTCGTTTTTTTGTTGTACCAATCTACTGATCCATCAACAGCTCCGCCTAACAAAGTAAAATCAAGACCAATATTTAGGGAGTTTACAGCTTCCCATTTTATATCAGGGTTTTGATAGGCATTTTGTCGCACACCCGTTGTAAGACCATTACCGCCACCAAGCGCATAAGCTGAATTAACAATAGAACTTTGAAATCTATTGACATATTGGTACCCTGGTATCCGTTGGTTTCCGGTCTGTCCGTATCCAACACGAAGTTTCAAATCGCTAATCCATTTGATACTTTTCATAAACTCCTCTTCCGATAACCGCCAAGCCGCACTTGCTGCCGGAAAATTACCATACTTATTAGCAGAACCGAAATTAGATGAACCATCCCTACGGATAGTAAAACTGGCGAGATAACGATCATTAAAGGAATAATCAAGCTTTGCAAACACCGAGAATAGTGACCCTATTGCTCCGGTACTCGCATTGCTGATGTTTGAAGAACCTGTATTCAAATAATAATAATCCGGATTTCCCAAAAGAAAGAAATCATTTCTTCCTCCAGTTAATTGTCTGGTTCTGGATCTGATTGCCTCCGTACCAATTAATGCATTTAAACTGTGTTTTTCAGCAAATTTTTTGTTATAATTTAAAGTATTGGTCCAGGTCCATTCTGTATTATATCCTTGGATTTCGCTTAAATTATTTGAATTATTGCCTTCAGAGAATTCCAAATTTGGATAACGCATAGATAAGCTATTGTAATTCTCGTAACGTATCCCAAAATTGGTTTTTAATACTAAACCCGGAATAATATCACCTTCACCGAAGATATTCCCAAAAAAGAAGTTGTTTTTATTAACATTATCCTTTGCCCTGAATAGAAATGCGAGTGGATTCTCTGCGTTTCCCAACTGACTACCACGGCTACCGGCAAAGTTTCCGGCAATGTCATAAACAGGGATAATTGTTGGGATCCGGTATGCCCATCCTAAAGCACTTCCCTGATCCTGATAACCACCGGGAGTATTTGGGTTAACGCCAAATCCAACACCTTCAGAGTAACTATATTGTGCATTTTCTCCGAAACGTACCCTTTTATTAAAAGCAGATATTGTGGTATTCGATCTAAAACTATAACGTTTAAAACCTGTGTATTTTATCGTTCCTTTTTGGTTCAGGTAACCGGCACTAATAGAATAGGTTGCATTGTCTGAACCACCCAGCGCACTAAGATTATAATTCTGAACTGGTGCAGATTCGGTTATCTCATCAAACCAATTGGTGCCTTGCTTATTTGCTTTTGTAATCTGATAAAACAGATTTGGATCACGGCTATAGTTGTACTTAGAAGGATCGGCATCTGCAGCAGTAACATTCTGACCAAGTTTTAAACCTGCCACCAAATATTCGGGCAATACCGGTACTGTACCCGAACCATAGTTATCTCCAGCGGCAACAGGCTTTCCGGCATTGGTATACCCATTAAATACATATTGTGCATATTGTTGAGGATTCATCATTTGTGGGAAGCTATTTTTTCTTGGCGACTGTGTGCCATAGTAAGAATCGATCGTAATTTTTGGTGCTCCAGCCAATCCTTTTTTAGTAGTAATGATTACCACACCATTATTTGCTCTTGAACCATAGATCGAAGCTGAAGAAGCATCTTTCAATACTTGCATGCTTTCGATATCATTCTGGTTAAGCCATGATAGTTTTCCCTCAAACGGAACTCCATCAATTACGTAGAGTGGGTCATTGTTATTAATTGTACTAAAACCCCGGATTCTGATTTGTGGTGTTGAACCGGGAGCCCCATCATTTACAATTTGTACGCCTGTTGCTTTTCCCTGCAACGCTTCTACAGCACTTGCGGCTGGCTGGGCCTTTAACAGTTCCATGCTTACTACAGCCACAGAGCCAGTTAAATCTTTCTTCCGCTGAGAAGAATAACCAGTTACAACAACCTCCGTAAGGTTATTATTGTTGGCTTGTAATACAATTGAAATGTTGGTTTGGGTACCCACTGTTACTTCTTTACTGCCATAACCTACAAAGGAGATAACCAACACATCAGTAGGTTTTACGCTTAGTGAAAAGGCGCCATTTTCATCAGTAGAGGTACCACCGCTACCATTTTTAATTTTGATAGTGGCACCTACCACGGGCAGTTTATCATCACTGGCAATAACTTTACCAGTGATTTTTGATTGGGCCATTGCGCAGAGGGCAAATAACATTCCCAAACACAAGAGAAGAAAGCTCCTCTTGATACAAGATAGATTTTGTTTCATAGGTTATAAATGATTAGGTGAAATAATGCGTACTCAATACAACTGATGTACTTCTAGGTTAATGAACTTAGCAGTATCAGATTATCTCCGTCTGTTATGACGAGGTGTTTAAGTGGTTTAGTTTTTTGCTGGATGATGCCAATGCACAAAAAAAAGCAGACATGCAAGAAGAATGGATTTCTCCTGAAAAGTAGTAGATTTTTTCTCATAAGTAAGTGGTTAGATAGGTTGTTAGGTATTTTTATTGATGATTTACATAATGATCTTTTTTAGTTAAATAATGAATTAGTGTATAATCTACACTTGATTAAAAATAAATATACATATAAAAATATTAATACTACAAAAAAATACATGCACAAATAGACTATAAAACACTAACTAAAAGGATTAATGCATTTGATCAATAACAAACAAGTGTAATAAATAACGATTTGAGGTTACATTTATCAAATTGTAAATTCTCATACATTTTTTTGTATCTTTGCCGCCGAAGCAGGAATAAGGGCTTGCCATTCTGAATGGCATATTCTCTCCGCAAGTTAGTCCTTCAACAATTGATTGTTCTAGCTTCTTCGATAAATATTACACAGAAACATACATGTTATTCAAAGAATTAAACCTCATTGAGCCAATTTTAAAGGCCCTTGAGACCGAAGGTTATACACAACCAACACCAATACAGGAGCAATCCATCCCAACGATATTAAAAGGTAAAGATTTATTAGGCTGCGCGCAAACCGGTACCGGAAAAACCGCTGCCTTTGCCATCCCGATGTTGCAGTTATTGCACGAAAAGCACATCAATACCAAGGCAACCAAAAACATAAAGGCTTTAATTTTAACGCCAACACGTGAGCTTGCCATCCAGATTGAAGAGAGTTTTAAAGCTTACGGCCGTCATTTAAATTTACGCCATTTAGTAATTTTTGGTGGTGTAAACCAACACTCGCAGGTAGAAGCTTTAAGAAAAGGCGTTGATATTTTAGTTGCAACACCAGGCCGTTTATTAGATTTAATGAACCAGGGTTTCATTAGCTTGAACACTATCGAACTTTTCGTATTAGATGAAGCCGACCGTATGCTCGATATGGGATTTATTCACGATGTGAAAAAAGTGGTGGCTAAATTGCCTGCAAAACGCCAGACTTTATTTTTCTCGGCAACCATGCCAGATGAAATCCAGAAGTTGGCAAATACGATTTTATCCAGTCCGACAAAAGTAGAGGTTACCCCGATTTCTTCTACTGCCGAAACGATTGTTCAATCGGTTTATTTTGTAGACAAACCTGATAAAAAGAAATTATTGATCCACCTTCTTGAGGATAAAAAGATCGAAACTGCTTTAGTTTTTACCCGTACTAAACATGGTGCAGACCGCATTGTTAAGGATTTGGCCCATGCTGGTATTAAAGCTGCTGCCATTCACGGCAATAAATCGCAAAATGCCAGACAAAGGGCATTAACTGATTTTAAAGACAGGAAAATCCGTGTTTTGGTAGCCACCGATATTGCTGCGCGTGGTATTGATATTGATCAGTTATCGCACGTTTTCAATTTCGAATTGCCAAATATTCCTGAATCTTATGTACACAGAATTGGCCGTACTGGCCGTGCTGGTGCAAACGGGATTGCCATTTCTTTCTGCGATGCAGAAGAAAACGAATACTTATTGGATATCCAGAAACTGATTAAAATTACACTTCCGGTTGTTGATGATCATCCTTATCCTTTAAGCTGGGAAAGTATGCTGGCCAAAAACCAGGTTAAACGTAAACCACAAGCCCAATCTAAAGGCGGTGGCGGTGTTAAAAAAGGTGGCGATGGCAATATGAGCGGCAAACCACGCAATGCCAGCAACAACAGAAGATTTGGCGGAAACAGAAAAAGAGGCGAAAGATAAAAAAGGTAGAAGGTTTAAGGCAGGAAGGCTTAAGGTCTGAAAACCCAATTCCCCAATAATTTTCAACAAAAACCCCGATCTGCAAAATGCAAATCGGGGTTTTATATTTCTGACCTAAGGCAAGCGCAAGGAAAACCCTCTACCCTAAACCTTCCGCCTTTTACCTCCTTAAACAACTACATTAATAATCTTCCCTTTAACGAAAATGATCTTTTTAGTTGCTTTTCCATCCAAGAATTTCAGGAATTGCTCATCAGCCAATAAAATGCTTTCTACCTCTGGCTGGGCTAAAGTTAAGCTCAAATTCAGGTTCATTTTCATTTTACCATTGATTGAAACCGGATAGGCAAACTCATCTTCTACCAAATATTCAGGCTTAAATGTCGGGAAAGCCGTATACGATAAAGTTCCGGCTTCATTACCCAACAATACCCAAAGCTCTTCGCAGATATGTGGCGCATAAGGTGAAAGAATAATCACCATATCTTCCAAAATCTGGCGGTTTTTGCATTTCAGATCGGTTAACTCGTTTACTGCAATCATGAAACTCGATACAGAAGTATTGAACGAGAAACGCTCGATATCATCCTGCACCTTTTTAATGATTTTATGCAGCGATTTTAATTCGGCTTTTGTAGGTACAGCATCGTTTACATGGAAAGCCCATTCTTCGTTATGAAATAAACGCCAGAATTTACGCAAGAACTTAAATACGCCTTCAATACCGTTCGTATTCCAGGGTTTACTCTGTTCTAACGGACCTAAGAACATTTCGTACATCCGCAAAGTATCAGCACCATAACGTTCAATCAGATCATCGGGATTAACCACGTTGAATTTTGATTTCGACATTTTCTCTACTTCAACACCACAGATGTATTTCCCGCCTTCAAGAATAAATTCTGCGTTGGCGTATTCTTCTCTCCAGGCTTTAAACTTAGCGATGTCTAAAGTATCGTTTTCAACAATGTTCACATCAACGTGCAATGCCGAGGTTTTATATTCTTTTCTTAATCCAGCTGATACATAGGTATTGGTAGGCTTTCCGTTCTCATCGTTAATGCGATAAACAAAATTACTTCTACCCTGAATCATCCCCTGGTTGATCAGTTTTTTGAAAGGTTCTTCTTCTTTGGTGTAACCCAAATCTTTCAAAAATTTATTCCAGAAACGGCTGTACAATAAGTGACCGGTTGCATGCTCAGAACCACCAATGTACAAATCGACATCTTTCCAATATTCAACAGCCTCTTTTGAAGCAAAATCGTTATTGTTATTGGCATCCATATAACGGTACCAGTACCAACTGCTTCCAGCCCAACCTGGCATGGTGCTTAATTCGTAATGTCCACCATCTTTAGGAACCCAGTCTTCAGCCCTCGCCAAAGGTGGTTCTCCTGTTTCAGTTGGTAAATATTTATCAATTTCAGGAAGTAACAATGGTAATTCTTCTTCTTTTACCAAATAAGGCAATCCATCTTTAAAGTAAACCGGAATCGGCTCACCCCAATAACGCTGGCGACCAAAAATCGCATCACGCTGACGGAAGTTTACTTTTGCTTTTCCTACTTTCTTTTCTTCCAACCAGTTATTCAAAAATGGAACAGCTTCTTTATAAGTCATTCCGTTGATGAAACCAGAATTAATGTATTTTCCTTCTTTGGTTGGATCTGCCTGAACATCAATATCCTTTTGTCCATCCAAAATCTGGATAATCGGTAAATTAAAATGTTTAGCAAATAACCAATCACGTTGATCGCCACTCGGAACGCCCATCACCGCACCAGTTCCGTAACCTGCCAATACATAATCAGCAATCCATAACTGTACGCGTTCGCCACTTACAGGGTTAATTACATACGTACCTGTAAAAGCGCCAGACACCGTTTTGGTATCAGCCATACGGTCTAACTCTGATTTCTTTTTAGTTAAAGCGATGTAGTTTGCAATATCCTCTTTTTGTTCAGGAGTCGTTAATTCTGCAACCCACTCATGCTCAGGAGCTAAAACCAGGTAAGAAACACCAAAAATAGTGTCTACTCTGGTGGTAAAAACCTCTATATATTTTTCAGTTTTCAGTTTGGAGTTTTCAGTATCTTCAACTGCTAACTGTGAATTGTCAACTGCAAACTTTACAGATGCTCCAACACTTTTACCAATCCAGTTGCGCTGCATTTCTTTAATCGGCTCTGGCCAATCGATGGTATCTAAACCTTGCAAAAGCCTGTCAGAATAAGCGGTAATCCGCATACTCCATTGCATCATTTTCTTTTGCTCAACGGGAAAACCGCCACGCTCAGAAAAACCATCTTTAACTTCATCATTCGCCAAAACGGTTCCTAAAGCCGGACACCAGTTTACAGTACTCTCGCGAAGATAAGTTAAGCGGTATTTTAACAATTCAATCTGTTTCTCTTCGTCGGTAAAGGTTGCCCAATCGCTCGGCATAAATTCTTTAGTATCTTCATCACAAACTGCTTTAACGTCAGCTGTTCCAGAAGCATTGAATTTTTCGATCAATGTAGTAATATCTTCTGCCCTATCGTTTTCGATATTATACCACGAGTTGAACAACTGCATAAAAATCCACTGTGTCCATTTATAATAAGATGGCTCACTGGTGCGCACCTCTCTGCTCCAATCGAAAGAAAAACCAATTTGGTCTAACTGCCTGCGGTAGGTTGCAATGTTTGCTTCGGTGGTAATAGCGGGGTGCTGGCCCGTTTGTATGGCGTATTGCTCTGCAGGTAATCCGAACGAATCGTATCCCATTGGATGCAATACATTGAAGCCTTTAAGGCGTTTATATCTTGAAAAAATATCCGATGCAATGTAACCCAGTGGGTGACCAACGTGCAGGCCTGCTCCTGATGGATAAGGAAACATATCTAACACATAATATTTTGGTTTATCAGAATTGCTTTCGGCTTTAAACGTTTGATGATCTGCCCAAAATTTCTGCCACTTTTGTTCTATTTCTTTGAATTGGTAATCCATTGCAAGTTTTAAATTTTTAAAGGGGCAAAAATACGGAAATTAAGGGGCTTAAAAAAGGAGATTAATGATAATATTTTGCCAGCAGAAATGCAGAATTAGAAGAGGTTAGGATTAAAATGTAGCAGGGTTTTATGTGCAATCGGATATTAGCATCTGACTGTCAGAGAAGTCAAATTCAAGTAAATGCATCAATTTATTATTTAGTATCTTCGTATATCAAAAATAACTGTTATGACACATCTTACAATTGAAAATAAGAAATACGTACTCATCCCAGAAGAAAGTTACCAAGAGTTACAAAAAAATGCAGCTTTAAAACATCATCCTGAAAAAACATTTTCTATTAATGAAGCGCGGGCTCATAGTAAAAAGTTAATCAGGAAATGGGCAACAGAAAAATAACAATTAAGCAATCTGTTGCAGAAAGTATTGCAGAAGTTTCTTGGTATTTAGAATCCGAAGGTCTTCCTGCCACTGCAGAAAAATTTGCTGACGGCATTTATGATTTCATTGAAAAACTAGGGGACAGCAGAAAAAGATACAGAACTTGCAGGGAACCACAAAGAATTTTGATGGGTTATAAATGCATATCTTACAAGAAGAAATATACTATTTTTTTCATTGAATTGGATACAGAAATCGTTGTGTGCGAATTTATTCCATCGAAAATGATTTACTGGTATTTTCTGTCGTCGTTCGCCCATGTGCAGTCAGATGTTACCATCTGACTATCGATTACTTAAATAAGGGGATATCCGGAATATGTGTTTTAGTATTAGCTGGGAACAACTGACACCACAATTAGATAGAAATATCTGAGACCACCACAAAAAAAATGCGCCATTGATGTTAAAACCAATGGCGCAGCAAATAATCGGGAATTAAGATCTTATCTCGATAAAGAATATACTTTAGTAACGTTTGTTTTATCAATTTTAGCAGTAAACTCTAATTTGTTTGCAGTAATACTGTTTATTTTACAAAAATTTAATCCATCATTAATATCCATACTGAACTGATCAGAGTAAATAATTACATAAGTTCCGATTGTTCTGTTACCCGATAAACTCAGTTCTACCTGATCATCGTTATTTGATTTATAGTCAACATAATCACTTGTTGTACCATAGGTAACAGTCCCATTAATCTTTTTTGGATCTTTCAATGTTTCTTCAGCAGTATAACCAGAAGTTACTATTTTATTTAATGTCCATCGGCCTAACATTTGGGCTTTTAATGAAGTATCATCTTTTTTGCAGGAAATAATTGTAGAGGCGATAAGTAAGAATAGGCTTAGAATAGTAATTTGTCTTTTCATAGTAAATTTAGTTTTAAGATATCCATAATTAACGCCGTTTCAACAAATTTCGTACCGCGTTTTCAGAAAAAGTAAATTTAATTAAAGAATTAATACTCAAACTAAAAGCAAAAGCTTTCCGTTAATATTCATTTAGCAATCATTAATTGGTGTTTATCAGGTATAATTTATATTTTCGCAGAAACAAAAATGAAATACATGGAAGAATTCGAAGTAAGTGATGCATCTAAGAAAACCAAAACCGTTTATATTTCCACTATAATCAGTATTGCATTGGTTTTATTAATGCTGGGGCTGCTTGGTTTGGTACTTGTACATGCCAAAAACCTGTCTAACTACGTTAAAGAAAACATCGTTTTAAACATTATTGTTGATGAAGGTGCAAAAGAAGCCGATGTTTTAGCTTTCCAGAAAGAGTTAAATGCAAATCCTGCGGTAAAGCAAACTCAATATGTAAATAAAGAGCTTGCCGCAAGAAATTTAACGCAGGATTTAGGTGAGGATTTTGTTAACTTTTTAGGTTACAACCCACTAACTTCTACTTTTGATGTGTATTTAAAAGCAGAATATGCGAACAATAAAAGCATCGATGCCTTAAAAGCAAGTATTTCTAAAAACCCTGTTGTTAAAGAAGTGGTTTACCAAAGCTCTTTAATTGATATGGTGAACAAAAATATCAGCACCATTGGCTTAATTATTTTAGCCTTTGCCGCACTACTATTAATCATCTCTATCGCACTGATTAACAATACTATAAGACTAGCAATCTACTCGCAACGCTTTTTAATTAAAAGTATGCAGCTGGTTGGTGCAACGAAAAACTTTATTCGACGTCCTTTCTTATTATATGCTGCTTTGCATGGCTTAATTGCTGCATTTATTGCCATCATAATTTTGTTGGCAACTTTAATTTACGCCCGCAAAGAGGTACCTGAGATTATTATTTTAAATAACTACCAGGAATTTGGCTTCGTATTTATAGGCCTTTTAATTGTGGGTATTTTTATAACAGGAATTAGTACATGGTTTGCAGTAAGCAGATATTTACGTTTAAAATCTTATCATCTTTATAGATAATGGCAGAAAAAAAAACAGGTCCGGTTGTAAAGGACGTTAAAAGCGAATTGGTTTTTACCAAAAAAAATTACCAATTATTGTTAATCAGCATTGCAATTGTAGCAGTTGGCTTTATACTTATGATGGGTACCACTGGCGATATTTATGACTTCAGAAGAACTTTATTGGCGCCAATAGTGGTATTAGCGGGTTTTGCTTTTGGCATTTATGCTATCCTAAAAAAATAATTTCTTGTATTAGCTAAAGTGTTTTTTTAACTTTATAATATGACAACAACAAATTTGCAGATCGAAATAAATTCGCTTCCCCTAAACCTTAGGCAGGAAGTTGCAGATTTTGTTGAATTCTTAAAAACAAAACACAAAAACAAACCGAAATTAAAATCTCGTGAATTTGGGTATGCAAAAGGTAAAATCAAATTATCTGACGATTTTGATGAGCCTTTAGAAATGTTTGCTGATTACATTTAATGGCATATTTATTAGACACCCATACTTTTTTGTGGTTTGTAGCAGGAGACGATCAACTGCCTGTGTCAGTTAAGAAAAAACTATCTGATATTAACAAATCTTGTTTCTTGAGCATTGCCTCACTTTGGGGAATTGCCATCAAAAAACAAATCGGAAAACTCGATTTAAAAATTGGTTTTGATGAATTATTTCGATTTGCAGAAAGAAATGAAAACGAAATAATTGCTATCAATGAAACCTATCTTACTACATTATTAGGTCTCGATTTTCTCAACAATGATCCTTTTGATCGAATTATTGTGTCACAAGCCATCTCTGAAGATTTAACTTTAATATCAAGAGATAAAAAATTAAAAAACTATCAAGTAAAATTACAGTGGGACTAGCCCATTAATCAAAACGTATGAACTATTTTGAAGCCATTATTCTGGCAATTATTGAAGGTTTAACTGAATTTTTACCCGTATCGAGCACCGGACACATGGCCATAACATCTGCTCTGATGGGAATTGGCAAAGATGATTTTGTTAAACTTTTTGAAGTTGCCATTCAGTTGGGTGCAATTTTAGCAGTAGTTGTTGTTTACTGGAAAAAATTCTTCAATTTCTCTGATTGGAAATTTTATTTAAAACTGATCATCGCGGTGATTCCAGCCCTGTTTTTCGGTTTTTTATTGAACGATTTCATTGATAATACCCTTGGTAACCCGATATTTATTTCGGTGGTATTGCTGGTTGGCGGTATCATCCTGTTATTGGTTGATAAATGGTTTACAAACCCTACCATTGATAGCGAAAAAGAAATTTCCAATGGCATTGCGCTAAAAATTGGCTTATTTCAAGTTTTGGCAATTGTTTTTCCAGGCTTGAGCAGAAGTGCTGCAACCATTTTAGGAGGAATGAGCCAAAAATTAACTAAAAGCGCAGCAGCCGAATTCTCATTCTTTTTAGCTGTACCTACAATGTGCGCAGCAACAGGATACAAGCTTTTAAAAGGCTATCATTTGTTAAATACAGAAAATATTAAGTTGTTATTAGTGGGTAATATTGTTGCCTTTATTGTTGCCATAATCGCTATAAAATCATTTATCGGCTTTTTAACCAAACACGGATTTAAAGTTTTCGGCTGGTACCGTATTGCTTTGGGAATTATCATCTTAGCATTGTTCTTATCAGGATATCATATTGATATAAACTAATCCGTATCTTTGCGCAAAAAAGATTTGTGAGTACCGAAAATTCAAAATTTAAAGACTTCAATTTTGCTGAAGGCGAATTGCTCTTAATTAACAAACCATACAAATGGACTTCATTTGATGTGGTGGGCAAAATCCGTAATTCTTTAAAACCGCTAAAACTAAAGGTTGGTCATGCCGGCACTTTAGATCCCCTTGCTACAGGCTTGCTAATCATCTGTACAGGTAAATTAACTAAGCAGATAGACACTTTTCAGGCTGAAGAGAAAGAATATACAGGCACCATGATTTTGGGTGCTACTACCCCATCATTCGATATGGAAACTGAGGTAGATCAAACCTTTGACATCAGTAACATTACCGAAAACGAAATTTACGCTGCATGTAAACCATTTATTGGCGATATAGAACAATATCCACCTGCACACTCCGCAGTAAAGGTAAATGGCGAGCGTTTATATGTAAAAGCAAGATTGGGTGAAGAGGTAGAGCTGCGTAAACGTTTTGTAAGTGTTCCGGAATTTGAAATTACACGGATCGAACTACCAGAGATCGATTTTAGAATTGTATGCAGTAAAGGTACTTACATCCGTTCACTAATATCCGATTTTGGCAAAACTTTAAACAGCGGGGCTTATCTTTCCAAACTTACCCGTACCCGTAGCGGAAACTTTTTGCTTAAAGATGCGTTTGAGGTATTAGAACTTGTTAATTATATTCGTAGCAAGAAAGAAGAAGCTAAAACTGAAGCAGAGGCATGAACCGCATTAAAAACAAGAACATCAGGTTTATAAAAGAAATTCTTTTAATTATTGCAGGTGTAACTTCGGCATGTTTTGGCTTAAAAAGCTTTTTAATGCCCAGCCATTTTATTGATGGCGGTGTTACGGGTATTTCCCTTTTGCTGAGCACCTTAACTGGCTGGAATTTATCATACCTTATTGCGATTATCAACATTCCCTTTGTAATTTTAGGTTATAGACAGATTGGCAAAGGCTTTGCCCTTAAAACCGCTATTGCCATTGCTGCGCTCTCGTTGGCCCTAATTTTTCTTCCCTTTCAGCCCATTACCCACGATAAATTGCTCATCGCATTTTTTGGCGGATTATTTTTAGGTGGTGGAATTGGATTGGCCATGCGCGGTGGCTGTGTAATCGATGGAACAGAGGTTTTAGCGCTTTACATCAGTAAAAACAGCATTTTAACCGTTGGAAATATCATCCTGATTTTAAATATCATTATTTTTGCCTTCGCAGCTTATTTCTTAAATATCGAAACTGCGCTATATGCAATTCTAACGTATTTATCGGCATCAAGCACTATCGATTTCATTGTAAATGGCATAGAACAATACACGGGTGTTACCATTATTTCAGAGCACCAGGACGATATAAAAGGGTTCATCATTAGCGAAATGAAACGCGGTGTGACCATTTATAAAGGCGAAGGTGGTTACGGAGAAAAGAAAGATATCGATATTATTTTTACCGTGGTTACCAAACTAGAAATGAGCAAATTACAAACCGCAATACGACAGATTGATCCGGATGCCTTTGTAATACAACAACAAATTGCCGATTTAAAAGGTGGGGTAGTGAAACGCCATGCTTTACATTAATAAATAATAAATTTGGGCATGCCCCTAAGCTACGCAAAGGGTCGGGCTGTACGCTAAATCCGCTTCCATCCCTCATGCAAAACCCAGATCAATAAAATAGATTTTACCATTGAAAATATATCATAACCTTTCCGATTTTAAAAAATTAGATAACGCCATTGTAACCATTGGCACTTTTGATGGCGTGCATTTTGGGCACCAAAAAATTATTAAACAACTGGTAGAAAAGGCAAAAGCCGATAACGGAGAAAGCGTAATATTAACTTTTTTTCCCCACCCCAGAATGATTATAGATCCTGAAAACCAGGAGCTAAAAATGATCAATACCATTAATGAAAAAGCCGAAATTTTAAAAGGGTTAGGTGTAGATCATTTAATCATCACACCATTTACCAGAGATTTCTCTAATCAGCTGCCTGAAGATTATATAAAAAACACGTTGGTGAATAACATTGGCACTAAACACATTATTATTGGCTACGACCACCGCTTTGGAAAAGACCGTTCTGGAAATTTAAGCGATTTAAAGGCCGCAGGTTTACATTATGGTTTTAGTGTTGAAGAAATTATGGAGCAGGATATTCATGATGTTGCCGTAAGCTCGACCAAAATCCGCCAGGCACTCTTAGCGGGCGATGTAAGCTTGGCCAACGATTATCTGGGTTATCCGTTTTCTATTTTTGGAAGGGTAATTAAAGGCGATAAAATCGGAAGAACAATAGGTTTCCCAACAGCTAACATCTTCATAGAAGAAACTTATAAACTGATTCCGGGCGATGGCATTTATGCGGTTACCGTAGAAATAGAGTCCGAAGTTCCGAGTCCGGAGTCCGAAGTTCTAAACCCTAAACCCTCAACCTTAAACCTCCAACCTTACAAAGGAATGGCTTACATCGGGCAACGCCCAACCATTAACGGAATGACACGAAATATTGAAGTGAATATTTTCGATTTTAACCAGGAAATTTATGGGCAGGATATTAAGATGAACTTTTTGAAATTCCTTCGTCATGACGTGAAATTCACCGGATTAGAAGCTTTAACTGTTCAGTTACAAAAAGACAAGGAGGCTACTTTAGCCTATTTTAATCGATAATTACTGTTCTGAATACAAAGTTAAATCACTAATAAATCTAAAATCTCTTAGGTTATAAGTGAACAGTTTTAGCTTGGTTTCTATCGCTGTTGCGGCAATTAACGAATCAGGTATTGCAAGTCCATGGCTTAATTTAAAACCCTGCATTAAATTAATCGCAGTTAAGTTTATTCTTTCGTTAATTAATATAATACTAAATCTACTCAGTTTTTTATTAATAATGTTAAGATCTAACTTATTAGTGGCTCCAAACAATAATTCCATTTTGGTAACAGATGAAATGATAACATTATCTAATTCTATATCCGTTTCTAGTAACGCTGTTGCTGATGCATTCCTACTTTTATTTTTATCAAAATAGTCTATCAATACATCCGTATCGCAAATTATTTTTTCCTTTGCCATGCAGTATTTCTTAATTCCTCTGCGCTTAAATCCTTTCCTGTAAAAACATCATGTAATTCGGAGATATCAATCGATCCGTCTCCAACGATTACAGGAATACCATTAATACTTGCTTCTTTTTTAACCTTTGTTTTAGCTTTATGATCCGCAACAGAAAAATTCAAGTATTTGCCTAATTCCTTAAGTGCTTCCAAAGTTTTATTGCTTTTATATTTAATCGTTACTTCTTTCATTAGATTCAACTTTTTTCAATGTTCATTAATCATCTACACACAAATTTAATCAATATTTCTTATAATAATATGCCTTGTGTTTGTAGCCAATAAGCATTATATCCGAAAGACTGCCTCAATTTTAATCAGGTTTTCCTTTCAAAAAAGCCTCATTTTCGTTATATTAGCGGCAATGAGGCTTTTTTACATCATCTTTTTTCTGTCTATCTCCATTAATTTTGCGGCCTTCGCATCGCAGGAAAAAAGAAATGATGTACCATTAAAAAACACCAGAATAAGTTTCATTTCATGCAAAAAAAATATCAGATCCAATTCCGGTTTCAATCAGGATAGCGAAAGTCTGCAAAAAGATTTCATTAACAGTTCAATTATAAAAATATCATCCAGTGCCTTTGTACTGATCACTTTTTTGCTGTTCCTTTTTTTCAGGAACAAAACCATCAATACAAAAGTTGTAATCAAGAGATTAAAATATAATTATTGGTGCCTGTTTAAGATGCTCTATCCAAAACATGTTTTTTGGTAAGTAATTTCATTTTAACCACAAATGTGGATTTTTCAATAAAATGCCGAGTAACAATACTTGGAAATAAATTATTTAATCATCAATACCCATTTTTATAGATGCATTTACCCGATTTAATTGCCGATTTAGGATTAATCCTTGCTGCTGCAGGGATAACCACCCTCATATTTAAACGAATTAAACAACCCCTCGTTTTAGGTTACATACTGGCCGGCCTGTTGGTTGGCTCACATTTAGATTTTTTTCCTTCAGTTACCGATACAAAAAGCATCAATATTTGGGGCGAGATAGGCGTAATTTTCCTTTTATTCAGCTTAGGTTTAGAATTCAGTTTTAAAAAACTGGTTAAAGTTGGCGGTTCTGCTTCCATCACGGCGATTGTAAAAGTCCTTTTTATCATTCTGGCGGGCTATCTGGTCGGTAAAGCAATGGGTTGGAAAGACATGGATAGTTTATTTCTGGGGGGAATTCTGTCCATCTCATCAACCATGATTACCATTAAGGCTTTCGAAGAACTTAGTTTAAAACATAAAAAGTTTGCAGGCCTGGTTTTTGGGGTTTTAATTGTTGAAGATCTGGTGGCCATCTTGTTACTGGTATTATTCTCTACCCTGGCTGTTAGTCAGCAATCGGCAGGTACAGAAATGCTGTATTCCATCTTAAAACTGGCTTTTTTCCTTGTACTTTGGTTCTTGGGCGGAATATTCCTGGTTCCTTCATTTCTTAAAGCAACCAAGAAATTAATGAACGACGAAACCATGTTGGTGGTATCGTTAGCCTTATGTTTGGTAATGGTATTACTGGCCGATAAAGTGGGCTTCTCTCCTGCCCTGGGTGCATTTATTATGGGTTCCATTTTGGCAGAAACCACACAGGCAGAAAGAATCGAACATTTAACCAAATCGGTAAAAGATTTATTCGCAGCGGTATTTTTTGTTTCGGTTGGTATGCTGATCGATCCTGCTATGCTGGTTAAGTACGCAGTACCGATTATCATTGCTACATTAGTGATTATTTTAGGGAAAATTATATTTACCATTTTAGGTGCATTATTATCTGGTCAGCCGTTAAAAACTTCGGTACAATCGGGCATGAGTTTGGCGCAGATTGGTGAGTTTTCATTCATCATTGCCTCATTAGGATTAACCCTTAAAGTAACCAGCGATTTCCTTTATCCTATTGCAGTAGCAGCAGCAGCGATCACTACATTTACTACGCCATATCTGATTAAACTATCTGAACCTTTTTACCGGTATTTGAACCGTGTTTTACCTAAAAAATGGTTAGATGGAATCGAAAGATACAGTTCCAGTACCGAAGGAATTACAACGTTAAGCGATTGGAAGGTTTTATTGAGGTCTTATATTTTTAATACCATTATCCACTCCGTAATTATTATTGCAATCATCTTTTTAGCCTACAGGTACGTTCAGCCTTTTATTGTGCGCAATATTGCCAATAGTTTAACTTCTATTATTATCAGCGTAGTGGTTTCCTTCATTTTAATGTCGCCATTTTTATGGGCATTATCTATCCGAAGGATCCAGCGAACAGCCTATTCTCACCTTTGGCTGAATAAAAAATATACCCGGGGCCCGTTAATCGCAATCGAGTTTTTCAGAATTGCCTTAGGTATTTTCTTTGTAGGTTTTTTAATGTATGAGTTTTTTGATACGTGGATTGCCGCTGTTATCGCATTAGCCCTGATTATCTTAGGCATGATCATCTTCTCCAGGAAACTGCAGTCTTTTTATGATAAACTTGAAAGGCGTTTCATGTTGAATTTAAATGCACGTGAACATCAAAAACCTGATATTTTACCCTGGGATACCCACTTAACCGAACTCACTGTTTCCCCTGAATCGGAAGTAGTTGGAAAAACGCTTACCGAATTAATGATCAGGGAAAAATATGGCGTTAACATTGCGTTAATAGAACGTGGAAGAAATAACATTCCAACACCAGGAAGAGATGAGCGGCTTTATCCAAACGATAAACTGCTATTGATTGGTGCTGATGATCAATTGGCTGCTGTTAAAGCACTTTTAGAAGTCGATGCTCCAGAAACAGCTGAAGAAAATAATTTCCCGAATAAAGAAATGACCCTGCAAAAGGTAGTTGTGCATGCCGAATCGCCGGTTTATGGATTAAGTATTAGAAATGCAGGTATCCGAGAAAAAGCACAGGCATTAATTGTTGGCATAGAAAGAGGTACTGATCGGATATTGAATCCTTCCTCAGACTTTGTATTCGACAACGGTGATGTAATTTGGATTGTAGGCAATAATAAGAAAATTAAGGAGGTTATTTAGTTAGTCCGAAGTCCTTAGTCAGCAGTCTTTAGTCGATATAAACTTCTGACCCGGGACTTTTGACTAAGCACTAAAAAAACTATCTTCGTATATAACCTAACCTATGAAAGTTGATAGAGAAAAGAGTGAGTTTCTGGATGATATGATTGAGCAATGGCAAAGTGACGGCTTAATTAACAATGAAACCGGCGATAAATTGCGCAAAAGTTATGAAGCCAAAAACTTCGATTGGTTACGCCTGGCACAGTATGCTTTTTGGGTAGCCCTGGCTTGCGGTTTTATTGCACTTGGATCGCTCCTTATTGATAATTCGATCTTAAACTATTTAAAACGGGTTTACAATACACCAAACATTGTAATTGCCATTGTTTCTGGCGGATTGGCAGCATGGCTTTATATTTTAGGTTTTAAGCGAAAAAAGAAACTGGCCCATTTAAAGTTTAGTAATGAAGCTATCGTTTTTTCAGCAATTTTACTTACCGCCAATGCCATCGCTTATTTCGGGAAGGCACTAGACAATGGATCTGGCAATTTCTCCATCCTGATTTTAGTATCTGTTTTCATTTATGGTGCTTTAGGTTATATATTCAATTCGCGTTTAATCTGGATTTTTGCTTTGATTTCTTTAGGTGCCTGGTTTGGTACTGAAACAGGTTATTTAAGCCGTTGGAATTATTATTTCCTTGGTATGAATTACCCTTTGCGCTTTGTGGTTTTTGGCGCTGCATTAACCGCAGCATCTTTCATTATGAAAGCTTTTCCCAAAACACAAAACTTCTTTCAGGCAACTTATATCGCAGGGATGGTTTATTTGTTCATCTCTCTTTGGGCCTTATCAGTATTTGGCAATTTTGCCAGTTTAGAAGAATGGTATAAGGTTAGGCAGTTAAGCTTGTTTTATTGGGCATTAATTTCAGGAGCTGTCTGTGTAGCAAGTACTTTATTTGGTTTAAAATACCGTGATGACATTGCCCGCGAATTTGGCATTACTTTTCTCTTTATTAACCTTTATACACGCTATTTCGAATACTTCTGGGACAGTTGGCATAAAGCTTTATTCTTTTCGGTACTGGCTGCGTCTTTCTGGCTGATTGGCAGAAAAGCAGAAAAGATATGGAATGTAGAGTTTTTGAAGTAGAACCCTGAAATTAATTAAAATACGCTAGTCGTCATCTCGACCGTAGTGGAGAGATCTATAAATGATATTTCTAAGATCTCTCCATTCCGCTACGCTACAGTCGAGATGACGGACAGGTCTGCTGATTTGAAAAGGTCAGACAGTGTCTGACCAATCTGAAAGTATAATTAATTTCCGAGACAGTGTTTCGGAAATCTAAAATGAATTAAATTATGAAAATATACCAGCAAGCTTTAGCCCTTAGAGAAAGAAGAAGAGGATTCCATATCATTACTGATGAGGTTGAGGATGCCCTGCCCCAAATTGACGAAATTAACATTGGCATTTGCCAGGTTTTTATCCAGCATACTTCAGCTTCACTTACCATCAACGAAAATGCAGACCCTACGGTTCGGATTGATTTTGAAATGTTCTTTAATAAAACCGTAAAAGAAAATGATCCTGATTATGAACATGACTATGAAGGATCGGATGATATGCCTGCACATTTAAAGTCAGCACTTTTAGGTAGTTCTGTTACCATTCCAATTAGAAACGGCAGATTGGCGCTTGGTACCTGGCAGGGCATTTATCTTTGCGAACACCGCAACCATGGCGGCCAAAGAAAATTAATCATTACAGCCTGGGGTGAATAAATAATTTTAAGCTTTCTTAACCTCTTTTTTAATTTCGGGATGATTATCCTGAATGGATTTACTCCCCGTTTCTATCTCAATTTCTTTTGTGGTAACGGCATAATGAGAAGGGTAAATTTCAGATCCAAAAGCAACCGCATAAGCCTTGGTAAATTCGGCACCAAAATATAAAATGATAGAAGAATAATAAGTCCATAAAAGCACAACTACCAATGATCCTGTTGCACCATAAGTACTACCAACATTGCTTTGCCCTATATAAAGTGAAATGGCAAATTTACCGATCATAAATAGTAAAGCGGTAACTACTGCACCAGCAATTACATCACGCCATTTTATAATTGCATCAGGTAATACCTTAAATATTACGCCAAATATTAATGAAATAACAGCCAAGGTTACAATTTGATTAAGGATGTAAAATACAATAACAGATATTTCGGCAAAGCGGGCCTGCAAACGATCACTAAAGGCATCGAGTACAGATGTAACCGCTAACGAAACCAACAGTACAAAACCCAGGCTAATAATTACCGAAAAGGACAAGAACCGGTTCTGGAGCATTTTTACCCATCCTCTTTTCGGCTTCGGTTTTAAACCCCAAATGGTATTAATAGAATCCTGGATATCGCCAAAAACGGTAGTTGCCCCAATTAACAGGGTTATGATACCGATAATTAAAGCGATGGTACTTTTTCCATCCAGATAAGCATTCTTAATTAACTGCTGTAAGGAAACGGCCGATTCTCTACCTAAAAAGCCTTCAAGCTGGGCATAAACCTGTCCTTCGGCTATTTCCCTCCCTAAAAATATACCACACAAAGAAATAATTACCACGAGCAGCGGTGCCATAGAAAACACCGTATAATAGGCTAACGAGCCACTAAGTTTCGTTACCTTATGATCATTAAATCCTGTAAACGATGCTTTTAAAATGCCCCATATTCCTTTTAAAGTGATTTTATTCTTTGCCATAAACAAACTATTTAAGATGAGATGCTCTAAACTTAAACCGCTTATTTTTTGAATTGTTTGTTAATTAATTAACGAAGACAGGATGTAAGGAAACCAAATGCACAAAAAAATCTCCGATTTTGGTCGGAGCTTTTTCTTTATCAATTAGATGATTTTGTATTATTTGGCCTTAATCCATGAGGCAATATCGTTAACTAAAGTTTCAGACACACTTACCGCTGCTTGATATTGGGCCATTGTACCCTTTTCAGTTTGAGAACTTAAGAGGTGGTTTAAATCTGGATAAAATTTAAGCACCACATTTTTCTTTTTACTCAAGGCAGCATTCCATAAATCAAAATCTACTTTACCTACCTGAAAGTCATTTCCTCCCTGCAATACATATATTTTAGGTTTCGAAAGGCTTTTTGCTACAGCAACCTGATTGTAGGTATTTAAATCTGTCCAATATTTTGCTGGTAGTCCTAAAATTAAAGAATCAGGCTTTATGGTAGTTCCCAACTGCGAAATTCTACTTTTATCAATTTCCACGTAAGCATCTGCCAGTTGTTTTTTAAAGGCAGCTGTTGTATCGTTAGCCTGATCGAACATATACTTATTCTGATCAACAATAATATCTGTTAGTTTTCTGGCAGGTGTTGCTGCCATAATAATCCCTGCTAAATCAGGTGTAATGGTAGCCATTTTAGGCGCCAGCATTCCGCCTAAACTATGGCCGAATACATAAACAGCTTTAGGATTAGCGCCAACAACAGTTTTTGCGAGTGCAATAGCTGCAGTTGCATCATCCAGCACTTCTTCTTTTACTGTAAATGCTTTATTAAATTCATTAGGGTAGATTAAGGTTCGTTTCACATAGCGGACCGAAGCAATTCCCTTAGAAGCTAAACCACCAGCCAAATCTTTAAAGGGTTTATTCGCACCAACCGTTTCATCCATATCGGCCGGGCCAGAGCCATGTACAAAAACCACTATAGGGAAATTTTTGGCATTTTTTGGTGTGGTGATAATGGCTGCCAATTGTTTTCCTGCCGGCCCAATGTATACCGATTTTTCCTTGTATAAACTGGTATCAACATAAGTTGGTTTTAAATAAGCGGCTGCCTTTCGAGACGGTGCGAGGAAGATTCCAACAATTTTCTGTAGTTTATTAAAACCTAAAATAAAGTTCTGATCACCGTTCGCAAATTTACCTTCTACCGTTACTGCAAAAAATTCGCCCTGAGCTTTACTTTGAACGGCATCTAACGATTCTGCCTTTCCATATTTTGTTCCAATATCCCCCCAAAGTTTTTTTAAACTCTCTTCTGTTAATTTCGTTTTTAAAGTATCATCAAAGAAAGCGTGGGCATCTTTAAATTTCTCTTCCTGCAACAGTTTAAAAAAGTCGTTCGCACCGTTAAAGAGCTGGATCACATTTTGAGAAAATGCAGTGGTTGTAAATAATAAAGCGATTATGAATAAAAGGCTCTTTTTCATCCGTATATTTTTGTTTTAATGGTAATGAGATTTCATGATTCATCCTTTTCTGGATCTAAAAAATCATGATGGCATCATGTATTGTGTTTGGTTATTTACAATACCCAAAGTTAACAATATTTGGTTCTGAAAAGGCGCTAACTAAACTAGCCGTTTAGTTTTAACTAATTTTAACATTTGATGCCAGTTTCTTCCATAAAATGTAGGGGATAAACATAATTACCAAGGCAATAAGTGGCGGGATTAAAAGCGATATACCATCGCCAACAAATGCCCTGGAGGCAAAGGCACCAATAAAATTAATGGCAAAACCTGCATAGGCCCATTCCTTAATGGTTGTAAATTTATTTTGAAGGATGGATGCCGCCCCAAGCAGTTTTGCAATACCAACAATGATGAGCAGATACATCGGATAACCGAGGTGTTTAAACACTTCTTTACCTGCTTCCTGTTGAGTAATTCCGCCAACACCATCCATAATCATCATTAATGCAAAAATAATGGTGGCAATCCAATACCACGTTTTTAGCTTCTTCATATTTAGCTGTTTTTATCGTAATTTATTAACCAATTATTTCCAAAGCGATCTGTTAAATCGCCAAAAAGTGCTCCCCAAAATGTTTCCTGTAGTGGATGAGAGGCCTTCCCTCCTGCTGAAAGTTTACGGTAAAAAGACTGGGCCTCTTCTTCCGAATTACAATTCAGCATCATAGAAATCGAATTTCCCTTTATTAACCCGCGTTCTTCTACCATATCTGTTGCCATAATCACCAAATCATCTTTAGCCAAAACAGCATGCATAATACTCCGCTCCATAATATTGGGCATTTTATCAACAATAACCGATTCTCCAATGGTTTCGAAGGTCAATTCTCCTCCCAAACAATCCTGATAAAATGTCATTGCTTCACGGCAGTTGCCGTTAAAAGTGAGATATGAATTTATACTTGCCAATTGATTTTATTTTTTGATGCCTACCATTAAGCGCACATCTGTTTCGTTAATATACATTTCGAGGCAATAGCCGTTTGGATCGATGTTAGGCTGATTGAGCAATTTTTCGAAGATCTTCCCAATCTGGCTAATATCTGTCATAAAATCGGGAACCAGTTCGCTAATAAATGTTCCTTTCTTTATGGTAAAGGCTTCAATACCAAATTTTTCAGCTTCACCATCTGTAATTTCTTCTACGGCAGCCTTATAAATAATATCCCGCTTTTCGTTAGGCCTGCTTATTCCAAAATACCTGCGTTGCTTATCAAGCGGAAACAGGGCATGAAGTTTTTGGTGTGCCGCTAAAACGCCGTTGGGAAAAGATTCGGCCGTAATGCACATCACCTTAATATCCTCATTTAAACTATACTCTTCCATTGTCCATTATCGGCATTACCGTTTTAAAAATTTAACTGTAAACGATTAACAACACAAACATACGGGCAGAAATTAACAAGCTAAATATGTGGAAACGACAATTGCGGGGGTTGTTTACGACAAATAGCCTCGTTATATTTGAGTTATGAAACATGTATCTATCTTAATTCCAGAGACTGCCGTGATTGAAGCAATTGCAGATCCCCGCTACCTATTTACCGCTGTTAACGAATTTTTACAGGCATCGGGCAAACTCCCGCTTTTTAAAGTTGAGCTTATAGGGATGACGAAAGAGGTGAGGTTGAACAACAGCCTTTTTTCTGTGCACGCCGATAAACTGTTGCATGAGGTTGAACATACCGACCTTATATTTGTACCAGCCATTAGCGGCAATATCGGTTATGCGATGGAAGCCAATCAGGATCTGCTGCCGTGGATTATAAAACAGCATGCTAAAGGTGCAGAAGTAGCTTCGCTCTGCATGGGTGCATTTTTACTGGCTGCAACCGGTTTGTTAGATGGAAGGAAATGTTCTACGCATTGGCTGTTTGCCAACCAGTTTAGAGAAATGTTTCCTGAAGTGGAGCTGGTTGATGGGAGTATTATTACCGATGCTCAGGGTTTATATTCCAGCGGTGGTGCAAACTCTTACTGGAACTTACTTTTATACCTGGTTGAAAAATATACAGATAGAGATACCGCCATTTTAGCGGCAAAATACTTTGCTATTGATATCGATCGCGAAAGTCAGCTGGCTTTTATGATGTTCCAGGGACAAAAAGGGCATGAAGATGCGAAGATTAAAAAAGCACAGGAATTTATTGATGGCAATTACCAGGACCGGATTACAGTAGATCAACTCGCCGATATGCTGGCATTGGGTAGAAGAAGTTTTGAGCGGAGATTTAAAAGTGCTACCAAAAATACAGTAATCGAGTACATCCAAAGGGTTAAAATTGAGGCGGCCAAACGAAGTTTCGAATCGAGCAGAAAAAACATAACTGAGGTAATGTTTGATGTAGGTTATACAGACACAAAATCATTTAGAGATGTTTTCAAAAAAATTACCGGTTTAACACCGATTGAGTACCGGAACAAATACCATAAAGCGGTACCTGTTTTGCAGGTTTAAATAAATTTGCAGAAAAAAATAAAAAAAAATTAAGCTGCACACAATATATTCTGTTTACAGCGTTTATGTATGTGAGAGCGTTAATTTAGATGACGGGGATACTGCCTAAGGGTGGAATCCCCGTTTCTTTTTTGGCAAAAATGCAAAGGGCATAGACCCATAGCGATTGAAACTCGAAGCGCCTTGCCCTCTGCCATTAAGCACAAAAAAGGGGCATTGTTAAAAAATGTCCCTTTTTAAGATATATGATGGAGTTAAGAATTTTAGCTTTCTTTATCAGTAAAATCAACTGGTTTCTTTTCAAAATACTGATCGAAGTTTTGCACTTTTTTAGGTTTTAGAATTACATATAGTCCTAATCCGATTAGTATTAAAGCTGTACTGATTCGTGACAGGTCAAAATCAAAAATGGTTATCGCTTTAAGGGTAAATAAACCACCTATTATAGTTAAGGCCAACCAGCTGCTGCCCTGGAAATTTTTACGGTAACCCATCCACAAACCTACACCTAACATAATGGTGTGCCATTTCAATATCCAGTGTGGAACATCTATTCCTGAGTTTCTTAACAAGAACACTGAACCGATTGCTATGATTAAAACACCTAAACCAAATTGTTTATCTGCGTGATTTTTTTTGATTAAATTTTCCATGACTGTTTGTTTTTATAATTCAAATGTATCACGAATACCAATGCTGGGGAATGGCTTTTCCCTCAGTTGTGATGTTTTATCGGTGAGTGAAATAAAACTGTCGGTAAAAAAATTATGAGATTTTAAGGGAGGGCGGATTTATCGGTGAAAATGTTATTAGTCCGAAGTCAGTAGTCCTGAGTCCGAAGTCGATTAATCTATGTAAACAATAAACCAATGACTAATGAACCAGTGAACTAACTATCATTCGAAAATGATTATATCCGTTCCTTCGCTCATAATTACTTTTGAAGTAATGTTAATGAATAATCCATGAGCCAATAATCCGTTAATCTGGTTCAGGTTAGCAGATAATTTTGCAGGATCATCAATGAGACCAAAATCGGCGTCGATAATCAGGTTACCATTATCGGTAATAAATGTTCTGTTAGCTACAGACCTCAATATGCCCTTTCCACCAAGTTCATTAATCTGATCGAACACATATTGATAGGCCAATGGAATTACTTCGATAGGAACAGTGAAAGCGCCCAATTTTTTAACCTTTTTAGAAGCATCCGTAATGATGATGGCATTTTTACTCAGTGAAGCAATTATCTTTTCTCTAAACAGTGCCCCCCCTCCACCTTTAATCAGATCGAGTGATTCTGTAAATTCGTCGGCACCATCGATACTGATATCAATTTTGCTTAAACGCCCGAGATCAAGAATCTCGATGCCCAAAGATTTAGCGAGTTCTGCTGTCCGGATGGAACTTGCGGCAGCCTTTATCTTAAGTCCATCTTTTACACGTTTACCTAATTCTTTAATGGCAAAGGTTGTAGTAGATCCCGTACCCAGGCCTACTATATCACCATCTTTAACAAATTTTACTGCAGCCAGGGCAGCTGCCAGTTTTTCTGCGTCTTGTTGAGTTTTATCTATAGTAGCCATAAAGTAAAAATAGGTTTAAATGATAAACATCGCAAAAACGAAAAAAAATTTACTGCTGATGCAATAAATCGTTTTTATAGCGTTTATGTATATGAGAGCGTTAATTTAGATGATGGGGATTCTGCAATAGTGGAATCCCCATTTCTTTTAGATGATATTCTAATAGAATGATCACAAACGTCGTTAATGGCAATCCCGTTTTGGTGCGACAAAGAGAAAATTTCTTAAAAAAAACAACGATTTTCGTTTACCTATCCTTTACCTGTTCTTTACCCTTTCTTGCTACCAAGTTAACCCCAGGTTAACCCCAGGGTTACCTTTTCTTTACCTTTTGGTTACCTAAAAGGTAAAGCCATGCGCTGCTTTGGGACTTTCTTCGGTGAGTCAGGGCCGATGCTCTCCGCCAGCAGGTGCCTAGGATACCTAGGCATTATCAAAACCATTCCCAAAAAAAATTACTGTTAATGCAATAAATCGTTTTTACAGCGTTTATGTATATGAGAGCGTTAATTTAGATGATGGGGATTCTGCAATAGTGGAATCCCCATTTCTTTTTTCCATACGTTATGTCATTCTGAGGAATAATTTATTTTATAAAAATCAATATAATTAACAGTAAATTTTAAGGAGATAAACGGTCTCAAAGTATCGTCATTTCGACCGTAGTGTTCCAAAGGAACTCCTTTGGAGGAGAAATCTTTTAAATTCATTTCAATAATTTGCTTCAAAGATCTCTCTCCCGAAAGTTCGGGATTGCACTCCAGTCGAGATGACGATATTGTAATCTGTACTGAACTATTCCCACACAAATCAAGACGGAAAAATTTTACGCACAATACAATAAATCTTATTTACAGCGTTTATATATCTGAGAGCGTTAATTTAGATGATGGGGATTCTGCAATAGTGGAATCCCCATTTCTTTTATAACAAAAAACGGCTGGTATTTCTACCAACCGTTTCCTAACAATTAAACTCACTTATTTATTTAAAGAATTTATCCATCCTGCAATTTTTAAAGCTTCTGCTTTGGTTACTTGCGGCATTGGAGGCATTTCTGTTGAGTAACCCGGCCAATTTTGTGGTTGTGGGTTGTGGATCAACTGAAATATTTTCTCTGCTGAATACTTACGTTTTGCAATTTCTACGAATGGCGGGCCAATTTGTCTTTTGGTTTGATTGTGGCAGGCCAGACAAGTATTTTTTGTTAACAATCCCTCAACTTCTTTAAAGGTAGGTGCTTTAACCGTAGCTGTAGGTTTAGCTGGAGTAGCCGCTCCTTTTGCTTCAGGTGCTTTTCCGGTTGTTGCCTTTGGAGCAGTTGTTTTCTTAGCAGGAGCATTTACCGGTGCCGCCGAGTTTTTGGTACTCACTTCACTGGTAGAAAGTTTATTTCCATCGGGAATTTGGTTCAAGGTGTAATAAGCTACCGGGTGAACTAAAGAATAAAAACCATCTTGAGATCTTAAACCATCTAATGTTAAGGTATGGATATAATATTGACGAAGGTTTTGTACAATAATTCTGGCTTTTAAACCATCTGCCGAAACTTTAACCCCAGATATTTTTAGTTTCTCAGTATTTACAGGTGGCGAACCATACACTGGGTGATATTTGTAAATAAAGCTTTCTGCATCATATGAAGCTAAATCTTCTGCCGATTTACGATCAACAGGCATGGTAAACTCCACTTCAAAACCATCAGGCATTGCCCTAACGGCTTTCATTTCGAAAGGGGTTTTATTATTGTATACCAGTCTTTCTAAACCTTCGTTGGCATCACCTGCCGATCCCCAACCGCGGTTGGTTTCGCCAACAAATAGCGAACCATCAGTGCCCCATTCTAACCTCAATACGCCAGAACGGAAACCTTTACGGAAAAGGAAAGCAGCGCCTTGTTCTTCACCTTTCACAGTTTCCATAAAAATCCTCGAAATGATACTCATTCCCTGATCGCCGACTAAAATCTGACCAGCGAACGGACCGAATGTGTTTGCAGGAATTTTAACAGGTTCTGCGGAAGAGATTCCCAAAATACCATAAGGCAACCAAACCGATGGCAAACGTAATTCAGGGAATACTTTCTTCATTTCGAATAAGGTTTTGAATGTTTCGTTTACCCTATTCTCTGGTTTAATGTATCTTCCCTGTTCATTTTTGGTTCTACGTTCGTCTATTTGCGAGTAAAAGAAATCTGACTGCAGTTTAACCGGAGAGTTAGGTAAATTGGTCCATCTTAAACTGGCTGGATGCCCCATAAAATCACCTTTATTTACTTTCCATAAACCACCTGAACCTACCCAGTCGCCCTGATTTTCGGTATAATAAAACTGGCCGTCAATAGAGCCAATCCCCGCTGGCGAACGGAAACCCGCAGCATAAGGACTCATTTTACCATCTTCGGTAATGTTCATGGCCCAACCACGCATCGGCACACGGCTTTCTGCTCTCCACCATTCTTCATCGCCAAAGGCCACGTTTCCGGTAACCATAAAAGTACCATCAGGCATTAACTTCGGTCCAAAACTATATTCGTGGTAGTGCCCACTTAAAGGCCACGCATAAATGGTTTCGTACACATCGGCTTTGCCATCCTGGTCCTTATCAACCAGTTTGGTTAACTCACCGCGCTGTGCCACATATAATGCACCATTTTTATAAGCGATGCCCAAAATTTCGTGCAAACCATAGGCAAACCTGCGCCAGTAAGGCTTGGCGCTTGTAGGGTTTTCTACAATGTACACTTCTCCTCTACGGGTAGAAATACCTAAATCGCCATTAGGTAAGGTAACCAGACCACCAACTTCTAAAATAGGGCCTTCTGGTAAGCGTACTTTATTTATCTTGAAAAAATCTTCTTCTTTCGGTGTTTCTTGTGCAAAAACTGTAGTAAAGCTAAAACTTAATGCCAGTATTGCTAATTTTTTAAATGTATTTCTCATTGTTATTCCAATTAAAACAAAATGGTATAATTTAACTTAGTTCCAATAGCTACGATAACTTCTTTCTTGCCATCAACTTCTCTGATTACTGGTTTAGCAGCTCCTTCAGCAAGTTGGATATAGTAAGACTTATCATCAATCAGGTATAAACCTTTGGCTACTTCCTCTATATCAGAAGCGGTTGCCAATAGGAAATATAAATCTTTTGATGGTTTATCAACAGCAATCTCTCTCGTTAAACCTTGTCCATTTTCCATCACCTTAACGGCATCGGTAACATTTGTTCCGTTAATGATGTATTTAAACTCCGGACGGTCTTGTTTATCCATTACATAACCTTTGGTTCTGAAACCTGTACCAGCAGTATCAGCAATCCACTTATCCTGATCGTTCGCTAATTTTGCTATGGCCAAAATTGGCTTTTTAGTAAAACGGGTAACGCTTCCCATAGCACGTGAGGTACCATTTCCACGGCCATCCCACATTGGTGTAGCATCGATAAAATCGCCATGCCATCCCTGTAATAATGTACCATTATCTAAATCGTAGCTATAAGCAACTTTTTCTGGTCCGCCTACCGAAATAGCATGTACCGAGCGTACTCTTGGCGCAACATCAACAAAACTTCTGATCATGTTGTTGCTTGCCGCTTCAATGTAAATTGGATCTGCCCCACCGTTTTGGTTTGGTTTTGGAATTTCTGATAATTCGTTAATCTGGATATTTCTGAACGCTACCGAACCGTGATCGCCCTGTAAACGTAAAGGTCCTTTTGCTTTTTCGGCTCCTGCTGCTCCTCTCGTTGCACCAAATAGCTCAACATTTTCGTGAATCAGTACACCGTTTAGCTCTGCACTGATGATTTTAGCATTCTGCGTTTTCTTACCTGATGCATCGAATTTTGGTGCCTGGAAGATAATTTTAATGTGCTGCCATAAACCTGGCGCTTTACTTGCATTTTGACGGGGTGCAACACCTCCAAACCCTTTTTCGGCTTCGGGTTTGCTATCGTCCCAACGCTGATAAATACCACCATTGTTTGATGAACTTGGGTTTCTCAGCCCCCATGCGTCATCAATCTGAATTTCATAATTACCTTGAAGATAAATACCAGAATTTGTCCCTTTTGCAGTTAAATAATCTAATTCTACTGTTACATCACCGTATTCGTTTATGGTGTATAAATCGGAACCAGCTTTTTTTGCTGTAGATTGATTGATCAATATCCCTTCGCCTTTGGTTGTTTTTAAAACATTTTCGGCGTTTAGGTCGGCCACTACATTTTGGGCGAGTGACCATGAATTTGAAGGGTTTTTAAAGGCTGAAAGATCTTTGAGATCAATACGCTGGCCAAATGCCAACAGGGTTCCGCAAAGCCAGAAAATGGCTGTAAAACCCATCTTTGAAATATTCATATACTTGGTTTGTTAGTTTTAGCCCAGTTAGGACTAAAGATTTTTCCTAAATATGAGACTGTATCATAAAGCGTAAACTTAATCCGTCCTTCTACAGGCCCTCCGTAAGAGTCCTTTGGAACAGGATGAAAATTCTATATTTATGATACAGTCTCTATTGTTTTTTCTATTTTTCTGTTGATAATGAATAAGGGAAATCAGCTGGATTTGAACCTCTGGTTTTATTCGGCGTTGCTGTCATATTGAAATTTAACACTGCACCTTTTTGCAAACCACTATGGCTGATCCAGTTTTTAGAGTATGGTTTACCGTTCATCTGTAACGACTGAACATAACGGTTGTTATCACTATTGGCAGCTGCATTAATCACCACAGTTTTACCATTTTCTAAAGTAACCGTTACTTTTTTAAACAAAGGAGCACCCAATACATACTGATCAACCGCAGGTGTTACCGGATAGAAGCCCATTGCCGAGAAAACGTACCAGGCAGAAGTTTGCCCGTTATCTTCGTCACCACAATATCCATCAGGAGTAGGTTTGTACATTCTGTTCATGGTTTCTCTTACCCAATATTGTGTTTTATAAGGCGCACCACCGTAGTTATACAGGTAAATCATGTGCTGGATCGGTTGGTTACCATGTGCATACTGGCCCATGTTTGCAATCTGCATTTCGCGGATTTCATGAATTACACCACCGTAGGCACTCTCATCAAATACCGGAGGCATAGAGAACACAGAATCCAATTTGGTTACAAATTTACTATGGCCACCCATTAATTTGGCTAAACCATCAACATCCTGGAAAACAGACCAGGTGTAATGCCAGCTATTACCTTCGGTAAATGCACCGCCCCATTTAAATGGACTGAATGGGCTTTGGAACGTTCCATCCTGATTTTTGCCACGCATTAAACCCGAAGCCGGATCGAAAAGATTCTTGTAGTTCATTGCTCTTTTCTTATAAATATCGATCTCCGAAGCCGGTTTACCTAAAGCTCTTCCCAATTGATAAATGGTAAAATCGTCATAAGAATATTCTAAGGTTTTAGCGGCATTTTCATTCTTTTTCACATCGAAAGGCACATAACCCAATTCATTGTAATATTTAACACCATCGCGGCCAACAGCTTCCATAGGGCCCTCGTTGTTTGCGCCATGTTTTAAAGCCTGCCATAATGTTTCAATGTCGTAACCACGCATACCTTTAATATAAGCATCAGAAACTACTGAAGCAGAGTTATTACCCACCATAATGTTTGCATAACCCGGACTGCTCCACTCTGGCAACCAACCGCCTTCTTTGTAATCGTTGATTAAGCCTTGTTGCATTTCCTTGTTTATTGAAGGATAAACCAGGTTTAAGAAAGGATATAATGCCCTGAAAGTATCCCAGAAACCCGTTCCAGCGAACATGTATCCTGGTAACACCTGCCCGTTGTAAGGACTCCAGTGTACAATCTGGTTCTGTGCATCAATTTCGTATAATTTATTGGGAAAGAACAAGGTACGGTACATTGCCGAATAGAAAGTACGCGTTTGATCTATCGTACCCCCTTCAACTGAAATTTTACTTAACGTTTTGTTCCAGGTTGCTCTACCTTTTGCTTTCGTAGCATCGAAACCATCACTGGCCAATTCTCTTTTCAGGTTCAAATCTGCCTGCTCAAAGCTGATAAATGAAGAAGCCACTTTTGCAATTACCTGCTCGCCTTTTTGTGTTGCGAAGCCAATAACAGCACCGGCATGATCTACAGTTAATTCCAAATCTTTATCGTTAAGTTTTTTATCATCCCAGGTTTTAGCCAATTTGAAATCTTTGTTGAAATAAATTACAAAGTAATTTTTGAAATTTTTAGGCAGCGGACCACGGGCATATTTAGTGGTATAACCGATAATTTTTCTTTCTGCCGGTATAATTTTAATATAAGAACCTTTATTCTGTGCATCTACTACCACATAAGCACTATCCGTTTTAGGGAAGGTAAACCTAAACTGGGCAGCACGTTCTGTTGGCGTAATTTCGGTGGTTACATCAGCATCTGCTAAATAAACACTGTAATAATATGGCTTAGAAACCTCTGCTTTGTGGCTGAACCAGCTTGCGCGGTCATCATCTGTGAATTTTAATTTGCCAGTAACGGGCATAATAGAAAAAGCGCCGTAATCGTTCATCCAGGGCGAAGGCTGATGTGTTTGTTTAAAGCCACGGATTTTGTCGGCATCGTAAACATAAGCCCATCCATCGCCGCTTTTACCGGTTTGTGGTGTCCACATGTTCATTCCCCAGGGCAAACCAATTGCCGGATAGGTGTTTCCGTTAGATAATGATGGCTTGGATGCCGTTCCCATTAAAGGGTTTATCCAATCTACCGGATCTGTAATTTTGCCTATTGTTTGCGCGAAGCTGGTTGACGCCGCAACACTCAATAAAGCGATAAATAATCTTTTCATTTGTTGTGTTTGTGTTTTATATGCTTGTATTTATTTTAAACTTCAGAATTTTTAACGTAATCTGCCCAAAGTGCATCTAAATCTTTACCCGTTAATTTTGTCCAGATATCTTTGGTATAAGTGTGGTCTCTTAAAGATGCATCAATGGTTTTAATAATACCCGGTTTTACACTTTTTTCCATCCAGGCAAAAAAACCTGCAGTAATGCGGTAGCTGTTTTTATAACTGTGATCTGGCTTTAAAGCCGGGAGCGACCATTTGGCACCTTCATTATCTACGCCAAATTTATAGCGTACATAATCGGCTATGCCTTCTGTTAACCAGCCCGGGCCAACACTCCGGCCATAATCCTGCACAATGTGCATTACCTCGTGGGTTACTACATCAATATCTTCAGGATGTTTTTCCATCCAGATCGAACTGAAGGTTACTATCCCATCAGCAGTTGCCGCCACACCTTTGTAAGCCGTATCTACAAAAAATTTAACTTCTTTTACGGTGGATGGATTATATTCTTTGGCGAGTTTTGGGTAAACTTCGAAAAAAGTTTTGATTAACCGTTTCTTTAATTGAGGGTCTAATTCCTTAAAATTGCTCTCGAACAATAAGGTATAACCACTTTTCTTTGTGATTTCCTGGGCTTTTAAATGGGCTGAAAAGGCCGAAACAAACATTAGGAAGATTGAAAAAGTAAATATTTTTTTCATCTGATTATATTTTTATTGTGATGGATTTTTATTTTGGTTAGCATGTTTAGTTCTGCAAAATAAATATAATATGTAAAACGATTTAGTAAATGATCAAAAATTTTACTTTGGTGATTATTATTTTTACAAACACACGCTAGAGAAGTTAAGTTTTTATTTGCACATACCTTGTAAAACTTGACTTATTTGTAAATTTTCTTTTAAGTGGTCGTCATTTCGAGCGGCGTACAACGGAGTCGAGATGATGACCGTTCTATGCAGATAAATTTCTTATTTTTTGCTGCTATAAGTAAGGCTTACTTTTTGGGGCGCTTTACTGTAATCTTCCCAAAGCTGGTCGACAGTTTTTCCGGTTAGAGCTGCCCAAGATTGTTCGTTGTACTGATGTGCTCTTAACTGTTGATCTAAAGTAGCAATTAAGCCAGGTTTCACATTTTGCTCTAACCATGCAAAAAACCTTGCGGTAATACGGTAACTATTCTTATAACTCTGCTTTGTATTATAATCTGGCAAACTCCATTTCGAGCCTACATTATCAACACCATATTTATAACGTACATAATCGGCAATACCTTCGGTTAGCCAAACCGGACCGGCACTATAGCCATAACCCTGAACAATGTGCATAGTTTCGTGTGTTACCACATCAATATCGGTTGGATGCGCTTTCATATAAGCGGCACTAAACAAAATTCTGTTTCCGCTTGCTTCTGCAACTGCTTTGTAAGCTGTATCAACCACAAATAACACATCGTGCGTAGATTTATCGTTAAATGTTTTAACCAGGGTTGGGTAGATTTCGAAATAAGTAGCAATTAACTTTTTTCTTACCGTTGGATCTAAATTTGGATCTTTGCTGATAAATGTTAATTCGTAGTCTTTGTGTTTTTCTTTGCTATAAGAAACCCAGTTTTTTGAAAGCGCATTAAATAGTTCCTTTTCGATCTTAGATTGCGATTTACCTTTTACCCAACCGCTGTTAACCTTAATTTCTCCGGCTTTGGCCTGTATTGTTGGTGTCTCTTCTGTTACCAGATCTAATACTACATTTCTTTTAGTACGATATCCATCAGCCTGAGCAAATTTTGGGTAAACCTGAAAAAAAGCCGCCTTAAGTTTAGCATCTATAATGGCGTTTGTTGCGCTGTCTTTATTGTTAATGGTAATTTTGTATTCTCTTTCTCTGCTTTGAGCAAAAGCATTCGCACTTATAAAAGATATCGATGCGAAAATTAATAACTTCTTAATCATGTTTTTTTTGTGTGAGTTTTGATAAGCAGAAATGATTCTGCAGTTGGCAAAATCATTTCTATTGGTTTACTGTATTGTAATTTAATAAGTGATGACTGGAAAATCGGTTTTAGCCTTAGCCAGCATTGGGGCCCAGTCTGCTCCTTTTTCGTCTTTTGGCCCAAAAGCATTTAATGCAAGAGGTGCCAAATCTGCTTTCGCTGCACCACTCCAAAAGTGGATAAATTCACCAAAATTCATCTTTCTGGTATATTGTTGATAGCTTTTACCTTGTACAGTGAGTTGTTGTTTAGGAAATTGTTGAGACAATAAGGTAAAGAAACCGTTTAAAACCTTTGCTTTACCATAGTTATCATAAATTGGAAGAAACCAATTTTTGAACCATTGTGTTCCTGCCTTGGGATAACTGTCTGTAACAGTCATCATTTTATTGTACCACCGTTGTGCATCGGTGGCTCTATTTAAGCCTAAATACACATCGTATTGATAAATCTCCATCCACTTACTATCATGCCAGATATCGAAAGCCGGTGATTCTTTTACCCCTTTTGATGCGCCTTCTACAATGTGGCCGATTTCGTGGGTAGACAAATCTATATCATTATCAATGCCGGTAGTCCAGGCATCGAGACTGCCGGCACCACAATCGGTTACATTTCTATAATCATGTCCTGCATCCAGATAGGTACCCGGATGGCCTCCGCTATATTTACCTGCATGATAAATTACAAATAAGCGGCTATCATCTCCGAATTTGCCATAAGTTTTTTTGGTATAGTTCCAGGCTTCTGCCATGTATGTTTTTGGCCAGGCAATAGTTGGTTTAACATCGCCGTCGTAATAAACCACTACGCTGGTATCATAATAAACCCGGTTTAGCAATTGAACATGCTCAAACCAATGCTCTTTCCATGTTTTAGGTGGTGCATCAGGCGGATCGACACTTTCAACCAAGGGCGGCGCTGGCTTTACGGTTTCTACTGGTGCTTTTTTACTGTTGCAAGCTAACACAGTAAATAGTACAATTGCCGATAAGGATAAAATATTTTTCATAGCGCTGTATTAATTGTTTAAAAAAGCACCGAGTGAGACACCCGGTGCTATGCATTTTACCAGCCTGTATTTTGTACAATTACAGGAACTTTTTGAATTTCTCCACTAGGTATTGGCCATAAATAGTGTTTCTTTTGGAAAACCCTGTTCTCAGTTACAACTGGTGTAAAAAATCCTGATGCGTTTTGTGCTATATTTAAACCCCTGATCTGTGTATCGGTAGTTTCTGCAATTTTCCACTCCCTTGTATAAAAATAACGGTCTAATTCGAAAGCTAACTCAACACGTCGCTCTCTACGGATCGCTGCTCTCATATCTGTTGGTATTGGCAATGCGCCTGCGCCACTTCCATAAGGCGCAATGCCTGCCCTGACGCGAATTTTGTTTAAGTATTCTAAAATATCAGGATCTGATGGATTGGTCTCTTGCAAAGCTTCAATGTAATCTAAATAAATCTCCGCCAACCTGATTGTAGTAAAAATAGTCCTACCATTTGTCCAGCCAGCAACTGTCAAGTGCTTTCTAGAGGTGTAACCTGTTTTGCTATAATCGTTATTAGCAATAGCTGCTTTACCAGCGTTACCATTAAACTCAAAACTGGTAATGATATTTGATGAGGTATTAATCCATTTACGGCCACTATAAGTAATATTGGCATAGAAACGCGGCTCACGGTTAACATACATGTTACTAATCGCCCTGGTAACACCCTGATCGTTTGGATCTGGTGCTTGATAACTAGACGTTCCATTGGCAGTGTAGGTTGGGTCGCTTTCTATAGGCAAACCATTAGCAGTAAAATAGGCATCTACCAATTGCTGCGAAGGGGACAAAAATGAACCGCCTTTATCTCCTCCTGATGCACCACCATGGTTAGGTGCTAATGAATATTGATAAAGTGTTACATCACCTCCTCTACCAAAAATAATCTCGGAGTTCCAACCGTTTAAAAATACATCTCTCGTTGCAATAAAGGCCCTGTTAAATACGGTATTTGGTAAACCAGTTGGCGTTGCGGCAACAGTATACAACGCATAATTAGCATAATTTGGGTTATTTAAAAATGCTTTAGCAGCAGTGGCTAATCTGGTCCATTTTGCAGCACTAGCTGTTTGACTGATCAATTGTTTACCATCTTGATTTCTAAGCCCCGCATAATCAGTGTTGCCATTAAACAATGGTCTGGCTGCTGTTAACAGCGCTTTGATTTTATATGCGTCAGCAACAGATGCAGTAATGTGTCCATAATCTTCACTCGCTTGTGGGGTAGCGGGAAGGCGTGCACTTGTAGCATCTAGTTCACTTACAATGTAATCAATACATTCGTCCATGGAGTTACGCGGTTTACTTATTGCTGCTAATGGAGCGTCAGATGCGATTGGATCATTTCCCAATAAAACAACCGGACCATATTGCCTGACCAAATGGTAATAATAAATGGCTCTTAAGGCCCTGGCTTCGTTGTAATAACGATTAACAATATCAATGCCTCCAAGATTACAATCTGTACATTTACTAACATTGGCCATAAAAGAACTTGCAGCCTGGATACCACGGTAAAAGTTTTGCCAGTGATAGTTTACTTGTCCGCTTGTTGCATCCCATGCCCCTGTATTCACATTTTCACTAAAATTGGGTAAAGTATAATCTGCTTCATCAGAAGCAGCTGTCCATGGACCAATATTTCCATTTACTGATGGTGCACGATCCTGATTCTGATCTGGTAATGTAGAATAAACATTCGCTAAGGCTTGTTCAACAGTGGCCTTTTTTTCATACATCTGATCAAAGGTCAATCTATCATCAGGTACTTGATTTAAAAATTTCTTACAGCCATAATTGCCTACTACCAGTAATGCGCCAACTGTATATAATAATATTTTTTTCATTCTTTTTATTTTAAAAATTAGCAGTAAGACCTAAAGAATAATTAGATGTTAATGGGTATCTGGTACCATTGCTTGTACCCAATTCTGGATCCCAAAGCTTAAACTTACTGATGGTAAACACATTATAACCCATAGCGTATATCCTTAAACGTTTTATGCCTAGAGATTTAATACCTTCTTTAAGGGTATAACCTAAATCAGCATTTTTTAATCTTAAGAAACTGATATCTCGTTTCCACCAGGTGCTCGATTGGTAATTATTATTATTAGTACCACCATATGATAAACGAGGATACACTGCATCCTGACGAGGATTTATTGTTGTCCAACGATCTGCGGCTACCGCTAACATGTTACCCAAACCACCAGAGTTCGCGAAAGATGGGATGTTTAATAAAATGTCTGCATTATCCTGTCCCTGGAAGAATAAACCAAAATCGAAGTTTTTGTAAGTTAACGAGAAACCGAAACCATAAGTGGTACTCGGAATATCCCCTCTACCGATTATGGTTTGGTCAAATGAATCGATTTTACCATCGCCGTTTAAATCTTTATACTTAATATCACCTGGCATTAGCGTACCAAATTGCGTAGGGCTCGCATTGATCTCGGCCTGGCTATCAAATAACTTCTCGGCAATATAACCTACCCGAGTAGCAGCCAATACATTAAGGCCGCGTTGCTCCATCCACGGATAAGGTTTTGGAGCCTGGTCGTTCTCGATTACTTTATCTTTATTGAAAGTAAGGTTAGCTCTTAAATTAAGTGTTAAATCTTTACCTAACTGTGCATCATACTGCAAGGTACCGTCTATACCTTTATTTTCTACAATCCCCAGGTTACCGATCGGTGTATTAGCCAAACCGATATAATTTGGTACAGTACCTCTTGAGATAAACTGGTTTTTTCTTCTTTCTTTAAAGAAATCTACAATTAAAGACAGGTTATTGTTTAACGTTTTTAATTCGAAACCTAAATCCTGTTTACGCGTCTCTGCCCAGGTTACATCTACCCCATAAGCTGTTACACCCAAGCCACCTGTAGTTGTATTGTTACCTGGCGTAATATTTCCGTTCTGACCGAAAGTATAACTAGGAGAACCACCGACCTTGGTTAAATAATAGAAACGATCACCTTCATTACCTGCATAACCAGAACCACTGCCGCCGCTGCCAACGATACCATCGGAGTAACGGAATTTAACCATCTGGAAAGTGTTTTTAAGTGGCTCGAAGAATTTTTCACTAGAAAGTAACCATCCAATACCTATCGCAGGGAAGAAACCATAACGTTTATCTGGTGCAAAGTTTTCTGAACCATTATAACCCACATTGAATTCGAAGAAATACTTATTATCATAAGCGTAGGTAGCACGAGAGGCAATACCCTGTAACCTATATGGGAGAGAAAGTGTTAAGTTATCTGCAAAAGGGTTGGTATTATCATTTTGGTTGTACAATAATAAACCACTTACCGCATGTTTACCGAATGTACGGTTATAGTTAAAGCCCAGTTCAAAATATATTTTTTTATCACCAGTATTAGTTCTACCATAATTTAAAAAATCTTGCCCTTGTAATACTAAACCATATTTGTAACCAGATGCAGGATTGCCTGCTACATTATAAGGATCGTTAGGATTAATCCTGTATATTGTTTCTCTCTTCACCCTATTAATAAAATTGGTGTTACTGGCATCAAACGAATACATCGTGGTAACCGATAAACCTGGGGTTAGCTCTTTTAAATCCTGGGTTAAACGTAAATTCGAATTCACCTGATTAGTGTATCCTACCCTATATCCATTACGGGTAACATCACCATAAGGGTTACGTTGATCGGCTTGTGGGCTGATGCCTGGCAAACTTCCGTTGGGATAAAGAACTGGGAAAGAAGTTGGGTTAATCTGAAAAGCCTGGCTAAAAATGTCCTGTGCACTGAAGTTACTTGGATAGTTGTTCTGCGACAATATTCCTTTAATACCCAAATCCAATTTGGTAGTACCTGTAATATCCCAGTTTAAGTTTGCACTTACATTGTAACGGCCAAAATTCTGTTTCACAGCAGAGTTTACGGCATCATCAGTTTTGAATAAACCATCTTCACCGTAGTATCCTAGTGATACGTAATATTTTGCATTACTTACCCCCCCGGTTAAATTGGCTGTTGCCGACCTGTTTCTTCCAAAATCGTTATAAATGGCATCAAACCAATTTATGTTCGGGTAGAGAACAGGATCCGTACCTGCAGCGGTTTTCTGAACAGCATCTATCGAGTAAGCCGGTGTAAATGCACCAGCTGCACCGCCTCTTAAATAATCTGAATATTTAGCCTCATTAGCCAGGTTCATATAATCTACACCATCAATTAATTGAGGTCTTTTGGTAAAACGGCTCACACCTTCATAATACTCCACGTTAATTTTAGGAGTACCAATTTTACCTTGTTTGGTATTGATTAAGATTACTCCATTTGCTCCACGAATACCATATACCGCAGTTGCAGCCGCATCTTTTAGTACTGTAAAATTTTCTACATCGTATACACTAATATCATTTAAATTACGATTAGGCACTCCATCAATAATTACAAGCGGTCCTCTATCAGTGCCTGTTAGAGAAGATATACCACGGATGAAAATATCTGACCCCGTTGCACCCGGCTCACCATTTCTGGAAACGTTTACTACACCAGGAATACGGCCTGCCAATAGCTGACTCATGCTTGAAACTGGTTGTTTTAAGTCAGCTACCTTCACCGAAGATTGTGCACCAACCAAACTTTCTTTCTTTTGTGTACCGAAACCCACAATGGCAACCTCTTGTAAATTAGCACCGACAGTCTCCTTTAAGCGGATATCCAATACGCTTTGCGTACCAACTGTAATTTCTTTTGTATCATAACCAACATAAGTTATAATCAAAACTGTATTTTGATCAGGAACGGTAATGGTAAAAGCTCCATTTACATCGGCAGCTGCACTCGTTGAGCTGCCTTTCACTTTAACACCTGCCCCTGGCAACGGTGCACCTGTTTCATCTTTAATGATACCGCGTATTACAATATCGGCCTTAGCTTGATTAACTGAAACCGAGCTGCTTATATTGATCGCTGAAGCATTAGCTGTTGCATAAAAACTGCTGCTTAAAGCTAAAGTAAAAGCGATAGCCTTAAAAGCACAATCTTTAAGCCTGAGCCTGCTCCCAGTTAAATTTGTATTTTTTTTCATCATAAATTTTTTGTTGTTAACAGAAATACTGTTTGGGTCTATTGATCAGTTGAAATAAATTTTATTGCCTACCGGTAAATCCGGCAGAATAAATCTTACTATGCTTATTTACAGCACAGTTTAACTGCAAATTATTGTTGCTCCTCAGGCACTTCAATTACTCGCCACTCAGATAACTGGAACAAAGACCCGTTATTATTTGCCGTAATGCTAAGTCTGTAATATTTATACAGGACTTTGTTCTTGAAATTGTAGGTTTTAGTCATGTTACGGCCCGAAAATGTTTCACCTGTTCTCGTATCAAGATCTACCCAGTTGCTCCCATCTGTAGAACCGCTTAATTTCCAGTTTTTAGGATCCCTATCAGGAGCATCGCCACCTGATGTTAAAGTATAAGATGCCACTTGTTGTGGTGAAGGAAAGGTTAACTGGAGATAAAGGCTCGACTGATAAGGATTGATCAGGAATTTCGAGTTAATATCATTATCCACTACCTTTAAAGATCCTTCTCCGGCAGAAGCCCCGCCAGCGTTCTCTACGTTAACAGAAAGTGCGGCTTTTGCCGTTACATCAACTTTGGCTTTCCAGGTAAAAAGATCCACTGCAGGATATTCTTCTTTACCGCATCCAAAAAGTAAAACCAGAGCAATACAGAGTCCGAAAGTGCTTCTGGTCATTTTTAAAAGATTCATAATTGATTAATTTATAGTTTGTTGGTTATTAAAATGGGCAATAGTTAATCGCAGATCAGTGAATGATCAGGAATTTTAGTTGATTTTTTAAGAATGTTTGATAGTTCTGAAGCCTTCTTCCGATGCCGCGCATATTCTATAATAAAAGCCGTATTGAGACATAACCCTGTCTTAATACTAATTACTTTAATTAAAACATCACGTAGCCTGCGGCGATATCAAAGCTGATTTAGTATTTTGTTTATAAATGATTATTTAGTTTGTTTTGGTTTTTTCGTTGAAGATAGATCGGGGATAAATTATCATGTAAATTTTACTTCATTTAGCTCCTCCTTGTATTTCTGTATCAGTAGTTAGTTGCTTGTTAGTTTAACTAAAACGTTTTAGTGTTACTTAGTAAAAAAAAGCCCTGATGTTCATCAACACTTTACCTGCACCTTAATTTATTATAATCGTTAAAACACTGATACTAAAACGTTTTATTAAGCAATAATAAGCATATTATTAATAAATCAAGAATTATTTCATTTTTTGTTGATGCTAATCTTCTGAAAGTTACCTCAGATAGCCAAAAAAGACTAAATAACAATAAAAATATCTTGCAAAAAGCTCTGTTTTTTTAAGAAAAAAGAAGATTAACCACAGAATTACATTATTAAATTGCAATTCTGTGGTTATTATTTGAATAAGTTTAAAATTTCGCGAGATATTCTTACAACACGTTAGGTTAAGCTTAAATCGCAGCAACTTGCAGCACCAATTAACGCTGCATGTTCTTTAAGTTCGGATATTTTTATGTCCGTGTCAATACCGTTACCTTTTAATGTTGCTATCAACTCAGGTGCAAAAGCACTAAAAGATTGCGCAATATTACCTCCAACGATCACAATATCAATTTTATGCTGTTTAATAACCGGGATTAAAAACTGAGCCAGGTTATAGCCGAATTCCATAAAAACCATGGTTGCATGGTGATCGGTTTCTACTATTTCCACCAGTTCTTTCACCCCATCTACCGTTTTCCCGCTAAGCTGGTTAAAACGTTTTACGAACCAGCGCGTAGAAAGGTAATCCTCCGCAATTCCGTCTAAAAATTCGGAGTTCCAAAGGTCAGCATCAAAAGCTTTATCATTGAGACAAAGCGACGAACCCAGTCCCGTACCCAGCGTTAAGCCCAACACGCTGGTATTTCCTTTGGCAGCGCCGGCAAAAACCTCACCTTGTAAAAAACCTGCTGCATCGTTTATAAAGTGAATATGCTCTGCTGGGATATCCAACCTTTCAGCCAGCTCTTCTTTTACATTGATCTGGTAAAGTGATTTAAACTTATCCTGGTCTTTGATTAATGAGATGCCTTCATTATAATTAAAAGGACCTGGCATGGCAATTCCAACATTTCGGGCACCGTTTTTAATATTTTTAAAAGCCTTATTGATGATATCGCACCATGCCGATAAAATCACTTCTTTACTCTCCTGCGAATTCACAGGGCTACGTTTGATAGAATCCTTCACCAAAGTTCTTGTTTCTAAATCCACCAATGCGGCCGTAATATGCGAGCCGCCAATATCTACACCTAATGCAAAAGGCTTTTCCATTCTATATATTTCTGTTATCTATTCTTTAATCTGAATAATCGCCAAAAGTAGCAATTCAATTTTTATTTACTGATCGAAAATGGCTTATCTTCTTCTAATAACCCCCTATTTAACGAAGGTTTAACATTCATCTCTAGTTTTAACACCCCTCCTTTTAATAAATCGCTATGGTTTATAAAATTTTTGGTATAATTTTTACCATTTAAGCTTGCCGATTTTATATAAACATTGCCAGCATTGTTGGCAGGTGCTTCAATGATAAATTTTTTGCCATTTTCTAAATTAATAGTCGTTTTTTTAAACATTGGGCTTCCTAAAACGTACTCCCCCGTACCTGGCGTTACGCTGTAAAATCCTAGTGCACTTAACACATACCATGATGAAGTTTGCCCCTGGTCTTCGTCTCCGGGATAACCATTTTCTGTGGCATTGTACAGTTTATGCATCACCTTACGGGCATAAAACTGAGCTTTCCACGGTTGATTAGCGTAATTATATAAATAAACCATGTGCTGTATGGGCTGGTTTCCATGTGCATATTGCCCCATGTTGGCCATTACCATTTCGGTCATTTCATGGATCATCCCGCCGTACGAACCAACATTTACTTTATTCGGTTCGCTAAAAACAGAATCTAATTTTGCGATGAAATTGCTGTTGCCTCCCATCAGATTAATTAAACCCTTGGTATCTTGAAAAACCGACCATTGCCAATGCCAGGCATTTCCTTCTGTAAATGGGCCTCCCCACTCCGTTGGATCGAAATTTGGCGACCATTTTCCCTCTGCATTCCTACCTCTCATAAAACGGGTAGAAGCATCATAAACATTTTTATAATTGAACATTGGTTTTTCAAAAACCTCCATATAATGCTTATCTCCAATCATTTCTGCCAAATGGTAAGCGCAATAGTCGTCGTAGGCATACTCTAGTGTTTTGGCTGTAGCTTCTCTGTATTTTGGATATGGCACATAACCCAATTGATTATACTCGGTTACGCCATCCCTACCATTTGCCGGGCCCCATGGCCCCTTGTTCATTGCTTCGTGATAATAAGCATCTAACGCCTTTTTTGGATCAAACGTTCTGATTCCTTTTGCCCAGGCATCGGTTAACAAAGAAATAGCATGGTTACCAATCATACTTCCAGCTTCGCTGGGAAAAGACCACGATGGCAACCAACCACATTGCTCATAAGCATCGAGCATGGCCTGCATATAACGACCGTGCATTTCTGGTTGTACCAGTGTGTTTAATGGAAATTGCGCACGGAAGGTATCCCAAAAACCCGTATCGGTAAACATATATCCATCGTGCACTTTGCCATCATACGGGCTAAAGTAATATGGTTTTCCGGCTTCATTTATTTCATAAAACTTTCTGGAGAACAGGCTTGCCCTAAAAAAGCAGGAGTAAAAAGTCTCCATGTCTGCTTTAGATCCGCCTTCAACCTCAATCTTACCAAGCGATTTATTCCATACCGCAGCAGCATGGGCTTTGGTATCTTCTAAAGTCTTATCATTGCCCAGTTCTCTTTTTAAATTGAGTTCGGCCTGTTGTAAACTGATATAAGATGAAGCGGTTTTAACCTGCACCTTTGTACCAGATTCGAACTGTATAAATGCACCTTTTCCCAATCCTTCAGCAGAAATAGAATCTTTTGCAATGGTATTTCGTTTGTTCTCCCAGGTACCGTAAGCTTTAATCGGTTGATCGAACCGGATTACGAAATAACTTTTCCAACCTCTTTTAAAACCTTCGCCATTGTTTACCCAGCCCGTTATTTTATTTTCTTTAGGATGGATCTGAACACCGCTTAATCTGTTGTATCCGTCTAAAATCAAAAAGCTTCTTTTGCCCTTTGGATAGCTGAACCTGAGGTGCGCGCCTCGCTCTGATGGTGAAATTTCGGTGGTAATATCATTTTCGAAGGTTACCTTATAATAGTTTGGTTTAGCAATCTCATCCCGATGACTAAACTTGGTTTCGCGTTTGTCTTCATTTACAATCAGTTCATCAACCATTGGCATTAAAGAAAATACCGCATAGTCTCTCGTCCACGAACTGCATTGATGCGCTTGCTGAAAGCCTCTGATTTTATTTTTAAAATATTGATATTTCCAACCATCGCCATTTCTACCGGTTTGCGGGGTCCAGGTATGCATGCCAAACGGTAATGCTGTTGTTGGATAGGTATTACCCCTGGTGAGTTCATGTTTGGAATTTGTACCCTGAAGTGTGTTAACGTAGTGAACCCAATCTTTCTGCTGCGCCAATAAGCCTTTGGCAGCAAGACAGCATAAAATGGATGCGATTAATTTAAGTTTCATTTGTTTGTGTGTTTATTCTTTTCAGCTGATATAACCAAAACCGGGCTGAGTATTTTAAAAAAACAGCATTTGTGAGTGCAGTTATAGGCTTGCAAATGCTGATATATGATTATTTAATATTCCATTTATCGGCTAACATTTTGATGAAATAACCACCAACCACACTTCTAGCCTGAAAGCCAGTCATTTTTCCATTGGTGGTTTCATGCCAGTCGCTCAATGGCACTTTACTCTCCGTTTCGGTTGCAAAACGATAAATTGGAGTTATAAATTTTTGAAAATCTGCTTCGTTATCGGTCAATGTCGCTGTCCACATAATCCAGTCAGACTTGGTATAAGTTCTACGACTGTCCAATGGTAATCCGAAATCTTTTTGTTTGGTTAAGTAAAAGTTAATCTCCTTTTTATATACTTCTTTAGGGAAAAGATCAAGTTTTAAAAGTTTGTCCCAAACGAGGTTATACTTCTGGCTCCAGGTATTTTTATCATTAAAGGTTAAAGCGTAATGATCACCATCATCAGCAAGTTTCATCCATTTCTGGGCCATCTGTAAGGCAGCTGTTCTGTATTTTGTAGCAACATCAGCCTTACCTAACAATTGCGCCATTTGCGCATAAGCACCTAAAGCTACAATGGCTTTTACTGATAAATTCGAGTTTCTGGCCAAATGGCCTGCAAAATCATCGGTGCATAATTGATTGGCCGGATCGAAACCTTCTCTTAGCAGATAGTTTGCCCATACAGACATTACCTCCCAATGTTTCTCGGCGTACTTTGCATTTCCTTCTGCCTTCGTAATGGCAGCGGTTAAAATGATCATATTTCCGGCTTCTTCTACCGGCATATCTTCACCATAAGTTTGGCCGTTTGCTAAAGGATAAGTACCTAAATCGTGTGCTGCAAATGGCTTCTTCCATTTTCCACTTTCTGAATAATAGAAGATACCATTAAGCATTCCTTTTAACAATTCGGGATTGTACACTAAAAATTGCGGTGCTGATGGATAAGTTACGTCCACTGTATTGATTGATCCATTACTAAAATTTTCTTTCGATAGGAACAGGATATCGCCATTTGGTGCATACACAATCTTGTGTGCTGCAATAGCCTGTCTATAAGCCAGTTTACACATATCTGCATATTCTTTTCCCCCAGCTTTTTCTGCATCGGTGTATAGTTTGGCATCAAAAATGGCACACTTGGTTTTTAACGAAGGGTACTGAGCATTTGTCTCGGCCAGTTGATCTTCGAATTGCTGTGAACCAGTCTGTCGCCAAACGGGCTGTAGCTTTTCGCCAAAGTATTCAACCGATTTTAGGTCATCGTAGCCCAACATCATATATTTATTTACCGGGGTTGAAGAAACCGAACCGAAAGGAATAATACTGCTTAGGTTTAGGCTTTTTGAATTTAAAACCTCTGTTTGTATAGGGTATTTGGAATCGACGAAACTTTTTAAGCTTTCGTTCTGCTTGCCTATAAATTGAGTGGCATTAAACCTGCCGGGAACGGCCACATATAAATAGCCCCAATCGATACGCAGATCATCTCCCCGTTTCTTTAACACGGGCTGTTCTACGGTTCCTGTTTTTAAGATAGAGAGATTGTTCTTCGCGCTCTTCCAGGCCGATACACTTTGGCTTGGTGTATTTACAGCCAGGTTTGATGATGCACCAAAGAAAATATCTACACTATGCGGCTTGGCATCAGTAGATTTTACAGTATAATTGATATAACTGATTGGCCTGGCGGTTAATTTAATATCGTTAAGCAACAACGGGGAGGTGAAAGCTACCTGGAGTTCTACATAGCCACAGCTAAAAGTATATTTGGTAGTGGTGGCCGCTATGGACACATTGGTTTGAGTGGCGGGAGCAATTTCTACATTGTCTGCAGCTTCTTCTACAAGCCCGGCATCTAAATGCCTGCCGCCAGCTGTATTTTTACAGTGGATGGCCAATACATTTTTCCCTGTTTTTAATAACTCGTCTTCAATGGGCACATAAATATAATCAGAAACCCATCCATTCTTTTTGTAAATTATTTTACCGTTTAAATAAACAATTACATTATCATCGTGATTGAGTTTTAAGTATTTTTTTGTAGCCGATACATTGGTTATATTGAATGTTCTTCTAAAGTAAAGATCGTCGCTATTCCATTTTGTTTTAGCAGAATTATCATCTCCAAAAGGAGCTTCGGCTTTTTTCCAGCCATTATCGTTGTAACTGTTATTTTCCCAACCTGCTTCAGGTTTATCGAAGCTGTAACTGGCCTGATATTTTAATGCATCAGCAGCTGGGAGTATTTCTTTAAAAGTTTTGCTTTCTTCGCCTAGAAACCGATAAAATTTACCATCTACTTTAATAACACCCAGCAAAGATTGCTCCTTTCCTGTCCAATGTTTAGTTACCGATTGGTTAAGCCCATCACCAAAAGACCAAATACTAAAATAAGCATCGTGTGTAATTAAGGGATAAGCAGGTGCCTTATCTTGTGCTTTTGTAATCAAATTAAAAAAAAGACAAAGTGCTACTAAGGAAAGTTTTCTCATAAGTTAATATTTGGTTTTCACTGCAGTTAATAAAACGTTTTACCAATTTATCGACTAAATATCTTAAGCATGGCTTAAATAAGCTACGAAAGATAATGCTGGTTTAAATTGTTCTATGCTTGTAAAAGACTGTATAAAGTAAAACGTTTTACTAATATCAATATTAGAGAAATAAAAATCATATTAAAATAGCTTAGCGTAACATTTAAGTTACCGGCATTAATCCCTGATAATTAATTTAGCTGGAATGATAATCTCTTGACTCTCTGGCTTAGTTTTGGTTGACAGCTGTTTAAGAATTAGCCTGATTACATTTTCTGCAATTTCTTCGAGTGGTTGCTGAACTGTTGAAATACCAGGCGTATGCAGTTCGAAAGCTTCATGATCATCGTATGCAATAATGGCAAAGTCGTCGCCAATTTTCTTTTTGATCTTTTTCAACACTTTTAAGCCACTAATCGCCAAATAATTGGTTGCAAATAATACTGCATCAATTTTTTTGTTTTCTAAGAGTTCTTCAATCTGAGCAATGGTTTCGCCCTCTTCCTGATTAAAATGGATCTTTAAAACCAGGTTGTCATCATACTTGATTCCGTTATCTTCTAGTGCTTTTTTATAACCATCATAACGCTCTATTATCTGCTCTACATTGATATCAGTAGTAACCAAGGCAATATTCTTTTTACCCTGATCGATAAAATGTTGTATTGACTGGTATGAAGCATTAAAATGATCGGCTCCAACATAGCTGGTATTAATTTCCGGCAAATTTCTATCGAACAGGATTACCGGATTTCCATCATCAAGAAGCATCTGAATATCTTCTTCTATTCCTTTTATTGGCGAGATGATATAGGCATCAACTTTTCGTGATTTGAACATGTTGATTAGTTCCTTCGCTTTGTCGATACTGTTTTCTGTACTGGAATAAATAATCTTATATCCTCTTTTATAGGCTTTATCCTCGATTAACCTTGCAATCCTGGAGAAGAAAGAATTGGAAATGTCTTCTATAATCAGGCCGATGATATTGGAGTTGCCGGTTCTTAAACTTCTTGCGATCTGATTGGGTTTATAACCACTTTCTTCGATAATTTTTTCTACTTTCTCTATTACTGCTTCGCTTATCGATTTCTCTTTTGCTTTACCGTTAATAATGAATGAAACTGTGGTAATGGATACATTTGCTTTTACGGCTATATCTTTGATAGAAAGCGATTTCATTTGGTTGGATGTCTTTTGAGTTAATCAATTCAAAGCTAAATAAAAATTGCAGCTTTTAAATTTTTGCCTGTTATAAAAACGCAATTTAACATTTTTTATGTTAATCGTTTTAGAAACGCTTGTTAAAGGATGGCACAGCATCAATAATAAGGCTTAAACAGCAAAAGGCGCCATTTAAAGCGCCTTTTGTATCAAAATTAATATCCTGGGTTTTGAGTGAGTTTAGCATTTAAATCCCGCTGTCTTTGCGGAATCGGGTATAAATTCCTGAAAGCTGATGATGGGGTATGATCCCACCAAGATCCGGTTGTAAATTTACCAAACCTTATCAGGTCGTCTCTTCTGAAGCCTTCAAAAATAAACTCTCTGCCACGTTCTGCCAACAGCTCCTCTAAAGTTAAAGATGCAGTAGTATAAGCATGCGATGGCCAGGTAGCAGCAGTATAGGCCCTTTGCTTGCAGGCATTAATCAAGGTTACAGCTTCAGCGGTAGCCGCACCACCATTTTTACGCATTAGCGCTTCTGCTTTGGCAAAATAAATCCAGGTAAGGCGGTATATATTCCAATCGGTATTGTTGTAATTTGGGTCGGGCTGAACGGCAACCGTATCTGCACCATTAACTATAAAGCCAGCAATGGAATTACCCAACCTATATTTATTAAAACGAACACCACTATTTTCTTCACCTTCACTCATTGTAGAAACAGTAGAATTTTTTGAGTTCTTTTGTATATTATCAACAAAAACAAGGGGTTTACCAGCATATTCTACCGTTCCCTCTACAGGTTGCTTTGGATTAGAAAATTTGAATTGGGGACCAATAAGTAACCACTCTTTTTTTCTTAAATCCTGGTTATCAAAAGTGTTATAAACATTAGGAATTACAACCACGCCATCGTTGCCATTTCGGCCACCGCCATAGATATCTTTTTGTGCAAAGTGAAAAAAATCTGCAGCAAAAGCTGGTTCAAAATTGGCCCTTTTATAATCGTAAGCTACCGAAAAGATGACTTCCTTCGATAAATCGTTGGTATTCTTAAATTGATCCAAAATATTTGGATCCAAAGCCATTACTCCGTTTTGACCACCAGCTTCGCCGTTGATTAGTTTATCTGCCGCAGCTATACAATCATCCCAACGTGCAGTCCCTGTCCAGGCTTCAGCATTTAAATAGAGATCTACCAGCATCGCATACCCCCCTGCCTGAGACATCCGGCCTAACATTTGCCTTGATAGCTTGGGTGCCTTATCGATATTTTCTTTTATTTCTTTTTCAACAAAAGCAAAAACCTGTTGTCTGCTTGATGTTGCAGGGTAATCACCGGTGGGTACGCTACCAACAGGTACTGTGGTACTAATTGGAATATTGCCCCATAAATCCATCAGTTTTAAATAGTGAAATGCCCTTAACAGCTTCAATTCTGCAATAAAAGAATCTTTTTCCGCTTGGGTAATTCCCATTTCGCTAATACTTCTGTTTTCCAGATTTTGAATCGGACTGTTACATAAGCCCATACCCCAATACATTAAATTCCATGCATTGTTGTATCCATCTTCATCTACCGTCCAGGTATGATAGTGTAACCTTTTCCACTGACCGCCATCTTCTCCATGCGGGCCTTTAGTGGGCCATGCAAGTTGATCGGCAGAAAGTTCGGCCATGCGCCACCATCCATTCTGTCCTGACGGGGTAACCCAGGCGTTGGCATGGGTATAGGGACGTAAAACAGCGGATAATACTTCATTTTTATTAGTATAAAATTTATCTGCCGGGATTTGATCGTAAGCGTTTTCATCCAGCTTTGTACAGGAAAATGTAAATCCCGCAAGCGCAAGCAATAAAATATATTTTAAATTAGTTTTCATAGTAGTGATTTTAGAAGCCAAGGTTTAAACCAAACAAGAATGACCTGGTACTTGGATAAGCATTTCGATTATCAACACCCGGACCTAAGCCTGTATCCAAAACAAAATCAGGATCGTTACCTGTATAACCGGTAATGGTAATTAAATTTTGTCCGGTTGCATAAAGACGCAGGTTACGGATAAGCTTCGTTTTTAATTTAAAGTTGTAACCGATAGTTATTTCATCGATTTTTAAGTTGGTACCGTTCTCCAAATAATAATCGGAGTACATGTACGTATCGTTAATTTGGCTGTACTTATCAAAAGCTGAGCTTAGATAATTACTACCTTTTATAGAAGGATTTCCATAGGAAAGCGCGGTCGTATTTAATATCTGATAATCAAATTTTCCTCTTACAAACATTCTGAAATCCCAGTTTTTATATGCTAAATTAGCAGTAAACGAGGCATAATATTTCGGAATTGCATTACCAATCAGCGCTAAATCAGTAAGGTTTGGATCTTTCGAATAATTAATCTGATCGTTATGAACCGCCTGCCCATTGCGGTTATAGAATAACCATTTTCCCGCAGCGTCGAATCCAGCGAAACGTTTACCCCAAAACTCACCCAATGGTGCACCTTCGTAAGTGGTAATTGCATCTCCTAATGCACCTGATCCTCCGATACCACCGAAAGTTTTATACCTGACATCAAAAATATCGTTAGAATAAGTTACCAGTTTGTTGCTTAATGTACTTCCGGTAAAGTCCATACTAAAAGTAAAATCCTTGTTTTTTATTGCCTGATAACTTAGTGCCAATTCGATACCTTTAGAAGATATGGTACCTACATTGGCATAAATATTAGACAAAACATATGGAGGTTGTGGCGTTGTGTACTGATCCAACAGATCTTTTGTTGTTCTGTTAAATAAATCCAACGCACCTGTTAATTTACTGTTAAACAAAGTAAAATCGGCGCCAATATTTAACTCTCTTTTGGTTTCCCACTTTAAATCAGGGTTAACATTGGTTGTTGGACCATAAGTTTCCCTGTACGAACCATCAGGATAAAGGTATCTTCCCCCACCACCTAAAACTACTCTCGAAGCATTGTTGGCAAAGCCAGAATTACCGGTTACACCATAACCAGCCCTAAGTTTTAAATAGTTAACCCACTTTACATTTTTCATGAAGTTTTCGTCCGATATATTCCAACCAACCGAAACTGCCGGAAAATTTCCCCATTTGTTGTTTTCTCCAAATTTTGAAGAGCCTTCACGTCTTAATATCAATTGTAAAAGGTACCTATTGTTGAAGGCATAGTTAACTCTTCCAAAAAATGCGATTAAAGTATTGTCATTTTTAAAACTTGTTGCCGTCGCCCTTCCGTCAGTTAATGCAATACCTGTGGTTAAATTATCCTCATGAAACTGATCATTGATAAAACCACGGTTACTTGCCGACTGACCTTCTTCTATATAATAACGGTAACTATAACCAGCTACAGCAGAAATAGAATGTTTTTCTTTTAAAATGGTATTGTATTGTAGGGTCGGTTCAAGTGCAAAACTTTGAGAAAGAAAATTACCTTTACTGGCATAGCCCCCGCCAGGGTAATCAGCATCTTCTACAGAACGTTCTGAAAAAATTGAAGCCCATGCGCCGTCTGTATAACTATCGCGCTGTACCGAACCAAATACTGATCCTTTTAACCCTTTCGCCAGATCTATGTCGGCCTTAATGTCTGCAGAACTGGTTTGCTGTTTTCTTTTGCTCCGTTCTTGCTGTAATCTGGCATATTGGTTGGTACTTTGATTATCAAAATAAAAAGTTCCATTTGGGTTATAAATCCGTTTGGTTGGATTTTTAACCAGTTCTTCTTCCCAACCGCTTCCACCTAATGTATTTGCATTGTTAAAGTTTGAAGCCAGGTTCATTTGAACATTCAGCTTATCATTAAAACCTTTTTGGTTTACATTTAACCTAACAGTGTATTCTTTCCGTCCATTTTCCAGTCCAATCCCTTGTAAATCCCTGTAGTTTAAACTTGCGCGATAATTTGTATTGTTCGTACCACCAGATAATGACAGGTTATGGTTTTGTGATAAATTGTCTTTATTGATTAAACTTCCATACAAATCTTCGCTCGCTCCATAATCCTGAGCATCTATCACTCCTGCGCTAATTTTCTGCCTGAATTCATCTGCAGTTAAAAAGTCTAATCTATTTTGGATGAATTCTTTACGGATATAAGATGAGTAATTGAACTGTGGCGCACCTGGTTTCCCTTTTTTAGTGGTGATCAGGATTACACCCGCATTTGCACTGGTGCCATAAATTGCAGCTCCAGAACCATCCTTAAGTACGTCGACCGAAAGGATATCATCTTGCTGCAAGAGATCGGGGTTACCGCCAGGGATACCATCGATAACAAATAAAGGGCTAGAGCTTCCTGTTACAGTTACTGCCCCACGTAATTGTACATTAACCCCAGAATTTGGATTTGAACCACTCGTTCGGGTGAGGTTTAAACCGGCAACTTTACCCTGGATCAGATCGAGTGGATTTCGGGCCCCACTTTGCCTAAATTGAGCCGTATCTACATGAGCAACGGATGAAGTAACTTCTTTTGTTTTTAATGTACCGTAACCAACCACCACTACTTCATCTAATTTTTGAGATTGCGAGGGGACTAAATTGATCGTTAATGGCGTTGCTCCATTACCAGCGGGAACGGATTTAGTCTGGTAACCGATATAGCTAAATACCAGCACATCGGTAGGGGCGGTAACATTTATACTAAATTTACCATTTTCCTGTGTTACGGTACCACCTGTTTTACCCTGAATTTTGATCCCAACGCCAGGTAAACCGATTTTCTGCTCGTCTACAACGGTGCCCGTAATTGTTTTTTGGGCCGCTGATGCTGCAGGAGCGGTGCTCGCCGGTGTAGCAGGCGCTGCTGTAGTTGGCGCTGTTGTAGGTGCGGTCACCGGGCGCGAACCACCAAGCGGGTTCGGTGGTACTTTTACCGAATCAGCAGGTTTGGCCACCGGAACTTTTTTTGTTGTGTCTTGTTTTTTAGTTGTATCCTGCTGAAAATAGTAGCGATTAAAATTCTTTTTCTCGCTCGTAATTTTCGCAAACAACTGGGGGCTTGAAAGTAGGACAAGGCATAGGAATCCTGTCGTCCTGAGTAAAATGTTTTTCATTGGCACTCACTAGTTTAGTTTATAATTAGTTACGCAATGCGGCCAAATTTTTACCAAATTAATAAGAGCTATGAGATTAATTAGTTATAGTTATGATTTCCGCAAAACGATTTAGTAACGCCTTAAACGCGGTTTTGTTTTAAAAAAAATGAAAAAACCTTAAAATGTTACGTTTGTGGAAATATAAATCTAGTGGAGATATTTAGAAATTAATCTGGCCGTTTTTGCCGAAGCGCCAGGTTTTCCCATAAGTAAAAGTAGCCCGTCGTAATGTTTTAACATCTGGTTCCTGCCCTCCCCTGTTAAGATAATTTCGAGTTCTTCGTTCACCTTTTGGGTGTTACAATCTTCCTGGATAAGTTCGGTTACAATCTTTTTATTTACGATAAGATTAACCAGTGAAATAAACTTAATTTTCACCAACATCCTGGCAATGGCAATTGAAATGGTTCCGCCCTTATAAACCACTACCTGTGGCACTTTAAACAAAGCAGTCTCTAGCGTAGCTGTTCCTGAAGCTACAATTGCGGCATGGGCATGGTGCAATAAATTATAGGTACTGTTAAAGAGAAGATGAACTTTTTTATCTCCAGTAAACTGGCGATAATAACTTTCGGTAAAAGTTGGTGCAGCTGCAATGACAAATACATAATTGGGATAATTTTCGGTTATGCTTAACATCACCGGAAGTAAACGTTCTATTTCCTGCTTGCGGCTACCAGGTAATAAGGCAATAATTTTTTCAGTACCTACCTGATTGTTTACACGGAAATTTAAATCTGGTGTAAATTGCGCAATTTCGTCTAATAAGGGGTTGCCTACATAATCTACCTGCATGCCCCATTCTTTGTAGAAATCTACTTCGAAAGGCAAGATACAGAACATATGATCCACAACCTTTTTGATTTTCAACACCCGTTTTTGGTTCCATGCCCAAACTTTAGGTGAGATGTAATAACATACTTTTATGCCATTGGCTTTCGCAAACTCCGCAATTTTTAAATTAAAACCCGGAAAATCGATTAGAATCAGCACATCGGGCTTCCATTTTAAAACATCATCCTTGCAGGCTTTTAGATTTCTGAAAATGGTGCGTAAATTTAAAATCACCTCGGTAAAACCCATAAAAGCCATATCGGCATAGTGTTTAACCAGCTCACCTCCTTCGGCCTGCATTTTACCCCCCCCGAAATACCTGAATACAGCTTCGCCATCCTCAGCTTTTAAGGCTTTCATTAAGTTGGCGCCATGTAAATCGCCTGAGGCTTCTCCTGCTACGAGGTAGTATTTCATATTTTCTTATGTTATAACAAAAATCGTCATTGCGAGGAGGCACGACGAAGCAACCTTTTATGTTATTGTCTGTTCCTTAATTATTCGTTGTTCTGGAAAGATTGCGTCACCCCAGCGCACAATCCCCTTCTTCAGTTCGCAATGACACCCGTTTCATCAAAAAACTTTGTATGCAAAAAACACAAAAGCGCATAAAAATGTTGCGGCCAATATGCCCCTGCCAATATTTTCCTTATTGTATTTAAAAAAGTACTGCATGGTATAAGCATTTATAGCAATACCACCAATATATAACAAATCTGCTTTAGCAAGGGAAGCCACATGGTTAATGATGTACCAGGCAATGGAACAAAATATTGCCGGCACAAGCAAACCAATGCCCAAACCTACCCACACAGAATTATTTAATCTTTTCAACCGATCAATCATAATGGCAAGCGCTTAACCTAAATTAATGCCATCTGGCGCTGAAACTTTAGTGCTGGCACTTGTAGATTTAGCAGCATTCTTGCCAATAAAATCCCAACTGTTTATTGCTTGTATCGCATGGTGCGCCGTTAAATCAAACTGGACCGGAACAATAGAAATATAATTGTTTTCCAATGCCCAAACATCGGTATCTTCTCCCTTATCAAAATTTTCGAAAACACCCGTTAACCAATAGTATGGGCGTTTGTAAGGATCTGTTCTTTCATCGAATTCTTCCATCCACTTTGCATTGGCCTGACGGCAAACTTTAACACCTTTTAGCTGATCGCCTTTTGGAAAATTCACATTCAATAAAGTTCCTTCTGGTAAACCATTTGCTAAAACCTGTTCACAGATATTTTTGATGTATTTTTTGGTATGACTAAAATCGGCATCGGCTGCAAAATCGTCTAAAGAGAAACCAATAGATGGAATTTTTTCTATTGCGCCTTCTACTGCAGCAGACATGGTACCTGAATAGAGTACATTAATCGAATTATTTAGTCCGTGGTTAATTCCTGATACACACAAGTCAGGTTTTTTACCTTTAAAAATCTTATTTACAGCAATTTTAACACAATCAACAGGCGTTCCACTGCATTTATACATTTCTACACCTGCATAAAGATCAACCTTATCAAAACGGATCGGTTTGCCTATGGTAATGGCATGTCCCATTCCGCTTTGCGGACTATCTGGTGCAACCACCACTACATTGCCCAGCTCCTGCATTACTTCCATTAAATTCTTTATGCCCGTAGCTGTAATCCCGTCGTCATTTACAACTAAAATATTTGGTTTTGTGCCCTGCTTTGTCATGCCGGTAAAAATACAGATTATAAATTCAAGGCACAATAAACCATCATTTATATGCTAAAATCATTTATTCCTAGATTTTTAGTTTTGAAATCAAAATTATTTCATTCCCTGCCATAAAGCATATATATTTGGATAAATAACTTATTAAAAATGAAGGCTGTATTTGAGATCATGCTTAAACCAACAGGTACGCACTCATTATCATAAACCAAAACCAATTCAATGAAATTCAAACTATTTACTTTGGCTTGTTTTCTAATTACAGGTGCTGCAGCGAAGGCGCAAACAACCTATCAATGGAAAACAGGAACATCCGGTGGCTTTAGCTATAAGTATGTAACCAACGATCCGACCAAAACACGTTTTTACACGCTAAAAAACGGTTTAACTGTAATTTTATCTCAGAACAACAAAGAGCCAAATATTACCTATAAAATGGCGGTAAGAGCGGGCAGCAATACCGATCCGCGTACCAATACCGGCCTGGCGCATTATTTAGAACACCTTTTATTTAAAGGAACGGATAAATTTGGAACCTTAAATTATGCCAAAGAAAAACCGCTTTTGGATAAGATCGAGGCACTTTACGAAACGTACAACAAAACTACCGATCCAGCTAAACGTAAAGAGATTTATAAGGAAATTGATAAAACTTCGGGCGAAGCCTCTAATTATTCTATCGCAAACGAATACGATAAAATGATGAAATCAATCGGAAGTAATTCTACCAACGCCCACACCTCGGTAGAAGAAACCGTGTACGAAGAGGATCTTCCATCAAATGCCATTGATAAATTTTTGGCCGTACAGGCAGAGCGTTTCCGTGCGCCTGTTTTCCGCATCTTCCATACAGAATTAGAAGCTGTTTACGAAGAAAAAAATATCGGTATGGATAACGATGGCCGTAAAATGTATGAGAAAATGCTGTATGCTTTGTTCCCGACGCATAATTACGGACAACAAACCACCATCGGTACCATCGAGCATTTAAAAAATCCATCCTTAGTCGAAATCAGAAAATATTACAACAAGTATTATGTGCCAAATAACATGGCGGTAATTATGAGCGGTGATATTAATTATGATGACCTGATCAAAAAAATCGACAAAGATTTTGCCTATATGGTCCCAAAACCATTCGCGCTCTATAACCCCGCACCAGAAAAACCATTAACACAGGTTCAAACGGTTGATATTTATGGCCCAAGTGCCGAAAATTTATATGTCGCCTACAGGGGTTTTGCCCAAAATACGCACCAAAGTTTATTGTTAGATTTAATCGGTAGCATTTTGGCCAACGGTAAAGCGGGTTTAATGGATATCAACATCAATAAACAGCAAAAAATGTTGAGGGCGAGCGCTGGTTATAACTCCATGAAAGATTATGGAATCTTCATTTTATCTGGCTCACCTAAAGCCGGACAAAGTTTGGAAGAAGCGCAAAAATTACTGCTAGAGCAGGTAGAACTGCTTAAAAAAGGCGAATTCGACGAAAGCCTGATTAAAGCAACTGTTGCAAACATCAAATTAGCGGAGCTACAAAGCTTCGATAATAACGATGTGCGTGCAGATTTTGCGATGAATGCCTTTATTCAAAACCGTGGTACAGAGTGGGATAAAACCCTGGCATCAACCGATGCAATGGCTAAAGTAACCAAAAAGGAAATTGTAGATTTTGCCAATAAATTTTTCGTCAACAACTATGTCTCTATCTTAAAACATAAAGGCGAAGATAAAAGTATCGTTAAAGTAGAAAAGCCAGCCATTACTGCTGTAAAAACCAATGTTAATGAGGTTTCTCCATTTACGAAAAACGTCATTGCTGCGCAGGTAAAACCCATTGCTCCTAAGTTTTTAGATTATACAAAAGATCTTAATTTCGGTAAAGCAGGCATTGCTGATGTAATTTCGGTTCAAAACACCGAAAACGGAATTTTCCGCCTGGGCTACCGTTTCGATATGGGCTCATACAACTATAAATTATTGCCTTATGCTGCTCAATATTTAGCATTCTTAAGTACCGATAAATATTCGGCAGAGGATATTAGCAAAGCATTTTACAACATTGCCTGTAGCTATAGCATAAACGTAGGTACCGATGTAACTACAGTTTCCATTAGCGGTTTACAAGAAAACTTTGATAAAGCTGTTGCCTTGGTAGAAGATGTACTTGCAAATTGCAAACCAAACGAAAAAGCCTTAGAAGATTTAAAAGGCCGTTTGTTAAAATCGAGAGATAACGCAAAATTAAACAAATCATCAATTCTTGGTGGTTTAATGAGTTATGCACAGTATGGTGCCGATAATCCTTTCAATTATGGATTAACCAATGATGAGATCAAAAACATGAAATCGGCAGATTTAATCTATATCTTACATAACCTTACCAACTACAAACACACCATTACTTATTATGGCCCTAAAACTTTAACAGCATTTTCTGCTGATATTGTAAAAGCACATCCATTGGCCAAAGAATTTACTGATGCGGCGCCGATTAAGAAATTTGTATACACCAAAACCGATTCGAACAAAGTTTACTTTGCCGATTACGATATGGTGCAGGCAGAAATCCGTTGGGTACGTAATGGTGGGCTGTACGACCCGGCCAATGCTGCAAAGATCGCCTTGTTTAACAACTATTTCGGCGGCGGCATGGGCTCAGTAGTGTTCCAAACCATCCGCGAATCTAAAGCTTTGGCTTATTCTACTTTTGCAGTATATTCTTCTCCAAATACCAAAGAAAAAGAAAATACCATTATTGCTTATGTAGGTACACAGGCCGATAAAATGAATGAAGCAGTGGCCGGTATGAATGAGCTATTAACCACCTTACCTGAGTCGGATAAATCATTTGCATTATCAAAAACCAACTCATTAAATGGCTTAGAAACCAGCCGTATTACCAAAGATGGAATTATTTATAGCTATTTGGCAGATAAAAAATTAGGTTTCGATCACGATTCGAGAGTTGATGAATACGCGAACTTAAAACCATTAACTTTTAATGATGTAAAATCATTCCACCAAACCAATCTTTCGGGCAAACCTTACAGTTACTGTATCGTGGCTTCAGAGAAAAAAATCAACATGGCCGATTTAGCAAAATTTGGCCCGGTAACTAAATTAAGCCTGGAGCAGATTTTTGGATATTAATAAGGTTGAAGGAGGAAGGTTTTAAGGTAAAGACCTGATGCTTTTATATTAAAATTACCAGCGATTCCCGGAGACGGGGATCGCTTTTTTGTTTGGTTGATTGGTTCATTGGCTATTACCTGTTGAGCAATTGCTCTTATGTATTGGAGAATCATAACCATTTTCACCAAAAAGCCGTTCCAGATTTGAAACGGCTTTTTTTATAGAAAGTTCAACGAAGATTACAATTACTTAACTTGTGCGCTTCTACTTTTCTTATTGCAGGTCTTCATATGCAATCTGAATACCTAAACCATAACCAGTGCCATATCCTTCCCAATAGTCAGCATAATCACCGCTCTCTAATCGTTTTGTTTCATAATAATTAATATTACTTTGTACACTGGGCATGTTCATCACTGCAGCATTAAAATTAATTTCATCAAACCCGCTTTGGTATAGCCATTGTTTAGTGTCAAAATCGTGAATTTCAGCGCTTGTATTATCAATTTTGCGGATACCTCCTGGGTAATCAAAATCAACTTTATAATAGGTTACGCCCCAACTTGTACCTGCCAGGGGATTCATAAGCTTTTCATTATTTTTAAATGCAATAATAGCGTTGAGGCCTTCTTTATAACCTTGCTTGTACAATTCAGATCTTCCATTGTAGGGCTGAGAATAGGCGCTATGCGCGAGAGCTAAGCTAAAAATTAGAATAGCGAGAGATAATATTTTTTTCATCTTTTTAGAATTTAATTACAGCAACAATACAGTTAAAGACATACAAAAACAATATAAAATTTGTTACATTTAACCAAGCAAACACAGTCGCTTTAATATTTATTATGTGGCTTAATAAGCCCTAAGATTTTATGATATTTGCTAGATCAACATTATAGCAACCATCCTGTGAAAATTGCAAAATATTACCTGGCCGCTATATTCGCTTATGCGACCTGGGGCTTTTTTAGTTTAGTTTTAAAACCTTTGAGCGGATATTCTTCGGTAGATATTTTATTCTACCGCATTTTTAGCTGCGCGATACTGATGTTATTTATTACCGCCCTGTTTAAACGTGGCGAATTGGTTAAAACTTTTTCTAATTTTAAAGCCTTACCTGCTAAGCAGAGACGAAATGTGCTTTTGCTAAATGTAGGGGGAAGTATCTTTTTAAACATCAACTGGTTCTCGTTTATTTATGTGCTTAACCATGTAAGCATTAAGGCTACCTCGCTTGCCTACCTGGTTTGCCCCATTATTACCACATTGCTTGCTTACTGGCTTTTGCACGAAAAGCTCAACAAAGTACAATGGGCGGCCGTTGGGTTAAGTATACTTGGGTGCCTGATGCTGTCGTTTGCCAATATGATGGATATGGTTTACGGCATTGTTATTGGGCTTACGTATGCCGCCTACCTGGTAAGTCAGCGAAAAACTGTTGGCTTTGATAAGTTTATCCTGCTCACCTTTCACATTTCACTTTCTGCGTTGATGTTGCTGCCCTTTTATCCCACCTACAGCGGACTGATACCTACAGCAACGCAATTTTGGTTACTGATAGAAGTTATAGCAGTTGGTTTTACAGTGATTCCACTATTTTTGAATTTATATGCCTTAAAAGGCTTGAACTCATCAACAGTGGGTATGTTGCTTAACATTAACCCAATTATTGGATTTGCTATAGCAGTTTTGGTATTTCATGAGCCCATTAACCCATTACAAATGGCGGCATACGGCATCATTTTCGTATCGGTTATTGTTTTTAATGTGCATTCCCTTTTTAAAAAAAAGCAAAGGAACCTGCCTGGTAGGGATAATCCGGATCTTGCCAAAGAACCTGTTACTTAAAAGAATAAAAGTAATGTTGCTTTTCATATATCAATGCGGCATTAACCATACTGACCGTTCCGTTTTCAAGTGAAAGATTACGATAGGGAATAAAAACAAGAAAGCGGGAAAAACCAAAGGCTCTTCCCGCTCATCTAAATTAACGCTCTCAGAATATAAACGCCATTACTGGCAATATGTTTTGTGCGATTTAAAAAAAATTATACGAATCTATCTCCACCCAAGTCCCGGTGCAACGTGCTCCAGAATGGCAGATAGCACATGGATATTGTAATCTACGCCCAAGGTATTTGGAATGGTCAATAGTACCGTATCTGCTTCCTGTATCGCTTCGTCGGCAGCCAATTCCTTAATCAGCTGATCGGGTTCTGCGGCATATCCCCGACCGAAAACCGCTCTCTGGGTTGGTTCGATATAACCAAAACTATCTGCCCCTTTGCCCTGCTGGCCGAAATAATACCTGTCCTGATCGTTCATCAGTGCAAATATTGAACGGCTTACAGAGACTCTTGGCTCACGATCATGTCCCGCTTTTCTCCAGGCCTCTTTGTACAGCCTGATCTGCTCGGCCTGCTGGATGTGGAACGGCTTACCGTTTTCATCAAACTTCAAGGTAGAGCTTTGCAGGTACATTCCGTGCTCTGCCGCCCAAACAGCAGTCGCATTGGAAGCGGCTCCCCACCAGATCCGCTCTCGTAGTCCCTCGGAATATGGTTCTAACCTTAACAGTCCCGGAGGATTGGGAAACATTGGATTTGGATTGGGCCTTGCAAAACCTTCGCCTTTCAGTCTTTCCAGAAACTCCAAAGCCTTTTGCCTTCCCATATCAGTATCATTCTCCCCATCCTTTGGTGCAAAACCGAAATACCGCCAGCCTTCTATTACCTGCTCGGGCGAACCCCTGCTGATTCCCAGTTGTAACCTGCCACCAGAGATGAGGTCGGCCGCACCAGCATCCTCAACCATATATAAAGGGTTTTCATAGCGCATATCGATAACGCCCGTTCCGATTTCGATCTTAGAAGTCTTTGCGCCAATCGCCGAAAGCAACGGAAAGGGCGATGCCAATTGCCTTGCAAAATGGTGTACCCTGAAGTACGCTCCGTCAAGGCCGATTTCTTCGGCCGCAACGGCAAGGTCGATGGATTGCAGCAAAGTATCACTAGCAGTACGCGCCTGATATGAGGGATGTTCCGACCAATGCCCGAACGATAAAAATCCGATTTTCTTCATTTCATTAATTGCTAAATCCAAAGTTACCATTACTCCTATAGCGCAAAGGTCATCGCGTAGTCATAACCTCTACTACCCTTCAGCAAACAATAGCCTGGGCTAATTGTTCCAAATCAGTCATGTCAAGAAGAAAACAGATACGGTCTAAGGAGCAGTTTGCTGCTGCACTCGAACTGGAAAGAGCGGGCGATAATGCTGCCGCATTAAAACTCTACCAGAAATCCGCAATGACAGATCCTGCTAATTCCCACGCATGGAACAGGCAGATGGTACTTTTGCGCAAAGCCAAATCAAAAGAAGCTGAGGTTAAGCTCATCAAATTGGCCATAGCCGAATACCAGAAATCTCAAGAAACCAAACAACAAGATTGGCTGAAAGAAAACCGGGCCAAGGCAGACAGCACCCGGGAACTGGCCCATGTACTCGGTCTTTTGGAACCAACAGGCCTTCCTAAAAGTGACGACACCATCATCGAGAAATGGCAGACCAGGCTGTACCTGCTTGAATACCGTATCAAAAATGCACGGAAGAAGAAAACCTCATCCAAAAAGCCTATAAGCAAATCGCCAAAAAGTGCAACTCGTGCACCTAAAAAGCTTAATAAAAACACCGCTACTAAACTCAAGCCAGCAAAAAAGCAATAAGATCAATCCAATCCGAACAGGTCCTCATCACTGTTATCGAGCGATTTTCTGCCCCTGATTTTTAACAACTCAAATTCTCCAAGCATTGAAAACACGCCCAGTTCGAACAGATATTTATGCTCACTACAAACCCTAATGTAACTGCGCAATATCCATGTTCGCCTTTTGATCTTATAAAGGCAGTCCAAACCTGCTTTTCCGGCAAATGCCCAGCAAATACTAATAGGTATCCCTAACGATCTGGCGCAGCATATTCAGGTTGGCATGCGCCTCTCCCATGGTATTATTGAAGTATACGAACACCTTTTTGCTCTCCGAAAGCCACTCGGTCACATAGCTTGCATACTCATACAATACGTCGTCAGAATAGCTTCCTCTATAATTTCCTCCCGGACCATGGAACCTGAGGTAGATAAAATCAGGATGGCTTTCTCGCAAAGGAGAACTGGCAGGCGACTTATCGTGGACCACCATACCGAGCTCAAACTCTTCCAAAAGCTCATACACCTCATCTATGTATAAAGAAGCATGCCGAAATTCCAAAGCGATCTTCCATTCAAAAAAAGGATCATTATCTCTAAGCACCGACATCAGAAAGCGCAGCTGCGCAAAATGAGAAATCCTTACGCTCGGTGGGAACTGTACCAAAATACAACCCTTTTTCTCCTCAACATGCGAAATGACCGAAAAGAACCTGGACACGACTTCTGGATCAAAGGCCAATTCCCTGTTATGGGTAATCTCCCTGAAAAGCTTAAAAGTAAAACGAAATTCCTCGGGCACATCCGCCGCCCACCTTTTCATCGTGGAAACCTGTGGCACCTTATAAAAGGAAGAATTGATCTCGATAGAATCCATCAGCGAGGCGTAATAGCACAGCCTGCTCTTTTCCTGAAATTCTTTCGGGTAGTGCAATTTATTGGGAACCGGTAACAGTAACCCGCTGGTACCCGAGTAATAGTTTTCAAAGGCTATGTCCATATTCTCCAAACAACCAGGACAGAAAATTGTTGAGTGGGGCCAGATCAGAAGAAAACAAATCCCGTCCGAATGCTATTCATCCCTCACCTAAAATAAAACAACATGCTGACCAGAATATAACTCACCCAATCCTAAAAAGGAATAGATTAGAACTGTTTTCCCTGGAGATGCTGTTCCTGGCCATAGGTCATCCCCTCTTGTTTGGCATTTGTCCAGAACCTCTCGGCCCGGGCCTTTTTATTGTACTCCGCTTCGTTTGGATTATTATCTACCAAAGCAGGATCTGCCTCCGCTATCTCAATAATTTCGATGCCGTTTTTCCTTAAAACCGGAAAAGAAATAAGTCCTTGTTTTTGCCCTGGCCGTTCCGTTACCCGCACCAAAAGCCACGTTTTATTTTGAAAGGTAAAAAACACCACGATTTAAAAGGCATGCAATTTCCAGGCTCGCTGTACTCGGTACTAAACCTTTTGGGTAAAGTATTGTGTTTTGAATAAACCGTTGTGCAACATCAGCCATAAAAAATGGTGTTAAAGCAAACAGGCGACCAAAATTGGCCGCCTGTTTTTCTATTGAATTGATGTTATAATGAATTAATCCATTTTACGAGCTCATCTCTTCCTTTTCCTGTCTTTTGTTGCAGTTTCCCCAACAATTCGTCGTCTTGTCCCTCTTCATGTTTTAAATCATCGTCAGTTAAATCGGCATAAGCTTGTTTAACCTTTCCTTTTATTTCATTCCACTTCCCTTTTAATTCTAACTTATCCATGCTCGTGTTTTTTTGTGGTGAATAATATGCTTTTTTATATCTATCAACATTTTTCGCTGCTTTTTGTTTTGATTTAAGCTCAAAAAACCAAATAACGCCCTGATTTTACTTTACTCCACAAGGTTTTACAGATATTTTTAGGTATATTAAAAAATCATTTAAACAAACATTTAATCAGTACTAACTAAACTACCTATTTGATGAAAAAACTACTCTTAAGTATGCTTTTGTATCTCGGTGTAATTTCATTTGCTTTCGCACAAGGCAAAACAATTACCGGGAAAGTTACGTCTGCCTCCGGACCAATTCCGGGTGTTAGCGTATTTGTAAAGGGCTCACCAGCTAACGGCACACAGAGTGATGCCTCGGGAGCCTTTAAATTAACCGTTTCGGATGATACCAAAATACTTGTTTTTAGCTTTATCGGTTACAAGACTAAAGAAGTGCCTATTACAGGGCAAAGCATTAACGTAAATCTTGACGAGGAAAACAATACACTATCGGATGTGGTGGTGGTGGGTTATGGTACGCAGAATAAACGGGATGTAACAGGATCTGTAGCCTCAGTTAAATCTAAAGACCTTGAAAATTTACCGGTTACGAGTTTTGAACAGGCTTTACAAGGAAAAGCAGCAGGTGTTCAGATTGCAGCTCAAAATGGAAAATTAGGACAAGGTATAACCGTTAGGGTAAGGGGCGCTGCATCAGTAACTGCAGGTAGCGAGCCACTTTACATTGTTGATGGTATACCAATTACCTCGGGGGATTTTTCGAGTACTACTGCGCCTACGAGTGCTTTGGCAGATATAAACACCAATGACATCGAATCTATAGAAGTATTAAAGGATGCATCGGCATCGGCAATTTATGGCGCAAGAGCTTCAAACGGCGTGGTATTGATCACAACCAAACAGGGTAAGGCAGGCAAAACACTTATCCAGTTTAATGCACTGGGCGGAATAAGCTCTCCTTCTAACCATAGGGATTTTTTAAACGCAGAACAATACGTTCAAATAGAGCGTAGAGCTGGGCAAGGCCAGGCGAATCAGGATTTTCTCAATGGAGATTATGCAACCCTGCAAGAAGCATTAGATGATTATAGCGCAAGTGTAGAGGCGCGTTTAAACCGGTATTCTGCTGGCAACAACGATTATCAAACATATAAAGTAAATTCTAACTGGGAAGCTGCTTCTTTTCAGGACAAACCTGTTACGCAACAATACGACCTTAATTTAACAGGGGGAAATGAAAAAACGAAATTTTATATCGGTGGCCAAGCCTTAGATCAACAAGGAATTGTGATAGGCAATAGTTATAAACGTTACAGCGGCAGATTAAACCTGACCAATAAAGTAACTGATTTTTTAGAAGTGGGTATTAACCTTAATTTTTCAAATAGTATTAATAACAGGCTATCAAATGATAATGCCTTTTCAAGTCCGTTACAATCTGTAGCACTCTCTCCTATCACGCCTTTTATAGATCCAAGGTCTGGCTTAATAAGCGGAACTTTACCTGGAGCCGCTTCAAATTATCCAGTATATTACAATCCATTCATTAGTGTCGATAATGCTTTTTATAAAGCAACGGTGTACCGAACAATTGGCAAAGCTTTTGCAAATATCAACATTGCTAAGGGCTTAAAATTCAGCACTGATTTTTCTATTGATAACTTAAATCAAAACGAAGAAAGTTATTATGGTTCATTAACTTTTAGAAATACAGGCACATCAAATGGGTACGGGCAAAATATTTCAACTTTTGTAATTAATGCCAATACCAATAATTTCTTCAGTTATAATACAACTATCGGAAAAAGTGCTTTTGATGTTATTTTGGGTACAAGTTATCAAAAATCAACCACCAAGTACAGCACCATTGAAGGACAGGATTTCCCAAGCGATTCTTACATTAAATTAGGTTCTGCTGCAACTAAAGTGATTGCAACCAGTAATGAAGGTGCTTTTAGCTTTCTATCTTATTTCTTTAGGGCCAATTATAAATACAACGACCGTTATTTAGTGGGCTTTAGTGTAAGGGCTGATGGTTCATCACGTTTTGGGGCCAATAATAGATATGGATATTTCCCGGCAGGTTCAGTGGCCTGGATTGCATCTGAAGAAGATTTCTTAAAACAAAGTGAAACCATCAGTTTATTAAAATTTAGGGCAAGTTATGGTTTAACGGGTAATGCTGAAATTGGTAATTATTCTGCCCGTGGTTTATTCGCGGGAACAGGGGCATATGGTGGTTTGCCCGGGCAAACGCCTTCGCGGATAGCCAACCCGGATTTAACATGGGAAAAAACGAAACAACTCGATATCGGCTTTGATTTTGGTATTTTAAAGAATAGAATTACTGGAATTTTTGATTTCTATCAAAAAAACACCACCGATTTATTATTAGATGTGCCTATCCCGCAAACAACAGGCTTCTCTACTAAAACCCAAAATTTAGGCTCGCTAAAAAATACCGGGTTTGAATTGGGCATCAATACAGAAAATTTTGTAGGCGCGTTTAAATGGTCAACAGCAATAACAGGAGCAATTAACAATAATAAGATTACAAATTTAGGAGGGCAGGTTTTAAATAGCAATGAAATAAATGCGGCTATTTCAGGGCAACCGATCGGCGTTTTCTATTTACCAGAATATGCAGGGGTTAACCCAGCTAATGGTGATGCGATTTATTACAAAAACACAGTAGTTGATGGCAATGTAGACAGGAGTACAACAAATAACATTAATGATGCACAACGGATTTTTGCAGGCAACCCAAACCCAAAATATACGTTCGGCTTAAACAACACTTTTTCATACAAGAATTTTGATTTAGGTATATTTTTTCAAGGCGTAAAAGGCAATAAAATCTTCAATGCTGGCGGCCAGTATATGAGCGCCAATGCATCAAACGGTTATGATAACCAAACTGTAGATCAGATGAGTTATTGGGATAAACCAGGCGATATTACAGCTGTTCCGGAGCCCCGTCTGTTTGCTGGTAATGGCATCGGCAACTCAACAAGATATTTATCTGATGGTTCTTATGTCCGCTTAAAAACATTAACGCTTGGTTATACTTTTCCAGTTTCGGTATTAACCAAAATTAAGTTAAGCAAATTAAGGTTATATGCTACGGCGCAAAACCTGCTTACCATAACCGGTTACAAAGGATGGGACCCTGAGGTTAATGCAGATTATCAATCAACAAACATTAATCAAGGCGTAGATTTTTACTCAGCACCACAACCACGGGTAATTTCATTAGGTATTAACATTGGCCTATAATTAAAAAAGAAATCAAAATGAAAAAGACATATATAAATAATATCATATTTGCTTGCGTGTTTTTGATGGCTTTATCATCATGCAAGAAAGCACTCGATATAAATCCTGTTGATACCATTGAGCAAAAGAATGCTTTACTCACATCAAAAGATGTTGAAGGAGCATTAGTTGGCGCTTACTCAGATCTCGGTAGCCGCAATTTTTTTGGCGGTCGTTCGTTCTTAATAACCGATTTCTTAGCGAATACTGATGCCATTGAATGGGGCGGAACATATGAGGAACTGAGCCAGGCCATCAATAAACAGCTTTTAAAAACAAATGTATATGTAGACAATGTTTGGGCAGCCGGATATACCGCAATTAATGATGCCAATAATGTAATTGCTGCCCTTGATAAAGTAGAGCCTGCGAAAAAAAACAGAGTAGAGGGAGAAGCTAAATTTATCCGGGGGTCGGCATATTTCGAACTCGTTAGGGTATTTGCAAAAGCCTACAATGATGGCTCTCCGAGCACAAATTTGGGCGTACCAATTGTGTTAACACCAACGAACCTCATAAGCGAAGCTAATTATGTAAGCAGGGCCACTGTAGCTGCCGTTTACAATCAGGCTATAACAGATTTAACAGAAGCAGAAGCTAAACTTCCGGCCACTAATGGTTTTTTCGCAACTAAATCTGCAGCAGCTGCAATGCTAGCGAGACTTTATTTACAAATGGGTAATTATACTGCAGCAGGAACAGCTGCAAACCGGGTAATTACTTCTGGAAATTATCATTTAACAGATACTTATCTGGGTGCTTTCCCTAAAATGCCAGAAAGTGGAAGACCCGCAAAACCCGGAGACAATACTGCTGAAGATGTTTTTGCCGTGCAGGTAACTACTTTGACTGGTTTTAATGGTTTTAATGAATTTTATGGTTCATCTACATTTGGTGGCCGCGGTGATGCCGTAATTTCACAAGATTGGATTGATGATACTTATGCTCCAGATGATGACAGGATTAATGCTTTTTATGACGATGACGACATGTTTACTGCAAAATTCGGCAATCAATTCGGGAATGTTCCGGTTATTAGGTTGGCAGAAATGTATTTAATCAGGGCAGAATCTAATGCACGCTTAGCACCTGCAGCGCCAATTGGCGGCATAACACCACTACAAGATCTAACAACAGTTAGAGATAGGGCTGGCTTAACCACAACTACTGCTACTTTAGCAGATATCCTTAATGAAAGAAAACTTGAATTTGCTTTTGAAGGATTTTCATTACACGACGCTAAAAGAACACAAACCAATATTGGAAACATACCCTGGAACTCTACCAGCTTAGTTTTCCCGATTCCACAAAGGGAAATTGACGCAAACAAAAACTTAGTTCAAAACCCAGGTTATTAAAATTACATATCAACAAAAATGCCCCAGAAAATCTGGGGCATTTCTTTTATCTTTCATTTAAATTTAAAGTTTCTTCGCAGCCGCTATAATTTCTTCTACCACGCCTGGATCAAGCAGCGTGGAAGTATCGCCTAAATTAGTTGTATCTCCTTCGGCAATTTTACGCAGAATCCTGCGCATAATTTTGCCCGAACGTGTTTTAGGTAAACCAGAAACAAACAATATTTTATCAGGCTTGGCAATTGCCCCAATTACCCGGGTAACCGTTTGTAAAATATCTTTTTTAGATAATTCTGCTTCCCCATGCATTTCAGGGTAAATTACAAAAGCGTAAATGCCCTGTCCTTTTACATCGTGCGGATAACCTACAACTGCGCTTTCTACCACACCAGCATGCATATTAATCGCATTTTCTACCTCAGCGGTACCAATTCTATGTCCAGAAACATTTAATACATCATCTACACGACCTGTGATTCGATAATAACCATCTTCATCACGTAAACATCCATCACCCGTAAAATATAGATTCTCGTAAGTAGAGAAATAAGTCTGCTTGCAACGTTCGTGATCGCCGTAAGTGGTACGCAACATGCCCGGCCAGGGGAATTTGATACAAAGATTTCCCATTACCCCATTCCCTTCAATTTCATTACCATTTTCATCAACTAAAATTGGCTGAATTCCTGGTAAAGGCAATGTAGCAAAACTAGGTTTGGTTGGTGTTACCGTAGCAATGGGCGAAATCATAATGCCTCCCGTTTCCGTTTGCCACCAGGTATCAACAATAGGCGCTTTACCGTGCCCGATTTTCTCATCGAACCAATGCCATGCTTCTTCGTTGATCGGCTCCCCTACCGAGCCTAAAACGCGGATTGAGCTTAAATCTTTCCCGTTTAATGGATCTTCACCATAACTCATTAAAGAGCGGATAGCCGTTGGCGCAGTGTATAAAGTATTTACTTTATGTTTTTCTACAATATCCCAAAAACGTGATGGTGTAGGGTAAGTAGGAATCCCTTCGAAAAGAACCGAAGTAGCCCCTTGCGAAAGCGGCCCATAAACAATATAAGAGTGACCGGTAATCCAGCCAATATCGGCTGTACAAAAATAAACCTCGCCAGGCTGATAGTTAAATACATTCGAAAAAGTATATCCCGCATAAACCATATAACCACCACAGGTATGCACCACGCCTTTGGGTTTTCCGGTAGAGCCCGAGGTATAGAGAATGAACAGCATATCCTCTGCATCCATTTCTTCCGCCTCGCAGATATCGTTTACGTGTTTAACCTCATCTTCCCACCATACGTCCCTGCCTTTCAACATCGAAACAGGTGTACGGATATGGGTTAACACAATACATTTTTCAACAGTTGGGCAACCAATTAAGGCATCGTCAATTACATCTTTTAAAGGAATCTGTTTATTGCCACGATAAGAACCATCGGCCGTAATCACTACTTTACATTGCGAATCGTTAATCCTGTCGGCAATAGATTTAGCAGAAAATCCACCAAAAATAACTGAGTGAACGGCACCAATTCTTGCGCAGGCCAAAACAGCAATAGCCAGCTCGGGCACCATGGGCATATAAATACAGATACGATCGCCCTTTTTTGCGCCGTTACGTTTTAAAACATTGGCAAAACGGCAAACGCGTTCGTGCAACATTTTATAAGTATAAGTAACACTTTCTTCTTCAGGATTATTAGGTTCCCAAACAATAGCAGGTTTATCTCCATTAGTGGCTAAGTGCCGATCTAAACAATTTTCGGTAATGTTAAGTTTAGCGCCTTCGAACCACTTGATATTTGGTTCGTTAAAGTTCCACGATAATACTTTGAACCAAGGCTTGCGCCATTGAAAGTTTTGCGCTACTTCACCCCAAAATTGTTCTGGGTTTTCTACGCTTTTCTTATAATCTTCTTCGTATTGCTTAAAAGATGTAATTTGCATTGCTCGTTCTATATTTTGGATTAGTGGGGGCTAATTTAAATAAATAATAATAAGGAGAAACAGTCTAATCGTATCAAAATGAATATCAAACGTTTGATCCCGAAAATTTATTTTAATATATGAAGAATTTAAGATTTGGCATTAACAAACATTGCACAAACCTTTTCTGCCCATAAATATTATTATAAAAATAATTAGCTAAGCTATTGCTGTTTACAATTATTATTCAGATATTTGCACACTCTTAAAAAAATTAAGCGGACGATATTAACAACTATATTTACAAGTCATGTCAAGAGTTTGTGATTTAACAGGAAAAAAAGCAATGGTAGGTAACAACGTTTCTCACTCAAACGTTAAAACCAAACGCAAATTTTACCCAAACCTACAACTTCAGAAATTTTATATTCCTGAAGAAAACCGTTGGATTACGTTGAAAGTTTCTACTTCAGCGATTAAAACCATCAATAAAGTGGGCATTAGCGAAGCAATTAACCGTTTCGTAAAAAAAGGATTTTTGTAAAAAACATTAACTGTTGAGATTAACAGTTTTCAATTTATATTAAAATGGCAAAAAAAGGTAACAGAGTTCAGGTTATTTTAGAATGTACTGAACATAAAGAAAGTGGCATGCCAGGTATGTCTAGATATATTTCTACCAAAAACCGTAAAAACACTACTGAAAGATTAGAATTGAAAAAATTCAATCCAGTATTGAGAAAAGTAACCGTACATAAAGAGATTAAATAAGGCTGAAGGTAAAAGGCTTAAGGTTGAGGGTTTAACCACTCATTCAATCCTTCTATCATTCAATCATTTAAAATTATAAGAACATGGCAAAGAAAGTAGTTGCAACCCTTAAAACAGGTACAGGTAAAGAATATTCGAAAGTAATTACAATGGTAAAATCACCAAAAACCGGTGCTTACTCATTCAAAGAACTTATCGTACACAACGACCACGTAAAAGATGCTATTGCATCTAAATAAGGTTAATATTTTTTAATATTAAAAATATTAAAGGCCGTTCCGTTTTAACCGGAAGGGCTTTTTTTGTTATATAAAAATTTAGATATGGGTTTATTCGATTTTTTCAAAAAGAAAGAAACTGCACCTGAAGCTCAGGAAGCACTGGATAAAGGTTTAGAGAAAACTAAAGACGGTTTCTTTAATAAAATTACCAAAGCTGTAGCAGGAAAATCTTCTGTTGATGATGAAGTGCTCGATAATCTGGAAGAAGTGTTGGTTACTTCTGATGTTGGCGTAAGTACCACATTAAAAATTATCAAACGTATCGAAGAACGTGTTGCCAAAGATAAATACCTCAATACCTCAGAGCTAAATTTTATCCTTCGTGATGAAATCCAGTTGCTTTTATCCGAAAACAACAGTAACGATTTCCGCCAGTTCGAATACGGCGATCATAAACCTTATGTAATTATGGTGGTTGGCGTAAATGGTGTAGGTAAAACAACTACCATCGGAAAGCTGGCCCATAAACTTAAAGAATCGGGACTTAAAGTAGTATTAGGTGCCGCCGATACCTTTAGGGCTGCGGCCGTTGACCAGATTAAACTTTGGGGCGAACGCGTTGGTGTGAGGGTTGTGGCACAAGCTATGGGTTCTGATCCTGCTTCAGTTGCTTTTGACACCTTACAATCGGCTGTTGCTAACAATGAAGATGTAGTGATTATTGATACTGCCGGACGTTTACACAACAAAATCGGTTTGATGAACGAGTTGGGTAAAATTAAACAGGTGATGCAAAAGGTAGTGCCAGGTGCACCGCACGAAATTTTATTGGTATTAGATGCCTCAACCGGACAAAACGCCTTTGAACAGTGCAAACAGTTTACCGAAGCTACCGATGTTAATGCATTGGCAATTACAAAATTAGACGGAACAGCAAAAGGTGGTGTAGTAATCGGAATTTCAGATCAGTTCAGGATTCCTGTTAAATATATTGGTGTAGGAGAAAAAATTGGCGACTTACAGCTTTTTGATAAGAAAGAGTTTGTGAACAGTTTGTTTAAGTAGGCGCAAGCTTTTGATTCCACTGAAGATTTAGTCTACAATTCACTTCGTGGTTGATTCCACAGATTACAGGATTACACAGATTATTATGTAATTTTAGTAATGGAAGAATATGAAAACCATGAGCTTACACAAATTATAATTGGTTGTTGCTATAAAGTTCACACGCAACTAGGTCCAGGTTTTTTAGAGAAGATCTATGTTAATGCCCTTAAAATAAAACTTCAGCAAGCTGGGTTAAAATTTGATGTTGAGAAGGAGTTTGTAGTGATGTTTGAAGACCAAATTATTGGTAAATTTAGATGTGACCTGGTTGTAGAGCAAAAAGTAATTGTTGAATTAAAATCTGTAACTGGGTATCAACCTAAATTATTTCAGAACCAACTTATCTCTTATTTGAAAGCCAGTAAAATTAAAACCGGATTATTGATTAATTTTGGCAACACAAGCTGTGAAGTCAAAAGGATATCTGTGTAATCTTTAAATATCCACAACAGAATCAGTGGAATCACCAAATCTGTGGAATCAAGCCGCAAGGAAGGTGTAAATAAAATTAATATGAATACCAAAATAGTAAGAAGTAAAAGCGCAATTAAGCAACCCAAAATTAATGTAATTACATTAGGTTGTTCAAAAAACATATACGATTCGGAAGTATTGATGGGGCAGCTGCGTGGCAACAATTTAAATGTTGTGCACGAATCAGACAAGATGGGCAAAGATGATATCGTTGTAATTAACACCTGCGGTTTTATCGATAATGCTAAACAAGAATCGATCGATACCATTCTACAGTTCAGTGAACTAAAAGAAGCCGGTAAAATTGGCAAAGTAGTGGTTACAGGTTGTTTATCTGAACGTTACAAGCCTGAACTGGAATCAGAAATCACCAACGTTGATGCCTTTTTCGGCACTAACGATCTACATAATATTTTACATGAGTTAGGTGCCAATTACAAGCACGAACTTATTGGCGAGCGTTTGCTAACCACTCCTTCTCATTTTGCTTATTTTAAAATTGCTGAAGGCTGTAACCGTCCATGTTCTTTCTGTGCGATCCCTTTAATGCGTGGCAAACACCTGAGTAAACCAATGGAAGAATTGGTTAACGAGGCTAAAATACTAGCTAAAAACGGCACAAAAGAACTAATTTTAATTGCTCAGGATCTTACCTATTATGGTTTAGATCTTTATGGTGTACGCAAGTTAGATGAGTTGATGCGTCGTTTATCGGATGTTCCCGGAATCGAATGGATCCGTTTGCAATACGCCTACCCTTCAGGTTTCCCTATGGAAATTTTAGATGCCATGAACGAGCGCGATAATATCTGCAAATACCTGGATATGCCATTACAGCACATTACCGATAATATGCTGAAATCGATGCGTCGTGGTACCACTAAACAAAAAACCATCGATTTAGTCAATCAGATCCGTGATAAGGTACCAAACATCGCCATGCGTACCACGCTAATCTGCGGTTATCCTGGAGAAACTGAACATGATTTCGAAGAAATGAAGGAATGGGTTGCAGAAACCAAATTCGACCGTTTGGGCTGCTTTACGTATTCGCATGAAGAAAAAACGCATGCACATACTTTGATTGATGATATTCCGGATGAAGTTAAACAACAACGTGTTGATGATATTATGGAAATACAGCAAGGTATTTCGTTCGATATTAATCAAGAAAAAGTAGGTAAAACCTTTAAGGTGCTGGTAGATAAAAAAGAAGGCGATTTCTTTGTAGGCAGAACAGAATTTGATTCGCCTGAGGTAGATAACGAAGTTTTAATCGATGCAGCTACAGGTTATGCCGCTAACGGAAGTTTTGTTAATGTGAAAATTGACAGGGCTGAAGATTTCGATTTATACGGAACTATAGTTTAGATTAAACCACCCGTTTTGTTTATAAAAAAGAAGTCAAGTTTTTAAAACTTGACTTCTTTAAATTACATTCTTCTATTTCTTAGGCTCAGGTCTATTTTTAATCTGGCTGGCCTTTAACCAAATTTTAGCACCTTTCGAGTTTACATAATATTTTTCATTCTTGGCATTGATATAAACATCAGACCCATCTGGTGCCATTTTACCTTTCCAGGTTTTATCTGCAACTTTCGAACTGCCTTTTACTGCTACCTCGGCAGTTTTATTGCCTACAGATTTAGCACCTTTACCAATTGCTTTACCGGTATGATCTAATGCTTTACCAACTTCAGTTTTTTTCTTTTCTTGAGCATTTACGGTTAAGGCTGCACCTCCAAATAAGGCCAGTGTTAATAAACCCATTACTAATTTCTTTTTCATGACAGCTATATTTTATTTAAGTGATAACAGTTGATCGCGGCTTTTGTTTTATCGCAGATAATATTAAATAGGCCCAGTTTCCACGGCTAAGCACAAGCAGAATTGAAAATAAATCACTTTTGGAGCCCAGGGTCACAGCAGCTATTAAAGTCTGTTCCCGCTCTCTGCTATATCCTTTCGCTGCGCTACAGGGATGCCGCTTCGCCTGGGGCTAAACAATTGGTACTGCAAGAAAGGTCAATCCTCTTAGTAACCCGTTTGGCTTCATTACACAGACCTTTCTTAACTAAACCTTATTGAAGCGGTTATCCTTTTTGTTGCACTACCAAAAACATCACCTACCAACCATCACAAAAAGATAATAGCGGAAAGAAGGACTACCCTAACCGAAAAGCACCAAACCTGCTTTCCAAAAGATTTAAATTGTTTCTTTTGAAGCGCAAGGGCAGTAGCAACTATTAAGATTTGTTCCCGTTCTTCGCTGTATCCTTTCGCTGCGCTTCAGGGATGCCGCTTCGCCCAGGGCTAAACAGCTACCGGCTGCAAGGAAACATGAAGCTCGCATCAAATTTAAGTAGAGCGGTTGCCAGTCTGAGCCTAGTCGAAGACTTCCAGAGGCTGATAAATTAAATAGATGCCCCCTCGACTGGGCTGCCATTGACAGATCTATTAAGAAGGGTCGTCATTGCGAGGAACGAAGCAATCTTAATGCGCACGCTAGTAGCGATCGTTGTAAGATTGCTTCGTCGGCTGAAAAAGCCTTCTCGCAATGACGATAATCTGGCGAAATTTATTGTTTTAAATTCTCCTGTAATATATGTTGATTTTTTATGAAATAAATTCCCTCAGGTTGACATTAATTTAATTTCTCAGCCAGCAATTTCATTTCGATATGCGGTGAACGGTTTTCGTAAATAATACTGTGCACCGCCTTGCAAATTGGCATATCTACATTGCACGCCTGATTTTTAATATGCATACACTTAACCGCATAATAACCTTCGGCCACCATATTCATCTCCAATTGAGCCGATTTTACGGTATAACCCTTCCCTACCATGTTACCAAACGTACGGTTGCGGCTGAACTGCGAATAGGCTGTAACCAATAAATCGCCAAGATATGCCGACTCCATAATATCCCTGTTGATGGGATGAACGACATCAACGAAACGTTTGATCTCACGGATGGCATTACTGATCAACACGGCCTGAAAGTTATCGCCATAACCTATGCCATGACAAATACCACTGGCTACTGCATAAATATTTTTTAAAACCGCAGCATATTCCGTCCCGAAAATATCGTCTGATACGTTTGTTTTAATGTAACGGGTATTTAAAAATGAAGCGAAAGTTGATGCCTTTTCTACATCGGTACAGGCTATGGTTAGGTACGATAATTTTTCTAAAGCTACTTCCTCGGCATGGCATGGTCCGCTTACCACTAGAATATCATCGTATGGGATATTATAAGTTTCGTGCAAAAACTCGCCGATAATCAGATTATCTTCGGGTACTATACCTTTTATGGCTGAAATGATTTTTTTGCCCTTTAAATCTTCGGCGGTGATCGAAGTTAAAGTGTCTTTTAAAAATGCTGCCGGAACGTTTAGAATTACAAATTCGGCAGATTTTATGATGGAGTTGATATCTGAAGAGATATGGTCTTCCTGAGTAAGTTTAATCTCAACAGAACTGATATAATTTGGGTTATGTTTAAATTTTTTAATGTGCGCTATGGCTGCCTCGTTGCGCATCCACCAAAAAATCTCCTTTTCAGATAAATTATCTGCAAGCATTTTAACAATGGCAGTAGCCCAGCTCCCGCCCCCAATCATTGCTATTTTAGGTACCATGTTTTAAAGAGGTATAAGGCTTAAGGTAAAAGGCATAAGGTTATTATGTCCTACATACTAAAGCTCAAGGTAAAAGATGTAAAGTTTAGGCAGAAGAACCATATCCCACATCCAAAATCTTACGTCTCAAGCTCGCAAGTTACTATTTCTTGTAGATATTTACGATAAAAAGTGTGAGGTGAATAGGCAAAACCCTACACCTCACACCTTTAACCTTACGCCTAAAAAGGCTACTTCTTAGCGTCTTTGCTAAACAATTGGTCTTTAGATGTTTTTTCTACAATCATTCCGTCTTTTAATTTGTTTTGGATGGCAGAATAAGGGCCGGTAACAATTTCCTGGCCAGCTTTAACACCAGATTTCACGATAATAAACTGGTCATTTTGGATGCCTGTGGTTACCTCTGTCTTTTTAACCTTTTTAGTTTTAGCATCATAAGCATAAATATATTGCTTCACTTTTTTATCGGTCAATTTAGATTTCTGCTTATCGGTGTTTTCCTGGTTACCCTGGTTTTGACCAGCATCGCCAGATTTACCGCTATCGGTAAATACAGCCTGAATTGGAATAGCCAAACCTGTTAACGATTCGCTTTCGATATCAACGGTAGCAGACATGCCCGGGCGGAAAATAGATTGTTGTTTACCGGCTAGTTCTTCAGTAATTCTAATTTTTACAGAGAAATTGGTTACCTGATCCACTGAAGTAGATACCGCAGTACCAACAGCTGTTGATGAACTTGCGATTTCGGTTACTACACCTCTAAACTTTTTATCTGAAAAAGCGTCAACCTCAATCGAAGCTTTATCGCCAACTTTAACACGGGTAATGTCGTTTTCGTTAACATCAACATTAACCTCCATTGATGATAGGTTAGAAATACGCATAATTTCTGTACCTGCCATTTGCGAAGTTCCTAAAATACGATCTCCCAATTCGATTGACAATTTTGAAACCACACCATCAACCGGAGCATAAATTGTTGTTTTTGCTAAGTTTGCACCTGCTTCTTTAACATTTGCCCCTGTTTGCTCTAAAGTAAATTTAGCACCGGTTACATTTTCTTTTGCACTGGCCAAATTTGCTTTAGCAGTTAGATAAGACGCCTTAGCAGCATCGAACTCTGATGCAGAAATTACCTTTTTATTAAAAAGCTCTACATTACGTTTGTAAGTTGCTTCTGCATTTACAAAGTTAGCCTGGTTTTGTATCAATTGCTGTTGCGCTGCAGCCACACTGGCCCTTTGGGCATTGAAGGTAGCAACTGTTCTTTCATAGCCCGATTGCAAAACATCCGGACGTACTTTACAAAGCAATTGGCCTGCTTTAACAATATCACCTTCTTTTACCTTTAATTCAACTACCTCTCCCGATACTTCAGAACTTAATTTAACTTCTGTTTCTGGCTGTATTTTACCACTTGCGGTTACTGTTTCTACAACAGTTTTATCTGATGCTTTTTCTATAGTTACTTTTTCGGTCTTATTACCACCAATAACTCCGGCCAGTTTTAATATCACTAGAAGGGCTACAATAGCAACTACGGTAATAATAATATGCTTCAGTTTCATAATTTATTGTATTTCGTTTGTTTGTATTAAAGTTATATGTTAAGGTTGAAACGTTTTAAAGTTGCACCCTATTCTTCCAGTATTTTAAGCTTAGAAAGTAATCGTTTTGCCTAAATAGTAATCAATTACTTTTGCCCTGAACAAAAGATCATATTTAGCCTGGATAAAATCTATCTCCGCTTTATTTCTATTGGTTTGAGCCGTGCTATAATCTAATGAGTTTACCAAACCAACATTATAACGCTGCTCAATTACATAAAAGGCATCTTTTTGCGCCTGAAATGCATTCTGCGTCGAAGAATAACGGCTTTCTGCGGCCTTTAAATCATACACAGCCTGAGAAATTACCTTACTTAAATTATTCTTGGTAAGTTGTTCCTGTACCTGTGTATTCTGATAATTAATTTTTGCTTTTCTAACATTTGTTCTTGCCTGGAAGCCATTAAAAATAGGAATAGAAAGATTTAATCCAATATATTGGTTAAAGTTATCTTCTATCTGCGAACCAAATGCCTGTTTGCCTAAAACAGTTACAAAATCCGGCGCAACAACAGATTCGTTAGTGGTTAAGGTTCTTCCAATTTCAGAGAATCCATTTGGGGTAATAGAAACTACCTTACTTCTACCGCTTGAAAAATTAGATCCTAAACCAGCTCCGATTGATAGTCTTGGGTAATAAGACGACTTTGCAACACTAACTCCTCTTAATGCAGCTTCAGTTCTTAATGATGCTAACTTAATATCAGGGAAACTAGTTACCGCACTGGTAAAAATTGTATTAATATCATAACTGTTCTGCAAAGAATAGTTTTCTGCAACAACAGGTGCCTTTACTTCAAACCTGTTTTCCGGTTGCATTTCCATCAATTGATTTAAAGTTAAATAAGATACCGATAATGTATTTTGAGCATTTGTAGTATTTAACTCGGCAGTAGCTACCTGAGATTTTGCCTGCGAAATATCTGCTAAGGTTTTATTACCGGCATCTAACAAAGCTTGCTCCCTTTTTAAGGTCTGTTTAGCTACATCTAACTGTTGTTGCGAAGCTGCCAATAAATCTTTATTATACAGAATCTGCATGTATGAGGTTACCACCTGTAAAATTAAATCGTTTTTGATTTTCTCTACATTGGTTTGATCGGCAGCAAGCAAAAGTTTGTTCTGTCTGATCTGGTTTATTTTCTGAAAGCCCTGAAAAAGATCGGCACTTGCACTTAAGCTACCATTGGCTGACGAAAATTGTTGTGAAATAAACTGATTGGTTGATGGATCGATGCTACGACCGAAGTTTTTATTATAACTTGCCGCTCCATTAAGCGTTGGTAAAAGCGCATTTTTAGATTGACTTAACGTTTCATTGCTTAAAGCAGCACTAAATGCTGCCTGTTTGATCTGTAAATTATTTTTAAGGGTATTATCTACTGCCTGTTGGATGGTTAAAACTTGCTGGGCATTAGCATTACTGGCAAAACCGAGCGCAATAACAAAAGCAAAACCGGTAACTAACTTCTTCTTGGTAAACATCTTCATAATTTGTTTCAAATCTATATAAACAACTTTAATAATTTCAATCTGTACAGGCATTTAGTAACTTTGTAACTAAAATGTACCTGATCAAATCACCGCTTCTGCTAAAATGGTATTATCCATCACTATTATGGAATAAATCCCGCACCGAAAAAGTTATTTATTTGACCTTTGACGATGGACCCATACCCAATGTTACAGATTTTGTATTAAAAACTTTAAAAGTCTTTAATGCTAAAGCTACATTTTTTTGCATTGGCGATAATATTGTAAAACACCCCGAAGTTTTTGAACGTGTAAAAAACGACGGACATGCCATTGGCAACCATACTTTCAATCATTTAAAAGGCTGGAAAACCGATGATGAAACCTACCTTCAAAATACACTAAAATGCCAGGAACTTACACAAACCGATCTGTTTCGTCCACCATACGGGAGAATTAAGAAGTCGCAAATCGCAAATCTCAAATCTCAAATCTCAGAACTGAACATCGTAATGTGGGATGTACTCAGCGGCGATTTCGACACTAAGCTTTCGCCCGAAAAATGTTATCAAAACGTGATTAAACATACCGAAAATGGTTCTATAATTGTATTTCATGATAGTTTAAAAGCATTCGACCGGTTATCTTACACACTTCCTAAAGTATTGGCTTATTTTACTGAAAAAGGTTTTTCATTTTCAACGCTTTAGCCTTACGCTAATCTTATGCCAAGGCGCTAAATACACCATAAAAAACTGAATATCAATAAATTAATATATTTAAAAACAGATAACTGTTCAAAATCGCACAAATCTGTCCGATAACGAACGGTTATGGAAAAGCCTATTATTATCCATCATCAGTTAAAGAGTCATATGTTCTATAAACTGACAAGATATTATCTTTTTATTACTTCTTTACTACTGTTATCATGCAACAGAAAGGCTGAACAAGGTTTTGAAAAAATCCCGCCGGGGCTGAATGCAACCGAATCACTAATTAGGGCTATTCAACCTGATAAAAAATTTGAGCATTGGGTGTGTTTTCGTCAAGATTTTCCTGAAAAAATTAATGCAGAGACGGAGGTTATTCAAGCTAATGGCGAAATATCAAAGATCATGAATATTAAGTTTAACCTACCTAAATCTGGTTTCAAGAATGAAATCTTACATGGATATTATTACATTGCCTACCTCGAAAATGATAGTGTAAAACTGATCATAAACGAAAAACAACTCCTCAAGTTTATTGGCCACATAAATAGTATCGAAGAAAGCTTATTAATTGCCAGTACGAGAGGACTCTCTATAGATTACAGCCAGCCGATTGGAGGTTCGTACAAAACGGTTAAAAACGGTTATGAGTTCTATTTAGTTAAGTTTCGCAACTGTACCGTAAAAACAGAACCTTTTAAGGTTTGCATTGATACATCTGGCAATTATAAAGCTAAAAGCCTTGGTTTTTTCTATGACGTTAATGATAACAAATGCTTTGATTAACAACTCAATTTATGTGTTTTTATGACCTTTAATGCGCTTCTTTTTTTCTTGTTTAGAATAATTCCAAATTGTTTAATCGCCTGCCTAAATTACATTTAAGGGTTGTTTTTTGCTATTTTTGTTTTAACCAAAAAATTGGGTCCTATTGGCTCAGTAAACGCAAATTAATATACAAAAAGAGTATTCTTTTTTGTGAAAAGCGGGTGTACATCTTGTTGCACAATCTTATAACAAAAAGAATAAAATAGCTAAGATGAGTATTTATAACGATTATATCCAGGAGATTGAAGACAGAAAAGCTCAAGGTCTTCACCCTAAACCTATTGATGGAGCAGAATTACTGAGTGAAATCATCGATCAAATCAAAAATGTAAATAATTTTAACAGGGCAGATGCTGTTAATTTTTTCATATACAACACCTTGCCGGGCACTACCGGAGCTGCTGGTGTAAAAGCAGAGTTTTTAAAAGAAATTATTTTAGGCGGAACTATCGTTGCAGAAATCACACCTGATTTTGCTTTCGAATTGTTATCGCACATGAAGGGTGGATCTTCTATCAAAGTGTTGTTAGACATTGCGCTGGCCGATAATGGTGATAAAGCCCATAAAGCTGCAGATGTACTTAAAACACAGGTTTTCTTATACGATGCAGATACCGATCGTTTAAAAGAAGCTTACAACAATGGCAATGCCATCGCTAAAGAAATTTTAGAAAGTTATGCCAGAGCTGAATTCTTTACTAACCTTCCCGAAGTACCGGAAGAAATCAAAGTGGTAACTTTTATCGCCGGTATTGGCGATATTTCTACAGATTTATTGTCTCCAGGTAACCAGGCACACTCTCGTTCAGATCGCGAATTGCATGGCAAATGTATGATTACGCCAGAGGCTCAGGAGGAAATTAAAGCATTGCAAGCGCAACACCCCGATAAAAGTGTAATGTTGGTAGCTGAAAAAGGTACCATGGGTGTAGGTTCTTCACGTATGTCGGGTGTAAACAATGTTGCACTTTGGACGGGTAAAAAATCCAGTCCTTATATTCCATTTGTGAACATAGCTCCAATTGTAGGTGGCACCAATGGTATTTCTCCAATTTTCTTAACAACAGTTGATGTAACAGGCGGTATTGGTATCGACCTAAAAAACTGGGTAAAGAAAACGGACGAAAATGGCAATGTCATCCGTAACGAAAATGACGAGCCGGTTTTAGAGCAGGTTTATTCTATAGAAACGGGTACAGTACTTACCATTAATACAAAAACTAAAAAATTATACAATGGAGATCAAGAGCTGATCGACATTTCAAAAGCGTTGACACCGCAAAAAATGGAATTTATAAAAGCTGGTAGTTCTTACGCTATCGTTTTTGGTAAAAAAATCCAAACTTTTGCAGCTAAAACTTTAGCTATCGAACCTTCGCTAGTATTCGCCCCTGCTAAAGAGGTATCTATTGAAGGTCAAGGTTTAACGGCTGTAGAAAAAATCTTCAATAGAAATGCGGTAGGTTTAACACAGGGCAAGGTTTTACATGCCGGTTCTGACGTTCGTGTAGAAGTAAATATTGTAGGTTCTCAAGATACAACAGGTTTGATGACCGCTCAGGAATTAGAAGCAATGGCTGCTACAGTTATTTCTCCGATTGTTGATGGCGCTTATCAATCTGGCTGTCATACCGCATCTGTTTGGGACAAAAAAGCACAGGCAAACATCCCGAAATTGATGAAGTTCATGAATGACTTCGGCGTAATTACTGCCCGCGACCCTAAAGGCGAATATCATTCAATGACAGATGTTATTCACAAGGTATTGAATGACATTACTATTGATGAGTGGGCAATTATCATCGGTGGTGATTCGCACACGCGTATGTCTAAAGGCGTAGCTTTCGGCGCAGATTCTGGCACGGTAGCATTGGCATTGGCAACTGGTGAGGCTTCTATGCCAATTCCTGAGTCGGTAAAAGTAACATTCAAAGGTCAAATGAAAGAACACATGGATTTCCGTGATGTGGTTCATGCGACACAATTGCAAATGTTGCAACAGTTTGATGGCGAAAACGTATTTCAGGGCCGGATCATCGAGGTACACATTGGTACTTTATTAGCTGATCAGGCTTTTACCTTTACAGACTGGACAGCTGAGATGAAAGCAAAAGCATCTATCTGTATTTCGCAGGATGATACTTTAATCCAATCTTTAGAAATTGCCAAAAACCGTATTCAAATCATGATAGACAAGGGTATGGACAACCATAACCAGGTTTTGCAAGGATTGATCAATAAAGCAAACAAACGTATTGAAGAAATTAAAACCGGTATCAAGCCAGCTTTAATGCCAGATGATAATGCCAAATACTATGCAGAAGTAGTTATCGACCTGGATATCATCAACGAGCCAATGATTGCCGATCCTGATGTGAACAACGCAGATGTTTCTAAACGTTATACGCATGATACCATCAGAGACTTAACTTTTTATGGTGGCGATAAAAAAGTAGACCTTGGTTTTGTAGGTTCTTGTATGGTACATAAAGATGATTTGAAAATCGTTTCTCAGATGTTGAGAAACGTAGAGACACTAACTGGTAAAGTAGAATTCAAAGCACCATTGGTAGTTGCGGCCCCTACTTACAATATCATCGATGAGCTCAAAGCAGAAGGCGATTGGGAATACTTACAAAAATACTCTGGATTTGAGTTTAGCGATGCTTTACCTAAAGCTGCAGCGCGTACCGAATATGAGAATATCATGTACTTAGAACGTCCGGGTTGTAACCTTTGTATGGGTAACCAGGAGAAAGCGGCCAAAGGCGATACTGTAATGGCTACATCAACCCGTTTATTCCAGGGCCGGGTGGTGGAAGATAAAGATGGTAAAAAAGGAGAGTCTTTATTGGCATCTACACCGGTAGTGGTTCTTTCTGCTATTTTAGGTCGTATTCCAAGCATTGAGGAATATAAAGTAGCTGTAGAAGGTATCAATTTAACCAAGTTTACGCCTATTTCTACAAAACAATAGGAAACTAATAAACATACAGTTTGTAATCAACAACGAGGCTATCTGGTAAACCGGATAGCCTTTTTGTTTAATGTAAAAATTCCATAGAATGTTTTTAAATAACACAATTTGACAATTCACAAAAACAAGTCTGTTAAAAATTGTTTAATTTAGGTAGTCTGATTATTGACAATAATTATAAAAAATAAAGTATGGCTTTTGATATAGACATGATTAAAAAGGTTTATGCAAACTTTGGCAGCCGCGTTGAGGCTGCGCGTAAAGTGGTTGGCAGACCTTTAACATTATCTGAAAAAATATTGTATACACACCTTTGGGATGGAGATCCTAAAAAGGCGTTTAAACGTGGCTCTGACTATGTAGACTTTGCACCAGATCGTGTTGCGATGCAGGATGCAACAGCTCAGATGGCACTATTGCAATTTATGCAAGCTGGTCGCCCACAAGTGGCTGTACCTTCTACAGTTCACTGCGATCACTTAATTACGGCTAAAGAAGGTGCAGCAATAGATTTACCTCATGCCAAAACAGAAAGTGCCGAAGTTTTTGATTTCTTATCTTCTGTATCGAATAAATACGGTATCGGTTTCTGGAAACCAGGAGCAGGTATTATTCACCAGGTAGTTTTAGAAAATTATGCTTTCCCAGGTGGAATGATGATCGGAACCGATTCACACACTGTAAATGCAGGCGGCTTGGGTATGGTTGCTATTGGAGTTGGTGGCGCCGATGCCTGCGATGTAATGGCGGGTTTACCCTGGGAGCTTAAATTCCCTAAGTTAATAGGCGTAAAATTAACTGGAAAATTAAACGGCTGGACTGCCGCTAAAGATGTAATTCTTAAAGTTGCGGGTATCCTTACCGTAAAAGGCGGTACTGGCGCAATTGTAGAATATTTTGGCGATGGTGCCACCTCAATGAGCTGTACAGGTAAAGGTACCATTTGTAACATGGGCGCCGAAATTGGCGCAACAACTTCTACTTTTGGTTATGACGAAAGTATGGAACGTTATTTACGTGCCACAGGCAGAAATGAAGTTGCTGATGAAGCAAACAAAATTGCAGCATATTTAACAGGTGATGCTGAAGTTTATGCTGATCCGGAAAACTATTTCGATCAGGTTATTGAGATCGATTTGGATACTTTAGAGCCATACCTAAATGGCCCTTTTACACCAGATTTAGCTACTCCGGTTTCGCAGATGAAAGTTGAAGCAGAAAAAAACGGCTGGCCTTTAAAAGTAGAATGGGGATTGATCGGTTCCTGCACCAACTCTTCTTACGAGGATTTATCAAGAGCAGCATCTATCGCAAACCAGGCTATTGCAAAAGGTTTGGTAACCAAATCGGCATTCGGTATCAACCCAGGATCTGAACAGGTACGTTATACTGCAGACCGTGATGGTTTCCTAAAAACCTTCGAAGATTTAGACGCTACAATTTTTACCAATGCCTGCGGACCATGTATTGGGATGTGGGACCGTACCGGGGCAGAAAAAGCAGAAAAAAATACGATCGTACACTCGTTTAACAGAAACTTTGCTAAACGTGCAGATGGAAATCCCAATACTTTCGCTTTCGTGGCTTCACCAGAAATGGTTGCTGCAATTGCAATTTCAGGTAATTTAGGCTTTAATCCATTAACCGATACCTTAACAAACGATAAAGGCGAACAGGTTAAATTAGATCCGCCTACAGGTTTTGAACTGCCAACAAAAGGTTTCGCTGTAGAAGATGCAGGTTATCAGGCACCGGCAGCTGATGGTTCATCAGTTCAGGTTTTGGTTTCTCCAACTTCACACCGTTTACAATTGTTAGATCCATTTACCCCTTGGGAAGGTACCGACTTAAAAGGTTTAAAACTTTTAATCAAAGCCAAAGGTAAGTGTACAACAGATCATATCTCGATGGCTGGTCCATGGTTAAAATTCCGTGGTCACTTAGATAACATTTCTAACAACATGCTCATTGGGGCGGTTAATTATTTCAACGATAAAACAGATAACGTTAAAAATGAATTAACAGGTGAATATGGCCCGGTTCCAGCAACGCAACGTGATTATAAAGCTGCCGGCTTAGGATCTATCGTTGTTGGTGACGAAAACTATGGCGAAGGTTCATCACGCGAACATGCCGCTATGGAACCTCGACACTTAGGTGTTCGTGCTGTACTGGTAAAGTCTTTTGCCCGTATCCACGAAACTAACCTGAAGAAACAAGGTATGTTAGGTTTAACCTTTGCAGATAAAGATGATTACGACAAAATTTTGGAAGATGATACCATCGATATTTTAGGCTTAACAGAATTTACTCCAGATAAACCATTAACCTTGGTATTACATCATGCTGATGGTACCCAAGAGCAATTCCTGGTTAACCACAGTTATAACGATCAACAAATCGAATGGTTTAAAGCTGGTGGTGCACTAAATATTATTCGGGCTGAAGCAGCGGCTAAGGCAGCGCTTTAGTAGTCCGAAGTCCAGAGTCGGAATCCCGAGATTTGGATGATATTGTATCAATCCCGTTTTGTTAAATCAGAGCGGGATTTTTTGTTTTCAGATAATTTTAAGTTTTCTTTCTTTTTTCGGAAAGCTTTGCAGTAGTTCTTAGGTTGGGGCTAGTCCCGCTAATGCTGCTGCTGGTTGAAGGAACCAGCATTCGCGTATATCGGGTTTAGATGGCAGAGACAGAAGTACTTTTCACTCAAAGATTCCCTGGATTGCCATGAGGGAGATTTTGCTTTCCTCGCAGAAAATGAACTTTCTAGCCCCGGACGTAGCGGCATCCCTGAAGCGCAGCGTAAGGATACAGCGGAGAACGGGAACAAATTTTAATCGCTGCTACTGGCCTTGCGCTTCAAAAGATGAAATCAATAATTTAATTATTTGGAAAGCAATCACAATAATCATTCAAATTCATAACCGCAATCGTAGCAATGATGACATTTATTCGCCTTGATGGGTGTAGTTAGGGTTAAAAAGGCAAGTATAGTTGCCCACATACTGTATTTTTTATCGGTAGCCATTCCATAACCCACATTGGTAGATCCACATTTCTCACAAACTATTTTATCTTTCGCTGATTCTTCTTCACCAACAATTTCATCTGATGATTCAAAAGCCAAACTATTGTCTTCAGCTAGTAAAGCATTAATGGCTTCTACATCTCTTTCAAAAACAATGAGTTTTACACCACCAATGGCCTGATTGTAAAGTGGATTTAAGGTTGCAACATTTTCATCCGCAAGGAAACAGGCAAATCCACTATCTTCCAATTTAGCTTTAATAATATTGGCCTCCATCGGATTGTAATAAGTGCTGTAAACTACTGTTCTATCATTCATCAACCAAACTTAAGAATTTGTTTAGTATTGAAGACAAAAAGCGATATATAAACTAACTTTTTAGGAAATTTTGCCACCAATAGCCCGAATCTTTAATGGTACGTTCTTGTGTTTTAAAGTCGTTATAAATTAGCCCAAACCTTGCCGTAAAGCCCTCTGCCCATTCAAAATTATCCATTAATGTCCAAGCCATATAACCGGTTACATTTATACCTTCCTTTTTGAGCTTTAGCAGCGCATTTAAGTAAAGTTTGAAATATTCGATCCGTTCAGGGTCTTCTACCCTACCGTTGATCAATTTATCATGATAAGCGGCACCATTTTCCGTAATCATGATATTTTTGATATTTGGGTAAGCGGCGAACTGTTTAACGATATTATAGAAACTATCAGCATTTACCTCCCATCCCATTGCGGTATGAGGCTTCTTTCTACTTTTGGCTTTTACCTCCCAGGCCTGAATAACCGGAATAAAGGCATTATACTTAACCACCAAAGGAAAATAATTCTGAAGACCAATAAAGTCAAAATCGAATTTCATTCTTTCGTGAAGCCGCCAGGTACCATATTCGATCTGAAATTTTTCTAACACATCCCAATTGGCAGTAGGAAAACCCAAGCCCTGTGTAGGCTCTACAAAAAGACGGTTCATTAGACAATCTACCCGTTTTGCAGCAAGGATATCGCTATCACTCTGGGTACTTGGGATTACTTCCGAGCAAGAAAAAGTAGTTCCGATATTAGCCTTGCTAATTTCTGCGCGTAAAATCTTGCCCCCATCTGCCTGGGCCAGTGCAGTATGTAATACCGCTGAAAAGAAATTACCTAAACCAGTTTTCCCTGGGGCATGAACGCCTAGCATATATCCTAAAGAAGTATAACCGAAAGGCTCATTCAACACAATCCAGTTTTTCACTTTATCGCCATATTCTAAGGCACAGATACTCACAAAAGCATTAAAAGCAGCGTTGATGCTAAAGCTTGTCCAACCGCCCTCATCTTCTAAAGCCTGCGGCAAATCCCAATGGTAAAGCGTTATGTACGGTGTTATTCCATGGGTTAAACATTCATCAATAAGATTGTGATAAAAACGGATGCCTTCTTGGTTAATTTCTCCCCTACCTGCTGGCAAAATGCGCGACCAGGCAATAGAAAATCTAAACACTTTAAAGCCCAGCAGTTTAACTAAAGCTATATCTTCAGCATACCGGTGATAAAAATCGCAAGCAGGATCTAATTTGTGATTCTTTTTTATTTTTCCATTTTTCGCCGTAAAGGTATCCCAAATGGAAGGGCCTTTACCGTACTGGGTTGCAGTACCTTCTATTTGAGCCGCAGCAGTAGCTACGCCCCAAATAAAATCCGAACCGAAATCGCTTGCCTTAATCATTTGCTATCAATTAATTGCCATAAGTTGCGAGTTTAATATTAATAAATCGTTAACAATCGAAATGATTAGAAATGAAAACATTTTTTAATATTTTTACGTATGCGCTACTCCTCATTAATTTCTTTTCTATTGGTATTATTAAACCTCTCTGCCTTTGGAAAATTTACCCCTCCTGTTAATGACGAACTGATAAATGCCATAAATATTACCAATACCAGTGCATATTGCAGTGGCGATGCCGAATTTAATAATTTAGAGGCTACCCCAAGCAATTATAATAAAAGTTTGAACTGGCTGTCTGTTGGAAAAGATGTTTGGTTTAAATTTACGGCATCTAAATTTGATGTAAACATTTCTGTTAGCGGAAAAATTGATGCGAGCAGTACCAACACCTTAATTGATCCATTGGTTGCTTTATATTCATTTGATGCGGCAACTGGTTTTATAACCGAACAGGCTGGCACGCAAGCCACATCAAATAATGTTATTTCTTTATACAAGGGCGCTTTAACAGTAGGACAGGTTTATTATGTTAGGGTAAGCGCAGCGAATGATGCTGCAGGCACCTTTAAACTTTGTATCGATAATTATTTCCCACCGATAAAACCCGGACAAGATTGCGGGACATTTTCTGTACTGTGCACGAAAGAAACATTTACACAATTAAATGTAACAGGCTCAGGTGCAAATAATCATGAATCGGCCGGAACCTGTCTGGGTACAGAATCTAACTCTGCCTGGTATATGTTTAAGGCCTCTGCACCTGGCGACTTTACTTTTGTAATTACACCTACGGTAACCACAAACGACATTGACTGGATTTTTTACGATTTAGGCGTGAATGGCGATTGTAGTATGGTAAATGCTTCAAATGCAATCCGATGTGCATCGGGCAGTGGCGTAACCTGTAGCCCAACTTATTATAAAACCGGCCTGAGTATGACGGAAACTGATTTGACAGAATCGGCTGGTTGCCCGCCTGGTCAAAATGGGCTTGTAAAATATGTAGAACTGCAACAGGATCATGTTTATGCGTTACTAATAGATAATTTTTCCGGAGGAAATAACGGCTTTACCTTAGAGTTCGGTGGCACGGCTGATTTTGCAGGTCCAACAGCTGAAATTGATGTTCGAAAACTAAATCCATGTACCGATAGCCAAGCATATACTTTCGAAAGCCAGGCATCGAATTTCGCCGCTTTAAAATGGTCTTTTGGCGAAGGGGCAAGTTTGGCTTCGGCCACAACGGCTGGACCCTTTACGGTAACATACAGCACCCCCGGAGAGAAAGTTGTGGTTTTAGAAGCCATGGGTACAAATTGGTGCAATGTAGTTACTACGCAAACTTTTATAGTAGCAAACACACCGGAAAAACCTGCAATAATCGCTTCAAGTGTTAATTTATGCCAGGAAGATGTATTAAAATTATCAACTCCTTTTTTAAATTTAGCAAGCTACCATTGGTCAGGCCCAAATGGTTTTAGTTCAACACAACAAAATCCTGAAATCCAGGTAAGCGGACCAGAAATTGTTGGAACATATAAACTTTATGTTCAGGTTGGCGATTGTGTAAGTGAGGTAAATTCAATCGACATTTTATCAGTCGATTTAAAACCTGAAGCATTTTTTTCAATTGAGGTTAATGATAAATGCGAAACAAACCAGTCTTTTTCGTTTATCAATACTTCTAAAAATTATACAAAGCTCAGCTGGGATTTTGGTCCGGGTGTAAAAAGCCAGGTTACCATCAGTAACGACAGTAAAATAGTAACCTTTACCGAGACAGGGCTTAAAACAATCACCCTGACAGTTGAAAGCAATAATGGCTGTGTTTCTACTTTTACAAAAGATATTTTGGTAGAATTGAAGCCGGAAAAACCAGATATTAGCATCAATCAGGCATTATTTTGTTTAAAAGACATCATAAAATTGTCTGTACCGGTACAAGAAGGGATTACTTATGCATGGAGCGGGCCAAACAATTATTCTGCAACTACAAATGCCATTGAAATTCCGGTAACAGATTTTAATCTGGCAGGACAATATCAGGTTGTGTTAACATCAGGCACATGTAGCTCCGAACCAGCAATTATTGATGTTCCGGCCATTGCCAGAATTCCTGTAGCTAAATTTTATACCGAACCTACCTTTGACGTTAAGTTTTCTGCTCCGGTACCCATAACATTTACGAATATGTCGCTTTATGGCGATTTTTATGAATGGAATTTTGGCGATGGAATTACTTCTTCAGAACAAAATCCGACCCATATTTATCAAGCTGATGGATTATTCCGGATTACTTTAACGGCGTTTTCCAAAAACGGATGCGCAAATTCAATCACTCAAGGCGACCTCATTATCAAAAAAAATGCATCTACTTTTGTTCCAAATGCATTCTCGCCAAATGGCGATGGGATTAACGATGAACTGGTTGTTGGTTTAACAAACCTCAAAAAATATAACATTAATATTTACAATCGCCTCGGCACCCGGATTTTTTTTACCAATAATATATTTGAAAATTGGAACGGCACTTTTAAGGGTAACGAACTCCCGGTTGGCGTGTATTATTATATCATTTCTGGTACTAATTTATCTAATAACAATATTAAATATTCAGGTTCGATAACGTTAATCAGGTAACCTATTACATAACTTTATATAAACATTTAAGGTGCTTTAACTACAGTAATATCTTGTGTTACACTGGCACTTTCCAAGGGAGGAAATATTTTTTATGCTAGCTAAATCTCCTTTTTCTGAAAGCATATTCGTGTGATATTAATCACTTCAGTGCTGCAGATGTTATCATCTGACACCACGAAAATCAGTGTCAGACAATAATATCCGACACGACGGAATTTATTAAAATTAATCCAAAGTTAAACCAATTTCCTTCAGCAAAATAGCTGCATTAAAAGTCTTACATGGTCCGTGTTTTAGTAAATAATCAAATTTCATTTCACCTTCGGTAATCTGGATATCGAAATGGAAATTACGTACGGTTTCGGGGTAATCGATAATCAGATCTGCCAGTTGTAAATCGTGTGTGGCAAAAAGTGCAGGTGTTTTTTCGGTAATCAGCTTTTGTATAAAAACCTTCGAGCCCAAATATTTATCTCTACTGTTTGTACCCCGCAGCATTTCGTCAATCAACACAAAGGTATCTTTGTCTTTAATTACATTGTCCAAAATCATTTTCAGGCGGTTTAACTCTGCCTTAAAAGTTGAGGTACTTTCGTTCAGCGAATCTTTAATCCGCATGTAGGTATTGATCGAAAAAACCGATAATTGCATGGTTTCAGCACAAACCGGTGCACCAGTATAAGCCAATATCATATTAATGCCCAAAGTACGCAGAAAAGTGCTTTTACCGGCCATGTTAGAACCTGTTATAATATCTACAGTTGGTTTTGCTTCTAAATGAAAATCATTATCTACCCGAACCTGCTCGTTAATAAGCGGATGGCCAATATGAGTGGTGGTTAATGCAAACTGATCGGCAAGCACCGGAAAAACCCAATCTGGCTGATTATAGGCTGTTGTGGCCAATGATATCAGCTCTTCAAAATCGCCTAAATGGTCAAGAGCCGAAATCACATCCTTTGATGATGATTTATACCAAATGTCTAAACTGATGCAGCACTTTAAGTCCCAGAGCAAAAGCGCGTTCAATATGCCACCAACCAGGATATTCAGCCTGGCATCAAAATTCTGGATAATTTTGGATAAGCCTTTAATTTCTTTGCTTACCGGGATTTTTGAATCTAATAAACTTAAGATGTATGAACTTTCCCAGTTTTGATTCTCTGTCCATAAAATAGCGCTGGCATAACCGTTTAACAGATTCGAACTTCCACCAAAAGTGTAAAAAACCTTGTTAATTTTTGAGCCTAATAAAACATTCCACCCTGTGTGAATTACAAATAGAAGTGCTAATATTTTCCAAAAAGCAGCGCTAACAAAAAGAGCCGCCAAAATTAAACCGACAGAAATATAAGGCACCAGCTTTACATAAAACCTCAAAAAACTGCCCTTTACAAAATCCAATTGTGCCCCCAATTGGTGCTTAAGCTGTATTTTAATCTGCTCTATTTTATCGGGATCGTAACCATGCAGATTAGCCCTGAAACTATAAGTTTCTGCTATCTTATCTGTTATTTCTTTTATGGCTTCCTGGCGGAGTAATATCTTATCTCTAGTTGGTTTTTCTGCGAAATTTTTAGCCAGGAGGTTATTTCCGCTTTTGGTACTGCAACGGTTGATCAGTGCAAACAGAGATGCGTTTCCAAAAATATCAAGGTCGGAAGTATAGGGATGCAGTTCAGATTCGAAAGCCTTACCGTGATCGTAGCCATTCGCTGTTCCGTTTAAAACATTCCATTCATTCTGATAAACCCACAAGAGTTGCTTTTTAAAATCGATTTCGCGGTCTAGCTTACTTTGCCTGCGTACAATAAAGGCAAAGGCAATAATCGGCACCAATAATGCGAGCTGGATTAATGTGCGTAATCCATCATCAGCAGAACGTAACAGTAAAACAAAAAATAAAATTTCGGCCAGGAACAGGCCTATCCGGATTAAAGAAAGTTGATCGATTGTTTTTTTAGTCTCCGCTATATCAGCGGTAACCTGCTTAATTTTTTGGTCGTAATCGGCTATTATTTCTGCTTGTTGTTTTAACATGATATCGCTTCGGTATATATATTTTCGAAGGTATAAGATCGATAGATTGTCTTTTTTGTTACAATTTATCTAAGTTTGAATCTCGAAATTCTAAAGATAGGCAAAATATTAAATGAAGATTACACTGATCGCCATTGGCAAAACAGAAGATAAATATCTAATTGAAGGAATTGATAAATACATCAACCGTTTAAAGCACTATATTAATTTTAGTTTTGTGGCTTTGCCAGATGTAAAGAATGTTAAAAACCTAAGCGAGGCCCAGCAAAAGGCAAAAGAAGCAGAGTTGCTGCATAAACAAATTAACAATGGCGATGTTGTTATTTTATTGGATGAAAAAGGAAAAAAATATTCATCCGTAGAATTTTCAAACTACTTAAATAAACAGATGGTTGGTAGCGTGCAGCATTTAATTTTTATTATTGGCGGCCCTTATGGATTTGATGAAACCATTTACAAAAGAGCAAACGGGTTAATTTCGCTGTCTGACATGACCTTTTCTCACCAAATGATCAGATTGTTTTTTGTAGAGCAGCTTTACCGGGGATTTAGCATTTTAAAAGGAGAACCTTATCATCACGCTTAAAACAATGCCATTAGGTTAAGTTTTTAACCACAGATGTACACAGATAAACACGGATTTTATATCTGTGCGCATCCTTTTTATCTGTGGTTAAAAGATGTTTACCTCGGGCTTATTATATAATGACATCACGCTTAGCAATGACAATGGTTATAGTAAGATGGGAATATGGAAAAGGCAAATAAAAATCATCATTAAATAAAAAAAATTATGTTATTAGATAAATATAAACGGGAGTATAGATATAAAAGCAATCAGAATGGCAACAATAAATACCTATGGATCAGCATTATTGCATCATTGGTTATTATAGCTTTGCTTTATTATTTCTTCGATTAAACCCACAAAAAAACACCAGACGAATTGCCTGGTGTTCTCTATCATAACGTAAACAAAGCTTAAACGCCTTTTTTACTGGTCATACTTGCTTTTTTAGCTGGAGCTGAAGTTTTAGTAGTTGCTTTAGCACTTGCTGATGCTTTAGATCCTGTAGCTTTTTGTTTTTTATCTGAAGCTGCTTTTTCTTCTGATAACTTAACCTCTGCTGGTGTACCCGGTGTTTCTGGAGTTTCCTCAGTAAACAATGGCAGATCTTTTAATAAGTTGTACCAAGTGATGATTTTCTTCATATCAGAAGCATAAACTTTCTCCTGATCGTGACCTGGTGCTACTTCAAGGAAATAAGCGCGTAAATCGCCTTTCAAATCCGGAGTAGATCCTTTTGCTGAAATTTTAGCAAAAATATCTGCCAATTTAATTTCCTCATCTTCGCCATACACGGTAATATCTTCTAACGAAGCTAATTTTGTGTTGGTAATGTTGGCAACAACTTTAGTTTTTTGAGCATCTAAGCCTTCTAAAATGTAACCTACTTTATTTTGTCCAACCAGTTTAAATAAACCCGGTCTGCCAGATACGGCAACAATTCCTCTTAAATTCATATTTTTTTTGAGATATGAGATTCGAGATATGAGATATGAGAAATCACTCAGATCAAATAACTAAAACTCTTTGTTCAATTATTAAATGAGATAGGAGCATCAATCAGAGAAAATCAAGTCTCAAATCTAATGTCTCAAATCTAGTATCTATTTTTAATCTTCTAAAACTTCTATGTTTAAAATTTTATCACCTTGACGAATATCATCTACAAGGTCTACATTCTCAACAACTTTACCAAAACAAGTATGGTTGCGGTCTAAGTGAGCAGTATTTGTTCTGCTGTGGCAGATAAAAAACTGTGAACCACCAGTGTTGCGGCCAGCATGCGCCATAGATAAAACACCACGATCGTGATACTGATTTTCTCCGTCCAGTTCGCAATCAATTTTGTAACCTGGGCCACCGGTACCTGCCAAATGTGCTTTAGCTGGGTCTTTTGAATTTGGGCATCCGCCCTGAACCATAAAGTTAGGAATTACACGGTGAAAAGTTACACCATCATAAAAGCCTTCTTTAGCTAATTTTTTAAAGTTTGCAACGGCTTTCGGCGCATCATTATCGTAGAATTCTACAGTCATTTCGCCTTTTTCTGTTTTTATTATTGCTTTACTCATATCAATATCGGTACTAATTTTAAATTTTATTCACCAAAAAAACAATCGTATTTTTTTAGTAGAGGGCAAAAATAACAAAATTGTATAACTTATAACATCATTAAATTTTTCTATACAGTTTAAATGCGGTATTTTAGTGTTTTAAGCATACCGATTTGATAAAGAAATATTATATCCTGCTCATTTGCCTGCTTTGCTCCCTGGGGCTAAGGGCTTCTTCTTTGTTAATTTACATGGATGAAGACCAAAAGAACCACCTTAAAGCATATGGTATTGCCTATTGGACCATCAGCAAACAACTAGAGGTTGATTGGCTTTTAAACTATCGCGGTGGGAGCTTTTTAATTAAATATAATAAAACAGTTGAAGACGAGCTTAAAATCCGTGGCGTATCTTACGAAGTAATGGCCGATGGAAAGGTAACCAACCTTTTAAACGAAATCAGCGATCCTGCAGTGAATATGGAGATGGTTAAGCTGGAGAAAACACCCAAAATTGCAGTTTACTCTCCAAAAAGCAAATTACCATGGGATGATGCCGTTACACTCGTTTTAACCTACGCCGAAATCCCGTACGATGTAATTTATGATGATGATATTTTACAGGATAAATTGAGCAAATACGATTGGTTACACTTGCACCATGAAGATTTTACCGGGCAGTACGGCCGTTTCTGGGCCAATTTCAGGTATGCAACCTGGTACCAGGAAGATGTTAAAAACCAGGAAACCTTAGCTAAGCGCATGGGTTATAAAAAGGTTTCTGAAATGAAATTAGCCGTTGCCAAACACATTAAAGAATATTGTGCAGGTGGAGGCTTTTTGTTTGCGATGTGCTCGGGTACTGATAGTTTCGACATTGCCCTTGCTGCTGATGGGGTAGATATTTGTGCCCAAATGTTTGATGGTGATGCTGCAGATCCAAATGCACAAAGTAAACTGGATTTTAATAAAACCCTGGCCTTCCAGAATTTCAAGTTAGATAACAATCCAATGAACTATGAATTTTCGGATATCGACGCTACTCAAACCCGTACACTGAACCAAACCAACGATTATTTTACTTTATTCGATTTTTCGGCCAAATGGGACCTTGTGCCTACCATGCTTACCCAAGATCATGACAAGGTGATTAAAGGCTTTATGGGGCAAACTACAGCTTTCAGAAAAAGTTTAGTTAAAACAAGTGTAACTGTTTTGGGTGAAAATAAAGGTGCTGCAGAGGTAAGGTATTTACATGGAGAAATTGGCAAAGGTCAGTTTACTTTTTATGGTGGACACGATCCGGAAGATTATCAGCATGCGGTAGGTGATCCGCCAACAGATTTAAATCTGCATCCAAATTCACCTGGCTATCGTTTGATCTTAAATAATGTTCTTTTCCCTGCAGCGAAAAAGAAACCACAAAAAACATAATTTTAGCGTAATCGCCTTTTGGCATCTTTTCTTTTAGGGTTTAAAAATTGGTAATTCTACCGGATATTCCTATTATGTAGACAGTAAATCACATTTATCGGCATAACTAATTGCTATCGTAATTATACTGAAACCGCTCAAAAAAGCCCCTGTAAACCAGTAGATTACCAAACAAACTGTAACAGACTTGATACTTTGGCACAGCTTTTGGAATTGAGGCTTGTAATTAACAACAGGTTAAAGCCTGAAATTTTTAAACAAGATTCTTCTAAAAGAAAAATATTATGAAAAAGTTATTATTAAGCGCTTCAGTTTTATTATTAGCAACAGGTGCATTTGCACAAACAAAAATGACTAGTGAAACTGCTCGTTTTGGAATTAAAGCTGGTGTTAACCTTTCAAAGTTTCATGCTGGTGGCGATGATGCCGCAGCCAATGCTTTTAATGATAATGCCAAAAACAATGTTGGTTTTAACGTTACAGCATTCGGTGATTTCGGTGTAGGAAATAATTTCTTTATCCAACCAGGTGTATCATTACAGAATAAGGGTAATAAATTCGAATCTGTAAATACAGCAACTGCAGGAAACAATACCATTACGACCACATCTTCTATTAAAACCAATTTAATGGCGATTGAGGTACCCGTAAATGCAGTATTTAGAATTCCTACTGGTGATGCCGGCGCAGTTCAGATCAGTGCTGGTCCGTATATCGGTTTTAACATCTCAGGTAAAGACAAAGGAGAAAATACGGTTACAACAGTGAACAACTCCAACAATACCAGTGCTACTGTTACGACTTCTAATGATAGAGATTTATCATTTGGTAGTGCCAGCGACAAAAACTACAACAGTACGGAATTTGGTGCAAACTTTGGTTTAGCTTACCGCACAAATTCAGGATTTTTAGTAGGTGCTAACTATGGCTTGGGTTTAACAGATTTGACTCCGAAAGACAGACAGGCTAATACCAATAAATTAACTAACCGCGTGTTAGGTTTCTCAGTTGGTTATTCTTTCTAAGCGAAAGTCCTTAAAAGCAAAAGCCTCCCGGATTATTAAATCGGGAGGCTTTTTTTATGCTTTATTATTTAGTCGTAAAAGTTCCAGCTTACCCCAAATTTTAATAGGGCATCTTGCATGGGGTACCTGTTTACAGTGTAATAACCCGGTTGAAATAAACCCTGATTTACAAAATCATATTTAACAAAAATATTGGCCCTTTTTAAATTTGCTTTAAAAAAGACATCAATTACTGGTTTTGAAGCCAGGTTTGTTGGATTGCGCTCATCAATATAAAATTGCGCTGTTGCAGGTGAATATAAGTAGTTTGCATATTCGGAATTGTACCTCACATCAAATCCCACATTAGCCTTTAATACTTTAAAAAAAGTATTATCAAAATAAATACTGTTATAGGTATAAAGTTCAGGCGTTCTTAATACTGCATTTTTATCTGTTTTTTGATAAGCGATATAATTTTCCATCACAAACCTGCCAAACCTCGTTTTTTTTGATACATCCAACCTGATTAAGCTAATATCAGCAGTAGCCTGTTTTGGTAAAATGGCAGTTGTACCATTGGTATGGTCGGCGGCAAAATAAACGTAGTTACCGGTTAAGAAATATTTGGCTCCGGCAGTAAAACCATACTTATCATTGATATAGTTAAATGATAAATTGGCAATTTTAGTGTTCTTAAAATCAGTGTTTGTCCATTGGTAATGGTTGCCATGATAGTAATTAAAAATAGCCGCTGGCGATTGGTTTTGCACATAGGCACCCAATTCGATCCTTCCTATGGTTTTACCTAAAAGGATTTTACTTTTTGCCTCGTATAAATAATCGCCTGCATTTTCACCTTGCAAAATTTGTTGTACATCTAAATTGAAATCAATATTGTTAGAGAACCGATAGCCCGCTGCACCTAAAATGGTAATGTTTTGATAAGCAAATCTACTACGCTCGTAATTGGTTGCATCTTGTTTTATACCAAAATATTCATGCTTGTAATAATCGTGCCTTATACCTGCATCTACCTTAAGTTCATTTTTAATAACCGAACTATTTTTTGGCCTTAAAAAGAAACTATAAATAAACTCATTTTTAATATGTTGTACATGGGTCGAATCATTTGTAAATATTGTGCTCGCAATTCCAGGAGGCAGCACATGATTGACATCCGTTCCATTTTTGTAAAAATCGAAACTGTCGTTATTATACTCAAATGTATACGAAACCTTATTTGTTGGTAAAACAGAATTGTTAACATTTGCAGAGGTATCTATTCTTCCTACATAATAAGTTTGCTTTAAGAAAACGGTGTTTTTGCGGTACAGATTTCTTGAGTCTGATAAATTTATCGGTTCTGCCTCCCTTGCAATTTTAGTATAATCGGGATCGAATAAACCTGTAGCTACTGTAGAGCCATTCTCGTAGGCACGCATGGTATTAAAAATTGCTGATGCCCACATATTATAACGTTTGCTTGGCGATTGGTACCATGAAAATACGGCAACATTCAAATTATCGCCACGTTGTCTGGCGTAAAAACCTTTAGAATCGCCACGGTTAAAATTAACACCGACGTTCCAGTTTTTTTTAATATTCTGCGTGTGGATGGCCCTAAAAAGCTGCTCTTTTTGTCCGGCACTAACAAAATACAAGCTGGTAAAAGGGGTTCTGGCCTGATAGTAAATAATATCTTCGGGCGTTAAAGCATAATAATCAAGCGAATGAAATCCTGCGTCAAAACCAATCCTTTTACTAGGCTCGTATAATAATGGCCTTGCTGCCAAGCCCATATTACCATTGTTTATGGTTGGGTGCAAGGGTTGTAATAATGGGCTGTAATTCTGGATATTCGTAGTTGAGGTATCTAAAGGCAACAGTACAATACTGTCTTTAGTTAACGACAGCTTGGTAAACCTGATATATTTTGCAGTAAAAACGACAGAATCCTTTCCAGAGTCTAGTTTCTTCCGAACAGAATCCAATTCCTTGTTTGTACCAACACTTGTTTTTAAATCTTGTGCAAAGGCTTTGTTAATGCCTAACAGCAGTAAGAGAACAAAACAGATTTTAACGACTTTATGCATCTTATAGTTCAGAAATTAAGCGGGTTAAAATCTCCGTCATTTTAGGCTCGGCTTTGGCTGCTGCTGCTAAAATTTCTTCTAAATTAAAAGGTTGCAGATCTTCCGGAAAACCCTCATCCGTTAACACGGAGATGGCAAAAACAGGTAAACCAGCGTGATTGGCCACAATAACCTCAGGCACAGTACTCATACCAACGGCATCAGCACCAATTAAACGCAGGTATTTATACTCCGCTTTGGTTTCTAAATTCGGTCCGGAAACAGCAACATATACCCCTTTGTGGCAGTTTATATCAACATCCTTAGCTATTTCCAGCGCTTTAGCTATGATATCCCGTTTATATGGCTGGCTCATATCAGGGAAACGGGGGCCTAATTCACTTTCAATTAAACCACGCAATGGGTTATCTGGCTGCAAATTAATATGATCGTCGATAATCATTAAATCGCCTTTTTTAAACGCAGGATTTAACGAGCCCGCGGCATTAGATACAATTAAGTTTTCTATACCCAAGCCTTTCATTACCCTAACCGGAAAGGTAATCTGTTGCATGCTGTAACCTTCGTAATAATGTAGGCGCCCCTGCATGGCAATAATTTTCTTTCCGTTCAATATTCCAAAAATCAGTTTTCCACTATGAAATTCTAAAGTAGAAATTGGAAAATTTGGAATATTAGAATACATCAATTGATGCTCAACTTCGATTTCTTTTACCAAGCCACCCAAGCCAGTACCTAAAATAATCCCTATTTCTGGCTTAAAGTTCTCTGTTTTACGTTTTATATATTCAACGGTTTCTTCTATTGCTCTTAACATAGTTTAAAATGAGTTCGTCAAAGGTAATCTTATCTTCTTCAAATAATTCAACCTCTATGGGTAAATAATATACAGGTAAATCTACCAGTAAATCTTCAAATCCGGTAGCTCTTAAACGCTTGCTATCCTTTTCTGTTGTGATAATGATTTTATCTTTTTTAGTACTGGCCATAAAAGCCGATTTAAACTTCTTAATATCATCATTTTTAAACGCATAATGATCCCGAAATTCTTCGTGTTTAATGGTTTCAGTGTATTTTTCAAGTTCTTCTATTAACGGAGCAGGATTTGCAATTCCCGTGAGCAGGAAAATTTCGAAATCTTTAATCGACTGGAGCGTGCGGCTTTCGTTATGGTATAAATGAATAAGATCGCCATATTTAAGATAAGAATGTAATACTGGTTGATTGGCATTTGGTTGCAATTCATTTATAGCGGCCTGCTGGGCAACATGTAACAGGGGGACCGGCGATTTTGTAACCAATAATACATCGGCCCTTTTACGCGAGGAGAAAACATCCCTTAAGTTTCCTGCTGGCAATAAAAACTGTAATGTACCCAACTTTCTAAATTCGAAAAGCAGAATATTAAAACCTGCCCTTACCGCACGGTGCTGAAAGGCATCATCAAGAATAACTAAATCGTGATTCTCTTCCAATTGTTTAATCCCATTTACACGGTCTTCACAAACAGCAACGGTAACACCTGCAAATTTTTGATGGTACTGTAATGGTTCATCTCCTATCGTTTCGGCCGTTGCAGCGCCATCGGCAACAATAAAACCCTTCGTTTTCCGGCCATATCCCCTACTGAGTATGGCTATTTTATAATCGGCCAGCAACTTCACCAAATATTCTGTTGTTGGTGTTTTGCCCGATCCGCCAACGGCTAAATTGCCTACACAGATTACCGGGATATCGAACTTTACAGATCGCATCAATCCCCAATCATAAAGTTTTTTACGGAGTAGAATAGCCATTCCATAAATGATCGAAAAAGGAAGCAATAAAAGGCGTAGATAGTTAAGTAGCATATCGTGTTTTCAAAAATACTGATTATTTAAAAAAGAAAGGCATGGCTAAGCCGCCGCCTAATAAAGCAACCCTTAATCAATGAAATGGTTTGCAGGAAGATAGATTAGCCTGGAGTTGGGAGTTTGGCGTTTGGAATCAATTAACCGGTTTAAATAATTAACCCGATGAACGAATAAAAGATATTTTAAAATTGTTCCAAAATATCTTTATCCGATTTATAGGTTTCGACAATTACGTTCGGGATTTTTAAGTTATGCTTTTGATAGAGTACTGCCCAAAACTCGGCATTGTTCTTTTTAGGATATTGATAAAAATCCTGTCTGAGTTTTAGGGTAGAATAGTTGTTGCTATTTTTTAGTTCCGGATCTATATTTTCCAGAAAAATCAGTTCCATCTCTGCCGAAGGTTCTCCTTGCGAAAATAACCCGGCCACTACATTACACTTTAAATACGTAGAAGATAACTTCGACAAACCATTATCGATGGTATAGTTTTGCCTGTTTATCCAGATCATGCTTTTGTTTATCGTAGCGATATTACTTTCCATTCCTTTAATCAGGTGTTTATCAACCGTGATATAAATCCAGCCATTCTTGCGTTTGTACAATACATTTCTTGCCCTTGTGAAAGAGATCTTGTAACATTTTGTCCCTTCATATTCAACCTGTCCTTCAATTTCGTAATCATTATCCCCGCTGAGCATATTATCGTTCAGATTATTTACAAAATAAGATTTGAGCTCAATTCTTAAATCAACAGCGTAATTAATCTTCACACCTCCTGTTTTTTTGAGTTCCTTAAGCCTTCTTAGCCCCTCAAGCTGTAACCTGATATCGTTTTTATATTCATCGGTATGGAGGTTAAATAATCCCTCGGCATAACTATAATATTTTCCATCTTTTACCATATACTGCCTACACAACAACTTTTCGCTCACCACACCGGTATCGGCAAGGTGCGCGACCGCATTTTTAATTAAGGCAGAAGCAAAATTGGCAGCATAAATATGTACATCGTCCAATTTAACGTATTTGTCTTTTAGTTTAACCATGAGGTCACTAGTACTGCTGCGCTCATCAACTTTAACGGAAAGGCTTTCGTAACCCACCGAACTGAAAGAAAGCGACTGACCTTTATTTAACGAATCTATTTTAAAGCTGAAGTTTCCTTCAGGATCGCTCAGGGCAATTAATTTATGCTTATTATAAATCGATACGGATGCGATGCCTTTATTGGCTTCGCTAAGCACTTGTCCTTTAATAAGCTGTTGGGCCAAGGCGCGTGGGAAGATGAAAAAACAGCCCATTATGATTGACAATATTATTTTTGAATGGTATGACATAGGTAGGTTTGAGGTTTATTTAGTTAATATGTAGCTATTTAAGTGTAAAATAATTATTCTCTTTAAATAACAAAAATATACTTGGTTAAGTTGGTACTCCGCGCAGGGCGTTTGGGGTCAGTTAAGCATTAAACAATGAACCATTGACCAAACTAACAAAGTTATTCGACTATATTTTATCTTTTTTTGTTATCATTGTTGTCTATCAAAAACATATTTTAATGTCTCCGAACAAAAGATTAGTAGTGGGCCAAGGCCAGATTAGTGGATATATTTCTATTTTTTTAGCCGTATTGGCGCTTTTAGGCATCCTGTGTTTTCATTATCCAGAAAAGCTTACCACGCCCGAATTCCGTGAAATATACACGAAAAATAGCATGGAAGCTTTAATGCTTGGCGGTGTAATAGGGTGTTTCTTCTTTTCATTGCTGAGCTTAATCCTAAGTAAAAAACTAAAATGGGCCTGGCCAGGCTTTGCACTTGGTGCTTTAGCCGTAATATTGGGTGCTTTGAGTGTAGAAGGTAGAGATGTAGCCAAATCGGGCTGGCACTTCGGCCTTGATTGGATGATTTTAGATCTGCTATTAATGGTTGCCATTTTTGTTCCCTTAGAATTGTTTTTCCCTAAAAACAATGAGCAAACCAAATTCCACGAAGAATGGCGTACCGATTTAACGTATTTTGTAATCAGTCACCTATTTATCCAATTCTTTGGCATTGTAACCCAAAAACCTGCCGTATTATTTTTCGGTTGGATGGGTTTAGATAAATTGCACACTTGGGTACAAGGCCTCCCATTTATAGTGGCCTTGTTTTTGGCTTTTTTCAGCACCGATTTGTTCCAATACTGGGCACATCGTTTTTTCCATACCCGGGTATCCTTATGGCGTTTCCATTCCATACACCATTCAACACAAAATATGGACTGGCTGGCGGGAAGCCGTACCCATTTTATTGATATATTTTTCACCAGGGCAATGACTTTTATCCCGCTTTATGTTTTGGGCTTTTCATCTACCGTTTTCAATGTGTACATTATATTCATTGCAATACATGCGGTACTCATCCATGCCAACACCAGGATTAATTTTGGCCCATTAAAATACATTTTTACAACACCTCAATATCACCATTGGCACCATTGCGAAGACCCTAAATATTATGGACATAACTTCGCCTCAATATTTCCCTTTATCGATATGATGTTTGGCACCTACTATTTACCTGGCAAAGAATGGCCTGCCGGAACAGGTGTACACGAAGCTTCGTATCCGAAAGGTTTTGTTAAACAAACCATTTATCCATTTACAAAAAGTCCGTTTGATACAGATTTGAATATGGAAGAAAGAAGCGATAGATAAAATTGATTAAGCTAACGCTCGTTTAATGACAAGCGCAAAAGAGATAATAATTATAAAGATTATTTGGAAAGCAGCGTCTGTAAACATAATTAATGTTAGTCGGGCTTTCCGCTATATTCCCGATGAAGAATCGGGAGATGCCGCTGCAATCCCGTTTATTCAAAACTGACACTGCTGCTATTAAAGGTTTTTGAACCTCCCGGAAAAGACAATCAATCGTCACAACCGATAAAATCGTAAAGCTATTTGTGCACTCGTCTGGAAACGAGCGCAAATGAAAAAATGAAACTGTCAGATGGTAACATCTGACAGCACATTGTTCGGACAGCACATTGCACACCTAACTCGTGCCCTCTGTGTTTTTCTCTCCATAATCTCAGTGGTTAAAGAAGCTTAAATCAGCAGCAGTGGTGCTACTATTTAAGTTTTTTGAACCTCCCAGAAAAGACAATCGATCGTCACAAACGATAAAATCGTAAAGCTATTTGTGCACTAGTTTGGAAACGAGCGCAAACGAAAAAATGAAACTGTCAGATGGTAACATCTGACAGCACTATGTTCGGACAGCACATTGCACACCTAACTCGGTACCCTCTGTGTGTTTCTCTCCATGACCTCTGTGGTTAAAGAAGCTTAAATGGAACAAACCCGAGTTTTAAATGTTATATTGGGGTTCCATCTTATCATATGCAAGCCGAAACAGAAATTTTAATTATTGGTGGTGGATTGGCAGGTTTAACAACAGCACTTCACCTGAATAAGGCGGGTTTAAATGTTACGCTGATCGAAAAAGACCCCTATCCCCACCATAAAGTTTGCGGCGAATATATTTCGAATGAGGTGCTCCCTTATTTTGGATGGCTCGGTCTGGATATTGAAAATCTTGCACCTGCATTAATAAGCGAACTGCTTTTTACTTCCCTTTCTGGCAGAAGCATAAAAACTAAATTACCTCTTGGCGGCTTTGGTTTAAGCAGATACACCATTGATCATTATCTCTATACCGAACTGATCAGGAGAAAGGTTAACGTAATTCATGATCGCGTTGTACAGATTAACTTTGTCAATGATCAATTCACGGTAACAACTGCTAAAAACGCTTTTGTTGCAACTTACGTTATTGGCGCTTATGGAAAAAGATCAGCAATTGATATTAAGCTAAACCGGAATTTCATCAATAAACAATCACCCTATCTGGCAGTTAAAGCACATTACAAAGCTGATTTTCCGAATAATCTGGTTAGTCTTCACAATTTTGAAGGTGGCTACTGTGGCGTTTCGAAGGTTGAAAATGATCGATTGAATATCTGTTATCTGGCTAACTATGCGCGTTTCAAAAAACACAAAAACCTACTTGCCTTCCAGGAAAATGTACTTTATAAAAACAGGCACCTGAAGGCTATTTTCGAAAATGCTAACAGTTTATTCGATGCCCCATTAACCATCAGTCAGATTTCTTTCGAAGCTAAAGAACCTGTCTATAATCATATTTTAATGATTGGCGATACTGCCGGATTAATTCATCCACTTTGTGGAAACGGAATGGCCATGGCCGTTCACAGTGCCAAAATTGTTTCAGAACTTTTGCATCAAAAAATGGAAGGAAAAATTAGTTCGCGTGTAGCCCTGGAAAAAACTTATAGTTTATACTGGAACAAGGAATTTAAAAGCCGCTTAAAAATGGGCAGCATATTATCTTCTTTGCTGAAGAACAATAAATTCGAAAATTTAGCCATGCTTGCATTGACTAAAATGCCCTTTCTGCTCCATAAAATAATTAAACAGACACATGGTAAACCGATCAAGATTTCACAATAAATGCCACTAGATACAACATATAGAAGTACAGCACCGGAGATTATGGATGATTTCGCCATGGAAGGTGAAATATTACGCGATGCATTAGACAAAATAGCGAGTATCAACCAACTGCTTGGTGGTAATAAAGTTACACTCGATGGGGTTAAAACCTTAATCAACAGCAAACCAAAAGACGAGGTTATTCGTATTACTGATATTGGTTGTGGAAATGGAGATATGTTGCGCACTTTGGCTGATTATGCTAATAAACAAGGTTTACATTTTATTTTAAAAGGGATAGATGCCAATAGGTTCACTATAAATCATGCGCAAAGTTTATCCAAAAACTATCCCAATATTACCTACGCCTGCAGCGATATTTTTGATGATTTAAGTAAAACAGAACCTTGCGACATTATGCTTTGTACTTTAACCCTTCATCATTTTAAAGATGACGAAATTATCGATCTGCTGGAGAATTTTAAAAGATCGGCTACAATGGGTATTGTAATAAACGACCTGCAAAGAAGTGCAGTGGCATATTACCTGTTTAAAGCATTATGTTATGTGTTCCGCTTAAATGATATGTCTAGAGAAGATGGTTTAATATCAATTCTACGCGGGTTTAAAAGGGCAGATTTGCTTAAATACAGCAAACAATTAAAGCTGAAATCGAGTTCAGTAAAATGGAAATGGGCGTTCCGCTACCAATGGATAATTAAAACAATATGAGCGTAACCGTAAAAGCAGTAAGTAAAGCCTTGCCCGAATTTTGGAGATCAACCGCTGAGATTTTACCATTTCTAGATATTTGGCTAAAAGATCAGGATGACCGCTTTACCCGAAAGGTAAAAAAGATTTTTGAAGGTGCCGCGGTAGATAAAAGATACTCGATCATGTCTCCCGAAGAGGTTTTTAGTGATTTAAGTTTTGAGGAGCGAAACAATATTTATGTAAGAGAAGGGATAAAGCTGGGTGCCAAATGTTTGGAAACTGCACTTGAAAAAGCAAACTGGCAAGCTCAGGATTTAGACTACATCATTACGGTGAGCTGCACCGGTATCATGATCCCTTCTTTAGATGCTTATCTGATCAACTTACTTAAACTCCGTCAGGATATCGTTCGCCTGCCGGTTACTGAAATGGGTTGCGCTGCTGGTGTATCAGGCATGATTTATGCCAAGAATTTTCTAAAAGCTAATCCAGGCAAACGCGCAGCAGTTGTTGCGGTAGAATCACCAACGGCAACCTTTCAATTAAACGATTTTTCGATGGCCAACATTGTAAGCGCAGCAATATTTGGCGATGGTGCCGCCTGTGTACTGTTAAGTTCGAATGAAGAAGATAGCGGACCAGAAATTTTGGCTGAAGAAATGTACCATTTTTATGATGCTGAAGAGATGATGGGATTTAAACTAACCAATAGCGGACTGCAAATGGTACTGGATGTAGCAGTTCCGGAAACCATTGCCAATCATTTCCCAGCTATTATTCATCCTTTTCTTTCCAAAAACGGACTCGACATTAATGATATAAAGCATTTAATCTTCCATCCGGGCGGAAAAAAGATTATCCAGATTGTTGAAGAATTATTTGGCAAGCTGGGCAAAAATATAGACGAAACGAAAGAAGTTTTAAGACTTTATGGAAACATGAGCAGCGCAACAGTTCTCTACGTTTTAGAGCGGATTATGGATAAAAAGCCAATGCCTGGAGAAAAAGGACTAATGTTAAGCTTTGGTCCTGGATTTTCGGCACAACGCATACTTTTACAATGGTAATCATTCAACTAATCACTAATGAAAAAAGAGATCTTAGCTAAACTCCCTTACGGCAAATCTTTTCTATTTGTTGATGAGTTACTGCATGTTGACGAAAACGGCGTAATCGGGACATATAGCTATCCCGAAAACCTTCCATTTTACGAGGGGCATTTTAAAGACCGTCCGGTAACGCCCGCGGTAATCCTCACCGAAACCATGGCGCAGATTGGATTGGTCTGTTTAGGCATTTACCTGTTAAAAGATATTGATCAAAATATATCCATCGCCATGACGTCAAACGCTATTGATTTCTTAAAACCGGTTTACCCTGGTGAGCAGGTTACGGTAACGAGTGAGAAAGTTTATTTTAGGTTTAATAAACTCAGTTGCAAAGTAAAAATGGAAAATGCAGCAGGCGAAATAGTTTGCAAAGGCAGTATTTCGGGCATGTTAATTTCAAAAGGAAATGGGTAACAGAGTTGTAATTACCGGTTTAGGCGTATGCGCACCCAATGGCACTACCATTGATGAGTTTTCGGATGCTATAAAAAAAGGATTATCTGGTATCCGCCATCAACCCGATCTGGAAGCCTTAAACTTCTCTTGTCAGGTAGCAGGCAAACCAGTACTTAGCGAAGAGCGGATCAGCCAATATTTTACACCGCTTGAATTACGAAACCTAAACAGTACAGGAATTATATATGGTGTTATTGCTGGTTTAGATGCATGGAAAGATGCAGGCTTAACCATCGAAAATAATGAAGAGCCCGACTGGGATAGCGGTACCATTTTCGGAGCGGGAACTTCTGGTATAGATAAATTTAGATGGGCAATTAATAAAATAGATGCGCTTGAAATCAAAAAACTGGGAAGTTCTGTTGTAATACAAACCATGGCCAGCGGCGTAAGTGCATTTATCAGTGGCAAGCTCGGCTTAGGTAACCAGGTAAGTACCAATTCATCTGCCTGTGCAACAGGAGCAGAAAGCATATTGCTGGCTTACGAAAGGATTAAAACAGGGCAGGCTACAAGAATGTTAGCAGGGAGTACCAGCGACAGCGGCCCTTACATTTGGGGCGGTTTTGATGCCATGAAAGTTTGCACTTTTAAACACAATGATGAACCGGAAAAAGGTAGCCGCCCTATGAGCAAAACGGCAAGTGGCTTTGTACCTGGAAGCGGCGCGGGTGCTTTGGTATTAGAATCGCTTGAAAACGCTGTGGCTAGAAAAGCCAAAATATATGGCGAAGTGCTCGGAGGCCACATCAACTCTGGCGGTCAGCGGGGCTTAGGTACTATGACTGCACCAAATCCTACCGCTGTACAGCGATGCATCCAAACAGCATTAAAAAATGCGGGTATTGAAGCCAAGGAAATTGATGTGATTAATGGCCACCTTACCGCAACAACCAAAGATGCCCTGGAAATAGAAAACTGGAAAGCAGCACTACAATTACCTGATCATGATTTCCCATATATCAATTCTGTAAAAAGTATGATTGGCCATTGTATTGCAGCATCAGGGAGCATAGAATGCGTGGCCTCAATGCTTGAGCTTTCAGAAGGATTTATTTTCCCCAATATTAATTGCGAAGACCTAAGCCCCGAGATTACCGCTTTAATTGACGCAAAATGCATTCCACAAACCTTAATTCATAAACCATTTAATATCTTAGCTAAAGCCAGTTTCGGTTTTGGCGATATTAACGCCTGCATTATTTTTAAAAAATATACCCATGAATAAAGAAGAGATCATCGAAGCCTTAAAAACAATTGTTGAACCTTACAGCGAAGAGGCATCAGCATTAGCGCATATTGACGAAAACACCGATTTTATAAACGATTTAAAAATAAATTCTGCCAACCTGGTTGATATTGTTTTAGATATTGAAGAGAAATTCAACATTGAAATAGACAACGATTCGATGGCTAAAATGCTTACCGTAAAAGCCACCACCGAAATTATAGCTCAAAAACTGGAAGCGCATGCTGGGTAACGATATCGTTGATCTGGATCTGGCTAAAATCCAAAGTAACTGGAGGCGTAAAAATTACCTCGATAAAATTTTCACCCCCGAAGAACAGTTACTCATTGCATCAGCAAAAAGACCTGATGAAATGGTATGGCTGTTATGGAGTATGAAAGAATCGGCTTATAAAATTTATAACCGTAAAACCGGAATCCGGAATTTCGCCCCTAAAAGTTTAAATTGCACTATTTATCCAAACACCGATCAGAAAGGCACAGTAAGTATAGATAACGATACTTATTTCACTAAAAGCGATATAGAGCTACAATACATTCATACCATCGCTTCTCCTATTTATAGCAAATTGGAAGAAATTAAAGTAACCATTTACGAATCACCAAATCATCCAAGTAACTATAAACGCACTAAACCAGGTTGCATAAGCCATCATGGGCAGTATTTGGCTTTGGTGTATTAATTATCTGTTTAAAGGTAAAGAGGCAGATCTGATAAACTAAAAGAATCTATGAACTGGTATTTCATGTTTAGTTTTAAATTTGCTCAATTCATCACAATTCCCAGCTTGTTCGGGGTATTTTTCTAATCCACACTTATTAACATCAAAATTCCATTTATCGATATTGGCACCCATTTGACGGAATACAAATATTTCATCATTTGTTGAATAGGAATTTCTGCCAATCACTTGCTTTGCACTTATAGATCCAGAAAACAGTTCATTATTTAGATAAGTATAATCATAAAATAAAAAATGCTTTTTATTTACATATTGTTCGTAATACCGGGCTTGTTTTAATGAATTAGTTTTTTTATCCAAAATCCATAGGTAAGAAACCATAAGCTTTTCATTGGCAGAAAGGTTTCCATTAACATTAATAACGATATTAATACTATCAGATTTAATACTTTCTTCCGTAATATTCAACTTTACCAGCTCATAGAAATGATTTGGCAATAATCCCAAACGTAATTTAATTTGAGGATTACTCCCATAAGTTACCTTCGGACGGCTATTTGAGTTAATTGGATTACAAGCGTAATCAATATTTAATTTTACTTTTTTACTGCTACCAGCAACAATAAGATCTTCTAAATCAGGACAATTCAGGTTTAACAGTCCTTCATTTAACAAGATAACCTTTTCGTTATTTCGAACAACAGACTGCCTCAAAAAAACCTTCGCGTTAAAAGCATTTGGATTTAATTGTAGAAAAGATGCGTTCAATAATGAATCAATTGTTTTTCGTTTGTTAAAACTTATATGAACATCATCTAACTGAAATGTCTTTGCAGTTAAAACTATATTTTTCTGAAGTGAATCAGTTAAAACAAAAGTGGAAGCTTCATAAAAAGGAAAGGTTACCTTCAATGTATCGCCCAATTTTGTGCTGACTTCAAAATAACCAGATGCATCACTATTGCCAACATGTTTGCCGGAAATTATTATTGAAGCGCCTATTAAAGGTTCTTTACCATCAAAAACGTGCCCTGTAAGGTAAAATGATTGCGCATCAACATTACCCGAGAATATAAAAAACAAAGTCGCTAAAAAAACATTTTTAGCGTTACATATATAGTTAAACATAAGATGGTTTGTAAGAGGAAATAAAAGAGCAGGGCAAATACCTGCTCCTTTCGTTTAATTATTTTCCATGTGCTCCGTCTGAGCCTAAGGTAAGTCCAATATTATCCTGTAACCAATGATAAGCATCATCCAAAGCATTACCAACTGCTTCAAATGCCCTGCTAAACCAGCTTCCACCATCAATTGATTTCATTTCTGTTAAAGATAATTCTTCAACCTCGTATTTTTTTAGATTTTTCATGTTATAATTTTTAATTAGTTTTAGGTCAGCTATTTAGACCAATGGGTTTATATTTAGTTATTTAAGGGTTTGAAGTGGGATCAGCACCTACCACATCGGTAACGATTTCGTGCACTACATCCAAAACAAACTCTTTTATCGAATTCCACGCCCTGCCAATCCAGCTGCCTCCTTCAATAAGAGATATTTCTGAGCGGCTCATCTCCTGAACATTGAAATTCTCCAGATTTAATTTTTTCACAATTTAGATTTATTTAGTTCACCTACTCTTTAAAGGCTTTTCGGTTTACGCCCTTTGTTGCAACACTACTAAATTACTTTTGCCCACTCTACAAAAAAAGGAGTGGATAATTTTGCTGGTAAAAAAAACCAGCATTTATATTCATTAACTCCTGAGGCTTTAAAACCGTAAAATCGGCTCTAATATTTACTTCAAATGCCTGGGTATAATAATATGTTTGTAACTGTCTCGAGTATTCTATTGGAGCCCCCATTAGTTTCAGCTCATCTAATACCACGTATAGTCTCAAGGTTGAAATTGATAACCTTCTTGCTAAATTTTCAGGAGCGCCTGTACGGCTTTCTTTTATCAATTTATGGATAATCTTAATGCGATCGATGTATTCTAATAGTTTCATAGTAAAACTGATGATAATTAAATGCTATCTCTTACAAACTCCAGTGTGGGTGTTATCAAACTTGTTAGGTCATCATCACCAAATTGCTGTTTCCATAAATTGGCGTAGTGTCCATTAGCAATCATCATTTCAGTATGACTCCCCTCTTCTACAACCTTTCCTTTATCCAATACAATAATCTGATCAGCTTTTCTAATCGTAGGTAACCGATGCGCGATGATGATAATTGTTTTCTTTTGCATCCTCAACAAATCTATCGTTCGCTGCACATACTGCTCAGAAGCCGAATCTAAAGAGGAAGTGGCTTCATCCAGAATTAAAATTTCAGGATTGCGGTAGAGTGCCCTTGCTATTGCAATCCTTTGTTTTTGTCCGCCCGATAAAGAGGCTCCGTTTTCGCCTAAATAAGTCTGAAAACCTTCTGGCAGAGCTTCAATAAAATCGATAATTCCCAGTTGTGTACAAATACTAATAATCTGTTGCATATTTGGTTCATAATCGCCAATGGCAATATTTTCAATTACATTTCCTGCAAAAAGATCGATTTTTTGTGGCACAACGCTTAGTAAATTTCTTAAAGAGGCATTGTTCAAATACTTAAGCGCATGATTACCGATAAAAATATTGCCCGATTGTATTGGATAAATATTTTGAAGTAATGACATTAAGGTAGACTTCCCAGATCCACTCTCTCCTACAATTGCGGTAAAACTTCCAGCCTTAATTTTTAGGTTTAAATCTTCAAACACATTTACACGACTGCCATATCTAAAAGCTACATGTTCAAACCTGATATCGCCCATTAATTCTTTCGTAAGGAAAATGCTCGACGAATTTTGTTCAATCTCCAGATCCATAATTTCGAACAAACGATCGGAGGCGATCATGGCATCCTGGATAGATTTATTTGCTCCAATTAAGGAAGTAGCCGGACCAGTAAAATAACCAATAAGGGTATAGAAAGAAAATAAGTCCCCAGGGGTAATTTCGCCATCTAAAACATAACCTGCACCCACCCAAAGCAAGATGATAGTAAGCATACGGGCAATAATCTCGGTAGATGTTCCTGAAAAAACTGAGTTTAATCCTGATTTATAAATTGTTCTGAGCAGGCCAATAAAATGAATTTCTGTTTTTTCGTTGGTAAACCTTTCAAGACCAAATCTTTTAATTGTGGCTACATTATTTAAGCCCTCAACCAATTGCGATTCCAACTCAGCCGATTCCTCCATCAACTTGCGCTGCATTTTCTTGTTCAGTTTATTGCTGATAAAATAAATCAATAAATACAATGGAATAACAGCCAACATCATTAAGGCCAGTTTCCAATAATAACTGAACATTAAAATAAAAGAGAATACAACAATAAAGCCGTTTACAACTAGGTTAATGGAAACATCGTTTATAAAAGCCCTTATTTTAACCGCATCGTTTACCCTTGAGATAATTTCGCCCACCCGCATCGTATCGAAAAACTGCTGAGGCAGTTTTAAGAGGTGTTTGTAGTAGCCCAATATTAATCGTGCATCTATCTGCTGCCCCGTGCGGATGGTAAAAATAGTTTTAGCCGTTCCAATAAATAATTGCAGCGCTAAAATGGCCACCATCATTAAGCTCATTAAATTAAGCAGGTTCCGATTACCTTCTACCAGAACATGGTCGGTTATTTTTTGCACAAAAACTGAGGTAGATAGTCCAAGTATGGTATAGATTAAAGCACCAAAAAGCGCCTGTGTTACAATACTTTTGTGCGGTTTAATCAGGTTCCAAAAACGGCTTCTGGTATCAACCTTTTCATTTCCCTGCTTAAAACCCTCATCAGGTAACAACAGAACCAATACGCCTGTCCATTCACTTGTAAATTCAGCAATAGTTTTGCGGTGTTTTTTCCCATCACCTGGGTCCATTACTTCAATGTATTTATCGGTTACTTTATAAATGGCTACATAATGCTGCAATTGCTTCTTTACCACCACATGCGCAATCGCTGGCAATGGAATTTTAGAAAGGCTATCTAAATTTCCCTTTACCCCTTTTGCTTCAAAACCCAGTTTGCTGGCCGCTTCTATCAAACCTAAAACATTGGTTCCTTTTTGATCGGTACTGGCCAATTGGCGGATGCGCGCAACAGGCATTTTTAATTTATAAAATGCAGCTATAGATGCCAAACAAGCAGCGCCACAATCGGTAATATCGCGTTGTTTTATTAGTGTAGACATTAGCAGGGAGATATTAGATTTGAGACTGGTGATGTGAGATTTGAAAGTTTTCGGATTTGGCCTTTAAGCTGTCGCCTTAAACCATACGCCTTTTACCCTACACCTTTTAACGGGTTTAACCAATCATCAACTTTATCGTAAAGCAATTGATACAAGTTTCGTTCTGCAATAGTAAAGTGTGCATTAAAGGTCATCCCCTTTTTTACCTGCCCTTTATAACCGTTTTTTAACTTTAAATAATCCTTGTCTAATTTACACTTCACTTTAAAATAAGGGCTTTGGTTAATCAATATAATATCGTCAGAAATGTCGGCTACTACACCGGCAAGCAGGCCCCATTGGTTATAGTTAAAAGCATCGATCTGAAACCTGACGGTTTGGCCAGCTTTAATTAAACCGATATCAGCAGGTTTAATATAACAGATGGCCAGCAAAGCACTATCAGGCGATATCTCGCCAATTTTCTGATTGGCGGTAATGAACGAACCCAATTGTAAACCTGATAGATTTTGCACCGTACCAGATACCCCGGCGTTTAAATGATATAATTTCTCCTGCTCGGTTAGCTGGATTTTCTGACCATCGAGATCTTTTAATTCTTTTCTATATTGATTAGATTCTGTTTGCCACTGTGTTTTGTACTTTTTAGCCACCAAATTAAAATCAGAAAGCGCCTGATCGTAATTAAATTTATATTGCTCATACTCTGATTCGGTAACAACCTTCTTACTATATAGTGTTTCATATCTTTTATAAATCTTGTAGGCCTGTTCGCGGGCATTTAAAGCGTTTTGAATCTGCTCCGCGTATTGTTGCCAACTTGCCGCATACAGGCCGGTTTGCAATGCAGGTTGCCCTGCATTGCTTAAGTCGACCAGTTTTAAAACGAGGAGCGCATCATTTAATAAATCTTTTAATTCACGTGAGCGATTATTCAAAATCACATTTTGTGTTTCAGGTATAGTAGGGTCAATATTTAAAAGAAGTTGTCCTTTTTTTATTTTTTTGTTATCCGTTAAATTAATCAGGGTAATTTTCCCTGCCACAGGTGCCAGTAGTTCTGTTCTTTCGATATTACTCTGCAAAGAACCATTGCCCTTAACGCTTACTGTTGTATAAACAAAAGGTAAGGCAGCTAAAGCCACAAGAATGAATAGAATTGTGGCAGAATAAATAATTTGTGTCCGTACCTTGGTATGGTGTAAAAAAATGATAGAATTATCTTCAAAATTGGCGTCTTCTATAAAAGGCATAATCATCAATCGGCTTGCTTAAGGCCAAGTTTGTAATTATTAATTTATGCCACAAAAAAGATACACGAAAAGGCGGATTGTAGGGATGAAACGCTGAATTAGCTGAGTTGTTTTAGGATATTTGCAACGAAGACACAGAATCTATTAAAATTTAATATTAGGCTTGTGCATTTCAGGAGTTAAGGCCTCATAATTTCTATCGACCAAGTACTCTTCTAATTGTAAATACTGGAGGTATAAAAAAGTATTGCTAATGCTTATTGGTGGCTAATATAGTATACCGCCTTACCAACAAAATAACCACCTAAATAAGTTACTCCAATAACGCAAAAGCCAGAAATAAAGATCTAGAGATTGTTTTCATAGCAATTTCAGATTAAATTTTTAATTAAAATTGTTAAGGCAATAAAATACCGAAATCTTTAACGCCTTGTATTACTCCGTTTATAAAATATGTTCTCTGATCAAAAAGATAGATACATACCAAAATGGCAATAAATAAGATATTTACCATTTTTTGATTTTTATTGATGGCTGTTTTTTCCATGGTTAAAGTTTGATTTTAATACTTAATTAATTTTGAAATTAAGACAAATTTGATAGAATATATATATATATATATACGTCAGACTCTTCATTAATAACCAGATATTAATAATAACATAATCATCGCATTGATTATAGATTCACAATTACACTTAGAGTTGATATGAAATTACCTATACGTATTATTTAAATAGTCATCCTAAACTTAGGGAAGACAATATTGGTAGGACTGTTTTAGTAAGGAAGGAGATTCTGAAATTTTTAATGGGTAAAATAGAAAAAGGCCCGCCCCAATAGCTCAGCTGTTGCAAGTGAAAATAATAGTACACCAAATATTACCAATAAAATATTGATTAATGATAGCCCTTTAGTACTGGCATTACCAGTAACTAATGAAACAGATGGCACAAGTAGTAGAATTGCTGAAAGTATAAATAAAAAAACCATAATAATACTGAGATAATATTTAAATATAAAACGGTTGCAAATTAAAATTTTATTTTTCATGCTTACCGCCTGAAGCATCATGCCAACCAGCATAGCAGGCAATTCCAGCAAGACCGAATATCAATAACCATTCTTTACAGCCACCATTAGTAGCCGTCAATTCATCATTTGTCAGCTCTGATAGATTATCATTGGTGATAATATTATTAATTTTTTTCATCTTCTATAAATTTATTTTAATTATTAATGTGTTGAATGATACCAAGCTTTACCTATATAATACCCTGCAGCCATACCAGCAGCTCCCATTGCAATTCCAATTCCAATTGCACCAAGAACAATAGGGTTACCTCCATCTGTCATCTTCATTTCCTTAGCATCCATTTCCTGAACACCAAAGCTTTCTAATTCTAATTTTTTCATATCGTTTAATTTAAATTTTTATTCCTTCCTCATTTAAGGCTTTTCAGATTCCGCCTACGTTGGCCTAACATTAAACAAGTATCTAATTTTAAAATTCAGCCTTAAAAAAAGATACACTAAAAGCCTTTTTATAAGGACAAAAAGAGATAATAATAGCTGAAATAGTCGATATTGAATCAAACTGGCGTCAATCCAGGTCATACATCAACTTACACGAAAGATAAGACAAATATGTATTTTAAAATAGTTTACCCTTTAAGTATAAATATCGACTATAATTGTAATTGAAACTATGAAAAAAATTATCCTCTACTTATTACTTTTATTCCCATTTTATAATTTACAAGCCCAGAGCTGTAATTGCGGTGATAACTTTTCTTTTATGGTGCAGCATATTAAGAAAAATTATGTAGGCTATGCCGATAAAATTAATCAGAGAACACAGAAACGGTTTGAATACCTTACAGATAGCCTGCAAAAAGTTGCACACAATACAGGTAGTAATAAATGCATAGCTGTATGTAGAGAATGGCTTAGTTTTTTTAAGGACGGGCATATGAACATATCCTTTAACGAAAGTAGCCCGAAGGACGAAATCCGGGATTTTTTTTCAAAAGAAGAAAAAACGATTTGGAATGAAGAAAAACTAAAAAGCCACCTCGCGATGCATAAAGGTCAAACAGATAGTATTGAGGGAATATGGACTAACGTATCCAATACGACAAAACTTGGTATTGTTAGAGATAGTTTAAACCACAATGAGTTTATAGGTTTTATGATTAAGTACAATACTGCGATGTGGGCGCTACAACAGGTTAAATTTAGAGCTAAAAAGACAAAAGGCATTTATACATTCACCTCTTTTCTGGCCAGAGATCATTCACCTTACCCTGCCAGGGTTTCGCTAAACAAAGATACGATGGATCTCAAAGAGATTGGAAAATTTTACAAAAATGATTTACCAAAAAATACATCATACAGTTCACTCAACCCCAAATTTAAAAAGCTAGATGATAAAACCGCTTTGTTAACAATCCCTAGTTTTTATCTCGATTATAAAAATGAAACAGATAGTTTGATGATTAAAAATGCCTCGATACTAGAAAACACTGAGCATTTTATCATCGATTTAAGGAATAACCGAGGTGGTGCTGTTGGCGCATTTGAAAAAATATTGCCTTATCTATACACCAATCCTATTTTTTCGGAAAAAGGCCAAATTTTAGCTACTGATGATAATATTAAAGATGGCTATGAAAAACCATTGCCTGATCTTCCGGAAGATTTACAGGAATATTTCAAAAAAATCATAAATAAATTAAAAGCACATCGTGGAGAACTATATTTAGCTTACCCGGCCGACACCATTAAATACGATAAGATATTGAAGAAACCATCCCGTGTTTCTATCTTAATGAACGATGGATCGGCAAGTGCCTCCGAGTTATTTATTTTACAGGCCAAACAAAGTACAAAAGTGAAGCTATTTGGTGCCAATAGTTCTGGATCGGTTAATTATGTAGAGAGTGTAACAACCCAAATGCCCTGTAATTTCTTCAATTTAATTTACCCTGCAGCCCGATTAATGCGCGCTTCCAATGATGGAACCGATTTAGGGATTAAACCCGATGTAGAAATACCTGCCGATACCGCCGATTGGATTGACTACGTAAAGAAGTATAAAACTAAATAACAACTTACAATTTAAACCATATAATCTATTGGTTTGATACAGGTAAAAGGCCATTTGGTGTATAATTTTTGGCTATTGCATTCAGGAATAACACCTTTAAGTACATTTATTTAACTATCTAATATTACAATTATGAAAAACAAAAAATTAGAAAAAAGAATACAGTTTATCTTTAAGAAAAAAACTATTATTAATTTAGATAATGAACAGTTGAGAAGAATTAATGGAGGAAATAATCCTACAGGAGGAGGTCATTCAGGAAATCCACAATGTGATGAACTAAAAACGGTAAATCAAACAGTAAGTGGTTAAGAGATAACTGAAGCTAAAAATTATAGTTTACATTTTCATCTTAATGTAAACTATAATCATCCCATCAAATATGAAAAATATCATCCTATCTGTTTTGTTGTTCTTTTCCTTTAATAGCTTATGGGCACAGAACTGCAACTGCTCCGATAACTTTCGTTACCTTACCAATAGGATAACGAAAAATTATGTGGGTTTTAAAGATAAGATTACAATAAAAAATCAGCAACAATTTCAAAAATTCACCGATAGCCTGCAAAAAATAGCAGACAGATCAAATGCTTATAAATGTTTGAATTTGGGCAGAGAATGGCTCGCCTTTTTTAAGGATAAACATATATCATTTGGAATGGAGTTTGATAAATTAAATCCTGATTCTGTGAGACATTTTTTTTCAATGGAGGAAAAAACCAGCTGGACAGAAAACGTTTTTAAATCTTATCTCGCGCAAAACAAAGAAAGCATTGATAGCATTGAAGGGATTTGGAACTTTGGCATATATGAAGTTGGAATTATTAAAGACATAAAGCCTAATCAATTTATTGGTTTTATTTTAAAGGCAGATTCGATCAGATGGATGCCACAACAGATTAAGTTTAAATTGATAAAAAAAGATAGTCAATTTCAAACAATGTTCTTTAACGGAGGCGATCACTCAGAACAACACCCAATACTTTTAAAGAATGGTGACACCCTAAATTTTGGGATCTTTGGCAAGTGGATAAAAAGCCCTAAAAATAAGCAACAGACGCTACAACCAATAACTGTGAATAATAGCGCTCCATCATTTATCATTCTTGATCAAAAAACCTCGCTCATTAAACTACCATCATTTAATTCTAAATATAAAACTCAAATCGATAGTTTAATTCTCAAAAACAAGTCTCAACTTGACCGTACTGAGCATTTAATTCTTGACGTAAGGGATAACTCTGGAGGCTCGACTAAGTGCTTTGAGAAACTATTGCCTTATTTATACACCAACCCCATTAAAGTGGATGGAGGAGTTGTTTTGGCTACAGACGACAATATACGCGATTGTTACGAAATAGATTATCCTAATATTTCTAAGCAGAGTAAGATAGAAATGAAAAATGATGTTAAGAAATTAAGAGCTCACCTAGGGGAGCACTATCTTTTGTATAAAGAGTATAGGATAAAGTTTTCGAAGGTTTTAAAAAATCCGTCGCGGGTCTCAATTATAATTAATGAGAATACGGCAAGTAGTGCTGAGCTTTTCTTATTAAGAGCAGAACAAAGTAAAAAAGTGGTTTTATATGGCAGTAACACATCAGGCGCAGTTGACTATGGTGAAACTGTACTTATAAAACTACCATGTAACTTTTACTCTCTTAGTTATCCCGCTAGCAAATCACTACATAGTGTAAAGCGACCACTAGACAATGTAGGTATTACACCTAATGTAAAAATAGCTAGCGATACAACTAATTGGGTTGAATTTGTAAGAACATATCTTTTTAAATGATAAACACAAAGAAGAATTACAGGGTATTTATATATCATTTGGTTTTTTGGATAGCTTATATGCTATTAGGTAATCTATTGGAATATCCTTTAGATCCAGAAGGATTTGTTTTTAGTCCAATTGATATATTAATCTCTCAGCTGCCAAACATTTGTACAGTATACGTGTGCATTTTAGTTTGTAAAAAATTTGCCAGTCCAATAAAACCACTTTTACTTATTTTGGGAACCCTATTTGCTTTTACAGTTTGTTTTTTACTATGGTACATCACAAGTTACCATATAAGACCCCATTTTACGGTGAATGGTCCAAAATCCCCTCCATTTAATTTTTTAAACTATGGAGCTGCGGTATTATGGGTTTTCATAAAGTATTCTATTTTGGGCTTTGGGTATTATTTTGCCTCTGAAGGAATTAAACGCGAACGAAAACTACGCCTCATTGAAAAAGAAAAACATGAAGCAGAATATGCCTTTCTCCGCGCACAGATTAACCCACATTTTTTAAACAACACCCTTAATTTCTTTTTCGCAAAATCGTTACCCTTATCTCAGGAGCTTGCCGATGGCATTATGACACTCAGTAAAATCATGCGCTATTCCCTTGAAATGGATAAAGATGATCGCATGACCTTAATAGAGGAGGAAATTGAGCATATTAAAAATGTAATTAAAATTAATCAACTCCGTTTCAATAACAAGTTACAAATCGATTTTAGTGTGAATGGAAGTACAGACAATGTAAGACTGATTCCATTAATTCTAATTACCATTGTAGAGAATATCTTAAAACATGGCAATTGTACAGATAATTTGCATCCTGTTAAAATAGCCTTAAGCATTAACGAAACCGACCATCATATCCGTTTAAGCACTTGGAACAAAAAGAAAAAAGGGCCTAAAGAACTCTCGAGTGGTATAGGTATGGAAAACATAAAAAAAAGACTCGCAAATCATTACAAAAAAGGGGTTGCATTAAACATTAATGAAACCGAGATTGATTACAGCCTTGAATTAACCTTGCCTTACAATAAGGTTACTGATCACCAAGAAAAACCAAGTTCATTTGATAATTTAGGCTTTTTAGCACAGTTCAAGTTACCACAAAAACCTCAACCATACGCCTCATGATTAATTGCATTATTGTTGATGACGAAGACCATGCCATTGAAGTAATACAACATTACCTAAAATCTGTTGCTGCAATACGGATCGCTGCAACATTTACCAATCCGATTGATGCCCTGAGTTTTTTAAGCAGCAACCCGGTAGATCTCATTTTTTTAGATATTCATATGCCAGAGATATCGGGCATTGATTTCATCCAAACGATGAACAACAAAGACGCACAGGTGATACTTACTACTGCCTATAAAGAGTTTGCCACTGCCGGTTTTGATCTTGATGTGGTTGATTATTTAGTTAAACCTATTCCCCTGCCCCGTTTTTTACAAGCAATAAATAAGGCTCAAAAGATCATTAACACTAAAAAAATTCAGCCCCCATTGAACCAGCACGATGATGATTATTTTATGGTTAAAACAGAGGCTAAAGGTAAGATGCTGAAAATTAATATTGCCGAAATTGATTTTGTTGAAGGCATGAAAAATTATATTGCTTTCCACCATAATGGGATTAGAACGCTTGCGCTGCTAAGCATGAAAGATGTGGAGGAAAGATTGCCCAAAGCGCAATTTGTACGTGTGCAGAAATCGTTTATAGTGGCACTTAATAAAATCACCTCCATTGATGGAAACAGAATTATTTTAAAAGGTATTTCTGCAGAAATATTGATAGGAGAAACTTATCGTAAAGATTTTTTAGACATGATGAAGCAAAAGCTTCTTTTGTAACCAGTGTTGACAACTTTCTTGCCGCCATTTAAGTAAAGTTGTCATCTCTTCTTATCCAATACCCACATTTTAACCACAACTTCTTTAAAATTACCTGCTCATCTGCTTCGGCCTCCAGACTTCTGTCTCTGACTATTCCAGTCAAACGTTTGCTTTATTTTCTTTACAGAATAATAGAATTGCCTACCCCAAAAAGCGTTATCTTTGTCCAAATCATAAAAAATAAAATATGCTTAAAGGATTTTTTAACGTACCCACTCCGGTAAACGAACCTATATTAAATTATGGCCCAGGCAGTAAAGAACGTGCACTTTTAAAAGAAGCACTTGCAGAGGCCCGCTCACACCAACAAGACATTCCGATGTATATTGGCGGCAAACAAGTTCATACCCAAAAAAAGGGGAAAGTTGTTCCACCGCACGATCACCAACATATTTTAGCTCAATTTAGCATTGGCGACAAAACCCATATTACACAAGCTATTGATGCTGCTTTAGCGGCAAAAGAAGATTGGGAAAACCTGGCTTGGGAACACCGTGCTGCAATTTTCTTAAAAGCTGCCGACCTAATTGCAGGTAAATATCGCTATAAATTAAATGCCGCAACCATGTTAGGCCAAAGCAAAAATGCTTACCAGGCTGAAATTGATGCTGCATGTGAGCTTATCGATTTCTTACGTTTTAACGTAAGCTACATGGTAGATATTTACAAACAACAACCTCCTGTTTCTCCTCGTGGAAGCTGGAACCGTGTTGAACAACGCCCATTAGAAGGCTTTGTTTTCGCCCTTACTCCTTTCAACTTTACGGCAATTGCTGCTAATTTACCAGCATCGGCAGCAATGATGGGTAATGTTGTGGTTTGGAAACCCGCTGATACCCAAGTTTACGCTGCTAACCTTTTAATGGAAATTTTCCGTGAAGCAGGTGTACCCGATGGCGTTATTAATTTAGTATATGCTGATGGCCCTGAAACGGGTGAAGTGATTTTTAACCATCCTGATTTTGCAGGCATCCACTTTACGGGCTCAACAAAAGTTTTTCAGGAAATCTGGAAAACAATTGGAACAAACATCCACAAATATAAATCGTATCCACGTATTGTTGGCGAAACCGGCGGTAAAGATTTTATCCTGGTTCACCCATCTGCACAAACAAAAGCAGCAAGTACGGCAATTGTTCGTGGTGCTTTCGAATACCAGGGACAAAAATGTTCAGCTGCTAGTCGTGTTTATATTGCGGAAAGCCTTTGGCCAGAAATTAAAGAGCAGATGTTAACTGATCTTGCCAGCTTTAAAATGGGCGGAACAGAAGATTTTGGCAACTTTATTAATGCTGTTATCGATGAGCGTTCTTTTGATAAGTTAGCAAAATATATCGATCAGGCTAAAAAAGATAAAGGTGTAGAAATTATCGCTGGTGGTAACTACGATAAGCGTAAAGGTTATTTCATTGAACCAACTGTTTTAGTGGTTGATGATCCGAAATATACAACCATGTGCGAAGAGTTGTTCGGCCCTGTTTTAAGTGTATATGTTTATGCAGATAAAGACTTCGACCAGATTTTAGAAGTAATCGATACTACCTCACCTTATGCCTTAACTGGTGCTTTAATAGCACAAGATAGGTATGCAATTGAAAAAGCAAGTCATGCGCTACGCAATTCGGCCGGTAACTTTTACATCAATGATAAGTGTACAGGCGCTGTTGTAGGTCAACAGCCGTTTGGCGGCGCAAGAGGCTCTGGTACAAATGATAAAGCAGGCTCGATGATCAATTTATTGCGTTGGGTTTCTCCTCGTACCATTAAAGAGGTTTTCGAATCGCCAACTGATTACCGTTACCCATTCTTAGCGGAAGATTAATATTAAACATAAGGCCAAGCATCATTGTTTGGCCTTTTTTATGCCTAACCGAATGCCCTTTCTAACCATGAACCACAAATTTTTATTACTCCTCATTATTGGCCTCGCCAGCTTTAACTTTTACGCCGCGGCACAAAAGAAACCCAATGTAATTATCATCTATGCAGACGATTTGGGTTATGGCGACCTCAGCTGTTACGGCGCAACAAAAATAAAAACCCCAAATATTGATGCATTGGCAAAGCAAGGGCTGCGGTTTACCAATGGTCACGCAACCGCATCTACCTGTACGCCTTCGCGCTATTCTTTAATGACGGGAAGATATGCATGGCGTAAAAAAGGAACGGGTGTTTTGCCAGGCGATGCGGCATTGATTATCCCAACTGATAATAGTTCCTTACCATCAATTTTTCAGCAAGCTGGTTATAAAACGGGCCTTGTTGGCAAATGGCACTTAGGTTTGGGCAATGCAGTAGAAAAAGACTGGAACAAAGAAGTAAAGCCTGGACCAAAAGAAGTTGGTTTTGATTATTCCTTTATTTTCCCGGCTACTGCCGATAGGGTGCCAACAGTTTTTATGGAAAATCAATTCGTTGTAGGTTTAGATCCTAAAGATCCGATTACAGTGGATTATAAAAGTCCGGTTGGTACTGACCCAACAGGAAAAGACCATCCGGAACTGTTAAAAATGCCTGCTGAAGTTAATCATGGGCACAACCAGACTATTGTAAATGGCATTGGCCGCATTGGTTATATGCAGGGAGGCAAACTTGCCCGCTGGACTGATGAGGAAATTCCATTTACCTTTTTAACCAAAGCGAAGAGCTTTATCGAAGATCATAAACAAGAGCCATTTTTCCTGTATTATGCCTTAACCGAACCGCATGTACCGCGTTTATCTTCCACCATGTTTAAAGGAAAAAGTGAATTGGGTAATCGTGGGGATGTAATTTTACAACTCGACTGGGCGGTTGGCGAAATAACAAAACAACTAAAATACCTGGGTATTGATAAAAATACGATGATCATTTTCAGTAGCGACAATGGTCCTGTAATTATGGACGGCTATGAAGATCAGGGTTTCGAAAAATTAAACGGCCACACACCTGCAGGTAGTTTACGCGGAGGCAAATACAGCATTTTAGAAGGTGGTACACGTGAACCTTTTATTATTTCGTGGCCGGCAAAAATCAAACCGGGCGTTTCTGGAGCCTTAGTTTCACAGATTGATTTCTTAGCCTCATTTGCCAGCTTTTTCAATGTAGAAAGCAAAAATGCAATTGACAGTAAAAATGTGTGGGATGCTTTTACCGGAAAAGACAAAAAAGGCCGTGATTTCTTCGTTGAACAGAGTAATCAACTGGCAATTGTTAAAGATAACTGGAAATACATCAGACCATCAAAAGGAGAAGCTTTTTATAAGCTTACCCATACCGATAGTGGAAATCTGCCTACAGCGCAATTGTATAACTTAAATGATGATTTGGGCGAAAAGAACAACCTTGCACTAAAATATCCGGAAAAGGTGAAAGAATTGGAAACTTTATTAAGTACCGAAGAAGCGAAAACTAAATAAAACAGATCGGTTGGTCGATTTCCCTGATCAACTCGATTTATACAACACCAGTTTAAACATGTAAAACCAATCTTCTTTTATGCTGTTTTATATAAACAGTTTAAAAGAAGATCATGGAAAACACAAAAGATAACAACAAAAATCTGGGCAATAAAAATGCTGATAACGGCGCCGATAAAACCAATATGCCCGATCAGCAGGTGCCGCGCCACCGGAGCAACGATAACGAAAAGAAAAATAGTGTTGAAACTGAAGCGGGCAACCTCGGCAGAGATTTCGGAATGGGCGATTTTGGTTCGGAAGAAGCAAGAACAGATGCAGAAAAAGGCAATAAGGGGGAAGCAGGAAATATGCCCAATACCACCGAAGAATAAAAGCCCCCGATGTAAAATCGGGAGCTTTTCCTAACAACTAAAAAATAGCACTTATTATGGTGCTTTATCCTACTTTAAACGCAGGGGCAACATCATCAAGACAAGTACAGGTTACTTTTAAGTCTTTGATGATTCCTGTTTTTAAACTATAAACCCAGGCATGTACCGCTAACTCCTGGCCATTGGCCCAGGCGCTTTGTACAATTGATGTATTGGTTACATTTGCAGCGCCTTCAATGGCATTTAATTCAACTAAGCGGTCAAAACGCTGATCAGGATCTTTGATTGTCGCCATTTCACGTTCGTGCGTACGGTATACATCGCGGATATTTCTCAACCAGTTATCAATAATGCCAACCTGTTTATTGCCTAATGCAGCTTTCACACCACCGCAGCCATAATGGCCACAAACAATAACATGTTTTACCTTTAATACATTAATGGAATAATCTAATACTGAAAGTAAATTCATATCAGTATGCACCACCACATTGGCGATGTTTCTATGTACAAAAATATCGCCTGGTCTGGTGTTGGTAATCTGGTTCGCGGGTACACGGCTATCAGAGCAACCAATCCACAATACCGGTGGGCTCTGACCTTCAGACAGTTTATCAAAAAAGGCAGGATCACTATCAATTGTATCTTTAACCCAGTCCTTATTACCTTGTAACAGGCTATCGTATGTTATATCCTTCGTATCTATTGTTTTTGCGCACATAATTATGACTTATTAATATCTTCTTCTACTGTTATATTTAATTTTGGTACTGTATAATGTTTTTGGATATTCTCCAATGTGACTATAATACCCTTAGTGTAGGCATTATGTTTGTAATTATAAATCGTTTCCAATACATCAGGATCGATATACCTGGCATTCGAACCATCAATAATTACATCTGTTTCTTTAGGAATATTCGTTAAAACTACTTGTATTGCTGCTTTGTTCAGAAAAGAAACCTCTTCTGCCAGTTTAATCCTGATATGCTTTTTATCGCCTTCATTTGTAATTCTGTAAAAGAACGGGTTACGCATATTGGTACGGAGTAAATAGAAAATAGAAACCAACATACCAACAGCCACACCTTTTAGCAGATCGGTAAATAAAACTGCAAGCACCGTAACTACAAATGGTACAAACTGGTCCCACCCTTTATGGTACATGTGTTTAAATAAACTAATACGGGTTAGTTTATATCCTGTTACCAGAAGGATTGCAGCCAAACACGATAACGGAATCATGTTAATTACTCCTGGAATAAACAAAAGTGAAAGTAATAACCAACAACCATGAAAAATAGCTGACATTTTGGTCCTGGCACCAGCATTAACATTTGCCGAACTACGAACAATTACCGACGTCATAGGTAAGCCACCAACCATACCACTGGTGATGTTGCCTAAACCCTGGGCGATTAATTCTCTATTTGTTGGCGATACACGTTTAATCGGATCTATTTTATCTACTGCTTCTATGCTTAATAGCGTTTCTAAACTTGCTACAACAGCAATAGTTGCAGCTGTAATATAAACATTTTTATTAGCCAACTGAGAAAAATCGGGCATGGTAAACAGGCCTAAAAATTCGCCAAAACCACTTACTACAGGAATTTTCACCATCTGATCAGCACGTAGTGGATGATCTGTACCAGCAAAAAGTATAGTTCCAAGAACCCCAAGTGTTACCACCAATAATGGTGCAGGTACAACCGCTAATTTTGGAAATTTAGGCCAAATAATCAGAATAGCTATCGATAATAAACTGATAACCACCGCAGCCAAACTAAAATGGCTTACCGCTGCTGTAATCGCAGAAAAAGTGTTTTCGTGATCTTGCTGAAAGAATCCTTCGTCGCCACTAAAATCGGTATCAACACCCAACGCATGTGGCAACTGTTTTAAAATCAAAATCAGTCCGATTGCTGCAAGCATCCCTTCAATTACACTCGAAGGGAAGTAATTACCAATGGTTCCAGCTTTAACCAGGCCTAAAATCATTTGTAAAACACCAGCCAGTACAACTGCAAGTAAAAAGGTTTGATAACTCCCCAAAGAGGTTATGGCACCCAAAACAATAACGGTTAAACCCGCTGCAGGGCCACTAACACTCAATTGCGATCCACTGAAAGAGGCAACCACTACCCCTCCAATAATACCAGTGATTAAACCAGCAAATAATGGTGCACCTGAGGCTAGTGCAATACCTAAACACAATGGCAAAGCCACCAAAAACACTACAATACTTGCAGGTAAATCTTTCTTTAAATTCTTTTTAAGAATATATTTCTTCACGTCCGAACCTGAAAAGGCCGGGTTAAACTTTTGCATAACGATATAATTATCTAGTAAATTTTAACGAATAAATCGCGGGGGAATCTTAAAAGCGACCAAGGAACAGCATATCGTATAAATATATAAACACAACATACCTGCTCAAATCACTGATTGCACATAATAAGGTTACCCCAATAAAAAAGACTAGATAAAGTTAGGTGGCGGTGTTGGCACCGTAGGGTGATATGGATCTACATATCTTTTGAAATGTTCGATGAAACTGCTCTTCAGAAAGAAGTGACTTGAAGAGAATTCGTAAGAAAAGATAGGATGATTAAGTTCAACGAGTTTGAAATCGGTAAATTTTGCAGTGTCTTTGGCGGTATCCTTCCCGCCTTCATGCTCTAACTCGATTTGCATGATTACAGCGTTCATGATTTCCTTGTCAATACTCGTACAAAATACCGGCGCACCAGATATACCCATCTTCGCCATGAAGATGAACATGAATGAGGCAACGATTAAATACTTGTATTTTCTTAAAAACATCTAAAATCCTAATGTTGTTTTAATACTAACGGTTACAAAAATAAACGGATAATTGGTTTTTCAATGCTTTAAGCTGTAAAAAAAATGTAATTTAACAGATAGGCGATTGCTTTCGACACAAAAAAAATTTACTGTTTAAAGATTTTTGGGAACAATGATCCCCTTATAAAATTAAATTAACCAAGGCCAAAACGGATATTGCTCCAGTTAGGTTTAGTTAACAAGCCTGATCCATAGCATAATTTTGGCTATGGGCGGATGAAAGGCTTGGTTTCTTGCACTAGCCTTAGTGAAATAAACCCGATTGTCGGGAAGAGCTTCCGATTCTTCATCGGAACTCGTACCAGAAAGCGGGACTGAAATTGCCAAAAGCTCAGAACTGCCCATTTCCCAATGTTTATAAAAGGCTTTTATATTTTGGAAATGAAGGGTTAGTATTTCATAGGTGCTGTAGCCCCGCCATTCGCTAATTCCGATGAAGGATCGGAACCGCTGCTGTCGGGTTTAGTTAACAGCGGTTTGTTTTCCAAGCACCGGCCTAAGTTAAATAAACCCGATTGTCGGGAAGAGCTTCCGATTCTTCATCGGAACTCGTACCAGAAAGCGGGACTGAAATTGCCAAAAGCTCAGAACTGCCCATTTCCCAATGTTTATAAAAGGCTTTTGTGTTTTGGAAATGAAGGGTTAGTATTTCATAGGTGCTGTAGCCCCGCCATTCGCTAATTCCGATGAAGGATCGTAACCGCTGCTGTCGGGTTAGTTAAACAGCGGTTTGTTTTCTAAGCACCGGCCTAAGTTAATAAACCCGATTGCCGGGAAGAGCTTCCGATCCTTCATCGGAACTCGTACCAAAAAGCGGGACTAAAAAAAGCCAAAAGCTCAGAACTGCTCATTTCCAATTAATTATAAAATGTTTTTTTTTGGAAATGAAAGGGCAGTATTTCATAGGTGCTGTAGCCCCGCCATTCGCTAATTCCGATGAAGAATCGGAACCGCCGCTGTCGGGTTTAGTTAACAGCGGTTTGTTTTCCAAGCACAGGCCTAAGTTAAATAAACTCAATTGTCGGGAAGAGCTTCCGATCCTTCACCGGGACTCGTACCAAAAAGCGGGACCTAATCTGTATAATCTTTAGATATTCTTACATTTTATCGTCACCCTGAATTTATTTCAGGGTCTTAATGGGCAGAAAGATGCTGATCCCGAATATTCGGGACAGCATGACGGATCGCGACGTTAACCGCCATTTGCTTTACTCAACATCGCCTGTTGGGCTGGGATAAAATAACACCTCGCTTATCTTGCATTACCGCTAGTAATTTTTAATTTTAAAATCTCATAGCATTGCAATGGACAAAAAAATAGCATTACTTAAAGATAAAATTAACAAGGCAAACCTTGGCGGTGGACAGGCCCGAATTGATAGTCAGCATAAAAAAGGTAAACTTACAGCCCGCGAGCGCATTCATTTTTTAATGGATGAAGGGAGCTTTGAAGAAATTGGCATGATGGTTACGCACCGAAGTACCGACTTTGGGATGGAACGTGAAAAATATCTTGGCGATGGTGTAGTAACAGGCTATGGAACAATTAGTGGCAGGTTAACTTATGTATTTTCTCAGGATTTCACCGTGTTTGGAGGCTCACTCTCCGAAACCCATGCAGAGAAAATTTGCAAGCTTATGGATATGGCCATGAAAAATGGAGCACCACTGATCGGTTTAAATGATAGTGGTGGTGCCCGTATTCAGGAAGGAGTTGTTTCTCTGGGCGGCTATGCCGATATCTTTTATAAAAACGTACAGGCTTCAGGCGTAATTCCGCAGCTATCGGCCATTATGGGGCCATGTGCAGGTGGAGCTGTTTATTCGCCAGCCATTACTGATTTTATTTTAATGGTAGAAAATACTTCTTATATGTTCGTTACAGGCCCGAATGTGGTTAAAACGGTAACGCATGAAGAAGTAACCTCAGAAGAATTAGGAGGTGCCAGTACACATGCGACAAAATCGGGCGTTACCCATTTTGCCTGTGCCAATGAAATTGAGGCTATTAACCATGTAAAAAAACTATTGAGCTATATGCCGCAAAACTGTGAGGAAATAGCCGATCATTTACCTTATGAAACAGCTGATGAAAGCCGACCAGAATTAAATACTTTTATGCCAGAAAATGCTTCGCAGCCTTATGATATACGTGACGTGATTTCTGTCGTGGCCGATGCTGACAGCTTTTTAGAGGTGCATGCAGCTTATGCTGAAAATATTGTGGTAGGCTTTGCCCGCCTTGCAGGAAGAAGTATCGGTGTTGTGGCCAATCAACCCGCTTATTTGGCAGGCGTTTTAGATAGCAATTCTTCTACCAAGGCAGCACGTTTTGTCCGCTTTTGTGATTGCTTTAATATTCCATTATTGGTATTTGAAGATGTGCCGGGTTTTTTACCAGGTACAGATCAAGAGTGGAATGGCATTATCACCAATGGTGCAAAATTATTATACGCTTTTAGCGAGGCTACGGTACCACGCATTACTGTAATTACCAGAAAAGCTTATGGTGGCGCTTATGATGTGATGAACAGCAAACATATTGGTGCAGATATGAACTACGCCTGGCCAAGTGCAGAAATTGCTGTAATGGGCGCTAAAGGTGCTGCAGAAATTATTTTTAAAAGAGAAATTACTTCAGCAGAAAACCCTGAAGAGAAATGGCTGGAGAAAGAAAAATTATATTCAGATATCTTTGCCAACCCTTATCGCGCGGCCGAACGCGGCTTTGTTGATGAGGTGATTGAACCAGCCCAAACCCGTACAAAGTTGATAAAAGCCTTTAAGATGTTGGAAAATAAGGTGGTGAATAATCCAAGAAAGAAACATGGAAATATACCTTTGTAGAAAATAATCCCAGTCATTGGTCCATAGTAAGGTTTCTATCAATCCAGACTATTGAGACTCATGACTGAGGATTTACGACTTAATACTAAATGCAGATTACTCAGAAATTATCACGCGCCGATATCCTCCTCATGGCTTTTTGCACAGGCCTGATTGTTGCAAATATTTACTATTGCCAACCTTTGGTAATCTTAATTGCAAAAGATTTTAACCTCACCGAAACCGATGCCGGACGGATTACCTACCTCACGCAGATTGGTTACGCTTTAGGACTTTTCCTTTTAGTGCCGCTGGGTGATATGTTTGAGCGCAAAAAACAGATCCTCATCATTACCGGACTTGCAATCTTCGCCTTATTGGTTGCCGCAGTTTCACATACCTTTTTTCTACTGGAAGTTGCCTCAATTTTAATTGGCACCTGCTCTATTGTACCCCAATTGATTTTGCCTTTAGCGGCTAATTTAAGTACCGATGAAAATCGTGGGGCCAATATTGGCATGATTATGAGTGGTTTGCTGGTTGGAATTTTGGCATCGAGGGCAGTAAGTGGCAGTATTGGCTTTTGGTTAGGCTGGAGAGCAGTTTATTATATTGCGGCCGGAATTTGCGTCCTGCTTATTTTTTTAATGGCCAAACGTTTTCCACAAAGTTATCCTGCTTTTAAAGGTACTTGTAAAGAACTCATGCGTTCGATGTTCAGTTACATTAAAACCCAACCTGCCTTAAGGGAGACTTCGATTATTAACTTTCTGGCTTTCGCCATTATTAGTGCATTTTGGACTACTATGGTACTTTTTCTGGCTAACCCACCCTTTAATTTCCAAACCCTGCAGATTGGGTTATTTGGAATTGCTGGTGCAGCAGGCGCACTGGCAGCACCATTGGTTGGAAAGTTAAGCGATGGTAACAATCCACGCAAAAACTTAATGATTGGTTTTATATTACAAATCGTTAGTATCGCCTTGTTTTATTTTACTGGTAGCCATTTGTACCTATTTGTAATTGGCATTGTGCTTATAGACATCGGCCAGCAAGCCATACATGTAACCAACCAGACCCGAATTTACACCTTAATACCAGAGGCCAGAAACAGACTGAACACCATTTTTATGTCGGTTAGTTTTATTGGTGCCAGCTGTGGCTCAGCTTTGGGTTTGTGGCTTTGGGACCAAGGCGGATGGGCGTTATTCTGTTATGGAATGACGGGAATAATTGTCCTTAATATCTTAATTTATCAGTTCTACGGAAGAAAAAACAAATAACTAATCAATAAAAATTTCATGAAATCTAAAAACGCAATCAAAACATTTTCGGCTTTACTTATTTGCCTTGCCATTTTCGGTAAAGCAAAAGCTCAAGACAGTACAAAAGTAGAACAGCCAACCGAAGTAAAATCATTAAATAAAATAAGGCTGAACCTCTTGTCGTTGCATTATGAAAGAGAACAAAAGATAGGAAAACTAACTACAGCCTACGTAGGTGCGGGTGTAGCAGGAACCTTTTTGTTAGAATATAATTACAATTATAACAGTGGAAGTGATACTAAAACCTATTTTGATCTTTCACCAAATATGTATGCCGGAATCAGGAAATACTACAATTTTGAAAACAGAATAAAAAAAGGTAAAAAAACCATTAATAACGCGGCTAATTATTTTGGTCTCGATGTAGCTACATATTTTTCTCCCTTGCTTAAAGAAGGAAACATTAATCAATATAATGTGATAGATTTTGAAATCGGAATCACCCCTCAATGGGGCATCCAACGTAGTATCGGCAAAAAAACAAATTTCGAACTTTCATTGGGTCCAAATATGCGTATTAATAAATATCAAACCTATTTTGGCGTTGATGGTAGAATAGGTTTTAGCTTTTTATTATAATTATGGTTCAAATTGAGCAAATATTCCCTTCTCTAACCTGGCGGATCAGGCATGAGGCCATGTATCCAGAATTACCTTTTGATAGTGTAAAGCTTCCGGATGATTTTGAAGGCATCCATTTTGGATTATACCTGGATCATAAGTTAACTGGGGTAGTTTCTTTGTTTCATGATGGGGATGTTTACCAATTCCGTAAACTTGCCGTTCTGCCCGATACTCAAAAAGCAGGTTATGGCTCACAACTAATGGCCTATATCATTGATTTTTGTAAAATTCAAAAAGCGACAAAACTATGGTGCAACGCACGTGTAAATGCTAAGGAATTTTATTTTAAATTTGGCTTCCACGAAACCGATAAAACCTTTTTTAAAGATGGTTACGATTTTGTGGTAATGGAAAAAGAATTATCAAGTTAAGTTAAAAATGAGTATGATGTCTCAAATCTAAATACTCAAATCTCATATCTATTAAAATGGCTAAGAAAAAAGACGACGAAAAGAAAAAACATGTTGCTGTAGTTACTAAGAAATCGCTACAGTTTCTTGAAGAATACATCAATAATCCTGCTCCTACCGGTTACGAATGGGAAGGGCAAAAACTTTGGTTAAACTATTTAAAACCATATATCGACGAACACTTTATCGACAACTACGGTACCGCTGTAGGTGTAATTAACCCTAAAGCTGCTTTTAAAGTAGTTATAGAAGCACATGCCGATGAAATTTCCTGGTACGTAAATTACATTACCGCAGATGGTTTAATATATGTAATCCGCAATGGCGGTTCAGATCATCAGATTGCGCCATCAAAACGTGTAAATATTCATACTGAAAAGGGATTGGTTAAAGCGGTATTCGGTTGGCCGGCAATCCACACCCGCCATGGCGAAAAAGAACAGGCACCAGAATTAAAAAATATCTTTTTAGACTGTGGTTGTACAACAAAAGAAGAAGTAGAAAAATTAGGCATCCACGTAGGCTGTGTAATTACCTACGAAGATGAATTTATGGTTTTGAACGACCGTTACTATGTTGGCCGTGCCCTAGATAATCGTGTTGGTGGCTTTATGATTGCCGAAGTAGCACGTTTATTAAAAGAGAACAAGAAAAAACTTCCTTTCGGCTTATACATTGTAAACTCTGTACAGGAAGAAATCGGTTTACGCGGTGCCGAGATGATTGCCCAGCGCATTAAACCAAATGTGGCCATTATTACCGATGTAACACATGATACTACTACGCCAATGATTAACAAAAACATTCAAGGCGATTTATCAGCCGGTAAAGGTCCTGTGGTTTCTTATGCGCCAGCTGTTCAAACCAATTTAAATAAATTATTAATTAAAACAGCTGAGAAAAATAATATTCCATTCCAGCGTCAGGCATCTTCGCGTTCTACCGGAACAGATACCGATGCTTTTGCCTATTCTAATGGCGGCGTACCATCAGCATTAATTTCACTGCCGTTACGCTATATGCATACTACCGTAGAAATGGTACATAAAGAAGATGTTGATAATGTAATCAGTTTGATTTATGAAAGTTTATTGAACATTACCGACGGTCAGGATTTCAGAGCGTTTAAATAATGGAAAAAGTAAACCATCAAAAAATCATCATCAGCACCTTGCTAAAGGTTTTGTTAATGATTGTTATTATTTTCATTCTTAACTCCTGGCCAAACATTAAACAGAGTTTTAGTGGTAATGTGCCAGCATTTAGTTATTGGCTTGATCATAGTTTCAAAATAAGTAATATCATCCTCATCTTAGGATTTGGTGGTTATTTCTACTATAAAGATTTAAGCGATCAAAAAGAACTGATAGAAAAGTCAAAAAACACCAATCAGCATTAATTATTCCCAAATAAGTCAAGTTTTTAAAGCTTGACTTATTTTTTGCCTGTTCGGGCAACTACGCTAAAGCATCCCTACCTTTTGCTCCCCATTTATTTAAATTCCTTAGTACTACGTTTATTTTTATTAATACTCAAAATATTTTTACATTGTTTATGTAATTTCCTCAAATAGTTATCCTTTATTTATGAGTACAAATAAGAAAAATATTGATCTATCCATTATTTGTGATGATCATTGGGATGTGGTGTTCGACCACCTGGGCCTTGGTTTTTGGGAGTTAAGCATAGCAACGGGTATCCTCCGTTCAACCCGGTCATTTAAGAAAAACCTAGGTTGCCCACCAGATGAGGTTTTAAGTTATGAAAAAGTTTTAGGTTTAATCCTACCAGAAGACCTTGACCACGTTCAGGATGAAATTGAACTCACGGTTTCGAGAGAAAAAACCAGTTACCACACGGTACACAGAATTTGCCGGCCTGACGGAGAAATTAGATGGATTAAAGCCGATGGAATACTATCCCAACCGGACGGCGAATGCTTAAAATTAATAGGAACAATTTTAGATGTAACCGATTTAAAAAATAAGCCGTAATAATATTAAACCTCACTTAGTTCAATCCATACCGGACCGTGATCGCTTGTTTTTTCCCAGCCCCTCACTTGTTTATCTACTCCTGCAGATTTTAAGCGATCACTCACCTGAGGACTTAGTAAAAAATGATCAATTCTTAATCCCGCATCTCTACCATATGCATTCCTAAAATAATCCCAAAAGGTATATATCGTTTCGGTAGGGTATAATTTTCTGATCGCATCTGTCCAGCCTTGCGCCATTAAATTTTGAAATGCCAAACGGGTTTCAGGGCGGAATAGAGCATCTTCAACCCAACGTTCTGGTTTATAAGCATCAAGCTCTGTAGGTATTACGTTATAATCACCACATAAAACTACTGGTAAATTAGATTCCAACAGTTTTGCCGCGTGGGCCGTAAAACGCTCAAACCATCGCAACTTATATTCGAATTTTGGCCCTGGTGCCGGATTTCCGTTCGGAAGGTAAAGACAACCAATTATAACATTATTCACCATTGCTTCGATGTATCGGCTGTGCAAATCTTCAGGATCGCCATCCAAATTTCGTTTTAGCTCTTTTATTTCCAGGTTTCGAGCCAATATAGCAACGCCATTCCAACTTTTTTGACCATGCCAAATGGCATTATAACCAACATCTTTGATAGCCTGCTCCGGAAACTTTTCTTGCGGCGCCTTTAATTCCTGTAAACACACTACATCAGGTTGAGTTTCTTCCAGCCAACGTAAAAGAACAGGTAAGCGCCCATTTATTCCGTTTACATTATAAGTTGCTATTTTCATCTGTATCAATATGTTTTAATGGTAATGAAGCAATCATGACTGATCTGGAGTACAGTTTGAAGATCATGATAATTTCATTTTATAAATCTCCGCAATAAAACTCAAAAATGAAACTAAGTATTTCAGATAGTAGAACTAAGAGCCGCTTAATACCTTCTAATATGTAATCTTTAACTATTTACACTGCTTTTTAAAACTAATAATAAACTAAAATGTTTAATTTTGGAGATTCATTCATGTTTGAGCGCATGTTTGAGTTTAGATATAGGGATAGGCTATTAGTCTATCCCTTTTTTATGCTCAAATGATCTTAGTTTTATCCAGCAATGTTTTCACTTTCTGTTGGAGATCCATAATATCAAAAGGTTTCTCAATGATGGCCGTTGGTGAGCAGCCTAAATTACCCATATTTGCAGCCGAAAGCAATATAATGGGCAAATGAGCTGTTTTGGGATTCTGCTTTAATTTATTGCAGATATCCCGACCATCGTGTTTACCAATATGGATATCCAATAAAATAATATCTGGCAGAAAATCGGCAATTGTTTCTTCCAAATTATCAGCACTTAAAACGCTTTTAATCAGGTAATGCTCTTCCTCAAAGATTAAATTTATAATGTCGTGGATGTTCTCATCATCATCAACTATGAAGATTTTCTTAACTAGCACATTGCTCATATGCAACAAATCTAGTTTAAGTTAATTAGCTCACATGATGTATTTATACCTGAATTTACCGAATAAATGATCAGAACATTAGGCAGCCAAACCCGATTTATAATTTTTAAGCATCTTTTTAAGAAGTCCTCTTGCTACATGTATTTTGGTTTTTACAGTGCCCAGTGGGATATCTAGCTCAGCAGCAATTTCATGATATTTATAACCTTCAAAATAACGGCAAAAACAAAAACGGCAATCTTCTGGCAAGGCATTTAATGATTTTTGGATATCCTCCATCATAAACTTTGCTGCACCAGCGTTAGATGATGCACTTGGAACCAGTTGGATGGAAGTTAAATCCTCTTCCTGCTGGATCATTTCATTTTTCCTTTTTACCTTATAATAATGATTAAGAAAGGTATTTTTTAGAATTGTAAAAAGCCATGCGCGCACGTTACTTCCCATTTCAAACTTAGCCGAAAACCTAAACGCCTTCATAAAGGTGTCTTGAACTAAATCAGCTGCCTCGTCTTCGTCACGTGTATAGGCTAATGCACGATCAAAAAGTGGTTGTCTGTATTGGTATATGTCACAATTGAAATTTAATGTTTCCATGATTCGTTTTAGGTATGATGTAGATATTCAACAAACAGCACCATGCAATGTTATTTGTAGAAATACGCGATTTTTTACGGTTTATTTAAAAAACGAAAAAATTGCCCTAAAACGATCAAAAATACTAGGCTACATAACCATTTCGCATAGCAAAACGAACCAAAGAAGCAGAGTTTTTTGTACCGGTTTTACTGATTAAAGCTTCTCTCTGGCTCTCTACTGTCCGCCTGCTTAAGTACAATTTGTCCGCTATTTCCTGATTGGTCAACCCATCCGCGATGAGTTTTAATACATTAATTTCGCGTTCAGAAAAATTGATTTCAGTATTCGTTTTTTGCGAAAGCATATTTAACTGGGTATTAAAACGCTCTAAAATGGAGATACATAAATTAGAGGAAAGGTACCGTTTTCCCTTCATTACATGCTTTAGGCAAAACAGCAATTCATCTTCTTCGATATCTTTTGACAGGTAAGCAAAAGCGCCTGATGTAAAGGCATTTGACGCGTACTTTTCATCATCTAAAATAGACAAAACAACCACTTTTATGTCGTATCTACGCTCCTTAATGGTGCTGGCTAAACCTATTCCATCGAGCCCAGGCATTACAATATCTGATAAAATGATATCAGCTTTTATTCCCTTTTCCAAAAGTTCCAAAACCGCTAAACTGTCTGATACTTCTGCAACAACCTTGATGCCTTCGTGTTTTTCTATAAGTGCTTTAAGTGAGGTTCGGATAATATGGTGATCATCCGCAAGAATAATGTTAATCATAACTCAAATATAACTTACACTGTTTTAAAATTAAAAAAGACTACTTAGGCAGCTCAATATAGAAGGTAGTTCCGATACCAATTTTGCTTTTAAACCAGATTTTCCCCTGGTGCAACTCAACAATTGCTTTGATTATTCCCATACCAAACCCTCCTGATTCTTCGCCTTTCAAACCTGGCCTTAAAGTTTCGGGCAAATGATCAAAAAGGCCAGCCTGCAACTCATCTGGAATTCCAACCCCATTATCGGCTACAGTAATTAAAACAGTACTTTCATATTCCTCGGCATGTAAAGTAATATTCCCATAATCGGCAGTAAATTTTATTGAATTTGAGATTAGATTATTGATCACCTGCATAAATTTCATGCTATCCAGGTGCAGATAAATCTGTTCGGCGGAACTCGTGAATTTAATATTCTTCATTTTGCCTAGTTTCGATCGTTTGTAAAAACGAACAACATCCCTAAGTTCCCAGACCAGATCGGCCCGCTCCTTGCCAATTTCTATTATTGATGATTTTAAAAACTCCCGGTTAATCATGCTCCTTACCAAAAGCAGGTTACGCTCACACATATCATGAATAAACGCTAACGAGTTTATCATCTGCTCATCACCTGTTTGAGCAACACCATTTTTCATAGATGAGGCAGTTAATTTCATCATGGCCAGCGGTTCTTTTAAATCGTGCGCCAATACTTCTAAGGTTATATTTTTTCGGGCGTTTATTTGTTCAATATGAATTTTATTGTGACGCATTATCGTGGTATCTTCCACGGTACCTACTAAATGCTTTACTTCTCCATCGGTAACGGCAAACACAATTGCCCGCACATATTTTTCTCTATCGGTAAACAGTAAACGGAATTCATATTTTTTCTCCATACCATCTTCAAGGCATTCTTTGTAACAAGACATTACATGTGTAACATCTTCTGGATGTACCCGCTCAAAAGATAACTGTGGCTTAGCCATAATTTCATCAAGGCTCAGTTCCCAAATTTTACTTATCGATTTATTGAGGTATGAAAAATTTTGTGCCGTATAATCGAAAATAAAATACCCATCAGCAGAGCGATCGCCCAGGTTACAAAAAAGTTCTTTATTTAATTCGACCATTATTTATGTTTGATAATTTACCACTAAACAATGTAATTATATCATCGGTAGCAACCACATCACAAACATCGCACACGCTAAAATGTTTTACTTAAAAAATGCGTATAAATACTTCATATGGAAACAAGCGGCTAAAACCCTTATGACCGAGAAAGAAGATGAATATTTAAGCTATAGAGCAGAAGTTAGCCTAATCTAACTTTCTCTTTAGCCACACATTTTATTCATTTTCAGGTTATCTACTAGCCTTTTATAATTCGCATGGCAGAAGAAACTGACCACAGCAAATGACGCCCTAATATTTAACTTCCATTCAAGTAAACCATTATTGGCATTTTGTAATGTATAAATCTCGGAGTTTAAACAGGCTTTGTTCGGGTAACATTGTCACAACTCCGTCTTAAGCCCGAACCAACTCCGAACCAAACCCGTCTCAACAGTTAATTTCTCCATAAGTTTTTTGCCAGTTCTTGATGTAGATTACTCTTGATCCGTTTTAGAGATATTAACATTTTCCACACGATGTGCAAAATTATTTTGCGGATCAAAACCAACTATTGCCTAAATTGTTAAGCATAAAAGAAAGATAAAAAAGTCCTGTGAGCGGGAGATCCGCGGAGGGCAGGCACACCATAGAGAAGACACTATTCTTCTTACCAATAGCCATCGCACAGGTGGCTATTTTTATGATGTAGTGGTTATTTAAAATCACCTTTTTGCCTGTTTGAGCTGATTTTTTCGCTGTGGCTAAAATTTTATAATCAGGTCTTCAACTATTCTTTGACCTTATTTTTTTATCATTAACGGCCTGCGTGTACCCATTTGTCAAAAATACTTCCATATTTTTATGCTAAAAGGCCATCTCTACGATGCTTCTATAATTCCTGTAGTCCAAATTAGAAATTAAAAGCCGCTGATGCTAATACCTAAAAATATTACAATATTGAAGATAGGGAATGAAGTGGGCAGAGTTAAGATGTAAATAAAAAGAAAAATTAACGGGATGACTTAGCTTATTCTATTAGTTAAAAACCTTAGTTTTATTGATATAAAAATGTATCAGATCTTTTATTTCTAAGTGGAAATTCCTTACTAATTGGATCTAACTCTTGTGGCTCTTCTGTAATTAACAGGTCGTTGTATTTTTCTAACAGATGAATGTATTTATTCATCCAGAAATACACAGAATTATTATCCGAACCGATTTGTTTACCGGGATCTGCCGTTTGATTGATGGATTCGGGGTTGTGCTTGGGAAAAGCTTCTGGAAATGATGAAGAAAGATCCTGACCTAATAACTTGCCTACCTGCCAAATTACTTCATGCCCAATTCTGTCTTGACCAAACCAGTTGTAAATTGTTCTGCGGCTTACATTAAGCTTCCTGGAAAGCTCGCTGATGCCCATACGATCTCTGCGCACTAAGCGCTCAAGAATTTCTCCTTGTTTTAGTTGTTGTGTTGTCATTGAGATAATTAATTTTTAAAAAATGAAAAAATAATTAAATCAGCTATCGGGGACGATTGACAATTCAAATGTAAGAATAAGTGTATAAGGTTGTATAAAAGGTGTTGATTTTTTGACATATGTCAAACTGCATTAGCTAATTACTGTGAAATAAGCTCAAAATGAATGATTTTTAATCTGGATTTTTTTAAGAAATAATGTATTACTTTAAATACAATCAACACAGAAATTGAAATTATTTGCCTAAACCCTTATATTCATCATAAAAAAGATATGGCACAGAATAAAACTACAGAAAACGATTTGAGCGTTCCAGACTTTTTAAATACCATTCCCGACGAAAATAAAAGAGCCGATTGCTTTAACCTATCAGATATTCTAAGTTTAACCACAGGTTTTAAAGCTAAAATGTGGGGAAATGCCATTGTCGGTTTTGGAAGTTACCATTACAAATATAAAAGCGGCCGGGAAGGTGATGCACCATTGGTAGGATTTTCTCCAAGAAAAGACGCCATAGTTTTATATCTGTCTTCTCAATTTAAAGATCGGGAAGAATTGCTTTCCAAATTCGGTAAACATAAAACAGCTAAAGCCTGTATCTACTTTAAAAAAATGAGCGATATCCATATCGAAGTTTTAAAAGAAATGATTATCAATGCTGTAGAACGGATAAAAAGTTTATATCCTTAAGGATGGAAAATGTATGATGGAGCTGGAGCTAGCGTTGAATAAGAGCGTTTTTCTGTTGCCATAGCTGCACAGATTTATAGATAGGTCATTCTGAGGGCAGTTTATTGTATAAAGATCAATATAAATGACAGGAGATATTAATGAAGATAAATCGCCTCCAGGTATCGTCATTGCGAGAAGGCTTTTTCAGCCGACGAAGCAATGACGACCTCTTTACTAGACCCGTCAACGGCAGGCGAAGCGAAGGACCTTTATCGCTATATTCCCAGGGGTCTGTTTTGCGGTTAAAAATTCTTCATCATATTCAGAATGACAGCAGAAAGCATCCACTTCATGATGTAAATAAGAAGTTACGCGATAATAAGTTAAATTTTACAATATTTGATTATTCCTTATTTCGAACAAAAAACTGGAAATGATAAAAAAACTACACCTCTATTTATTGATAGCGGGCGCTTGCGTTTCGCTTAATTCGGCCGCACAAGATGCAGTAAGCTACCAAACACCCCCAAAAGAAATTGCCGATTTATTACTTGCCAAACCAACTCCTGGCGTAAGTATTGATGGCAAAGCAGAATGGATCTTGTTTAGCGAGCGCAACTCCTATCCCTCAGTCGAAGAACTGGCCTTGCCCGAATACAGAATTGCAGGTTTAAGGTTAAACCCAAATAATTACTCACCCAGCAGGCAAACCTACATCAACAATTTTAGCTTAAAAAACATCAAATCCAACCAAACGTTTCAGGTTTCAGGATTGCCAACTCCATTATACGCCAGCAACATTACCTGGAACCCATCAGAAAATAAAATTGCCTTTACCCAAACCACCCAAAAAGGAGTAGATCTTTATATTATTGATCTGGCTACAAAAAAAGCAGTCAAAACCAACAAGGCTTTTTTAAATGTGGTTTTAGGTAGTGGCCTTACCTGGTTAAATGATAATACCATTATCTATCGCACAGTAACTAAACCAGCAAGTGCTGCACCTACGAAACCATTAATGCCAAAAGGGCCAACCATTCAGCAAAACTTAGGTAAAGCTGCGCCAAGCGCCACTTTTCAGGATTTAATTAAATCACCTTTTGACGAACAATTGTTCGAGTTTTTCGCAACCTCACAATTGGTAAAAAATACAGCAGGTGTAGAAACGGCTATTGGAAAACCAGCTATTTATGGTTCGACAAGTTTATCGCCTGATAAAAATTACATGTTGATCGAAACCATACGCAAACCCTTTTCTTATTTGGTTACTGCAAACGGTTTTCCATCAACAGTAACCATTACTGATTTAACAGGTAAAACTGTTAAAGTTATTGCCGAACTGCCTTCATCAGAGGGTACTCCATCTGGTTACGACAATACACAAAACGTACCACGTGGTTTCGATTGGAGGGATGATGAACCTGCTACACTGGTTTGGAGCAAACCACTGGATAGTGGTTTAATTAAAAAAGATGTTCCCTTTCATGATGCAGTTTATGCGCTAAGTGCACCTTTTAGCGGAGCAGAAAAAGAATTATTTAAAACACAGACCCGTTACCGTGGCGTACAATGGGGTGATGCCAATCTTGCCCTGATTATGGAAGGTTTACGTAGCAAACAAACCAATAAAGTGAGCCGTTATAACCCTACAACAGGCGAAGTAGAAGAATTGTACAGCCGTAACCAAACAGATGCTTATGGCAACCCAGGCTCGCCGGTTACTACGAAAAATAAATATGGCCGACAGGTAATTAAAACGGTTGACAATGGCACTAAACTGTTAATGAACAATATAGTAGGTTCTTCAGCAAAAGGAGACTTACCTTTCTTAGCCAAATTCGATTTAACCACTAAAAAGAATGAGATTATCTGGCGCAGTGCCGAAGGAACCTTCGAATATGTAAGCGATGTAATTAATCCTGATAAACTGGTTTTGCTTACCCGTAAAGAGAGTCAAAAATTAGTACCTAACTACTTTATTAAAAACCTGATGCTTCGCATCGCCGATCAACCAATTACTAACTTCACTAATCCATATCCATCTTTAGAAGGCATTACCAAACAGAAAATTTCTTACAAACGTGCCGATGGTGTAGATTTAACAGGCGACCTATATTTACCGAAAGGTTACAACAAAGACAAAGACGGTCCATTACCTTCATTAATTTGGGCTTACCCTCGCGAGTTTAACTCTGCAGCAGATGCAGCACAGATCCGTGGATCGAAAGACAAATTTACGACCATTAGCTGGGCCTCTCCCATTTTCTGGGTAACCCGTGGTTATGCGGTGCTAGATAACGCAGAAATGCCGATTGTTGCTAAAGATGGCAAAAAACCTAACGATACCTTTGTAGATCAATTACAGCTCAATGCCGAAGCTGCGATTAATAAACTGGCCGATTTAGGCGTTGGCGACAAAAAACGTATGGCCGTTGGAGGACATAGTTATGGCGCATTTATGACAGCAAACTTATTGGCTCATACTAATCTTTTTGCTGCAGGTATTGCCCGAAGCGGAGCTTATAACCGTACACTTACGCCCTTTGGTTTCCAAAACGAAGAGCGTACCTATTGGCAGGTACCTCAGCTGTATTACGAAATGAGCCCATTCAGTTATGCAGATAAAATTAAAACGCCTATATTGTTAATCCACGGTGACTCTGACGATAACCCAGGTACTTTCCCTATTAACAGCGAACGTTTGTTCAATGCGATTAAAGGTGCTGGTGGTACTACCCGTTTTGTGTTTTTACCTTATGAAGCGCACAGCTACCGCGGCAAAGAAAACTTACTTCATATGCTCTGGGAGCAAGACCAATGGTTAGAAAAATACGTAAAGAACAAAAAATAAATCTCTCTCTACCTTTATCGATTAAAGTGCCTCTATATGGGGCGCTTTTTTTGTTTACAGCCTTTCTTTTGCGTGCCGACAGTTATTCCTATCTGAAACGATAAGTTTATTAATCAGTCAGATGGTAACATATAACTGCACATATATGATTAATATTTTGATGATTTGGAGCGCAATGACAGCAACATTAGGTCGGGTTCCATCCTGCTGTCCGCTGCAATCCTTTTGGATATCCGCGCCGATTAATAATCCATCCTTAACCAAAAGGGATTTCGCTGCCATCAGGGCTATTTAACCTGGGATAGAAGGTGCAAACTGTTGATGGGATATACTCAGCAGAGATCAGCGTAATCTGTGGGAACAAAACCTTAACTTAATTATAAGGTATCTCAAACTATAAACAAACCACCTACTATTGGCTAAGACAATCCCCATTGAAATACACCATTATAAAACCTACATTTATACAATTAAATTGAACATTACTTTTACTTATTTGTTAAGCCATTATGGACTACATAGACTATTATAAAATCCTCGATTTAAAAAAAGACGCAACAACTGAGGATATTAAAAAAGCTTATAGAAAATTAGCCCGAAAGCACCATCCCGATCTTAACCCCAACAATGAGGAAGCCAATAAAAAATTTCAGCAAATTAATGAGGCAAACGAAGTTTTAAGTGATCCGGAAAAACGGAAGAAATATGACAAGTATGGTAAAGATTGGCAACATGCCGATCAGTTAGATGCCCAGCAACAGCAGCAAAGGCAATACCAGTCGCAAGGTGGAGGATATGGCGGCAATAGCTATTCAGGAGGGTTTGGAGGCGAAGATTTTTCTGATTTCTTTTCTTCGATGTTTGGCGGAGGTGGAGGCAGAAGCAGTAGAAATTCCCCTTTTAAAGGTCAGGATTACAATGCCGATTTGCAATTGAATTTACTCGATGCGTATACAACACACAAACAAACCTTAACCGTAAACGGCAAACAAGTACGCATTACCATTCCCGCGGGTGTAGAAAATGGCCAGAAAATTAAACTACCAGGTTACGGCGCACCAGGTGTTAACAATGGCCCTCCGGGAGATTTATACATTAAATTTAACATCACAGATCATCCTAAATTTAAACGAAAGGGAAACGATATTTACATCCAGGAAGAAATAGACCTGTATACCGCCATTTTAGGTGGCGAAAAAATTGTAGAAACCTTAAACGGCAAAGTCAAACTTAAAGTGCCAGAGGGAACACAGCCCGATGCTACTTTACGTTTAAAAGGAAAAGGGTTTCCTCTTTATAAAAAAGAAAATCAGTTTGGCGATTTATATATCAAATGGCAGGTAAAATTACCCACCCATCTAAATGTCGAACAAAAAGAACTATTCGAAAAACTTTCCAAATTCTAACCATTATGGGAACCAATCTAATACCTGTCGAAGACATCTGTGCTTACCACCACGTAGAGATCAACTTTATCCAATCACTTGAAGATTTTGGCCTGATCCACACCACGGTTAAAAAGCAATCGCTCTTTTTGCCAGTTGATGAATTGACCAAATTGGAGCAGTATCTTCGTTTAGCACACGATCTGGAAATCAACTTAGAGGGCATTCATGCCGTTTCACATCTGCTTACTCAATTGCAAAATATGCAGGAAGAAATAACCGCACTTCAGAACGAGCTAAATTATTACAAGCAACTTAACCAACAGCATTAAACAACCGTTTGTGCAGTATTTTGCATTAAAAGTGGAAACAAAAACACAATCTTTTTAAGATATCTTTCTTAAATTGGCAATCTAATTTAAAAAAATGAGCGATCTTTCTTCAAAATTCATCGAAAAAATAAAAGCATCCTATGCACCTACGGGCTCGTACATTTATTTAGGCGCCGGAATTTTAGACGGTCAGGTTTACAGCGAAGCTGAGGTTAATTTGTCGTTAAAAATGATGAATAGACATGGTTTAATTGCCGGAGCAACGGGAACAGGTAAAACACGTACCCTGCAATTATTGGCAGAGCAACTGTCAGATGCCAGCGTTCCTGTTTTTATGTTAGATGTTAAAGGTGATTTATCAGGCTTAAACCAGCCAGGCTCTGTTAATCCAAAAATAGAAGAAAGAGCACAACAGCTCAACAAACCTTTTTCTCCATCTGGCTTTCCCATCGAAATTTACTCCCTTTCGGGTAAAATGGGTTCTCAGATGCGAGCAACGGTATTAGAATTCGGCCCAACGCTTTTGTCTAAAGTATTAGATTTAAATGATACCCAGTCAGGTGTTATGGCGATAATATTCAAATATGCCGATGATAACAAAATGCCGATTATCGACTTAAATGATTTAAAAAAACTCGTTTCTTATTTATCAGAAGGTGCCGGAGCTGCCGAAATAAAAAGCAGTTATGGTACCATTTCTACCGCTACTTCTGGTACAATATTAAGAAAAATTGTCGCTATAGAGCAGCAGGGATTAGCGGGTATGTTTGGCGAAAAATCTTTTGACATAGAAGATCTTTTCGAGCGTGTTGATGGCAAAGGAACCATAAGTTTGTTAAATATTGCCGATGTTCAAAATCAGCCCGTATTATATTCTACCTTTTTGTTAAGCTTACTGGCTGAGTTATTTAATACCATGCCCGAAGTTGGCGATTTAGACAAACCAAAACTGATCTTCTTTTTTGATGAAGCACATTTATTGTTCAAAAATTCTTCGAAAGCATTTTTAGAGCAGATTGAAACCATTATCAGGTTAATCCGTTCAAAAGGAATTGGCGTTTTCTTCTGTACCCAAGCACCTACCGATGTGCCTGAAAGTGTTTTAGGGCAATTGGGTAACCGCGTACAACATGCATTAAGGGCATTTACGCCTAATGATGTAGATGCTTTAAAAAAAACAGTTAATACGTATCCAAAATCAGATTTCTACGAAATCGATAAAATATTAACCTCGCTGGGAACAGGTCAGGCTTTGGTTACCGTATTAAATGAAAAAGGTATACCAACGGAGGTATCTGCGACCATGCTCACCCCACCAAGGGCTGTAATGGGGCCACTTACTGCGGCAGATTTCGATCAGCTTATTCATGCCAGTTCAAAGTATACTAAATATAAAGATCCTATCGATCCTGAAAGTGCTTACGATATGTTAACTAAACGCATTAATGAGCAAACTGCAGCAGCAGAGCAAGAAAAGCAGGAAGCTGAAGCTCAGAAACAGGCCGAGCAAGAAAGCAAGCCTAAACCGGGCGAAAAGAGCCTTGTTGAGCAGGTAATGGGTGCAACAATAACACGCCAGATTGGTAAAGAAATTGTTCGCGGTATTTTTGGCATGCTTACAGGAAAGAAAACACGCTCAAAAACCGGTGGTGGACTTTTCGGATTTTAAAAACTTAACTATGAAATATCTATTTTTAGTTCTCTCGCTTATTTCATTAAACGCTTATAGTCAATATGCACTTACTCCATTTGCAGAAGTCCAGGGTACCCAATTAAGAGAAATAAAGTACGAAGATGTAACAGGCTCTCCTTATTTATTTGATTACTGGGTTAAAGGAAAAGTAACCACTAAATCGGGGAAACATTATGCAGATATGCCGTTAAAGTATAATGTAATGGACGATAAGCTAATTTTCAAAAATGAGAACGGCAATTTGATGTATTTTGCAGAACCAGTTACAGCATTTGAACTTTTAAATCCTGATTTAAATATATCGGATAAGTACATTAATGGATTGCCGGCAGTAGATCATTTTAATAATGCGTCTTATTTTGAAGTTATCTTTTCAGGGCCGACTTCATTATTTAAAAAGACGAATAAAAAGATAGTTGAAAGCAAACAATACGGTTCTGCGGTTACCAATAAAACTTTTAATACAACAAATGGCTATTTCATACTCAAAGATGGTAATTTTGCAAAAATTACACCCACGAAGAAAACAATTTTAGCTTTATTCCCTTCCAAAGAGCAAGAATTAAACGAGTATTTGAAAAAAGAAAAATTTGATTTAAAAAACGATAGCGATTTAAAGAAGTTATTTGAATACCTAAACAAAATATAAACATAAAAGATATGGCCATTTTTTGATATAATTGATATGCCTATTACTATTTCACAATACGAACCGGCATGATTAAATAGTTATTTTAATATCAAGGCTCCTACAAATAAAAATAATAAACAATAGATGAAACCAACCCTATTAATATTGGCTGCAGGTATGGCAAGCCGTTATGGAAGTATGAAACAAATCGATGGTTTTGGCCCCAATGGCGAAACCATTATCGATTACTCAATATATGATGCAATTAATGCTGGCTTTGGCAAAGTTGTATTTATTATTAAAGAAGAATTTGTAAACGAATTTAAAGCCATCTTCGAACCAAAGCTTGCAGGTAGAATAGAAACAGATTATGTTTTCCAAAACTTCGATTTAAAACAATTTGGCATAGAAGAAGAAATATATAGGGAGAAACCCTGGGGTACCGCACATGCAATTCTTTCGGGCAGAAATGTAATTAAAGAACCATTCTGCGTAATAAATGCTGATGATTATTATGGTTACGATGCTTTTAAAAAAATGGTTGATTTCTTAACCACCGAAGTAACAGATAGCAATTATTCTATTATTGGTTACGAAATTGGCAAAACATTATCTGAGTTTGGAGCCGTTTCCCGTGGTGTTTGCCAGGTAGATGAATCTGGCAACTTAAAAGAAATTGTAGAACGTACAAAGGTTTATCCTAAAGATGGTAATATTTTTTACGAAGAAAATGGCGAAGAGTTCCCTTTAGCCTACGAAACACCTGTTTCAATGAATTTCTGGGGATTTACACCAGCGGTTTTCAAAATTACGGAAGAATTGTTCAGAGAATTTGCTGAAGCAAACAAAGATAAGCCTAAGGCCGAATTTTTTATTCCATTAATTGGCGAAAACCTGGTAAAAAGTAATACTGCAACCTTTAAAGTAGTACCAACCTCAAACAAATGGTTCGGTGTAACGTATAAAGAAGACAAACCTTATGTTCAGGATAGTATTGACCAATTGGTTAAAAACGGAACATATCCAGAAAAACTATGGAACTAAATTTAGATTCCGAAGTTTTAAAAGCCTACGGATACGCTAAAGAAAATACAAAGATTACACAAATAGGTACGGGTTTAATTAACCGTACTTATTTGCTTTCTCCCCTGTCTGAAAAGAAGAAATACATTCTTCAAAATATAAATACTTCGGTTTTTAAATCGCCCGAAGCTATTGCCAACAACCTCCGGTCTATTGCTGATTACCTTACCTTCACTTACCCTGAATATCTTTTTATTAAACCTGTTTCTACCATAAATAGTGAAGAAATGGCGCACGTTCATCATGAATATTGGCGGATGCTTCCTTTCGTGCCGAATACCATCTCATTAGACGTTTTAGCTGATCCTAAGCAAGCATACGAAGCTGCAAAACAATTTGGCAAACTGAGTAGATTATTAGATGATTTTGATGCAAAAACACTTCAGCCTGCTATCCCGGGTTTCCACGATTTAGGTTTAAGGTATGAACAGTTTACTTTGGCATTAAGCCAGGCAGAAGAAACATTAAAGAATGAGGCAAAAGCACAAATTGAAGATGCTTTAGCACATAAATACATTTTAGATTATTATACCTCATACTCGCACAGAACTGATTTCCCTGATCGGGTAATGCACCACGACACCAAAATAAGCAATGTTTTATTGGATACTGAAACTTATATAGGTATCTGCGTAATCGATTTAGATACCATTATGCCCGGTAAATTCATTTCCGACCTAGGCGATATGATGCGCACTTATCTTTGTGCCTTCTCTGAAAATGAAACCGATTTAGATAAGATTAAGATACGCTTACCTTACTTTGAGGCCACGATAAAAGGTTATTTATCCGAAATGAAAAGTATTTTGACGGAAACAGAAAAAGAACTCATCTTATTCTCAGGCAAATACATGATTTATATGCAGGCCCTGCGCTTCCTAACTGATTATTTAAGCGGTAACCAGTACTATCCTATTAGTTACCCCACACAAAATTTAGACAGGACTAAGAATCAGTTTAAACTATTGCAAGAAATTGCTGCAAACGAAAAAGAGTTACAGGATATTATTGAAGAGAATTTATTTTAAACCTTGTTCTTCAGCAATATTACCCAGCACAATCGTCATGCTGAATTTATTTCAGCATCTTTCTTGCAAGATAAATCCTGAAATAAATTCAGGGTGACGAAGCTCTGAAAATCGCTATTCAAACCCTTCCAAAAGCACTAAATTCCCTTCCTAAACCCGACAGCAGCGGCAGCCCCGAATTTTTCATGAGGGCTACAGCGAATGGCGGGGCTTTAGTTCCCGAAAAGCACAGAACCATTCATTTCCAAATTCTTTTAACCATATAAGACATGTTAGAAACATATAAGCTTAAATGGTTTTACATCTCTTATATGGTCAATGCTTAAAGCAAAAAAAGCGCTCCTGAACTTAATCAGAAACGCTTTTATTTTATCCTCCCAAGACTTACGACTCAAGAATCAGACTCAAGACTATTATTTCTTATCGTCTTCTTTTACTTCTTCAAAATCAACATCGGTAACGTTATCGCCACCTTGAGGCTGACCATCAGCTTGTGGTTGTTCACCACCTTGAGGCTGACCGCCATCTTTATACATTTCCTCAGATGCTACGTTCCATGCAGCCTGCAATTCAGCTTGTGCCGCATCGATATCTGCAAAGTTACGTGATAGATGCGCTGCTTTTAATTTCTCTAAACCAGCTTCGATTGGTGCTTTTTTATCAGCAGATAATTTATCACCAAACTCTTTTAATTGTTTCTCAGTTGAGAAAATTAAAGCATCAGCACCATTGATTTTATCAGCTTCTTCTTTCTGCTTAGCATCGTCAGCTGCATTAGCTTCAGCTTCTTCCTTCATTTTTTTGATCTCAGCATCTGTTAAACCTGAAGATGCTTCAATACGGATTTTTTGCTCTTTACCGGTAGCTTTATCTTTAGCACTAACGTGTAAGATACCGTTGGCATCAATATCAAACGATACTTCTACCTGAGGCACACCACGAGGTGCTGGTGGAATACCATCTAAAATGAAACGACCAATTGTACGGTTTTGAGCAGCCATTGGGCGCTCACCTTGTAAAATGTGGATCTCTACCGAAGGCTGGTTATCAGCTGCAGTTGAGAAAGTCTCCGATTTTTTAGTTGGGATAGTTGTGTTAGACTCGATTAATTTAGTCATTACACCACCCATAGTTTCGATACCTAATGATAAAGGCGTAACGTCTAATAACAATACATCTTTAACATCACCAGTTAACACACCACCTTGAATAGCAGCACCGATTGCCACAACCTCATCAGGGTTAACACCTTTACTTGGCTCTTTACCGAAGAAAGCTTTAACCGCTTCCTGAATAGCAGGAATACGTGTAGAACCACCTACCAGGATAATTTCGTCGATATCGCTTGTGCTTAAACCAGCATTTTTCAAAGCAGATTTACAAGGATCGATAGTACGTTTAATCAAACTATCTGCCAATTGCTCAAATTTAGCACGGGATAATGTACGTACTAAGTGTTTAGGGCCGCTAGCATCAGCAGTAATGTATGGTAAGTTAATTTCAGTCGAAGTTGTGCTCGACAACTCAATTTTAGCTTTCTCAGCAGCTTCTTTTAAACGCTGTAAAGCCATTGGGTCTTTAGCTAAATCCATGCTGTTTTCAGCTTTGAATTCGCTAGTTAACCAATCGATAATAATGTGGTCAAAGTCATCACCACCTAAGTGTGTATCACCATCAGTAGATTTTACTTCGAAAACACCATCACCTAATTCTAAAACAGAAACGTCATGCGTACCACCACCACAGTCAAAAACAACAATTTTCATGTCTTTGTGTGCTTTATCCAAACCATAAGCTAAAGCAGCTGCAGTAGGCTCGTTAATGATACGTTTTACAGTTAAACCTGCAATCTCGCCAGCTTCTTTAGTAGCCTGACGTTGTGCATCGTTAAAATAAGCTGGTACAGTAATTACAGCTTCAGTTACTTCCTGACCCAAGAAATCTTCAGCAGTTTTTTTCATTTTCTGTAAAATCATTGCAGAAATCTCTTGTGGAGTATATTTTCTGTCGTCGATTTCAACACGTGGTGTATTGTTATCACCTTTAACTACTTTATAAGGTACACGTCCAGCTTCTTTCGCACTTTCGTCGTAGCTGTTACCCATAAAGCGTTTAATCGAATATATCGTTTTTGTTGGGTTGGTTATAGCCTGACGTTTAGCAGGCTCGCCAACCTTACGCTCACCGTTTTCTGCAAAAGCAACAATAGACGGTGTAGTACGTTTACCCTCACTGTTTGCGATAACTACAGGCTCGTTGCCCTCCATTACGCTCACGCAAGAGTTTGTTGTTCCTAAGTCTATTCCAATAATTTTTCCCATTGTATTTGTATTTTCTCTTTTTAAAGTATTATAATTTCTACTCCTATTAAACAATGCTTGTGCCAATTGGGTTTTGGCAGATAATACTGGTAAAAGACTGATAAAATGTAAAAAAAGAGGCATTAGTTTACTGACAGCATGACAGAATAAGCTGAAAGACAAATTCCTTAAATGATTTGAAAATGAAAGTCAGCAGTGCTTCGGAGGCAGTAGTCCCGTCCTAAAGGGACTCCTTTGGAGCTAACCGCTTTACTCCGTTTCACTCGTGTTCGCTATTATCGGGTTTATTGAACAGCGTTTTTTTGCGCTTCGGTGATAAAAACACAAGCAGAAATAGTAAGTGATCATCTAAATGCCCTCAAAGTTTTATATCTTTAAGAGCACAATCAATCGTTTCAATCACTTAAATCTGTGTAATCATATATATGCAATTAGCAGCTCAAATCGTAATTGGCTTAGTAGCCTTCATACACATTTATATCCTTTGGTTAGAAATGTTCGCCTGGACCACAAGAGCGCCAAAAGTTTTTAAAACCATACCAAAAGATTTATTCGTGCCAACAAAAACATTAGCAGCAAACCAGGGATTATACAATGGCTTTTTAGCAGCAGGTTTAATTTGGTCTTTATGCATAACCGATCATCACTGGAAATTTTATGTGGCCATATTCTTTTTAACCTGTGTCATTATCGCCGGCATTTATGGTGCAGCAACGGCCAGTAAAAAAATTCTTTACGTACAGTCGATACCTGCATTGGTAGCCTTGATTTTATTGCACTTGTAAGCTCGTTATAACGGTTGGTGTCAACACCAAACCTACATAGTAAGTTCCTATCTCCATCAACATTATATGCATAAGCTATCCGCTCTCCTTATCTTGTTTACGTTGTTCGGTTTTAAACCCAGGGTCAATAATGAAATAAGTGCAGACAGAATTAAGGGTACATTAGCCTTCTGTAAGAAAAATATGATGGATACCACAATCGCTATCATGGTTGATATGAGTATTCATTCCGGTAAAAACAGAATTTTTGTTTACGATTTTAACAAACAAGAAATCACCATCAAGGGGCTTTGTGCCCATGGTGTTGGTGGTGGCAGTACGTCAACCAAACCTGTTTTTAGCAACAAAGAAGGCAGTTATTGCACCTCTTTAGGCAAATACAAAGTTAAAGGCCGCTCATACAGCAATTGGGGAATCAATATTCACTACAAAATGTATGGACTAGAAAAAACAAATAGCAATGCTTTTAAACGGATTGTGGTTTTACATTCTTACACGCCGGTTCCCAACCAGGAAATTTACCCCGAAACTTTATTCGGGCAAAGTGCTGGCTGCCCCGTTTTGTCAGATGGTACAATGCGAAAGATTGATGCGTTGCTCAAAACCAGAAAAAAACCAGTGTTGCTGTGGATTTATATTTAGCTCTTGTCACCCTGAACTTGCTTCAGAGTCTAGTTTGCAAGGGGATTGATCTTATCGCTCTGCGTCTCACTAATCGATAACGCCCATTTTTTTCTAAGTGTAGGATAGATGCTGAATAAATCCGATAGCTATCGAATAAGAATGACGATGACTCTTATAGCTTAACTTAACATCATAATTTCAGCCATAGCTTGGCGTTTCTTTGCGAAAAACTTAGCGTTCTTTGCGGTTAAATTACAGTTCCAACAATTTTTCTAAATGATGATAGCCAATTCCAAAATATTTCTTACTTGCCTTAATTTTCTGTAAAATCTCCTCTCTGCGCTCTGCTCCCTGCGCCTTGCCCTTTACTCCCACCACAAGCACATTTTTAGGTGTATGTGCATCCGAAATAAATTCGAAAACTTTGGTTTTATAGCCAAAATATTCTAATATCAGTGCGCGTATCCCATCAGTCACCATTTCGGCCTGGCGTTCTAAAAAGATGCCATATTTAGTTAAAAACGAAACATCATTCTTCACTTTATTTTGCTCAATCTCTCTACGGATCTGTTTGTGGCAACAAGGTGCAACAACAATTAGTTCGGCATTGGCTTTAATCCCCTTAAAAATAGCATCATCTGTAGCGGTATCGCAGGCATGTAACGCAATTAAGAGATTTACATCATCAGCCTTGTAATCCTCAATAGTTCCCTGAACAAAGTTTAATTTATCGAAAGCAGATTTAACAGCAACCTGATTACACAAATCAACCATATCCTGTCTATACTCCACGCCTACAACTTCAGTTTCGAGCTTTAAAACCGAATGCAGATAATCGTAGAGTGCAAAAGTTAGATAACCTTTACCTGAACCCATATCAGCCACCTTTTTAATGGTTCCTTCTGGCAACTCTTTAATTAAAGAACTTAAAATTTCGATATAATGGTTAATCTGGCGGAATTTATCCTGCGCATTTTTGAATACCCTGCCCTCTGCATCGGTAATTTTCAGTTCAGTCAAGTATGACTTCGCCTCAGGTTTAATCAACCTGGCTTTTTCTTTATCGTGGTTGGCCGATGGCGCTGCTGCACTCGATGCTTTGCTTTCCCTAAAAACAACTTTTCCATTGTTCAGTTCCTCTAAAATCAGATCCTTTTCGGTGGTAAACAAAGTACCGATTTTAAAACCTTTATTCAGATAATCAGCAATCAAATCTATTGCCTCATCAACTGCATAGTTTTTTACTACATCGCGGGTTTTATAGCGATAAGTAAATGCCAGTTTATCTTCACGTTTAATCACCACTTTACGGATAAGAATCTGCTTTAATGCTTCTTCTTCACCTTTGTAGTTCCCTAAAGATACCTTTACAAAATTTGCTGCATTTAGGCTTTCTTTTAAAGCTATGGTAAACTGTTCTATATATTCTAACACTGGCATTGATCAATTTTAACTACAAAGATAATCAAGTTTATCCGGAGCAGAACACATCTATGATAATGTAACAATAGAGCGACCATTTTAAGGTTTATTTGATTAAAAAATGGCTAAACAAGCACTCACGTAATACGATTTAGAAATACGCATGGGCAATATTATCTATATTGATTCCAAAATAGTCGAACACTTTTATTTCAAAAAATTAAGCTTTAGATTAGAAGTATATAAAAATAGCTAACCATAATCAATGAGTGACTTTCAGATAAAAAAATCGCCTACCGTTTATGATGCCATTATTGTTGGCTCAGGTGCGGGAGGTGGAATGGCTGCGTATGTTCTGGCACATGCAGGTCAAAAGGTTTTAATGCTCGAAGCTGGTCAAAATTTCGATCCGCGATTAGATTCACATCAATTAAAATGGCCTTGGGAATCTCCCCGTCGTGGTGCCAGTACAACGCGTCCATTTGGTGATTTTGATGCTTCGTATGGAGGATGGGAATTAGAAGGCGAGCCTTACACCCAGAAAAACAAAAGCGAATTCGAATGGTTCCGTTCGCGGATGCTTGGTGGCCGTACCAATCACTGGGGAAGAATTTCTTTGCGGATGGGTCCGGACGATTTTAAACCTAAAGATGGTTTAACCGATGCCTGGCCTATTACCTACGCGGATGTAAAACCCTTCTACGATAAAGTTGACCGTATGATCGGTATTTATGGAACGGCAGAGGGTTTAGAAAATGAGCCAGACGGAATCTTTATGAAACCGCCAAAACCAAGGTTAAACGAACTTTTCATCAAAAAAGGAGCAGAAAAAGCGGGTGTAAAGGTAATTACCGGTCGTGGATCTGTCCTAACAGAAGCTTTACCCAATAACAGCGACCGTGCACCTTGTTTCTATTGTGGCCAATGTGGAAGAAGCTGTAAAGTGTATGGCGATTTTTCATCATCATCATGTTTGGTTAACCCTGCAGTAAAAACAGGAAACCTCACTGTAATTACTGATGCCATGGTACGCGAAGTAATTACCGATAAAGACGGTACTGCAAAGGGTGTTTCATACGTAAACCGAAAAGACCTGCAAGAATACCAGGTAAATGGCAAACTGGTTATTTTAGGTGCCAGTGCCTGCGAATCGGCACGTATTTTATTAAATTCAAAGTCAACTTCTCACCCAAATGGCCTGGCCAATAGCAGTGGTGTGGTTGGAAAATACCTGCATGACTCTACCGGAGCAAGTGTTTCGGGTTTTCTTCCACAGTTAATGGACAGAAAACGTTACAACGAGGATGGTTTGGGCAGTGTGCATATCTATTCGCCCTGGTGGTTAGATAACCGTAAACTAAACTTCCCGCGTGGTTACCATATCGAATATTGGGGAGGCATGGGTATGCCTGCATATGGCTTTGGCGGCGGTGTAGCGCAAATGAACGGAATGGTACCTGGCAGAGATGGCAAAATGAAAGAAGCGGGAGGTTATGGAAAATCGTTAAAGGATGATTATCGCCGTTTTTATGGAACCGGTGTCGGAATGGCTGGTCGTGGAACGGCAATTGCCAGAGAAGACAACTACTGTGAAATTGATCCGGACACGGTAGATAAATATGGTATTCCTGTTTTAAGGTTTAACTATAAATGGGCCAAAGATGAAATCCTACAGGCCAAGCACATGCAGGAAACCTTTCTTTCGATTATGAAAGAAATGGGTGCCGTGGTTACTTCCGAAATTCAGGGCGCAGATACCAATTACGGCTTACTTAACCCCGGAAAAATTATCCACGAAGTTGGAACCATCCGCATGGGCGACGATCCTAAAAAATCGGCTTTGAATAAATATTGCCAGGCACACGACTGTAAAAACCTGTTTGTGGTTGATGCCGGTCCGTTTGTTCAACAAGGTGATAAAAATGCCACCTGGACGATTTTGGCACTTTCGATGCGTACTGCCGAATATATTTTAGCTCAAAAGAAAAAACAAAATATTTAAGAATTACCATATGAACAGACGTGATTCACTAAAAGCATTAGGTTTAACGGCCATCAGCACAACCGTGCTGCTCGATGCCTGTAAACAACCTGAAACAAAAACAGAAGTAGCTCAACCAGAAGAAACCGCAAAAGAAGCTGGAAGAGAGCAGTGGGAAATAGACCGTGATAAGAAATTAAAAGCTGAAACCTTTTTCACTAAACATGAAATGGCAACCATTACGGTTCTGGCCGATATTATCATTCCTAAAGATGATGTATCGGGCAGTGCATCTGATGCCAAAGTGCCAGAATTTATCGAATTTATTGTAAAAGATATTCCGGAACATAAAGTACCGATGCGTGGCGGCCTGAAATGGCTGGATGTATACAGCTTTAATAAATTTCAAAAATCATTTATTGAGGCATCCGAGGATCAACAAATTTCAATTGTAGATGAAATTGCATACCCTAAAAAAGCCAGACCAGAAATGCAGGCGGGCGTAACTTTTTTCAATAGAATGAGAAACTTAACTGCATCAGGCTTTTACACGACAGAAATTGGTGTAAAAGATATTGGTTATGTTGGTAATGCGCCAAACCAGTGGGCTGGTGTTCCAGCAGATGTGTTGAAACAGTATGGAATGGAGAATGTGAAGGTATAATGCAAAAAATCGTCATTGCGAGGCACGAAGCAATCCTACAACCATCGCTACCTTTTTAGCGCATTAAGATTGCTTCGTGCCTCGCAATGACGAAAACTTATATGAACTATTCTACTATCAAAATCAAACCTTTTCCTTTTTCAATAGGAACCGATTTTCCATCAGGATAACTTCCCGAAGTTTGGAACTTATCAATTACAGGGGCCGCTATTTTTACTTTCACGGCATCTAACCCCAGCTTGGCCCAATCGATAGTTAAATTAACCTTTACATCTCCTTCTGCCCAGCTTGCTAATGCAATCATTGTTTTACCTTTTTGTTTGTATACAGTTGCCAATACTTTAGGGTTATCGGTTTTAACCGGACAGTTTTCGCTCCAGTAACCGATCATCTCAGATCCTTTTATGCCGAAATTATCCCAGGCTTTCCATAATGGTTTTGGATCACTTTTGTCAGACCATCCCAAGCGACTTGTCATGCCATAAATCATACCGCGCCAAGGGTTTCCATCATCCTGTAACATCTCTCCCATTAATCCAAAAGGAATTCCGCTTACTTCCGTTAAAAAGAAATCGGGATTGTTTTTTTGGTAATCGAAATATTCGCCAAACCATAAACGGTTTAAATAAGGGAAATGCTCCAGGTATAAAATGGCACTGTTGTTAAAACCATCACTTTTGTTGTATTGATTGGCCGAATGAAGATCGATTATGCCCGGATGATTATTTTGTGTTAATACACGTTTAATACGTTTCATTGTTACGCGATCGAAGGCTACATCATCCAGGTATACGCCGTCAATGCCCACGTTGTTTACCAACCAGTTCATCCCTTCTACATAATAGTTATGCCAACGGTTCATCCCGCTGTTAATTACGGCCGCATCTTTTATTTCAGGAACAAACCAGGCAGCAATATAATTGGAATCTAAATGCTCCTGTAACCAGCTAAAGCCTCCTCCTTTACCAGGAGAGTATACTTCAGTACCTAAACTCCTTAAAGCCGGCCACTCGTATGCATGGTTAGAAAGCTCGCGGACAGTGTTGTATATTTTAACTTTTAAACCTTTTGAGTGTGCACTGCCGATATAATTTCTCATCTTTTTCCATTCGATAAATGGATAGTTGATCCAAGGGTTAATTGGCGTAGCATGATGAATGTTCACTACCGTTGCACCTTTGGCTTTGATTGTATCCAAATCACCATATTTATGATAAAAACGGTTATCCCATTGAAAATCGGTGTCAAGTAAATGGAAAGGTGTGATCAATAAATTGAAATTGTAGTATAACACATCACCCTTTTTCATGCTTCTTGCACCGGTAAAGTTATCGGCAAGCATCGAACTGCCTTTAACATTGATTTGGATGCCACCTTTATCTCCGTTACCCCACGATTTAGGTAATAATAAAGGCTTTTGAAGATAGAAATTAGTATTAAGCGGGCGAACGTAGTTTTCATCTCTTAAGTTGTAATACAGGCCTGCATTTACATTCCCAATCCAAACGGCATCCTGGTTTTTATTCGCCACATCCCATTTCCATTTTACGGTATCTGGTCTAACGCCACCTTTTTCACCTAAGCCCATCAAATATTTTGTAGAATTCTTATCAAAAGGGATATGAAAATCGACATTACTGAATTCGACATCTTTTAAGGCAGTTACTTTAACTACATAATGTACATAGCCATCAAACTCTAAAGCACCTTCCAAATCCATTTTCAGGTTTTCAGAAGTATTGGTGGCCTTCCATTTTACCGTTCCAGCTTCTTTACTCGTAATCTGGAAATTACTAGGAACAAATTTCTCCTGCGTTTTCGGCGTATTAAAAAAGTGAAAGTGAATAGGTTCTGCCAGGATATTATTAGGCTTTTCGCTGTAAGCCGTCATCTCAGCATTAAAGAACGTTTGGATTTGCTTAGGAAAACCATCAGCATTAATTTCGAACTTTCTACCTAAAAGCGAAATTACATTCCCATCAACCCTTAACGGCGTGTAAGGAGCTACAACTGTATTTGCTTGTGCTAAGGTAGAATTTAACCAGGTTAAGCGGGTCTGTCTATCCGGAGTTCCTACACCGGCATCGGCTAAAACGTCCTTACCTACTGTAATTTTTGCATCGATTACTTTCGATTTCCCATTGGCTTTGACTGTAAATTTTCCAGCATAAATACCTGCAGCTGTATTTTTAGGAATATTAACCGTAATCCACATCGGCTGAATTTTGCCAGAGGCAACATTTACGGTTTCAACCAAAGGTTTGTTATCATAACTTGTTCCATTGGTATTTAAGCAGTTGATATATTTCGAAGAAATTACTTTTCCAGCTGCATTTTTTAAATCGCCGAAGCTAACCACTACATTTTTCAGCTCTTTCAAAGCAAATACACCTAATTGAAAAGCATAATTTTCACCTTTGCCGGCCGAGCCTGTAAAAGTATTTGCAGCACCTTTTTGTACCCAACGATAAGGTAAATCGTTCTGCATTTTGATTGGAAACATTCTGTCCTCTGGAAAAACGACAAAAGCTTCTGAAGCATATTTGGCCTTTATTGCAGCCATTTCTTTGCCCGTTGCAATTACTTCCATTGGATAAAAAGAGTTGAAAGCATCGATAGACTGGATCTCTACAACAGATGTATTCACTTTAACCTGTTTTGCCGCCGTTAACCATGCCTGGTCAGCCTGTTTAGGCTTTAAGTAAACTCCTTTAGGATAATTACTTCTTCCCTCATTTTTATAAGGGAGGTAGTAAACATAATATTTTCCAGCTCCAGGTGCTTCAAAATAAATATCAGCACTTTCTCTTGTCAATTTACCTGTGCCAACAACCGAGACAGTTTTGCCACTGGCATCTTGTACGATGATTCCTTTTAGTTCTGGATGTTCATCTCTCCGGCGCCAATCGATTTTAGCATGGGCAATTTTGCCTGTACCAGCAAACTGCACTACAACTCTGTGGTTACCTAACGAATCGGGGTTCCAGGCATTGTTACCATTGGTGTATTTTAGTGTTTGTGCATTAAGAGATAGCTGTCCGAAAAGACAGAGTAATAGAAAAAGCCTGAATTTCATTTCAAATTTGTTTTCGGCTAATTTATAGATACCTAGCTAAAATAAAGCTATGTAATGAAAAAATGAGACAAACGTTTGATTGATTGGTTCATTAGTTCACTGGTCAATAGTTCATTAGTGGCTATCATGTGCATAACGGAGTCATGCCTAGATTCATAGTGGTGTCAGATGTTACCATCTGACATGTAGAAGAAATTCATAAGTTCTAATTGATTTCTAACAATCGTCAGATGGCAACATCTGACAGCACAAAACGGCACAAAAAAAAGTCCTGCTCTTTCGAACAGGACTTTTTTGATCTTAAGGTGAATAAATTATTCTCCTTTTGGTTCTTCAGTAGCAGGAGCTTCTTCAGCAGGAGCAACTTCTTCGGCAACTTCGGCTTTCGCTTCAGCAGCTTTAGGTGCAGCAGTAGCTTTACTTCTACCACGACGAGTTGTTTTCTTCTCTTCTTTAACCTCTGCATCTTTACCGTAAACTGTATTGTAGTCTACCAATTCAATTAAAGCCATTTCAGCATTATCACCTAAACGGTTGTTTAATTTAATGATACGAGTGTAACCACCTGGACGGTTTGCAACTTTCTCAGCAATTTCGCGGAATAAGATTGTTACTACTTCTTTATCTTGTAAATAAGCAAATACTGTACGACGTGAGTGAGTAGTATCATTTTTTGATTTAGTGATAATTGGCTCAACATAAGTACGTAAAGCTTTAGCTTTAGCTAAAGTTGTTGTAATTCTTTTGTGCAAAATAAGTGATGAAGCCATGTTAGCTAACATCGCCTTTCTGTGGCTTGCGGTTCTACCTAAGTGGTTTACTTTTTTACCGTGTCTCATTGTTTTTTAATTGAGTGTATACCGTCTCGTTGCAATTAAGCTGAGGGAATTATACACTGTGAAATAATATTTTGTTCAACGCTTTGCGCTAAGCGCTTGGCGCCATGCTTTTTATTCTTCGTCTAATTTAAATTTAGACAGGTTCATACCAAATGATAAACCTTTTGATTTTACTAATTCTTGGATCTCTGTTAAAGATTTTTTACCGAAGTTTCTGAATTTTAACATATCAGCAACATCGTAAGAAACTAAATCAGCTAAAGTACGGATATCAGCAGCTTTTAAGCAGTTTAATGCTCTAACTGAAAGATCCATGTCTACCAATTCAGTTTTAAGGATTTTACGCATGTGTAAAATTTCCTCGTCAACTTCTTTAGTTTCTTCTTTAGCTTGAGATTCTAATACTAAATTCTCATCAGAGAATAACATAAAGTGTTGGATAAGAATTTTAGCCGCTTCTTTTAATGCTTCTTCTGGATGAATTGAACCGTCAGTAGAGATATCTAAAACCAATTTTTCATAATCCGTTTTTTGCTCAACACGAAAGTTTTCGATCGTGTATTTTACATTTTTCATTGGAGTATAAATCGAATCGATTGCGATTACACCTACAACAGCATCAGCAACTTTATTTTCTTCAGCAGGTACATAACCACGTCCTTTATTGATGGTTAATTCCACTTCCAAAGTAACAGATTTATCCATGTTGCAAATTACATGCTCAGGGTTTAAAACTGTAAAGTTGTTAGAGAATTTAGTGATATCACCAGCTTTAAACTGATCTTGACCATTAACGATGATGAAAACTTTTTCAGAATCACCTGAATCACCTGTTTTCTTAAAACGAACTTGTTTTAAGTTTAAGATAATATCAGTTAAATCTTCTACAACACCTTTCATGGTAGAAAACTCGTGAGATACGCCTGAAAAACGAATAGTAGTAATAGCATAACCTTCTAATGAAGAAAGTAAAATTCTTCTTAAGGCATTACCAATTGTTACACCGAAACCGGGCTCTAAAGGACGAAATTCAAATGTGCCATCGAAATCAGTTGATTTCTGCATGATCACTTTGTCTGGTTTCTGAAATGCTAAAATTGCCATTTATAATTTTTTAAATTCGTTATTGAATATATAGTAACATGAAAAAAGTTAATTACCCTTTTGAGGTAATTAACTAGATCATTTATTACTTTGAGTACAACTCGATGATTAAGTTTTCCTTGATGTTTTCAGGAATCTCATCACGTTGAGGGTAGGTTAAGAATTTACCGGTTAATTCACCAGCGTTCCACTCTAACCATGCAAACTTATTAATAGTTCTACCTGCAACTGAGTTACTAATTGATTCTAAAGATTTAGATTTTTCACGAACAGCAACCACATCACCAGCTTTTAACTGATATGAAGGGATATTTACAACTTCACCATTCACGGTAACGTGTTTATGGCTAACTAACTGGCGTGCACCAGAACGGGTTGTTGAAATACCTAAACGGTAAACTGTATTATCTAAACGTGCTTCTAATAACTGAAGTAAGTTATCACCGGTAATACCAGCACGAGAAGATGCTTTTTTAAACAAGTTACTGAACTGTTTTTCTAATACACCATAAGTATATTTTACTTTTTGTTTCTCCATTAACTGGATAGCATATTCAGATTGTTTTCCTCTTCTTTTTGACGAGCCATGTTGCCCAGGAGGATAATTTTTTCTGTCTAACACCTTATCAGGACCGAAGATTGGTTCTCTGAATTTACGGGCGATTTTTGATTTTGGGCCTGTATATCTTGCCATTTTTTTTTCTGTTTTAAAGTACCGTCAGGCCTGTAACCTGAGATTCTTAGCTTTAAAATTAATTAAACTCTTCTCTTTTTAGGAGGACGACATCCGTTGTGAGGAAGTGGAGTAATATCTTTAATAGATGTTACTTCGATACCTGCTACTTGCAAAGTTCTGATTGCAGATTCACGACCTGAACCCGGACCTTTTACAAATACTTCAACTTTACGCAAACCTAAATCAAACGCAACTTTACCACAATCTGAAGCTGCTTGACCAGCTGCATATGGTGTATTCTTTTTAGAACCTTTAAAGCCCATTTTACCAGCAGAAGACCATGAAATAGTCTGTCCGTTGTTGTTTGTTAAGGTAACGATAATGTTATTGAAGGTAGCATTGATATGCGCCTGACCAACAGACTCAATTACAACGATACGTTTTTTTGTTACTTTTTTACTCTTAGCCATTTTATCTTTTAGATTTTAGATATGAGACTTGAGATATGAGACTTTCTCTACCCCGACACTCAGTATCCTACTTTTTATCTTTTATTCCAGATTTGAGCAGATTTTAAAGATATGGTACTCACATCTAAAATCTCATACTTCATATCTATCTATTACTTAGTAGCTTTTTTCTTGTTAGCAACTGTTTTTCTCTTACCCTTACGAGTACGTGAATTGTTTTTAGTACGTTGACCACGAGAAGGTAAACCTTTTCTGTGACGTAAACCACGGTAACAACCAATATCCATTAAACGTTTGATGTTTAACTGAACCTCTGAACGTAAAGCACCTTCTACTTTAATCTCATCGTTAATCATTGTACGGATTGCTGATAACTCATCATCAGACCAGTCTTGTACTTTTTTGTTTAGATCGATACCTGCCGTAGTTAAAATACGTTGAGCAGTTGTTCTACCAATTCCGTAGATATAGGTTAAACCGATCTCTCCTCTTTTGTTTCTTGGTAAATCAATACCTGAAATCCTTGCCATATTTGTTTATGTTTTAAGTAATTCCGAACGGCGGGCCACCGTTGTGCGGTTCATTACAATATTCTTAATTACCCTTGACGTTGCTTGTATTTAGGATTTTTCTTGTTGATTACGTAAAGTTTACCTTTACGGCGAATAATCTTACAATCAGCGCTACGTTTTTTAATTGATGATCTAACTTTCATTTTATTTGTATCTATAAGTAATGCGTCCCTTTGTTAAATCATAAGGAGACATTTCCAATTTAACTTTATCTCCAGGAAGAATTTTGATGTAGTGCATCCTCATCTTTCCTGAAATATGCGCAATAATCTCATGCCCGTTCTCGAGTTCTACCCGGAACATCGCATTGGATAATGCTTCTCTTATTACTCCGTCTTGTTCAATTGAGGCTTGTTTAGCCATATTTTATTGATTGTTACTTAATTAGCTGCTTCTAAACAGGGTTGCAAAATTAAATAAAAAATTTTAATTATTTATTTTTTTTGTTGTAAAACTTCTTCTATTATAGAAAACGTTGATAAAACATCTGCTTTGCCCTTTTTTACGGCTACTGTGTGTTCAAAATGTGCCGATGGTTTATTGTCTTTACTGGTTACCGTCCATCCATCGTTATGGAATTTAACACCGGCTACGCCTGCATTGATCATGGGTTCTATCGCAATTACCATTCCTTCTTCAAGTTTTGGCCCTGCACCACGTTTCCCATAATTTGGAACTTCTGGTTTCTCATGAAGTTTTATACCAACACCGTGCCCAACAAGCTCTCTTACTACACCAAATCCATTAGCTTCTGCATACTGCTGAACAGCGAAACCGATATCACCGATCCGCATACCAACAACAGCTTTTTCTATACCCAATTCCAGGCAACGTTTAGTAACCTCAACCAACTTCTGTTTTTCGGCGTCAATTTCCCCGATAGAGAAAGTATAAGCCGAATCGCCAAAGTAATTGTTTTTAATCACCCCACAATCAACTGAAATTAAATCGCCTTCCTGGATTACGTATTCGCTTGGAAAACCATGAACAACCTGTTCATTTGGCGAAATACATAAAGAATTAGGGAAACCATTATAGTTTAAAAATGCCGGAATCGCTCCATGGTCACTTATAAACTCGTAGGCTAGTTTATCTAACTGAATAGTAGTCATGCCTGCTTTTATCACCTTGGCCACTTCGGCCAATGTTTTAGAAACAAGCATGGAACTTTCTCTTATTAACTCGATCTCCTCAAGAGATTTGTAATAAATTTTAGACATCCGTTACACTACAACGCTGCGTTGCTACTTGCAGCAGGAACCCCTGTTCTGCCAGTAACTCTACCCGTTTTCATCAAACCATCGTAATGGCGCATCAATAAATAACTTTCGATCTGCTGTAAAGTATCCAATACAACACCAACTAAAATCAATAAAGAAGTACCACCGAAGAAGTGTGCAAACTCTTGTTTAATGCCGAACTTAACCGCTAACGAAGGTAAAATAGCAATGATCGCTAAAAATACTGCACCTGGGAAAGTGATTTTAGAAATTACATCATCAATAAAAGTTGATGTTGCAAAACCCGGTTTAACACCTGGGATAAAACCACCGTTTTTCTTCATATCATCACTCATTTGAGTTGGATTAACTGTAATTGCAGTATAGAAGAAAGTAAATGCGATAATTAAAAATGCGAACGTTAAGCTATAAGCCAACGAAGTTGTGTTGCTGAACTGGATTAACCAAGAACCTTGTAATGAAGGAACAAACTGCATTAAAGCACCTGGAATAAACATTAACGCTTGAGCGAAAATGATCGGCATAACACCAGCAGCATTTACCTTTAAAGGAATGTACTGACGAACACCACCAAACTGGCGGTTACCAACTATTTTCTTTGCGTACTGTACAGGTACTTTACGTACACCTTGAACAATTAAAATGGTAAACATTACCACTGCAAATAATGCAACGATCTCTAAAACCAATGCAACCGGACCTCCACCTTCACTAGATGAACCCACACGTGCACTAAATTCCTGAGAAATTGCAACTGGTAAACGGGCAATAATACCAACCATAATGATTAGTGATGTACCGTTACCAATACCTTTATCAGTAATTTTTTCACCCAACCACATTACAAATAATGTACCTGCTGTTAATACAAACGTAGATAACACTAAGAATAAAGTATTTGGCAATAAAATAGCTTCTGCAGGAACTTGCGTTTTAACGTAACCAACAGATTGAACGATTGTGATCGCTACCGTTAGGTAACGCGTAATCTGGTTCATTTTCTTTCTACCACTTTCGCCCTCTTTCTGCATTTTTTGGAAAGAAGGAACAGCAATACCCAATAGTTGCACCACAATCGATGCAGAGATATAAGGCATTACCCCCAATGCTAAAATAGACACACGAGAGAAAGAACCTCCGGCAAACATATCTAGTAAGCCTAAGATTCCTGATTTTTCGTTATTGCCTAAAGCAGTTGGATCTACACCTGGTAAAACCACGTGAGATACGAAACGGTATACCAAAAGAATTAAGAGCGTAAACAATATACGCTCTTTTAATTCCTGAATTTTCCAGATATTACTTAAAGTAGTAAATAGCTTCTTCATTTAATAATTACAATTTTACAATAGAACCACCTGCAGCTTCAATAGCTTTTTGTGCGGTTGCAGAGAACGCATGTGCTGTAATTTCTAGCTTTGCTTTAACTTCACCACGACCTAAAATTTTAACTAAGTCGTTTTTAGAAGCTAAACCATGTGCTTGTAAAGCAGCGAAATCGATAGTTGTTAAGCTGTGTTTTTCAGCTAAAGCTTGTAAAACATCTAAGTTTACACCAACATATTCTGTACGGTTGATTGGTTTGAAACCAACTTTAGGCACACGACGTTGTAAAGGCATTTGACCACCTTCGAAACCGATTTTGGTTTTGTGACCTGAACGAGAACCCGCACCTTTGTGACCACGAGTTGAAGTACCGCCACGACCAGAACCTGTACCACGACCAATTCTTTTGCTGTTTTTTGTAGAACCTACTGCAGGTTTTAAATTACTTAAATTCATTTTTTTGAATTTGTGTTGCCCTTCGCTTTCACTAAACAGGTACAACGATTAAACATATATAAAGGTAGTACCGGCTTTTACCCATACTACCTTTAAAACTTTTACTAGATTGCTTCGATTGCTACCAAATGGTTCACTTTGCGAACCATACCGATAATTTGTGGAGTAGCTTCAACCTCAACACTTTGGTTCATTTTAGATAAACCCAAAGCCTGAACGGTTCTTTTTTGGCGCTCGCTTCTGTCGATAACGCTTTTTACTTGTGTTATTTTGATCTTAGCCATGATATTATCCGTTAAATACTTTGTTTAAATCTATACCACGGGTTTGAGCTACTGTATAAGCATCACGCATTTTAGTTAATGCATCAACAGTTGCTTTTACCACGTTGTGTGGGTTAGATGATCCTTTAGATTTTGCCAATACGTTATGCACGCCAGCACTCTCTAATACCGCACGCATCGCACCACCAGCAATTACTCCGGTACCTACTGCAGCTGGTTTGATTAAAACAAAACCACCTGAGAATTTACCGATTTGCTCGTGAGGAACAGTACCGTTTAAAATTGGAACTTTTACCAAGTTCTTTTTAGCATCATCCACACCTTTAGCGATTGCTTCAGTTACCTCTTTCGCTTTACCTAAACCGAAACCAACAACACCGTTTTCATCACCAACAACAACAATTGCTGAGAAGCTGAAAGTACGGCCACCTTTGGTTACTTTGGCAACGCGTTGTATACTAACCAAACGATCCTTTAATTCGATATCGGTGGTTTTTACTCTTTTTATATTAATAGTTGACATCTTACTTTTTCTTCAGATTAAAATACTAAACCAGCTTCGCGGGCACCCTCTGCCAACGATTTTACACGACCGTGGTATAAATAGCCGTTTCTATCGAAAACAACTTCTTTAACACCTGCAGCGATTGCTTTTTCGGCAACTAATTTGCCTACTGCTACCGACTGATCGCTTTTGTTTCCAGTACCAGTAAAATCTTTCGATAATGATGATGCTGATGCTATTGTTTTACCGGTTACATCGTTAATTACCTGCGCATAAATCCCTTTATTGCTTCTATATACAGATAACCTTGGACGTTCTTCCGAACCGGTAAGTCTTTTTCTGATCCCTTTTTTAATACGATCTCTTCTTGATAATTTTTTACCTGCCATGATTACTATTTTTTAGATGCTGATTTACCTGCTTTTCTTCTTAACACTTCACCTACAAACTTGATACCTTTACCTTTATATGGCTCTGGTGCACGTAACGAACGGATTTTCGCTGCTACCTGACCGATCAACTGTTTGTCAATACTTTCTAAAATGATTTTAGGCGTTTGACCTTTTTCTGAAGATGTAGTTACTTTAATCTCTTCTGGTAATTGGAATACATAGTGGTGAGAATAACCTAAAACTAGATCTAGTGTATTACCTTGGTTTGTAGCACGGTAACCAACACCTACTAATTCTTGAGTTAATTTATAACCATCAGTAACACCAATAACCATATTGTTAAGCAATGAGCGATATAAACCGTGTAATGCTTTGTGTTTCTTTTGTTCTGAAGGACGTTGAACTGTTAAAATTCCGTCTTCTTGACTTACAGTGATATCTGTATCAACTGCTTGTGTTAATTCACCTTTAGGACCTTTTACAGTTACTACGTTATCTTTTGATACGGTAATTGTAACACCTGCAGGGATTGTAATTGGGGCTTTTCCTATTCTTGACATTGTGCTGTTCTCCTAATATTAATAAACGTGACACAATACCTCACCACCAATGTTTAATTTGGCTGCTTCTTTATCGGTCATTACACCTTTAGAAGTAGATAAGATTGCGATACCTAAACCGTTTAATACTCTTGGCATATTTTCAACACCAGCATAGTTTCTCAAACCTGGTTTACTTACTCGCACTAATGTACGAATAGCAGGAACTTTAGTAATCGGATTGTATTTCAAAGCGATTTTAATGGTGCCTTGAACTGTAGTATCTTCAAACTTGTAGTTCGCGATGTAACCTTTGTCAAAAAGAACTTTAGTAATTTCTTTTTTAAGGTTTGATGCAGGAATTTCTACAACACGGTGGTTGGCCTTAATGGCATTCCTTACTCTTGTTAAATAATCTGCTATTGGATCTGTATTCATTTTTTATTGTTTTTGATAGTGGTTTCCTTCTGCTACCCAGCTGTGGGACCTGCTACCGGTTAAAATTCTTTTTTAGTATATAGACATAAGTATCAAGTATCAAGAAACCAATTGGTCTCGATACTTGATACCCAGTACTAGTACTTTATATTACCAAGATGCTTTTTTAACACCTGGTATTTTACCGTCTAGTGCCATCTGGCGGAACGTTACCCTTGAAATACCAAAGGTACGCATATATCCACGAGGGCGACCAGTTAATTTACAACGGTTGTGTAAACGTACCGGAGATGAGTTTTTAGGTAATTTATCTAAACCCTCGAAATCTCCTGCAGCTTTTAATACTGCACGTTTTTCAGCGTATCTAGCTACCAATTTTTGGCGCTTAACTTCGCGTGCTTTTACACCTTCTTTTGCCATTATTCTGCTGTTTTTTGATTTTTAAATGGTAATCCGAATTGTTTCAATAACTCAAGCGCCTCAACGTCAGATTTTGCCGAAGTTACGAAAGTTATATCCATACCTAAAATTTTATTGATTTTATCGATATTAATCTCAGGGAAGATGATTTGTTCAGTAACACCTAATGTATAGTTACCTTTTCCATCAAATCCTTTATCATTAATACCTTTGAAATCGCGGATACGAGGCAAAGCTACAGAGATCAAACGATCTAAGAACTCGTACATGTTGTTATCGCGTAACGTAACACGTACACCTACCGGCATACCTTTACGTAATTTAAAGTTAGAGATATCTTTCTTTGAATTAGCCGGAACCGCTTGCTGACCAGTAATGGTAGTCAACTCAACGATAGTGGTATCCATAATTTTCTTATCAGTAACAGAAAAACGACCAACACCCTGATTGATACAGATTTTTTCCAATTTAGGAACCTGCATTACAGTTTTGTACTGAAATTTTTCTTTTAGTGCATTTACAACTTCTTCTTTGTATTTGCTTTTTAATCTAGGTGTAGCCATTATTTAATCTCCTCTCCTGAAATTTTAGCAACTCTAACTAATTTACCATCTGCGTTAAGTTTACGACCTACGCGGGTAGCTTTACCAGATTTTGGATCAACCAACATCAAGTTAGAAATGTGAAGAGCAGCTTCTTTTTTAATAATACCACCGTTAGGATTTGCAGCATTTGGTTTAGTATGTTTAGATACTAAGTTAATGCCTTCCACAATGGCTCTGTTTTTATCTATAAGTACTGAAAGTACTTTTCCTTGTTGACCTTTTGAATCGCCAGCAATGACTTTAACTAAATCTCCTGTGCGGATTTTAAGTTTTGATGGTGTATTTACTTTGTTTCCCATTTTATAATACCTCCGGTGCTAATGATACAATTTTCATGAATTGTTTTTCACGTAGTTCTCTCGCAACCGGGCCAAAGATACGTGTACCTCTTGGCTCATCCTGTGCGTTCAATAATACAGCAGCATTATCGTCAAAACGGATATAAGAACCATCTTTACGACGGATTTCTTTTTTAGTTCTTACAACAACTGCTTTAGAAACTGTACCTTTTTTAATGTTACCTGAAGGTAACGCGCTTTTTACGGTAACAACTACTTTATCACCAATTGAAGCATAACGTTTGCCGGTTCCACCTAGCACACGAATTACTAACACTTCTTTTGCGCCGCTGTTATCAGCAACGTTTAATCTCGATTCCTGTTGTACCATCTTATTTAGCTCTTTCTAAAATTTGTACCAATCTCCAGTTCTTGTTTTTACTCAAAGGACGAGTTTCCATAATCAATACCGTATCACCGATACCGCATTCGTTTTTCTCGTCGTGAGCCATAAATTTGGTAGTTTTCTTTACGAACTTACCATAAATCGGGTGTTTTACTTTACGTTCCACGCTCACTACAACAGATTTATCCATCTTGTTGCTTACCACTAACCCGGTTCTTGTTTTTCTTAATTGTCTTTCCATGTCGACTCTCAAATTATTTAGTTTCAGTAGCTGACTCAGTGTTTTTCACTTTAGTCAACTCAGTGTTTAAACGGGCTATGTCTTTCCTTACTTTTGCAATGCGCGAAGGATTTTCGATAGCTGAAATAGTGTGAGCGAACTTCAATTTTGATAAGTTCTCTTTTTCTTCCGTAATCTTAGCTACTAATTCTTCTTTTGAAAGCCCTGTGATTTCTGAATTTTTCATTTTTCTTTTTCTTTTACGTTGAGTGTAGCGGTTATAATAAACAAGTATTTACAACATTCACCTCAACACTTTACTATGCTTCTACGTAATCTCTACGTACTACGAATTTGGTTTGGATCGGTAATTTCTGAGCTGCTAAACGCAATGCTTCTTTAGCAACTTCTAAAGGCACACCTTCAGCTTCGAAAATTACGCGTCCTGGTCTTACAACTGCTACCCAATACTCAGGAGCACCTTTACCTTTACCCATACGTACCTCAGCAGGTTTTTTAGTTACCGGTTTGTCCGGGAAGATCCTGATCCATACTTGGCCTTCACGTTTCATGAAACGAGTTACGGCAATACGGGCAGCCTCTATCTGACGACTTGTGATCCAAGTAGCTTCTAGAGATTTGATACCGAAAGATCCGAATGCTAACTCAGCTCCACGAGAAGCTAAACCCTTCATTCTGCCTTTTTGCATCTTCCTGAACTTCGTTCTTTTTGGCTGTAACATTTTATTTTGTTCTAATCGTTAAACGATGTTAATAAATCAATTATTTACGAGGACCTCTGTTAGCGCCTGCGCCACCACCTCTGTTTGCACCACCTTGGCCTGGACCACGACCACCGCCTTGGTTTCCACCACGTCTGTCGTTACCACCGCCACGGTTATCTCTTCCACCACCACGGTTATCTCTTCCACCGAAAGCTGGTTTATCTGATGCGCCTTTTGGACCGTTGTTTGCTGCACCAATGTTTGGAGACAAATCACGTTTTCCATAAACCTCACCTTTACAGATCCAAACTTTAACACCTATTTTACCATAAGTAGTTAAGGCTTCAGCTAAAGCGTAGTCGATATCAGCACGGAATGTATGCAAAGGCACTCTTCCTTCTTTGTACTGCTCAGTACGTGCCATCTCAGCACCACCTAAACGACCAGAAGTCATGATTTTGATACCTTCAGCACCCATACGCATGGTTGATGCGATAGAAGATTTCATTGCTCTACGGAATGAGATCCTTGCTTCTAATTGTTTTGCAACACCTTCTGCAACTAATTGTGCATCAAGCTCTGGGCGTTTAATTTCGAAGATGTTAATTTGAATTTCCTTTTTAGTTAATTTCTTTAACTCTTCTTTAATTTTATCAACCTCAGCACCTGCTTTACCGATTACGATACCTGGACGAGCTGTGTGGATAGTTACCGTGATACGTTTTAACGTACGCTCGATTACTACTTTTGCAACACCGCCTTTAGCGATACGGGCAGAAAGGTATTTTCTTATTTTCTCATCTTCAACTAATTTATCGGAGTAGTTGTTGCCACCGAACCAGTTAGAATCCCATCCTTTGATGATACCTAACCTGTTACCTATTGGATTTGCTTTTTGTCCCATTTCCTAAAATTAGTTTTGAGTTGTTTCTGTACTTTTACTATCTACAATCAGCGTTACGTGGTTAGAACGTTTACGAATTCTATATCCACGGCCTTGAGGAGCTGGACGTAAGCGTTTCAACTGACGGCCACCATCAACCATAACTGTTTTTACAAAAAGTTGGTTTTCTTCAGGGCGAGCACCTTCATTTTTAGATTCCCAGTTTTTGATAGCAGATAATAATAATTTCTCAACTCTTATTGCTGCTTCTTTATTGGTAAACTTTAAAATGCTTAATGCTTTTTCTACACGTTCACCTCTGATAAGATCTACAACCAAACGCATCTTACGCGGTGAGGTTGGACAATTGTTTAATTTTGCTATTGCTTCCATTGTCTAATTATTTTTTCTTTTCAGCGTGTCCTCTGAATGTTCTGGTTGGAGCAAATTCTCCCAACTTGTGACCAACCATGTTTTCTGTTACGTACACAGGGATAAATTTATTTCCGTTGTGTACTGCAAATGTATGATTCACGAAATCTGGTGATATCATTGATCTGCGAGACCAAGTTTTGATTACAGACTTTTTGCCTGAATCATTCATAGAGTTTACTTTTTTCTCTACGTTATGGTCAATATAAGGTCCTTTTTTTATCGAACGAGCCATTATTTCTTCCTTCTCTCTATGATGTAACGATTAGAATATTTTTTAAGTTCTCTGGTTTTGAAGCCTTTAGCTAAAACACCATTTCTTGAACGTGGGTGACCACCTGATGATCTACCTTCACCACCACCCATTGGGTGATCGACAGGGTTCATCGCTACCGGTCTAGTTCTCGGACGACGGCCCAACCAACGTTTACGACCAGCTTTACCTAATACTTCGTTTGCGTGATCTGAGTTAGATACAGCACCGATAGTAGCAAGACAAGTAGTCAAGATTAAACGGGTTTCGCCTGAAGGCATTTTTAAAGTAGCATATTTACCATCGCGGGCAGCTAATTGTGCATAAGCACCTGCACTACGAGCTAATTGTGCTCCTTTTCCAGGGTGGATTTCTACGTTGTGTACGATAGAACCTAATGGAATGTTCGATAATTTTAAAGTGTTACCTACTTCTGGTGCTGCTTTGTCGCCCGATAATAATACCGAACCAACTTGCAATCCTTCAGGAGCGATGATATAACGCTTCTCGCCATCTGCATAGTGTAATAATGCGATGCGGGCAGTACGGTTTGGATCGTATTCAACAGTAGCTACTGTTGCAGGAATATCGAATTTATCGCGTTTGAAGTCGATTAAACGATATGATTTTTTGTGACCACCGCCCATGTAGCGCATAGTCATTTTTCCTGTGTTGTTACGTCCACCAGACTTTTTTGATGATACAACCAATGATTTTTCGGGCTTGGTTGCTGTAATCTCCGTAAAACTAGCACCAACTCTGAAGCGGGTACCTGGAGTAACTGGTTTAAATTTTCTTAAGCCCATAGTTATAATGAATTATTAAATTAAAGGGTTGCGTAATAATCTATTGTTTCGCCGTCTTTTAACGTTACGATTGCTTTTTTGTATTTCGGGCTACGGCCAGATACAAAACCTGCTTTAGTGTAACGAGATTTAGCTTTTCCATCAACAACCATTGTGTTAACTGCAACGATGGTTACACCGTACAATTTCTCAATTGCTTGTTTAATCTGGATTTTGTTAGCCTTGTGGTTAACGCTAAATGTGAAACGGTTAGATTTCTCAGTTAAAGCTGAAGCTTTTTCGGTTAATATTGGTTTTTTTAAAATTTCCATATTATTTGGCAAACGCCTCCTCCAAAGTTTTAACAGAATCAGCAGTTAACACAAGTACACCAGCGTTTAATACATCATAAGTATTTAAATCTGCTGCCGAGATTACTTTAGTTTTCTGAATGTTTCTGCTTGATAAATAGATATTATTATTTTGCGCAGGTAAAACCAATAAAGTTTTTTGAGTACCTACGTTTAACGCAGCCAATAAACTTGTATAGTTTTTAGTTTTAGCTGTATCGAAGTTGAAATCTTCTAAAACTACCACATTGTTATCTTTTGCTTTATAAGCCAAAGCAGATTTACGTGCTAATGATTTTAATTTCTTGTTCAATTTAAAGCTATAATCACGTGGCTGAGGACCGAAAACACGACCACCACCGTTAAATAACGGAGATTTAATGCTACCGGCACGGGCACCACCTGTACCTTTTTGTTTGTATAGTTTGCGAGTTGAACCAGCAATCTCATTACGTTGTTTAGATTTGTGAGTACCTTGACGTTGGTTAGCCAAATACTGTTTTACATCTAAATAAATCGCGTGGTCGTTAGGCTCGATACCAAATACCGATTCAGGAAGTTGCACCTTGGCACCTGTTTCTTTACCTGAAATGTTTAATACTTTAACTTCCATCTGATTACTTGTCTAAGATTACGTAAGAACCTTTAGCTCCTGGAATGGAACCACTAACTACTAATAAGTTTTGCTCAGCATAAACTTTCAAAACCTGTAAGTTCTGAACTTTTACCCTGTCTCCACCTGTTCTTCCAGCCATGCGCATTCCTTTGAATACACGTGAAGGGAATGACGATGCTCCCAATGAACCTGGGGCACGTAAACGGTTATGCTGACCGTGAGTCTGCATACCAACACCGGCAAATCCGTGGCGTTTTACAACACCTTGAAAACCTTTACCTTTTGAGGTACCTACAACATCAACAAAATCGCCTTCTGCGAAAGAATCAACCGTTACTACATCACCTAAATTAAGTGAAGTTGTAAACGAATCAAATTCTACCAGCTTGCGTTTCGGAGTTGTGTTTGCTTTCGCGAAATGGCCTTTCAATGGTTGAGTTGTGTTTTTCTCTTTTTTCTCATCGTAACCCAACTGGATTGATGAATAACCATCTACTTCTTCGGTTTTTACCTGTGTAACTACACAAGGTCCAGCCTCGATTACCGTACAAGGAATGTTTCTTCCTTCGGCATCAAAGATACTGGTCATTCCTACTTTTTTTCCAATAATTCCTGACATTTTATCTTTTCTTTTTAACACCCATCGAAGCAGTAGGGCTTCGTTCAAGGTGGTTGTACATCCCCCGAAAGGGACGGCAAAGATAGGCAAGAATTATTAATTTTCAAATAGTTAGCCAAATATTTTTTCAAATAAATTGCTGATATAATGGGATTTAACCTGAAAAGTAAGGTTAATGGGCTATTGGAGCGTTTAAAGCCATAGCTATATATTTGACTGAAAGCAATTTAGATCATATTCTTGGTTTAAAAATGCTTTAATTTGATCAACATTTGCTCTTTAGTATACTTCTCCCAGTTTGGCTTTTATGAGCGATAAAAGATCAAGTATCGCATTTTCGCTACATGCGTATTTATAAATTTCAACAATTAGTGCATCGCTACAGGTGATGGCATCAATTAAATTGTCATTAGCCATAAAATATTTGCATAATGCAGCATAAAAAAGCATAAACTCGCCTTCGGCAAACGCTGTTCGCTGTGGGAATGCTTCATCAAGGTTATACTTTTTATTCAATAACTTTAAGCCCTTTTCCAATTCACCATCAACCATTGCTGCATGAGCCGCATAAAACCTTAAGTATAAGAAATCAGGAAAAAGCTGCATCCCCTTTTTAGCTATGGCATAGGCCTTTCCATGGAGTCCTATCATTTTATATTGCAAAAATAATTCTGCGTAAAATAATGGCATATGAGGGTTTTTGATCAGCAAGGCATGAATTTGACTGATACTTTCGAGGCTTTTGTCCTCAAAAATCGACTCATATTCTTCGGCACATCCAATAATACGATCATCCAGTTCATCATTAAGGCTGTAAAGTCCCAAATCCACTTTTTGGTCCCAAATTTCGGCAATATGGTTTTTATCTAAGGTATAGGCTTCGTTTTCCCCAAACTTATCTCGGTAAGCGCCAGTAAAAGTATAGTATATCTGCTTAAAACTTTGCTCATTACCGTCTTCAATAATTTCATCATCCTCAAACTCATTTTCATCAATATAAAACAGGTAATTGCCCGCTCCAACATTTTTATCTAAGGTTGCCAGTATTTGCTTTATTTTGGCAGGATTATCATTTGGCCCAACGTAATAGGCCGGGATACCATCTTCTCCAAAATCGATTTCGATCAACGGGATGTCATCATTGTCTTCTTCTAGTAAATATTGTGTTATCGCCCAATCCTTGTGCGCTTTAAATCCACAATCGTTGGCAAAAGCTTCTGCACCATAAAGGATGTTATGTACCATGTTATATTCTACCTCATCAGCGTTTACAAGTTCTATAAAGTAATTCATTTCCTCTATGCCTACGTTAAACTTAAACGTGGTATCCTTTATGCCCAGGCATAATAAATCAACGAGGTAAATTCCCAGCGTAAAATTGCCGTTAGTGTGTATTCTGCTAACCAATATGTTTGCAATGCCCGAGGCTTCCCAATCGTAACTGATGTAGCAGTTACCCAACTTTAGTTCCCTAGCACGGGTTTTGATAAAATTTTCTGGTTTTTGAAACAGTTGAACAACCTTTCCAGATTTTGCCATTAGAATTAATTTTAGACTACAATTTTAAAAGTTTAAAATTAAATTTTAAATAAGTATTCAGCAAAAATAATCCTGAATGAAAATTAATGCGCCAAACCGCCATTTAAACTGATGGTTATGATCGCTAAAATGATAAATCCAATGAGTACATATAGGTAATCGCGTTCAATTAAAAAGCTGAAAATAGCAAAAACAATACGTGCAATTGGTGTAAAAATGAGCATGAGGATACCAAACTGCACAATTGCATCTCCCTGAAAAGTAGATACCCCCTTAAATATGGCCACTATAGAAGAAAACTTGCTTAGCTCGGGTTTAAAAACTTTATAGTCGGTAACTGCCCCTTTGTTATGGATCAGGAAAATGGCACCGCCTAATAATACAATGCTCATCGAAATAATTACACCTGCACGCAGAAGTGTTCCCAGAATTACCTGAATATCTTTATCGTTTAGGTTTTCTTTTCCGGTTGTATCCATTATAATCCGCTTATTCCTTTATATATCATTTGCAGTGCCAAAAAGGTAACTACAATGGCAAATACAATTTTAAGTTTATCCGTTTTGGCTCTTAACAAAACTTTCGAGCCAACTGTTGCCCCTGTTAAAACGCCGATACAGACAGGCATGGCAATACCCGGATCTATCTGACCACGATGTAAATAAACCACCGCACTCGCCGCTGCCGTAACCCCCATCATAAAATTACTGGTAGTGGTTGATACCTTAAAAGGCAAACGCATAATATTATCCATCGCGATTACTTTTAATGCTCCACTCCCTATACCCAGCAAACCCGATAATGTTCCGGCAAAAAGCATCATTAAAAAACCTCCGGGAACATGTTTTACTGCATATGGATGATCTATACCTTTATCCGGATAAGATCCATTGAGTTTAAAAAAATTGGCCCATTTATCGGTATTGTCTAAAGTGGTATGATCTACCTTTTTCTTTAGCGTCATGATGGCCGAAAAAATCAGGATACAGCCAAATAGAATAGCAATATAATTGGCATTGAGATAAACGGCTACAATTGCACCGCACACCGCACCTATTGTGGTTGCGATTTCTAAAAACATCCCAATTCGGATATTGGTAATGCCTTCTTTTACATAAGCCGCTGCTGAACCTGAAGAGGTAGCGATAACAGAAACAATTGATGCGCCTATGGCATAATGGATATCAACCCCTAGTGCTAAAGTGAGCAATGGAATAATAATTACTCCCCCACCCAAACCGGTTAGTGAACCCAATAATCCGGCTAAAAAAGCACCTAATAAAATGATAATGGTAAACAGCAATACCGACATGCGGGCAAATATAATGCACTCTTTTTGGGTAAACGAAGAATTAAGGGAATAAAATAAAGTCTATATGTTATATGGGTAAATAGAATTTTGAAGCAATGAATGATTGAATGAGAGAATTATTGAATGAGTGAATATAGCATCTGCCCATTCAATAATTTTCTCATTCAAAATTCAATCATTCTATATTTTATAGTGAAGCTTACTTTCCTTATTCAAATCAATATCCCGAAAACTTTCAAGTAGTTCGAAAGCAATTTGCCGAACAGTTTCGGGTATTGGGTCGATAGTTGATTTGTTGCCTTCGGCATCTTTAACCGTCCAGCCTGAAGTATTAAGCAACAATGAACTGGAACTGGCCAACGATTTAATTATTTTAGCCCTCGTAAAAGCAATCCCGTCCGAATCAACAATCACTTTTTTATTGTTCCACCAGTTTTCTTGGGATACCCTTGTTAAAACAGAACGGTCTAACTCAGCAACATACGCCCACCCCTTTCCGGTACGATGTGCCAGTTTCAACAAGCCGATAAAATTAGTAAGGCTCTTGAAATCATAAATCTCCGAACTGCAATACATATCGAGATGACTCAATTTAAGCTGACTCACCAATGCTTTTGCTTGATGGGAGTTATGGAAAATCACGACGATTTTTTCGGCAATTGCTGGAATAACAACATCAGTTCCTTTATCGTATTCCTCACAAAGTGTTTCTATCTCTATTAATTGTTGTTGCAACAGTGAAACCAATTCAGGTTTATTCAAAATGGTTTTCATATTAATAATTACTTACCCAGTCTCTTTATCATTTCTGCACTTAAATCTCTTCCATCATTTAAACGGTTGGCGAAAAATGATTTTGCCGCTTCGAAATGTTCTTTGTAACCCTTTAAATCGCCATAGCCAATAATCGATGCCCATTCGTGCACAGCGGTGTGGAATTCTAAATCATCGCCACGGATAGATTTATCATATAAAGCAGTATTAATCGATTCCTCTAACATTGCTTCATTTTTGAAAAGATATTCGGCAATGCCCAGCCTCAATTTAAAAGGCGGGGTTTGGCAGATCAGGTTATCGTAAGGGTTTACGCCCATTTTATACCAGGCATATACCATGCTCAGCAAACTTAAATGCGAATTTGGTTTCTGTTTATGGCTGGCATCCGATAGGCTGAATTCTTTCATGATGTTATCATCCAACAGTAAAAGCGAACGGCTTTCATGAAAGACGAAATCGCGTGCAGTATAAATCTTTTCCCTAAACGCTGCCTCATTCTCGCAGATCATTAGCTTAAACAGTTCCGATTCGGCCTGTGCATAATATTTTACCTGTTTCTGAGCATAGGGATTTAAAATGGCCAAACCAGCATAAATATGCGATTTGTAACTAAAAATTCTCAGCGTGGTCAAAATTTTCACGTTATCGATTCCACCCGCATATGCCGGATTATCCCAGGGGAAAAAACCCGCATTTTTCCATGCCGAGCCCATGCTTTCGAAACCCATGTGTGTTACCGCCTGTGTATCGGCCACAATGCGGTCGTGCTCCCTATAATCGTCCATTTCAATAATGTTCGATTTTAAAGATTTATAAATTTCTAAGGCTTTGGCATAAACAGCATCGGTAGCACGGTGACGCACCACTACAAGCGTTTGCCCTTCCGGGCTAAATGCCGGACCATGCAAAGAATGGCAGGTTACAATCTGGGTATCCTCTGGAAGGTGTTTTTCGAAAGCAGCAATTTCGGGATGTTTAACCGAGGTTTGTCCGGCAACTATGGCACCATATTTTGTTGAGCGGGCAAAAGCAGCTACCACCTCATCAATTTTTTCGGCTTCAACGCAATAGATAATAAAGTCTGATTTACGGGCAACCTCATGGCCATCGATTAAAACTTCGATTCCTTTAGGTTCCAGCTCATTTTTTAAATCTGTAAAACGTAAGGGCATATCTGCCCCACATACCTTATAACCAGCGTTTATGAACGATAGTGCATACAATTTGCCCATATCGCCCAAACCAATAATTCCTATTTGCATGAAACAAATGTAACCTATCGCAAATAAATTTATAATAAAACTTAGATAAAATTGTTATTTAGAATGTTAAACCAGAACAATTTTATCGATTTGCCAAAACCTTAAACAAATTTTATTAACCGGAAAATGGATAAAAATGTAGTTTTACATTCTAACACCTATATTTAAACTATGCAGAAAATTAAACACACCCTATTGTTTTTAGGCGCTATGCTATTTTTAAACGTTGCCTTTGGGCAAACTTTACCTGATACTACGAAAAATACCGATCCATCTCTAAATGGCCAGTACCAGTTCATGTTAAAGAAATCTAAAAACTTCAACGGCGCAAGGCTGATCAATCCATCACGGTTATCATCTTTATGGAAAAGTGTTAGTGATACGCTCAGAAAAGAACGCAAGCAGCTGCAGGAAGCCCGTCAGGAAATTAAAGCACAAGCCGATAACATTTCGAGCTTAAAAGGAGAAGTAAATGGAAAAGAAAGCTCCCTGGCGAATGCCAATGCTGCTGTTAATGAAATTAAATTTTTAGGCATATCCTTCAATAAAGGCACCTATAATACCATTGTTTGGGCCATTATTATTGTACTTGGAGTAGGTTTGGCCTTTGTAATTTTCCAATCGGGTAAATTAAGGCACGAAGCGAAGTACAGAACCGAGCTTTACCAGGAAGTGGCCGATGAATTTCAGGCACACAAAGTAAAAGCAAAGGATAAAGAAATGAGACTTGCCCGTGAGCTGCAGGACGAGCGTAATAAATGGGATGATGGCCGGGGAAGGTAGTCGAAGACCTTTTAGTTAATTGAAAAAACTTACTTTTTTTTTTAGAAAAGCAGGGCTTGTGGTACTTCGGTTCCGCTAGCCCCGCCATTCGCTTTACCTCACTGCGTTCAGTGTCCGCTACTGTCGGGTTTATGGAATATGGGGTTGTGGTTATGGAAACCAACCAATGCCTAAAACACGAAACATTCCTACGGAACGAAAAAAAAATAAAACATTTTTTTCTACCGAGGAGTCGTCCCGATGGGACGAGCAATTTTTGATCATATGAGATAGAAAGGATGGGCGGTAGCTAAACATAGGTGTTTTCTTCTTAGCTTGGTGATACTGCCCCATTTGACGGAAGACAAGGAGGTAACTTTATCACCACAAATCGTCCCATCGGGACGTCTGTTGGGTAGCCAATTTATATAATTGGCGTTTTTCGTTCCATAGGAACGTTTGGTGGTAAACCCATCAATAGCCCCCATCATTGGCCACCTAAACCCGATCAAAGCGAGATGCCGATATTTCATCGGCAGAAGCGGGAGCGGGAACTGCTCTTACCCAAAAGCTACCGGAACTGCTTTCCAAACAAATAACTGAATTAAAAAAATGATTAAATTATTCGAGAAATCTGCAAGTACATTTAACAGTAGATTTCTCCATTCCGTTGCACTTCAGTCGAAATGACGATAATAGCTTAATTTTTGATGCTGTACTTCAAACCCACCTCAAATTCGCCATTGCTATAACTCTGCATTTTTGAAGTATTGGTCGTGTACTGGAATAAAACCGAAAATTGGTTTTTGTAGTTTGCACCAAAACCAGCTGTAAAACTGTTGGTGCTATGATATATACCGTTAAGCATCAACTTATTCTCTAAAAACTGAAGATTTATACCGGCATCAAAAATACCATCATAATTCTGCACGCCTCTATACACCAATTTCGGTTCAATACTGTTAATTACTTTATCAGTTGTGAATTTATAACCGGCTGCGATAAAATAAATCGATCGGTCTACCACGTTTCGCAGTACATCTCTTTTAAAAAACCGTTTAAGATTAGGCAAAGCAGCCTGTAGTGTCAATTTATCGGAGCGGTAAGCTACTCCAAAATCGCCATCCAGATATAATCTACGATCGTTAAAGCTATTGAGTACATCGTCGTCTAGATCACCTTTGGCTTTACCAAAGTCAATCCATTCATTCATAATGCCGGCTGATAAGCCAAAATCCAAGAAGTTAGTACCCCCATTTAAAGGCAAATGATAAGCATAAGTTACAGTTGCCCTGGTGCGGTTAATGGCACCTGCTCCTTCATTGTAAAAAAGAATACCCAAACCTACTTTATTAGTCAAACCATAGTCGCCAGTTAAATACTGAATTTTTGGTGCCCCATCTACTCCCGCCCACTGTGTTTTAAATGCCGCATTTAAATTTAATCCGGTTTCTAAACCTGCCATTGCCGGGTTAGCTAAAAATTGATTCTGATAATAGATGCTTCCCATGGGGTTAAGCTGGGCAAATGCTGGTGTAACAAACAAAAAAAACAGCCCCGCCATATAACATTTTATTTTTTCCACGCTGTTATTTTTTATATAAAATTGATATAAAACCTTTGATAGAACCATCTGCTCCCAAATCGAGCATATAATAATAAGTATCTTCGGTAAGTGGCTTTCCGTTAAAATAACCATCCCAGTTGTTTTGGTAACCTTGGGTAGTATAAATCAACCTTCCTCCCCTATCAAAAATGGATAGTTTGTTCTTCGGATACTTTTCTAAGCCCTTAACTACAAAAAAATCGTTTTTTCCGTCTCCGTTTGGCGTAAGGATATTATTTACAATGGCTACGTCCGCTGTGGTTTGTATAACCAGAAAAGGCTGCAAAAAACCTTGGGTCAATGTAGTATTGGCAGTCTGGAAAGTTTGCACCAGAGCCATTTCACCAATACTAAAATCGTATAATTGATTATTAATCTTACCGCTGCCACTGGCCGAATTAACCACATAAGGCAAACTTTGTGCGTTTGCGCTTCCCCAGAAAAACACCGTGGTTAAGAAAACAAGCAAATAGGATATTCTTCTCATTATTTTTAGTTTAAAGAGATCCATGCCGCCCCATCACTTTGAATTGTGAAAGTTTTTGCACCGGTAATGGTGGTTACATTAGAATCATCATTTAACAGAACAGGATTGTTTAACGTAACATCACCTGATGATAAAGCTTTCACAATTACATAAATTCTTCCTTTACAGCTAGAGGCCGTTGGGAGATTAATGCTTACCGCCAAACCTGCATTTTTTATCCTTACGGTGTAATGACTGGCATCGAGTGTTAAGGCTCCGGCTGTAGTATAGGTTAAAACACTGGAGGCAACAGAACCATTGATGTTTAAAGTACTTGCATTTGCTGGGGCATAAACTACAGAAGATGCAGCTGCAGTTCCATTAATGGTTAATGCGCCACCATTTGCTGCAAAATCCCCAGCGATTAACGGGTATGAGGTACTGGAGTTAGCTACTACCAAAGTATTATTTGCATTTGTGTTGTTGGCGGCAGCGTTGCTTCCGATGAAAACATTCCCTGCCCCATTGTTTTTCGAACCAGCGGCATAACCCAGTGCCGTATTATTGTCGCCGTTACTGGCTTCAAGCGCCAAACTTCCAATAGCTGTGTTTGATATACCAGTTCTATTGGCCATTAGTGTATGCGTGCCAATTGCAGTGTTATTAGAGCCTACCGTATTAATCGCTAATGCCTGCGAGCCAAAGCCGCTGTTGTTGATGGCACTAAAACTGCGCTGCAACACCATATAACCGAAAGCGCTGTTTTCGTAACCTGAAATGTTAACAGATAATGCTTCGCGACCAAATGCACTATTATAAAAGCCAGATACATTCGCGGTAAGTGTTTTATAACCGTAAGAAATATTGTTTTCGGATGAATTGCCTAAACGGCCAGATTTTAAACCGTTAACCAAAAAATTGATCGCTACATCGTCTGTATTACCTAAAAAATTATTGTTTTGATCGATGCTGCCCGTATTTCCTTTTAATGCCCAGGCATTTGCATTTGCAAATAATGTCCTGCTGATTAACTCAGGTTTTCCGGTTGTTGCATTGGTGATATACACTTTGTTTGCATCGCTTACCCCATCAGTAGTTAATTTAGCCATCGTAACAGATGCATCAGCAAGTTTTGCTGTAGTTACCGACCCATCAGCGAGCTGTAGTGTATTTACTGCGGTGTCATCGATATTAACGTTTTTAACTTCTTTACTTCCAATTTTTACAGCGGTTACTGCAGCGTCGGCTAATTTTGCCGTTGTTACCGCCCCATCTGCCAGTTTAAGCGTGCTAACCGCCCCTGCATTGATATCAATTACCACATCTTTCAATAAAGCCGTAGCGCCATTGGTACTAATACTCAAATCAGTTGAGGTTAATGCCTTAGCTCCAGACAATTGACTCACATCCAATGTTACCGGTTTCCATACAGTCCCATCAAATAGCAGCACCTGATTATTGATTGGTGAAGTGGCATTTAATGTCTTTCCCTGAAGATTAGCTAATGTAGGATTTGGATAATTCCCTGTTAAATCACCGCCAGCTACTCCTGTCGACGGACCAACCGGGCCTATGTCACCTTTATCCCCCTTATCCCCTTTTACGCCAGGTATGCCCTGCAAACCTTGTAATCCGGTAGCTCCCGTTGCACCTGTATCTCCTTTCGCTCCTTGTGGACCTGTTGCGCCTACCGCTCCTTGTGCACCGGCAGCACCAGTTAAGCCAATTGGCCCCTGAGTACCAGATGCTCCTGCTGGTCCCTTCGGACCTGCAGCGCCTGCAATACCTTGTGGACCAGCAGGGCCTGCTACACCCGGATCTCCTTTGGGTCCTGCTGGCCCATTGGCAGCATAAAGGGCATATGGAACACTTAGCAATTGTGCGGTTCCGGCCAAACTAAAATTTGTACCGTTATCAGGATCGATTTCGACCTTAACAAACTTTAATCCACTTGCCCAGGTTACTCCAGCTATTGTACCGTTAACCGAACTTGCACCAGTAGCCCCAATAGCTAATGTATATAAACCTAAAGCATTGGTTGTTACGTTTCTTACTTCAGAATATTGAACGGTCCCGGTTGAAGATCCATCTAAAATACTAATCCGCAAGGCTATATTTTTATTAGCCAGTGGGGTGCCATTAGCATTTCTTGCTGCTCCTTGATAATTAAATTGTTGTGGGGTTTGCGCTTTAATAATCAAGGTGAAGCCTATGCTTAACAAAGCAATTAGTAAAAGTTTTTTCATGAATCGGGATGAGATCTAAAGCATCAGGCATAAAAAATAAGGGCGCCTAACGATCAAATCTAACAATTAGTACAAGTTACTATATTCGCTTTACACGAAAAGCTAATTACCAATACTAAAACGATTTTAAAGAACTACAAATCAATCACTTAAATAAAATTTAATTTCACAATTTTACACAAACACCCAATTTAAGGCCGATTTAGCCTTCTAAATCAGAAGAAATATAGCGTAAACCAGTAATTAATCGAACATAAAAAGTAAAGCCAGAAAGTTATCTTTAAGTTTCCGAAGGAAAAGATATTCCCTTTATATTGCGGTATAGATCAACTGCGTATAGATCGGTCATACCCGAAACGAAATCCAATACGCTCTGTATGATAGAATAAATATCAGTCAAATCGGTATGATATTGTTTGGGAATAAGTTTAACCAGTTTTTTATAATAGTGTGTATTGTTATGAATAAGTGCAGGAACAAACTCTTCTAATAAACCGGCCATAATTTTATAACCGGCAACCTCTTTCTGTATAACCGACGAGAAATTGTAAATACGCTCAACAGAAATTTTTTCTACAGCTTTCCAGGCAGAAATATAGGGTTCTGGCAATAAATCGGTTAAACTTTGATTAAGCTCACCCTTCAATAATTTTTCTTGTTCCCTAAAAAATATACCAGCGCACTGGTTAGTTAGCGTGTTAATTGCTTTTGCCCTTAACAGACCGATTTTTGCATCGTCGTCTTCATAATCGTTTTTTAAACGATCTTCGATGGTGGTAGAGTTAGCAAAAGGCAACAAATAACTCTTTACTTCTTCGTAAGAAAGTATCTTTAAGCGGTGTGCATCTTCCAGATCAATGATGCTGTAACAGATATCATCGGCAGCTTCAACCAGATAAACTAATGGATGTCGTTTGTAAATGAGGTATTCGCCTTCTTCTTTCTCCAAATTGAGCTCGGCTGCTATCTTTTTAAAAGTTTTTTCTTCTGATTGAAAGAAACCGTATTTCTTACGGTGCAGCACTCCCTTTTGTTTACCCGCAATTGAGGCGCAAGGATATTTTGCAATCGAAGCCAAAGTAGAATAGGTTAACGCATAAGCATCGTTGCCTTTTCCTTTTAGCGGATGGGTAAGAATCCGGATGGCATTTGCATTACCTTCAAAATTAATTAAATCGTGCCACTGCGATTCCTTCATTTCTTTCTGATAAACTTTCCCATCGCCATCGGTAAAATATCGTGAAATAGCTGCTTCTCCTGAGTGCCCAAAGGCTGGGTTTCCCAAATCATGCGCCAGTGCAGCGGCAGCCACGATATTACCCACTTCATTAATTAAAGGAACATCTTTAATCAGTTGCGGTTGTTGCTCTTCTACACTTTTTAAAAATATATTTGCCATAGAGCGGGCTACACTGGCAACTTCCAAACTATGCGTTAAACGGTTATGTACAAAAACACTTCCTGGCAATGGAAAAACCTGGGTTTTATTCTGAAGCCTTCTAAAAGGAGACGAAAAAATCAACCGGTCATAATCACGCTGAAAATCTGACCGTGCCCGATCTGTGCTGGCACCATATTGTTCTTGTCCGTATCTCTTATTCGAAAGTAAATATTTCCACTCCATTTATCCAGTTGGCATTTAAAATTTGGCGCAAGTTAAACAAAACGCGAAAATGGTTAAGCATAAAGCTTCAGGTAAAATTTATATTATACAATTAAAAGATATTTTATATTCGCTACAAAATTAAACAAACAAACAATGAAGAAAATCTTATTAACGCTCGCTATCTTATGCTGCTTTACGGTTTTAACCAAAGCACAATTTGAAGGCTCGAAGCAAATTTTTGAAAGCCAAAATTAAAGGAAATAATCAAAACACAAAAAATTGTAGCCATCTTACCTTTCGAGGTAAAAATTTCTTACCGGAAACAGCCAAAAAATTTCAGTGCAGAAGGAAACAAAAGCCAGGGAGAGTCGATGGCAAGATCGATACAGGCCAGTATGTATACCTTTTTATTAAGGAAAGCTTCTGACTATACCGTAACTTTCCAGGATGTTGACAAAACAAATATCTTATTAAAAAAAGCAGGTGTTTTAGGAAAGTTAGATGAAACAACCAAAGATGAACTAGCGAAAATACTTGGTGTTGATGCCGGTATCGGTGGACGTTTTGAAACTGAGCAAACCAAATCTGAAGCTGGTGCCATCGCCTCAGCTGTTTTATTTGGTGGCTTTGGAGGAAAATCTGGAACAGGCACCATGTTCTTAACCATAAACAATGGAACTGATGGAGAGCTATTATGGCGTTTCTTTAAAACAATGGACGATAGCATTATGAGCTCTACCGATGATATGGTAGAACGGATGATGCGAAAAATATCACGGAATTTCCCATATAAAAGTTAAACGAAGGCAGATAGAAATATCTGCCTTTTTTGTTACTACCTATTTTTTTGATTTACCCTGATTCAAACTATTTAGTCTGCGTTCTGTTTATTCATAAAGCTATAATACTATGAAAACGAACATATATAACAAGGAAGAGCATATTGAAGGTTATGTAGGATCAGGTAATGAGCAATCAGAGATATCTGATGTACAAAAAGCTTACGAAGCGGGTAACAACACCGATGTAGTAACCAGTTATGGCAAAGAACCGAGCGAATTGATTAAGGGAAATCCTTTAGCAAAAGATGGCCAGGATAATTCTGGCACGCAAGGTAAAGATTCTCTTAGCGACGATGCTTACAACAGTTCCGATAAAAACCCAACCATACAGAGTGCCGAAAGTCATACAGGAAGTTCATCCGACGATTTTAAGACGAATACCAGCATTAATGAGGCTGATGAAAACCATGCTTTAAATACAGGAATATAAACAGATAATTATGGGACTATTGAAATATGCCATTTTGGGCGCAGCAGCCGTATATGGTTTTAAGTATGCCACAAAAAAGCGGATAACTGACGGTAAATCGTTGATTGATGACTTTAAGGAAAAAGCTCCAGAATACGTAGATAAGATTAAGGGTTATTCTGAAAAAATAAGACAGGATTATCGGCAAACGAGTGACTTATACTGACAATTAATCGGGTGTAGAAATACACATAAGATTGACATATGTCAATATATTAATGCCGAACGTCTTGTAAATTGACGATAAGTTTTTGAAATTTGCAGCGCTGTAGGATTCGCGACAAAGATTAACTAAAAAATCAGAGACTAACGATTTAAGGGCATTTGCTTCTTGATTAACGCATTTCAGTTGTGGAATCCTATTAATTTCCATCTACCGGAAAATGCATAAATTTTATAAAGGGATTATTCGATATGGATAGTCTCTTTATAACTGGATCATAAATCTTTTCCTCTCAAACCTTTCTCGTTGTTCTTGTTTCTGTTTCCAATGTCTTCACCCTGACTTAAATTCGAATTATTTAAATTTTCATTTACGGCATGTGTAGGGTCATTTTCTGTTTTCAATAAATGCGACTCATCTGGCTGATCTTTACGCTTAAAATCGGCGCGTTTGTGCCCATAAGTAGCCTCTCCGTTATCCCATTCTATATCCTCCTCATTGCGGTTAATCTCCGAATTAGGATCGACATTTTTATTTTCATTCATTTCCATAGCCATTTTTTTATAGACAGTTCTTATTTAACAACAATTGGTATAATAAAAAAGTTTAATCGGGCATTAATATAAATCGCAGTCTTTTTGCTGAATCCTACCACAGATTTGCAGTTACTGTACACCTTTACTTTGATTCATCTTTGTGCTACTATCCAAATCATCTTTAGATGACCCATTTTCGTCACGATGCTTTGGTGGATTTTCCATTCTACTTTCTTCCAGTTCAGAAAAATCACCATCTTTTTGATTGGCCACTTCGCCATGTGAAGAGGGGGTTTCTTTCAGTTTTTCTTTAGGATCCGCAAAATCCTGTCCTTCAACCGGTAATCCTTGGTGCGTTTTATCTTCCTTAGCCATACCAATACAACCAGCTAACGTTGCTTTTGTTTTGGAATTTGAATGCATAAAAAAAGGCCTCGATTTGCATCGGGACCTTTTCTGTTCTTTTAAAATCAATTAAACTTTGATTTCAACTTCAACACCGCTAGGTAATTCAAGTTTCATTAAAGCATCAACTGTTTTAGAGTTAGAGCTATAAATATCCAATAAACGTTTGTAAGCGCATAATTGGAACTGCTCTCTAGCTTTTTTGTTTACGTGTGGAGAACGTAAAACAGTAAAGATTTTCTTCTCTGTAGGAAGTGGAATTGGTCCACTTACAACTGCACCCGTAGGCTTAACAGTTTTTACGATTTTCTCAGCAGATTTATCTACTAAGTTGTAATCGTAAGATTTTAATTTAATTCTGATTCTTTGGCTCATCTTATTTTTAATTATGATCCTTGTTAGAGCTATTAATAACAAAGACCGGATTTATCTTTAACAAGGTGGAGGGTTTAGGGTGTAAGGCTTAGGGTTTAAAACCTTTTGCCTTACGCCTTTTACCTTATACCTTAATTAGTCTTCAGATTTTACTCTTCCTTTAGATTTAGCAACTACTTCGTCTTGTACGTTTTTAGGCGCAGCTTCATAGTGGTCAAATTCCATTGTAGAAGTTGCACGGCCTGAAGTGATTGTACGTAACTGCGTTACATAACCAAACATTTCAGAAAGCGGCACAGTAGCTTTAATTACTTGAGATCCATTACGGGTATCCATACCTAATAATTGACCACGACGACGGTTCATATCACCGATAACATCACCCATGTTTTCTTCAGGGGTTAAGATTTCGATTTTCATGATTGGCTCCATCAAAGTAGGTTTACATTTAGGTAAAGCCTCACGATATGCCATACGGGCAGCAAGCTCGAATGATAAAGCATCTGAATCGACTGCGTGGAATGAACCATCAATCAAACGTACTTTCATATCAGGAAGCGGATAACCAGCTAATACACCGTTAGCCATTGCAGCAGCAAATCCTTTTTCTACTGAAGGAATAAATTCACGTGGAATTGAACCACCTGTAATTTCGTTTACGAATTGTAAACCACCTTTTTCGAAATCAGCATCAATTGGTGAAATAACAACTTGGATATCGGCAAATTTACCACGACCACCAGATTGTTTTTTATAAGTTTCACGGTGTTGAGTACTACCAAAAATAGCTTCTTTGTATGCAACTTGTGGCGCACCTTGGTTAACCTCTACTTTAAATTCGCGTTTTAAACGGTCAATTAAAATATCTAAGTGTAACTCACCCATACCAGAGATAACCGTTTGACCAGTTTCCTGATCAGTTTGAACTCTGAATGTAGGATCTTCTTCAGCTAATTTAGCTAAGCCCATACCTAATTTATCAACATCAGCTTGAGTTTTAGGCTCAATAGCTAAACCGATAACTGGCTCAGGGAAGTTCATAGACTCAAGAACGATTGGGTTTTTCTCTTCACAAAGTGTATCACCAGTTTTGATATCTTTAAATCCAACTACCGCAGCAATATCACCAGCAGCTACATTAGGCACAGGGTTTTGCTTGTTAGCATGCATTTGGAAGATACGGGAAATACGCTCTTTACTTTCTGAACGTGTGTTATACACGTAAGAACCAGCTTCTAAGTTACCCGAATAAACACGGATAAAACATAAACGGCCTACGAATGGGTCAGTTGCAATTTTAAATGCTAAAGCTGCAAATGGCTCATTGATACTTGGTTTTAATAAAACTTCAGCACCTGTATCTGGGTTAGTACCTGTTACACCTTCTGAATCAAGAGGTGAAGGCAATAATTCCATCACATAATCCAACATGGTTTGAACACCTTTGTTTTTGAAAGATGAACCACAAACCATAGGAACAATCTTAGCATCTAAAACAGCTGCACGTAAAGCATCTAAAATTTCGCGCTCAGTGATTGAGTTTGGATCTTCAAAGAATTTCTCCATTAAAGACTCATCATAATCAGCAACTGATTCTAATAATTTCTCTCTCCACTCAGCAACCTCATCTAACATATCTTCTGGGATTGGCACTTCAGTAAAGGTCATACCTTTATCATGCTCATTCCAAACGATACCACGGTTGTTGATCAAATCAACCACACCTTTAAATCCGTCTTCAGCACCGATAGGTAATTGCAATGGAACTGCATTACTACCTAACATATCTTTAACTTGTTTAACAACTTTTAAGAAGTCAGCTCCAGAACGGTCCATTTTGTTAACGAAACCGATACGGGCAACATTATAGTTGTTAGCCAAACGCCAGTTGGTTTCTGATTGAGGCTCAACACCATCAACTGCAGAAAACAAGAACACTAAACCATCTAATACACGTAACGAACGGTTTACCTCTACGGTAAAATCCACGTGTCCTGGTGTATCGATAATGTTCATGTGGTAAGCCTGACCTCTGTATTTCCACTCAACCGTAGTTGCAGCAGAAGTGATCGTGATACCACGCTCTTGCTCTTGTGCCATCCAGTCCATTGTTGCAGCACCTTCGTGCACTTCACCAATTTTATGACTTACACCAGCATAATAAAGAATACGCTCCGTTGTTGTAGTTTTACCTGCATCAATGTGAGCCGCGATTCCAATATTTCTTGTAAATTTTAAATCTCTTGCCATGTTATGTTTTTGATTTATCTGATTTTAAATGATTACACCGATTATGTTAAAACAAATCGGTGTAATTTATCTAATCAGTATAATCTTCTAATTAAATCTGTGTAATCTTACTAATCTGTTAATCCTAAATTAGAATCTGAAGTGAGAGAACGCTTTGTTAGCCTCAGCCATTTTGTGCGTATCTTCTTTCTTCTTAACAGCAGCACCTTCACCTTTAGCAGCAGCTACGATTTCACCAGCTAATTTCTCTTTCATGGTTTTTTCGCCACGTTTACGAGCGTATAAAATTAACCATTTCATACCTAAAGCTGTTTTACGCTCTGGTCTAACCTCAGTTGGAACCTGGAAGTTAGCACCACCAACACGACGAGATTTAACCTCTACAGCTGGCATAATGTTAGTTAAAGCACGTTTAAAGATCTCTAAACCGTTTTCACCTGCTTTTTTCTCAGCAATTTCAACAGCATCGTAAAAAATTGAATAAGCGATAGATTTTTTTCCATCGTACATCATATTGTTTACAAAACGAGTTACCTGAACATCATTAAATTTTGGATCAGGAAGAATAATTCTCTTTTTTGGTTTTGACTTTCTCATTTCTTATTTCCTCCCGATTATTTCTTTTTACCTTTTGTTGGTGCCGCAACTACCTGTCCTGGTTTAGGACGTTTAGTACCATATTTAGAACGACGTTGGTTACGACCAGCTACACCTGATGTATCTAATGCACCACGGATAATGTGGTAACGTACACCTGGTAAATCTTTAACACGACCACCACGGATCAATACGATTGAGTGTTCCTGTAAGTTGTGACCTTCTCCAGGAATGTAAGCATTCACCTCTTTACCGTTCGTTAAACGAACACGGGCTACTTTACGCATTGCTGAGTTTGGTTTTTTAGGGGTAGTGGTGTACACACGTGTACATACACCTCTTCGCTGTGGACAGCTGTCCAACGCTGGAGACTTACTCTTGAACTCCAGTGCTACTCTACCTTTTCTAACTAATTGTTGAATGGTTGGCATTGTGCTTTTTTATGTTTTTTATTAAAAAATTTACCGCTCCCCCGGCATCCTTGCAGATAGCCCATAAAACGGACTGCAAAAGTAGAACAATTCTTTTTAAAAATCAAGGGGTTAGCGTAAAAAGTTTTCAGTTGGCCATTATCAGTTTTCAGTTGAAGATTAAGGAGTTGCAAATTTTCTTTCTGGTCGTCGTTATTGCGAACCGAAGCGGAGAAAATGGCGGCGGCGTGAAGCAATCTAGGTCTACTTAAACATTCGAACCATCTTTGCATCCTTCCATAATTATAAACAGTTATTTGGAAAGCAACTTCAGCCATCTTTAGGCTGGGTCCGGCCCCGTTCCAAAGGAACTCCTTCGGAGCTAATGTTACAAGCTCGTGAAAAACTCGCTTTCCACGTATATCGGGTTTAGGTGGCAAAGTAAACCTGTGCTATTAAGGTTCTAATTTCAGCGTTTATAAGAAAATTAATTCCCTAGCCTTTTTCCATATGCTTTAAAAAGGCTTAAAGCAGCAGATGCCTCAAATTCATAAAAGATTGTATTAAATACTTTATCTTTAATAAAAATCTAAATTATATGTTCTTAAGTATCATTGGAATTATTATCATTTTTATCGGCTTTGCAGTATCAAACCAAAATAACGTTATTGGCCGCTACAGCAGTATTACCAAAATTATTGGTGTGGTACTGGTCATCATCGGCTTATCTTTCTCCATGTTTAAAGTTATTGATGCCGGCGAAGTTGGCGTTAAAACAGTTTTCGGAAAAGTAGATAACGAAGTGTTATACAGTGGCCTAAATGTAATTAACCCCATTGCGGTAATTACGCCATTTGATGTTAAAACCCAAAATTATACCATGTCTGGCGTACACGATGAAGGCAATAAACAAACTGACGATGCATTACGTGTTTTATCTGCTGATGGCTTGGAGGTCATTATTGATCTTTCGGTACTATTCAGGGTAAAGGGAAGTGCCGCTCCAAATATTTTAAGGGAAATAGGAACCGACTATTTGGAAAAGATTGTCCGCCCGGTTTCTCGTACCGCCATACGCGATAACGCTGTTGCTTACGATGCAGTTGCATTGTACTCAAGCAAGCGGGATGAATTTCAATCAAAAATATTTAATACGATAGAGAAGAGCTTTGCCAAAAGAGGTTTAGAGCTAGAGCAACTTTTGGTGCGTAACATTACGTTGCCAGCATCGGTAAAAGCAAGTATCGAATCGAAAATAAATGCAGAACAAGATGCACAAAAGATGACTTTTGTGCTCCAAAAAGAACGCCAGGAAGCAGAACGTAAAAGAGTAGAAGCACAAGGGATAGCCGATTATCAGCGTATTCTTTCAACAGGCTTAAGCGATCGCCAGCTCCAATACGAATCTATATTGGCTCAAAAAGAAATTGCAAAATCAGCCAACACCAAAGTTATTATTATGGGTAATGGCAAAAGCGCACCAATTATTTTAGGTGGAAATTAAATTTCAGTGTTCTAAAAATGAAAACAAAAATCATTACCATCATATTCTGTAGTGTCGCATATCTATGTAATGCACAAACTTCTTCAACGATCAAAAGAAAGGCCAATGTAGATTTTGATACTTACGAGAAACTAATCCCCGAGGTTAAAGCCCATCGTAAAGGTAGGCTCGTAGATTTACCAACATTTTTAAAAATGGCTGAAGAGAAAGGCACCATTATTTTAGATACACGTTCTGATAGTCTATTTAAACGCAAACATGTTAAAGGTGCCATTCATTTAAATTTTTCTGATTTCACACAACAAAACCTGTTAGCGATTATACCAAATGCGGATGCCAAAATATTAATCTATTGCAATAACAATTTTATAGATGACCAGGAAAATTTTGCCAGTAAAGTAGTTGTGCCTGTTTTGATAAAGAAAAAAATAGCACCTATTTCATTGGCCTTAAATATTCCTACTTATATTAACCTATATGGCTATGGTTATAGAAATGTATATGAGCTCTCCGAACTGGTAAGCACACGGGATAAACGAATAACCTTTGAAGGAACCGAAATCCGAAGTGCTGTTATTAAAGCAAGATGATAAAAGCTAAAATTTAATTACAATCCTTAAAACTATCTTTTAAAACCTTCAACCGTGCAACTGCAGCTTCTAATTCTTTTGGTGCTTTACCATACTCGTAAGTAATTTTATATTGTTTGCCATCGGCATTAATGGCAATCCACTCTGCACCTCCATCAGCACAATCAGGGCAGCCAATTACTTCAGGCAGGGCCGAAATCTTCTCCAAATTCAGTTCTTTTTTGATTGCGTTTATATCAGCTTCAGAGATTGTTTTGCTACAGGTTTTGGTATCAGCTGTTTGCCCGTTTTTCGACTTAGAAAAAGTAAGTTTCAGGTCGCTAATGAGTAAATTACTGGAGCAATAGCCTACACACATCCCAAATGACGATCCATAACCAATACTGTTTAGGGTTTTAATGTCGCCTTTTTTACAAGCCGAAAAGGACAGGGTTATTAAAATTGTAAAAATGAGTGGTAAAGTTCTTTTCATATATAAGCTAATTCTATCCGAAGATACAAATATCATGCTACATAGATAAACTAATCTCCACAACAACTGTTTCAACACCAGGTATAGATGGCTGTATAGTAGATGCAAAATATTTTTAGGCCCCTAATTAACGGTATTACGTGGATTGCTCCGTTGGTTGTTTGCACCCACTTTGGTTAACTTGTAATTTAGTGATAAATAAAAATACCGCGTGATGTTGTTATACCTTACATCTTCAATCCGGCTGCTATTTACAATTCTATCTATGCTGGTATTCTGGTTTAAAATATCAAAGCCCTTTAAGCTTAAGGTTACCCTTCGTTTCATCAAATATTTATTGATACCTGCATTAAGCAAAAAGTAATTGTTATTAAATCCGTCAGCGCGGCCTGCTGAGCCAATATGATCCAAATCAGCTTCTATCCTTAAATCTTTAATGAATTCGTAACTCAGATTTAGAGAATTGTTTAGCGTAAAATATTTATTGTCAATCGCCGATTCGGCTGTATTATTTACTTTGGTATAGGCTACATAAGCATAAATACCAGCATTAAATTTATCATCTATATCATAGCTCCAGTTAATGTTCGGACCGATTTCGAACCTGTTGGTGATGTTTTTAGCACCGCTGATAAAGTTTGTTCTATGTTCGGTAAAGAAATTTGCACCATAATTCATCCTTAAACCTTTAAGTTTTGATGGCATCCCAAAAAATGTTCCGGCACGCAGGTAATAATTGCCATTTACATTGATCGGCTTCACCGTTTGTATCCCATTGTTATAGGTAATATCATTTCCGGTATCATCAAAAGATAGGTTGTAGAGAAAATATCCATTCCAATAGCGGTTATTATCAGGACTAAAGGTATTAAAGTTCACCGATAAACGATGGTTTTTCCGGGCTTCGAGATCAGGGTTTCCGATTCTTTGATATAATGGGTTGGTATTGTTTTGTACAGGCTGCAGATCGGTAACTGAAGGCAGATTAACGCTTGCCCGGTAATTGATTGCAATGGTTTGATTCGCTTTATTTTTAAAATTGACAGTTAAACGCGGCAATAAGTTGTAATACGATTTTTCAATATTGCCAATATTGGCACCAACATTATTAAGTACATTGGCATTTAACAAACTTTCCTGTGCATTGAAACCAAAATTATAGGTCCAGTCCTTTCCGGTGTAGATAAAACCCAAACCGGCAACTTGTTGGCTGTTATGGTTATCGAAAGTATTGGTTAAGGATGGCACAATGGTTTCGTAGCGATCGGTAGTCGGATTATAATCAAATGTAATCTGCTGCGCATCAACAATGCTTCTTGTATAACCGTAAGCAAGGTTGGCACTCCACTTTTGATTTAACTGCCTGGCGTAATTTCCGTTGATGGTATAAGTTTTTGAGGCATTTTCCTGATTCGCTTGCTGATTGATATTGGTAACTGTAGTATCACCACTTACATATTGATTTAGCAGCGATTGATTTAACCAGTCGGAATTAAAGGTGTTCTGTGTACCATTTAAACGGAGCGAAACCGAACCTTTTCTATTGGCCAATCTCCTCAGCACGGTAAACTCGCCAAATAAGGATGGGGTGAAATTATGCTGATTGTAATACTGGCTTCCATCATTGGCCTTTCCTGTAGCATCAAAATTAGCATTGAAAGACCGATTGTTGATGTTAGTAGTATTATTCAAGATCACATTCGGGCGCATAACAATATCAGTTAACGAATCGGGATGGTATTCTGCCTTAAAATTAAAGCGGTGCGCTTGATTATTGCTATTTCTGTCGGTATTATCCAGGGTGCGTAAAATATCGCCTGAGCTTAAATCCTGAATATTGGATAATTTATTACCTAAACCAGAAGAAAAATAAGTAAAATAACTTCCGCTAATGGCCAACTTATTATTTTTGCCCCAGGAGTTACTATAATTTACACCACCACTATGTGTGGTATATAACCCGATCGCATTGTTATCAAAAACCCCACTCCCGCCAATGGTTGTTTTACCATTGTTGTTATTGATGGAGAAACTTCCCCCTGCTGGTGGGGCAAAAATATTCCCGATATTTCCACCACTGAAACTACTCAGGTCATCATAGCCAAAACTGGCATCGTTGGTATTGTTGCTCATTCCCAGAACAGCAAACTGCAGGTTTTTATTAAAGTGGTTGGCACTTAAATAACTTCCATATTTATCTGTTGTTCCCCCCGCAAGATTGGCATTTCCGAACCAGCCGTTTTTCTTATCTTCTTTAATGGTTAAGTTTAAAACCTTTTCCCTTTGCCCATCATCAATTCCAGTGGCTTTCGCTTCCAATGTTTTGCTGTCAATCAACTGTACTTTGGCGATTGCATCTGCAGGGAGGTTTTTTGTTGCCGTTTTAGGGTCAGTACCAAAGAAATCCTTACCATCAACAGTTAAGCGCGTAACTTTTTGTCCCTGCACCAAAATACTTCCATCTTTATCTACAGTTACACCTGGAAGCTTCTTCAATAAATCTTCTACGGCGGCATTTGGCCTGGTTTTATAAGCATCGGCATTAAATTCTATGGTATCTTTTTTTACGGTGGCTGTAGCATAACGGCCGCTCACAGCTACATCTTTTAAGGCAATGGCATCTTCCACCAATTTTAAAGTGCCAATATTAACAGCCTTTCCGTTCAAATTGATGTTTTTAGTTATGGAATTATATCCCAAGGCCGAAATCCTGATTTTATAGTCGCCATTGGCAACCGCATTAAAAGAAAATTCTCCGGCTTTGTTGGTTACCACACCTACTTTTTTGGTAGAATCAGTTTTACCCGATAAAATAATGCCCACATATTCAATGGGCTGGTTGGTTTTCCCATCAATAATTTTTCCATTTATATTACCCGCCTGTTGTGCGAAGACTTTCGTAGATAATACGCACAGCAACATCCATAAATAGGTTTTCATAGTTAAAATTGTATTTTTTGTTGGTTTGTTTGATTAACCCTTTTTAAGGTTTCAACTATAAGACACCAAAAAAATTAAAATGTGACAAGAAAAAAGATTTTTTTTTAAAAAATCCCTCCCTAGTCGGACCGACTTCCAAAGTTTGCTCCTGCGCAGGCCTTTAAAACTTCGGAAGTCTGAGGGCTTTGATTATTGAGCGTTTTAAAGGAAAGGTTGCAAGGTGAGATAATTATTGAATGAGTGAATGACGGAATTATTGAATGAGAGCAGGATTGAGCGAAGACATTATTGGATGACTGTGATTGAATGTTGAGTTTGATCACTAGCACATTTACTCATTCAAAATTCACTCATTCAATCATTAGATCTCATTTATGAAACGTATCAAGATATAATTCTTCTACCTTTTTACGCGCCCAGGGCATTCTTCTTAAAAATTTTAAACTCGATTTTATAGTTTGATTATTATTAAAACAATCGATCCTGATCAGTGACCCCAGTTTTTCCCAGCCGTAGTGTAGCTGAAGATCGGTTACAATTTTTTCTAAGGTGATACCGTGTAAGGGATTGTTTTTTTGCTGTTCGGCCATGCTGCAAAGTTAAGGCAAAATTATCAGGGTTTATATTGTGCCATCCAAACATTTGCGCCGCCACAATCAGGGTCATTTATTACATGGCTAAGCACTTCAAAATCATTGGATTCAAGCAATGATCGATATTCCTCTGTATCTAAAGAATCATGAAATAAGTTTTCACCACCGTTCATCCCCCAAACCTCTCCTCTATCCGTTCCCGAGGTAAACAGCAAAACGCCATTTGGTTTAAGGTGATGCCTAAAAATACTGAACATACCAGGCTGATCGGCTGCTGGGAGATGAAAAAAACTGTGCCAGGCAATTATTGCATCGAATTTTTCATCTAAATCAAGTTTACGCATATCTTTCAGCATAAACTGTGTGTCTGGAAAATTTAGTTTGGCCAATTCTAACATCTGCTCACTGGCATCGATTCCGAGAACGTTTACATTTTGGCTGATCAGATATTCCAATATAGGTTTTCCGCTGCCGCAGCCCAAATCTAAAATACTTGCATTTAGCGGCAACCGCTTAAGTAAATCGTCTAAATAGGTTTTCTCCTCTAAACCCGCATAGCGGTTTTCGGCAAACCATTTACCCATCTTATTGTAAGCCTTATAAACATTTTTACGCTCTCCTTTTTCCATCTGTATAATTTTTTCAATTTATTATTCATGCTTTAGCAACATCAAATTAATTATGGCCATATTTTTTTTGGAAACAAATGTACAATGGTTCTTGGCAAATGCAGCCCTGCCATCCGCTTTATCCCGATGAAGAATCGGGATGCCCGCTACTATCAGGTTTAGGATGAAAGGTCTGCTCCTAGCATGGTGCCAAGGCATCGAAGCGATGTTTCTAAACCTGATCCTATAGCTATCGGATGAAGTGGAAGCCCGCAGCGCAGCGAGGACTTTGAACGGAAAGCAGGACTGAAAACCTCCAGGAGAACGAACCCTTCATTTCCAAAAACACACAACATCAGTTTATAAATTAGCCAATAGCCGTAGCATCAATTTCGATCAACATGCCAATTAAGGCCAATCTTTGTACCGGAATAAGCGTGTTTACCGGAAATTTCTGATCAGGCCATATTTTGTTAGATTCTTCGATCAGGATTTCATGTTTCACCTCATCATAATCAACCACCAATGTAGTCAGCTTTGCAATATTTGCCATGGTTAAGCCTTTACTTTTTAAAGCCAAAGCTATATTTTCGAATACAATACTTACCTGTGTCCTGAAATCATCACTCAGTACGCCATCTGTTCTGCTACCACCCTGGCCTGCAACAAACACAAGTGAGGAGTTGACTGAAACAGAAGCAACGTGGGAATATCCATGTGGACGGGGATCATATATGCCTGCCGGGTTACTGATTTCTAAATTAGGTTTTTCCATTTGCTAATAAAATTAACTGGTGCTAAATTATTCGATAAGAAATAGTAAACCGTCGGTTGTTTGCAATAAAAAACCTCCTGATCTTTTAAAATCAGGAGGCTATAATTCATTAATCAGGCTAAATTAGTTACCTGTAGCTGTCCAGGTATTATTATCTGTATTCGAATCTGGCAATACTTTATTGGGATCTAAAGTAACTGATTCGATCTCTTCAGTTGTTGGATAACGTACCAACCAAGTCGCGTTTTTCATCCAAACATCAACAGGAACTTTTATAATATCCGTTTTACCACTTTTGGTTTTAACCTGCAGGATAATTGGCATTGGCATTTTCTCCAGGTTTACAACTTTAATCGCATAGCCCACCAATTTATCGTCTTGCTTAACGGCCTCAACACCAGCAATACCCTGATCCATTTTCCAGTTGTTTAACCACCAGCTTCTCCAAAACCAGGCTAAATCTTCGCCAGCACCATTCTCCATCGAACGAAAGAAATCAAATGGGGTTGGATGTTTAAATGCCCAGTTTTTAATGTATTGACGGAAAGCATAATCAAAACGGTCTTCTCCTAAAATCTGATTTCTCAGGATATCTAAGCCCCATCCTGGTTTATAATATAAATTAACACCTATATTACGTTCTGCCATACCATCGGGCATTAACATCATGTTTTCATAAACCGGATTTCCGATGGTGCTTTTACCAACTTTATTCATATCGGTTGGCTGGGCAGCATACTCGCCTTTATTAAAACTACTTTTAGAAATACCGTTGATAAAGGTATTAAAGCCTTCATCCATCCAACCATATTTACGTTCGTTAGAGCCTACAATCATCGGGAACCAGGTATGACCAAATTCATGATCGATTACACCCCAGGCACCTGCTTTTTTAGCTTTCCAACCACAAAAAACAATACCAGGATATTCCATGCCACCAACATTGGTAGCCACATTAACCGCCATTGGATATGGATATTCGAACCATTTGGTTGAATAGTGTTCGATGGTAGATTTTACATATTCTACACCACGGCCATACGCATCAACACCGTTGCTTTCTACAGGTTGAGCAGAAACGGCCAAAGATTTTTTACCGCTTGGTAAATTGATTCTTGCTGCATCTAACACAAAAGATTTAGATGAAGCCCAGGCCGCATCACGTGCATTCAAGATTTTAAATTTCCAGGTTAATTTATCTTTCACCGGACGGGATTTTGGATCTGTTACCTCCTCTTCTGTCCGGATATGAACGGTAGCATCGCTTAGTTTAGCGGCATTCCATCTTTTTAATTGTTCTGGTGTAAAAACTTCGGCAGGGTTTAACAACTCGCCCGAGCCCATTACGATATGGCTTGCCGGTGCGGTAATGGCAAAATTAATATCACCATACTCGCAATAAAATTCGCCACCGCCCCAGTAAGGCAAAGTATTCCATCCTAGCACATCATCATACACACACATCCGTGGAAACCACTGTGCAATGGCAAAAATTTCACCATTCGTTGTAGTTAAATGTCCTGTTCTGTCCGATCCCTCTTTTGGTACAACAAAAGAATAATCCATTTGAATTGTTACAATATCGCCATTGGCTGCCATTGGTTGGTCTAAACGGATCTGCATGCGCGTATCTTCTACCAAAGAAGTAAATTTTACAGCAGCAGCTTTTTGCGATACACTGATGTTCTGGATTTTATAACCACCATCAAATTTTTCACCTTGTGCACCATAACGGCTACGCGCTGGCGTAATGGCATAACCACGTGAAGTTTCTTTAAAAGTATTCTGGTCTAATTGCAACCATAAATAAGGCAATTTATCGGGGCTGTTATTTTTATAAGTAATGGTAACGGTACCCGTAACCATGTTTTTTGTTTCATCGAGGCTAGCGGTAATGTTGTAATCAACGCGGTTTTGCCAATATTTTGGTCCGGGTGCGCCAATTGCAGAGCGGAACTCATTCCCGTTTTGTGTATAAAATAGAGGTCCAAAGGCTTCAGCAGGGTTATAATTGGTAGCTGGTGCTGGTGTAGTAGCTTGTTGGGCCGATGCAGAAAAGGCAAAAGCGCAACAAACCAAACAAAAAGTTATTAGTTTAGTCAATTTCATGATAATAATAAGGTTGTAATCAGGCGGTAAATATAAAAAATAACCACATATAGATTTATATGTGGTTATAATGTTACCAATGATGGTAATAATTTACCGATAGTAGTTACCGAATATTAATTCGCCTTTAATTTGGGTAGATCCTGGAGTTTTCTTTCTTGCGGTGTCAATTTTTTCCACGCTACAAAGGCACGGGAAATATAATAAGCATAACGGTATGGCCTTTCTGCCTTTACAGCCTCTACTGAGGGACGATAAATAATCATGAAGTTTTTAAGTTCCTCACCCTCTAGCTTGGTCATATCTGTAATGGCCTTTGCGGTAAAGTTCTCATCAATTTCCTGGAGATACATTTCCTTTTCCTCTAGATCGGCCTCTTTTCGTTGTTGTCTTCTATATTTACCATAGCCAAGGTTTAGGTTTAAACCCCCAACCTTGTCGGTCATACGTTTACGGTTTAGGTTTCCACCTGTACTCAATAGTGTATATTTTTCAGCTAATGGATCTTTCGCATCCGTAACCTGACTATTCATTCGCACTGCTGTAATATCTACATCTTTTAAACTGTTCGATTTAACCGGAAGATATATTGTTCTATTCAACAGATTGGTTAAGTACAGCGTATCGGTATGATAGCCAACGGCAGAAAACTCTAAAAGATCGCCAATATTGGCACTAATGGTATATCTACCTTCTTTATTTGTACTGGTTGATTTTTTACTGTTCAGATTTCTGATGCTAACACCAGGAAGAGAGAGCGTTTTTTTCGAGTAATCGAAAACCGTACCTGTAGTTACCGTTTGTGCAAAAACGCCAATTGGCAAGGCAAGCAATAGAAAAATGATCAGTTTGTACATACTCAAAAGTAACTTAGTTCGACATTTAAAAGCTGCATTTAACAAACTTTAACATTAGAACAATTGAATTAGGCTAGTGTTTTTAAATAATTGTCATCATCAAATCCAATTAATATGGCTTTGTTGTTTTGCTCAATAATCGGACGTTTTATTGCGCTAGTATTTTCTTTTAAATAAGCTATTGCCAAATCTTGGTTATCAATTTTAGCCTGCTCTTCTTTAGTCAGTTTTTTCCAGGTTAAACCTTTGCGGTTTAATACCGTTTCCCAACCGAAGGTATTACACCATTCATTTAATTTTTCAGTTGTAATGCCTTTTTTCTTGAAATCGTGAAATTCAAAATCAACCTGATGTGCTTTTAACCAATCGAGCGATTTTTTAACTGTATTGCAATTTGGAATTCCGTAAACGGTCATATTGAATGAATGAATATTTAATTATTGAATGAATGATTGATTGAATGACTGAATGTACAAGCAAAGTTAATAAACTGTTTAGCTTTATACTTAATATTTTGAAGATGATTGTTTTATTGTGGTGTCAGATAGAAATATTTGACACTAATCGTGATTATTCATTTGGGTATAAATCCAACTATCAGTGAGATGGTAACATCTGACAGCACAACGAAGAAAGTTTACAACGCTAAAAAACCGATCCTAAAATCAAATAATCCTAAAAATCCTATTCATTCATCCCATTTTTTGCCCCATCCATCACATTTTAAATATTGGTGCCGATTCTCTTCGTAAAATTGTGGTATAAACTAAAACAAATGGTAATTATTTCAGGCAACCCATCAACAATAAAAACCAAAAACATCAACCAGCTTGAGTTTTGGATTTCTACAACACTATATATCCTGGCATTGATCAGCATCTGTTCATCCACCATTTACAGCAGGGGCAATTCTTATCGTTTTGAAGAAGGCCAGATTGATTATAGTGTAATGTCAAATTACTTTGTCCCCGAATTATTTAAGATCAGCATTTTGTACATCAGTTTTTTATTGTTCAATTTTTGCTTCATGCCACAACTGGCAAATAAAAAAAACGTAACGCTCAATCTCATTCTTAGTATTTTAGTTACATCGTTTTCCGTTGTTGCATGGATGGTTTTGAACACTTACGCTCAAGCTTATCGCCTGTTAGAATATGATAACATTAGTAACGCTTACGGAATCTTTTTTGGTGAGGCATTTACCTATATTTTCTTTCTCTATTTACTTTTTAATGCCTACGCATATTTTAACGAGCGGGGCCTTGAAATGTTAAATAGAATTCAATTTCTTAAAAGCTTTAATAAAAATATCATTTCAGAACTTTTTACCGCTACCAGGATCTGGCTGATTACGCTCATGATTTTTGCAGCTATTTTTTCGGTAAGGATAGATTATGAAATACTAATCGTTTGGCTAATTGTACCGCCGGTAAATATTTTCTTTGCTTTTTGTGCTATTTATTACATTATTCCAAATCTTAGAAAGAATTTTAAAGGTTTTGGCCGGTATTTTTGGGGAAATGTAGGTTTAACCATTATCATTTCACTTTTACTGCTAATGATCCTTATTCCCTTTATGCGCAATGGCGAAGTGATACCAGTTACCTTGATTTTAAATGCAATATGTTTAATCTGCATTACCACACCATCGGCCTGGTATATTTACAAGCATAAATTTGAAAAACTCAGCGAAATCCAGATGCTCAAAACGGAATTGGGCAAATCGGATGCAAACCTAAATTTCTTAAAATCGCAAATTAATCCACACTTCTTGTTCAATGCTTTAAATACCTTATTCGGAACAGCTTTGCAGGAAAATGCAGAAAGAACAGGCGAAGGGATCCAGAAACTGGGCGATATGATGCGCTTTATGCTCCATGAAAATACCCAGGATAAAATTTCGTTAACCCGCGAAGTAGAATACCTGAACAATTATATTGATTTGCAAAAGCTCCGTACCTCTCGCTCTGCAGATATCAGGATTGATACGCATATTGAAGAGCAGTTAAATAACCTGCAGATTACGCCGATGCTGTTGATTCCATTTATTGAAAATGCATTTAAACATGGTATTAGTTTGCAACAGCCTTCGTACATTAAAATTACCTTGCAAACCAAAGAAAAAACTTTGTATTTTGATGTAAGCAACAGCATTTACATTAAGGCAGATAATGACCCCGAGAAATTAAAAAGTGGCATCGGACTAGAAAATGTTAAACAACGTTTATCATTACTTTACTATGGAAAACATGAATTAATTATCCGCGAAAGTGCCAATGAGTTTTTTGTTCATTTAACTTTGCAATTGGATTAGTCCTTCAGCTTTCCTTATGGTAACCCATAATTTGTTATGTCAATATAAATAGTAATTTATCTGCGAATGTCACCCTGAGCGTAGTCGAAGGGCAGTAGCTCAAAAATATCTATTCGGATTTATCTTGATTTTATTATATTTAAAATGTCCTTCGACTCCGCTCAGGATGACACAATGCGTTAGTATAAAGTAAAGATAGAGGATCGACAAGTCAAAGTAAATATGGAAATCTACACCGTTTATATCCTAAAATGTGCTGACAATTCGTATTATACTGGGGTTACCAACGATATAGACAGAAGGCTTTATGAGCATGAAAATACAATAAACGTTAATTGCTATACTGCAGAAAGAAGACCATTGGCATTAGTGTTTTGCGAACATTTTGAAGATATAAACGATGCAATAAGCTTTGAAAAACAAGTTAAAGGCTGGTCGAGAAAAAAGAAAGAGGCTATTATAAACGATAACTGGGATAAACTTAAAGAACTATCCATTTGTAAAAACACCACTAGCCATACGAATTTTGCTAAGTAATGGGTTTGACTACGCCCGCCTAAAATCCACAAAGAACAAATAAAAAATGATTGCCATTGCTATAGATGATGAACCAATTGCACTAGAGATTATAAAATCTCACGCCTCAAAAGTTCCATTTGTAACATTGCAACAAACTTTTACTGATGCCTTTGCAGCCATCAGCTATCTTCAGCAGAACAAGGTTGATTTAATTTTTCTGGATATCAAAATGCCAGATATCAGTGGAATTGATTTTTTAAAGAGTTTGAGCAAGCCACCAATGGTTATTTTTACAACAGCCTACACAGAGCATGCTGTGCAGAGTTTTGAACTCGATGCTGTAGATTATCTGCTAAAACCTTTTTCACTTTCTCGTTTCCTAAAGGCTTGCAATAAAGCCCAGGAACTTTTTAACCTGCGCAACCACAAGCAGGAAACAAAAACAGCATATATTTTCGTAAAAGATGGTTACGAGCAAATTAAGGTAGAGTTGGAGGAAATTCTTTATGTGGAGGCCTCAGGCAACTATACGCAGATCCAACTTAAAGACAAACTTTTAAGCTCGAGGATCACCATTAATGATTTGGCTGAATTGTTGCCAAAAGCAGATTTTATCCGCTGTCACCGGGCATTTATTGTAGCTAAAAATAAAATATCCAAATTTGACCGCAGCCAGATTTGGATTGGAGAAAAAATCATTCCTATAGGTGCAACTTATACCAATATTAAACTTACTTAATGCAATTTAAAAGGTTCTATCATAAAGGCAAATTTCACCTCAGATGATGTCATGTTGTCAAAAGGACTCCTATGGAGAGCCTGTCGAAACACCTTAAAGAATGTTTAACAGGCCCTTCGACTACGCTACCATTGATGTCATTTTGTAATTACCTAAATATAAGCTATTTATGTCGATTCTTTGTATTTCCGCCCAACTAGGCCGTAGCAACGTATCTCCGTTCTACTTAAATCCGGCCTAACAAATTTTTCGGGCTGCACCGTCCAAGCCTCCCTACTGGCTTCGAAAGAAAAATTTTCAGCCGGTGTTTTTTGTTTCTTTTTGACATCAAAAAGAAAGAAGCCTGTCCGGCTAGGACTAATAAAACACCCCGTCCTGCGGACACCCCTCTGAAAGAGGGGAATCACATATTGCAAGGCCAATAATTAAATGCCATTTATATGGATTTTTATAAAATAAATTACCCCTCAGGATGACAAATCTTTATTTATAACACAACCTCTTTTACTTCATTGCTTAGACCCTGAAATAAATTTACTCCGTAGCTTTCCGCTTCGCTACAGGTCAGGGTAACGGCAACATCTTAAGGCTTTACATTTACCCTAATTCCTGCTGAATGGGTAGTAAACTCTGGTGCATACATGCTTTGTAAAGAGGTAATTCCATTTGAAAAATTTCCGGCATGCGTAACCCGCAAAGGATATTCAAATACATAGGTTCCCTTAGGCATATAACTGATAAAAAAATTGGTTGAAGCATCTTTTGTACTTTCGTAATAACCTAAACCATCCTGATATTTATACCTGGAGATTACGTTTACTGGTTCAAAACCCGATGAACGCATATCTTTCAAATGAATATATTCTATATCCCGATCACAATAAATTTCAATACGTACTTTCAACAAATCGCCAGGGGCCAAAATATTGGTTGCCGTAAGCGGAGTTAAAACATCGCCTTTTGCGCTAGCTTTTTGAACAAATAATTGTTTGTTGATTTTAACACCTGTGTTGGCTGGGGTAATTTTATCCAGTTGCTCAAAATATTGCCAGTACATTGCGCCCCAGGCTACCGTTTGGTTGTTGTTTTTAACCTGAACTTTCCCCATCTCTGGTTTTACATTAGCCGCTGCAATGGTTAATTTTTGATAACCCGTTCCTGCTTCTTTTACGGCATTAGGCTGTTGCAGATCTGCTATTTTTTGACCGCCAATAGTTATTTCAGGCTCATTGTTCTCTGTAAGAAGGTCAGTTCCTTTCATTAGCAATGCATAACAAGCCGCCGTAGTGGCTTTGGTTGTTTTCCAATCGTTCGTCTGTTTGTTTTTGAGCAACCAGATTTTCATTTCCTCCACCGATTTGGCATCGTTAGTCACTTCATCGAAAGCCTCTATTAATAATGCCTGCGTTTCTATCGGGCTTTGGTACCACCACCAGCCAGCTTTATTTGTAGCCCAGTACATGCCCAGTTCATCATTTTGTTGAGCCGTTTGATTTAATAATGTGATGATTTTTTTGGCTTCTACCTCATTGCCGTTTCTATTTAAAACCAAGGCGGTTTGTGCCAACTGGTAAGTATCAAAGGTTTTCCAGCCCGCTATTAATTTTTTCAGATAGAAATCTTTGGCCTTTAAAAAATCTGCATTGTTGTTTTTTTGATAAGTGTAGCTTCTGGCGAATAGGTAGTGCAACGGCAAATAGGCAAAACGTTTTCCTTTCACTTCATCCTTATAATCTTTAACCAGCTGTGCATCTAAATAAATAATGGCTTTGTTAAGCATTACATTAAAATTAGGATAAGCTTTTTCGTCAATCATTTTCAGTTTTTTCAATTGGCCCATTCCTAAAACAATGTGCTGTGTAATGTACCGATCTTCCTGCATGCCATTAAACCACGGAAAGGCACCATTGTTAAACTGCATTTTCTCTAACTTTTCGAAGTTGTTTTTCAGCTCGTAAGTCATTCTATTTAAATCGAAAAGTATGGCCAAACGTTTTTTACGATCGTTTTCATTATCGGCATTACGTACCCATGGCGTTTCTTCTAATAAAATTGATTTGAGCTCCTGGTTTTTCTCCAGGTTAGATAAGAGGGCTTCGCCATTATTTGTATTTTGCCATTGTTCGAAAACGGTTTTAATTTTTGGTGAGGAATTCATGATACCTGTTGCAAAACTATTGGCATAAAACCGGCTAAAAGTTTGTTCAGCACACTCATAAGGGTATTCCATTAGATAAGGTAAAGCCTGCACGGCATACCAGATGGGATTTGAGGTAAACTCGAAAGTTAAACTTTGGTTACGTAAGGTTTTTGAAGCGCCTGATTTTTCCAGCTTCACAAAGTCGAAAGTTTTACTGGTATTGCCACGCACGTTTATAGGCATACTTTCGGTAACCAACATGGCATTTGCCAAAACAGGAATGGTATTTTCTTCACCATCGCTAAACTTGCCACTTTGGGCCAAAACTTTATAAGTAATGGCACTAATGCCGGATGGGATAATTAATGTCCATTTTAAAACTGTATTGCCTGCATCATCAACTTCGAAAGTTTTTTCGGTTTTTTCGTTTGCCTCAAAAATCTGGATCGGTTTAGCTGTTAAGGCATCTGTAAGTGCTAAACTGGCATTGCCGATAAGTTTTTTGCCCGCCAGGTTATTTAGTTTGGCGCTTAATAAAATGGTATCCCCTTCACGGAAAAAACGTGGGGCATTAATGGCAATGGCCAATTGTTTCTGGGTAACCAATTCGTTGGTGATGGATGCCGTTTTTAAATCTTTGGTGTGTGCAAACCCCACCATTTTATAGCGTGTTAAACTTTGTGGGATGGTAAACTCAATCTTGATTTCGCCTTTGGCATCGGTTAACAATTGCGGATAAAAAAATGCAAGCTCGTTGAAGTTGGTACGTGGTGTAATGTTAGGTTTTTTGATGACAGGCTTGCCATTTACGATTTCTAAACCAGTTTTAGGGTCATAGCTATTAATGCTTACGAAATCATATGTTCCAGCATCATCTACCGCAACTGCTTCCTCTCTTAACATTTTAACTGTTGGAGCTGCTGCGCTTAATCCGGCAGCCTTCCCTTGCAAGGTAGCTGTACCTCTGATCTGTATCGCTGCGCTTGTCATCTCCTTTTTCTGCGACCCATAGCCCACAACCACTACTTCATTTAAAGCATCCCCATCTTCTTTCAGGGTTACATCTATCCGTTTTTTATTGCCAATTTTTACAGCATATCTTTTATACCCTATAAAAGCGAAATTCAGTGTCTCTCCTATTTTAGCTTCAATGGTGTAAATGCCAAAAACATTAGTGGTTGTTACTGTTTTGCCAGACTTCACCTGTACACCAGGCAATACATCGCCATGCTCATCGAATATCACACCATAGGTTAATTTACCTTTTTCCAATTCAGCCAGTTTTTTTACAGCTTCGGGAGATAAACCCTTTCTTTTAGATCTTTGTAAATTATTCATATAATTACGGTAACCATTGTTGTAACCGCCGTAATAATTGTAACCGAATAAATTAAGATTTTCGTAACCACGTGTAATTAAGCCATAGTTATCTTTAGGCCTTAAAAACCATAAATAACCTGCATTCGCCACATCATTTACATTGAAATTCCAAGTGTAAAAATAATAGTTAAAGCTTGTTGGTAACTGCGTATTCCAATCCATTCTTTTCAGGTCGTCCAAACTTGCGTCGTATAGCGTAGCTACCATTTCAGCCATCTGCTTTTCGCCATTTTTATTACTGATCTGTAGTTTCCAGCTTTCTTTTTCGCCTGGCTGAAGTTTATTTCTAAAGGTTAAAAACCTGATATCCAATTCTTTTTTCGGATCTATAATTTTAACCTGTTGCATAGAACCGTAAACCGTACCTTGATGTACCATGGTAAACTGTACGGCAAAACCATCCTCATAATTACCTTTCGGTTTAATTTTAATAAAACTTTGTTTTGGCGATAGATTAAGCCATACCTTTTCGGCTATACTATCACGATAATAAACTTCATAATAAGCCCTGCTGTTATCGGCTAAGCCTGCCAAGCGGAAAACAGCACTTTCAGTCGGTTTAATTACGCTTACTTCAGGAGCAATCCATTCGATATTCGATTGTATTGTTGCAGGCGCTTCATTATAGATAACCAAATACTTATCTACTTTAATGGTATCGTTCTGCTCGTTTATGGCTATTAAATTGATTTTATAATAACCTGGTTTTAGATTTTTTTGGCTGAAGGTTAAACTCCCCCGACCATTTTTGGCCGTCGGGCTTTGCCTTAGTTCTACCGATTTTATTGGCCATTTGGCTACTTCGAGTTCGTTGTTATAATCCTCATCAGGAAAATGCTTAATAAACTCCTCTTTACTTAATGTATAGTTTTCAGCATAAAACGGGCTCTTGTTTATTAACCTGGACGGTGCCTGCAACAAACTCCATTCGGCCTTAATATTCGCTTTAATGGGTTCGTTGTTTAAATTGGTTACCCAGAATGGGATACTATCGGTTTTGTTGCTTACATAAATAACCTGTTCGGCACTGACATTAAGATTAATATCTTTTTGCCCCACATTTATCATTGTGGTTTTCGTTCGGGTTTCGCCATTTAAATCCGTTACCTCAGTTTCAATTTCGTAGCTATAATTCTGTTTGGTATTGGTGGCTCTTGCAAAAAAGGTAATATCGAATTTGCCACCTGCTTTGGTATTTGTTTTGCCAATGGCAATCTGTTTTCTTTCACTATATATATTTGAGCCATAAATTGCACTTCGCTGCGTGTAAGTTAAACGGTAATCGTACATCGCCCTGCGGAAAACCTTATAATTTACCTTTGCATTATTTACGGAATACCCTGAAAATGAACTGGCTTTACCTTGTACTTTAATGCTGTCGTTCAGTTTGTAGTGCTGATTAGGCTTATCAAAAAGCACCTCAAAAGTGGGGCGTTTATATTCTTCTACCTGTACATTAATACTGCCATAATCGGTTTCAATTTCCATCTGGCCATTTAATTTCCCCATCGGGATACTAAAAGATCCTTGAAAAGTGCCAAAATAATTGCTCGTTACATTGGTCGAAGTTATTTCCTTACCATTGGCATCATTAAAAAAAACCTCAAGTGCTTTATTTACTTCTATTTTATTTTTACCATCTTTCGATTGCAAGCATATACCCTTATAGTAAATGGTTTGCCCTGGCCGATAAATAGGTCTGTCAGTAAAAAGAATTACACGTTCTTTATCATCCTCATCCCGATAGGTGTTATAATTATTGATGTTTACTTTCAATTCGTCTTTCCCAAAAGTAGCCACCGCAAAAGACATATTCCCGTCGGTTTCATTTGTAGTTGCATAACCATTTTCATTAGTGGTAATTAAATCGCTATTAATATACTTCCGCTTGTTATAGTCATATCGCTGTTGTTGGATTTTAACATTCTTCAAGGGTGCACCGTTGCTAAGGTGGCTAACAAAATATTCATGTTTTTCAATATTGCGCCTGTTGATTACAGCCATTGCAGTAACCTTAAAATTAATATTGCTATAAACAGTATCTTTTTGTTCACGGTTAATGGTTTGGGCAATTAAAGTATAATTACCAAAGGGTAAACCATCTATTTTATCAATTAAGGTATGGATTTGGTAATCGCTGGTTTTGGGTACAATGACAAACCATTTTTTGACTACTTTATTCTGATTAAAAAAAGTTAAAAAGTCACCCTTGCTTTTAAACTGTTCGTAATCATTTTGAGGTTCGGGTGCTTTAAACAGCCTAATATGTACTGTATCTGTATTTTTATATGATAAATACAACTGTGCAGGTTTATCCGGCTGGATGTATCCTTTTATTTTAATTGATAATTCGCTGCTTTTGATCTGCTTGATTAAATTTTCTGCATTTTGCGCACCGATACTTTTAGGATAGGCCTCAAAAGCTTTTTTGGCCAAGGTAACGGCTGTTAAAAGATTTTGTTTGCTGGTATCAACAGGCAATTGCGCATTTTTATGCATAAGGGCCTGTTCATATAAAATATCGGCATAAACTTCGGTTTGGGTGCTTTGTTCAGCTAAATTACTCAAAGCGTTATTGTACAATTCCTGATTATCGCCACTAAAATTTCGTTGTATAAATTTTAAGCGTTTTAAATCAACATCGGCCAATGCCGAAAAGTTATTGCTGTTTTGATGAAATCTGATCAGGTTTTTAAACAACTGCAAAGCTTGAGGTTTAAACAATGTACTATCATTTGTGAGTTCCATCTCCAAAAAATCCTGTCTCTTGCCAAACCAGGCAGCATTGCTCATATCAATTGAGTCATCATCATATTGTGTAAGGCTTATCTGTGTGTTGCTAAAAACATCGATGGCCCGGTGTGCAAGCAGATCATACAGCGTTGGTCTGTAATTCCGGTTATTTTTATCACCAGCCAAAACGGCATCCAAAACATCAACTTTAGTTTGTTGCAAAATCTGGGCTTCTTTTAACGATAACAGGTAGTATTTTATCGTTTCCTCGTTTAGTTTTTTAATGCTCCAGGTTTTAATGTCATTCCCTATATCGCCCTGTACTTGTGTACGCGATCCAATTTGCCACCTGTTTTGTTGCAGATAATTCCAATACGTTTCGGCTAAAAGCGACTGTAAAATGCTTTTTTCGGGTTGCTTGGCATTGCTGATGTCTGTGCGCAGGTCAACCAAAATTTTATCAAAGGCATTCTCTTCCAAATAGCTTTGAAACATCATCCGGTAGATAACTGATTTGATCAGCAATGGTGCATTGTTCTCTTTCTTTGCCGCTTGATTTATTTTGTCGATCAAAGCCAGGGCATCTTTGGGTTTGGCCTGGTTAGCAAGAGAATCTACCCGATAAAAATCGGCCAGCGTATATTTATGCTGAGCAGAAACATCGAAAGAAAACAAAAAGGTAAAAAGAAATAAAGCGGAGATACGTAATGATATGTTCATAAGATGGCTTTGCGTTTTAATATAGATGGGCAGAACGTAAAAATTCCATAAGCGGTTAAAATTTTATCTGATTATTATACTAATCTAACCATAACTGAACTAAATGTTACAAGTAACAAACATTAAGGTTTTTAACATTCGAAGCATAACATTATCTTTGCCCCATGTCAACACAATTAAAAAATCTATCTGATTTCTCTCACACCACCGTTCCCAGTGGAGCAAACTATAAATTCGGAATTATTGTAGCCGAATGGAATGCCGAAATTACCGGTGCTTTGTACAATGGTGCTTTAAAAACATTATTAGCTAATGGTGTTGCCGAAGAAAATATAATTTCTTTACCGGTACCGGGAAGTTTCGAATTAACAGGTGGCGCAGAAATTCTATTGAGCAAAAGAAGCGATATAGATGCTGTAATCTGTTTAGGGTGCGTGATTCAGGGGGATACCAAACATTTCGATTTTATTTGCGATGCAGTAGCACAAGGTGTAACCAATGTTGGCATTAAATACAGTAAACCAGTTATTTTTGGTGTTTTAACGACCAATAACTTAGAGCAGGCACAAGATCGTGCTGGTGGCAAACATGGCAACAAAGGAGATGAGGCTGCAATTACAGCGATTAAAATGGCTGATTTTTCGGCTCAAATTTAGACTTGCGTTTTAATAATTATTTGTAACTTAGAAGTTTAAAAATTAACAGATCCCGATGAAACCATCATGACTGGTTCATGATCGCTTCATTACCATTGAAACAAACTTATGCAGATGAAAAAAGTAGCCATTTTATTATTGGCGGTGTTTTGCACCATTACCATTTTAGAATCCTGTTCTTCTAAGCTTTGTCCTGCTTATGGATCTTATCCAGAAGGAAAACGCAGAAGGAATTAATCCACCTCATTTGTAATCTCATATTCAGGTCATTTACAGAACTTTATTTAACTGTAATTGTTGTCCTGTAAAACAATACGTATAATATCATGACTTGGGTTAACTTAACTTCAATAGAACAGCTTGACGAGATCAAGAATGCAAGCGGTTTTAGCCTTATTTTTAAGCACAGCACACGTTGCTCAATTAGTTTAATGGCTAAAAAGAACTTCGAATTTGATTGGGACATCATTCCGTCTGACACGAAACTTTACTTTTTAGATTTAATCAGCTATCGTGATATTTCCAACCAGATTGCCGAAATCTTTCAGGTAGCGCACCAATCACCACAGATTTTATTGATTAAAGATGGCGATTGTGTACTGGAAGCGTCGCATAGCGATATTTCTGCCGATGAAGTTGCAGAAGTAATTGCGGCTTAACCATAAAACATTTTCACAAAAGAGGGTATTCAAGCAATTGGATACCCTCTTTTGCATAGTAAGAATATATGCCATGTTTTTTGAAAAGCAAGGTCCGGTTTGCTATCGGTTATTGTAGTCCTGCTGTACACTGTAGTCCCGATGAAACCTGCGAACAAGCAAGCACACCCTAAAAGCACAAGAATAATGCTTAAATCGGGAGCTGCCGTTCCCATCAGGTTTATTCCTTTAGGGTTTGTGAAGAGAACACCAAACGTTCCTACGGAACGAAAAAATCTTTCTCCCACAAGTGTTACCTGTGAAACGTTCCTAACGGAACGAAAGAAAACCGTTACTCAATGTTATTCATGAACCTCATCCCTCTGGTAAATATGGATGATATCGGTAGCAAATGTAACGTATTAGGCGTCCCAGCGGGACGCATCGTTGGTAGCAAATAACATTTTGTTATTTGTGTTCGTTCCGTAGGAACGTTTGGTGATACAAATGATCAATTACCTGCCCCATTATGTTCTGTGCGGACACAGACCATGGAAATACCTAAAACAAAAAAAGTCCCGATTTACATCGGGACTTTGTATAAAATTATATCGTTGTTTAACTAAGCAACTACAGTATTTTCTATTTTCAATACTTTCGATGTTCTTGTTCTGGTTTCTTTGCAAAGTTCTGGGTCCTGAGCTAAGGCTTTTCCATAGGTTGGGATCATTTCTCTGATTTTCGCCTGCCATTCTTCGGTAGCTAAATCTTCCGCGAAGCAACGGTTTAACAGATCGAGCATAATAGAAACTGCTGTTGATGCACCAGGAGAAGCGCCCAACAAAGCCGCAATAGAACCATCAGCAGCACTTACCACCTCGGTACCAAACTCTAAAATACCGCCTTGTTTTTCGTCTTTTTTAATTACCTGAACACGCTGTCCTGCATATTCCAGTTCCCAATCTTTAAGTTCGGCAGTTGGTAAATATTCTTTCAACGCTTCCAACCTGTCTTCTGGCGATTGCCTAACCTGCTCAATTAAATACTTTGTTAAATCGAGGTTATGCAATCCGGCAGAGAGCATTGGGCGGATGTTATTAAATTTTATCGATTTTGGCAAATCCAGGAATGAACCATTTTTAAGAAATTTGGTCGAAAAACCAGCATACGGCCCAAACAACAGTGCCTGTTTGCCATTAATCATTCTGGTATCTAAATGTGGAACCGACATTGGTGGTGCACCAACCGCAGCTTTACCATATACCTTTGCATGGTGTTTTTTAATAATTTCTTCATTGGTACATTTTAGCCATTGCCCACTTACAGGGAAACCGCCAAAACCTTTTCCTTCAGGAATATCTGATTTTTCCAACAATGGTAAAGAACCACCACCGGCACCGATAAATACAAATTTAGCTACACGTTTACGTTTATCACCGGTTTCTAAATCTTTAACTTTTACAATCCAGTTGCCGTCTTTATTCTTTTTCAGGTCACGGATTTCGTGATTGAAATGCAGATTAACATTACTTTGTTCCTTTAAGTTGTTAAACATATCACGGGTTAAGGTTCCGAAGTTAACGTCGGTTCCCAGATCCATTTTTGTAGCTGCAACTTTTTCGCTCTTTTTACGGCCATCCATAATTAAAGGTGCCCAGTTTCTTACAAGCTCAGTATCCTCGGTATATTGCATATCGCTAAACAGATCACATTGGGTTAATGCATCATAGCGTTTTTTAAGGTACTCTACATTCTTTTTCCCCCAAACAAAACTCATGTGAGGAATATTGCGGATAAAATTACAAGGATCGGAAACCAATCCCTTGTTTACTAAATATGACCAAAATTGCTTGGAAACTTCAAAATGCTCAGCAATCTGAACTGCCTTTTTTATTTCAACCGTACCATCCTTCTTTTCGGGTGTATAGTTTAATTCGCAAAAAGCAGAGTGTCCCGTTCCGGCATTATTCCAGGCATCAGAACTTTCTGCCGCCGCAATATCTAAACGTTCGTAAATTTCTATGCTTAAATTGGGCTCTAATTGTTTTAACAAAACACCCAGGGTTGCACTCATGATGCCAGCCCCTATTAAAATTACATCAGCGTCAGTTTTACCAACTGTCTTTTTCTTTTTTGTCATCTTAGCTTAAAGGAGTTACAAATTTAGAATGATTTTAAACATCCCACGAATTTTAGGTCATTAAATCTCAAAAAATTGCTAAAAAATTAGAAATACCATTCTCTTTTTGACAAGTTCTAATCAAATTTTAATCCAAAAAATAGTTTGGTCAATAACAAAGCAAAGGGAACATTAAACTAACAGCAGGAACCTATTGTTAATTTGCTAAACACACTATCTATTTCTTTTAAAAATTTATCATTTTACCTTTAAACGCTCGAAAAAATTTAAATTTCAATAATTAAGAAATATTCTTAAACGCTAATTTTATAAGAATCTGTGTTTTTCATTTTTATTCCTTCCTAAAGTGTTAGTTTTACACATCTATTTGTTTAAACCTGCCCTCATGAAGAATTTAATTTTATTTTGCACTATACTATTTTTAGCTGCCTGTTCTGGCGAAAAAACTGATCAGCTTTTACTCGAACTTGACAAAAAGAAACTGGCTGAAAACATCAATTATGATAAAATCATATTTTATAAATTTGCTAAAATAGCTGTCCGTTCAACTGCCGTTCAGGATACCACCCAGCCCGAGTATCAAAAATTCAGCAAACAGGCACAAAGTGTTGTCAGAACGCTGAACAAAGTAAACGCACACAACAATGAAAACATTTCTGTAGTAGACGCCTTAAGGGTGTATAAAGAATACCGATCGGTTAAACAATTTGTAAAAGAAACCGACGAAGATGTTTTTCCGTTGCTTACCGCTGGCTTTATCGCAATGAAAACGGGTGTAAAAACGCCGCAACCATTTTTTAAGGATACAAACAAGGCCTACTATCAAAATGTAGAACATGCCATCTTAAGCATGGCTGTACTGGCCACCAGAGATTTAGGGCAACCTTTTGCGTTATATGAATGTGCTAAAACTCAACCTGAACTGCTGGATGATTGCGAAATTAAAACACTTTTAGAATTTGTGCGCGGTTTCTTATTTTTTAGCAACAACCTGTTTTATCTATCTGAAGATGGCCTTTCGAGAAACATTAAATGGCTGGATAAAAACGAGAAAATCCCACTCCCCTACACCAAATCATTTTTTGGCTGGAGCCGTTTAAACGATGAGCAGACACATTTGGCTTTCCATAGCATGAACTATCTTTTTAGAGGTTTTGACCGAATGAGAATGGAGCGAAAAATTGATGAAGAAAGATCGCTTGAAGATTTTGAGGCTTTTTTAAACGACATGAACAAACTCGGCATCCAAAACGAACTGGTTTGGGGAATAACCGCTTATCTGAATTTAAAAAAAGAAAAACCAGAGCAGTCACTTCCAGCATTGGAAAAGCTGAGCAAAAGCCCATTATTTTCTAATAACGAACGAGAAGCACTACAACAAACTATGGTTTATGTAAAAGACCGCGACTCAGACAAGGCTTTAACCAATGTATACGACAAAGCATTTATTGGTAAAATTGCCACCAAATACATGATTGCGGTACTCTCGAAAATAGATTGGGAAAAACTGATGAAACAGCAGGGTGTTCCTTATACCGAAGAAGTATTTGCCGGCATAGGCAAGTTTACAGCGCTTTCCAATTCGGTGAGTGAGTATACTCAGCCTTCAACTATAGAAAAAGAAAAAAAAGAGATTGGCAAAAAAGGCAGCGAACTACTCGAAAAAGCTAAAGGTTTTTTGAACTAAAAGACGATTCGTCATCTCGACTGAAGCGTAGCGGAATGGAGAGATCTATCTCGACAGATTTTTCGACTGCGTTGCACTCCGCTCGAAATAACGCCACACCTAAACCTGTCATCGTAACTCTAGTGTTTTGTTAAAAATTAGCTCTCAATAATGACTTAAAATATTAACCAATTTACCAAATGGATCTCTGGTATAAAACCGTCTAACACCCCATGGTTCATCAGTTGGGCCGTATTCGATCGGAAATCCGGCGGCTTTCACCTTCTTCAATATTTCATCAACATTTTCAACTTCGATGGATAAATCTGGTGTTGGCGTACCCGATCCGCCTTCGGCAGCAAAACTGATCTGCACATCCATTTTTTGTCCTACCGCACCATAAGTTGCAATCCATCCATGATCCATTAGCAGATCAAGCCCCAAAATATCTTTATAAAAACTGGCTGCATCAGCAATTTTTTGGGTATCGATATTCAGCACTATTCTTTTTACCATAGCTAGAAGTTTAAACTTCTAAGATAACAAAAAGCCCTACAATGTTTATTGCAGGGCTAGTCAAGCGCGCTTATCAGTTTTTAAGCTTCGCTTTGAATATTTTCTCCAGTTTATCTATTTTTGGCTGGATCACTAATCTACAATAGGGCTCACTTCCATTTTTGTTGAAATAATTCTGGTGATAATTTTCTGCAACATAAAATGGCTTGGCTTCTTCGATTGCTGTTACCACTTTTTTGCCATAAGCATTGGTTTTATTCAGCTCTGCCTTATATTTTTCTGCCAAAGCTTTTTGTTCGGCTGAATGATAAAAAACAACTGAGCGATATTGCGTACCACTATCGGCGCCCTGACGGTTTAATGTTGTAGGATCGTGGCTTTTCCAAAAAACTTCCAATAAGTCATCATAAGAAATCACCATTGGGTTATAAGTGATCTCTAAAACCTCGGCATGCCCGGTAGCACCGGTACATACTTCTTCGTAAGTTGGATTGCTTAAAGCACCGCCTTCATAACCAGACTTAACCGACACAACGCCCTTTAAACGTTGAAAAATGGCTTCAGTACACCAAAAACAGCCCATTCCAAATGTAGCTTTCTCTGTCTTTTTCCCTTGTGCCTGCGCTTGGTTCAAAGCTAAAACCGATAATAGAATTAAAATTATTCTTTTCATTGTGTGTTTATTTGTTTTTAAATGTAATGAAGCTATCATGATTTTTTATCTAATTGTTGAGGTGGCAAATCATGATGGTTTCATTTGTGTTTTATTTTATTAGTCGCAAATAACCAATTTACCTTACAGCTCATCAAGTTATTTCTAGTTAATTATACGAAATTAAATAAGCTGTAGTTTGCGTTTAAATTATAATGGATTTAGTGTGACAATCGACTATTACATTGTTTTGCCGATTTTGTTAATAACTTAAAAAACTGTATATTAATTTATTAAACACTTAATACATAACCGAAATGCACTTATTAACAATTCTTTTTAAATTAGTAAAACATTAAATATAAAATTATGTCTACACCGTATATTCCTTGTTTAGATTTAGGCTCTTACATCAATGGTTCTGCAGAAGACCGTAAAAAGTTTTCTGATGAATTGGGCAGGGCTTTTAACGATTCGGGTTTTGTTACCATTACCAACCATGGGTTAAGCCAGGAATTAATTGATAAGCTTTATGAAAATATTAAAGCTGCCTTTTCGCTTCCCGTTGAAACTAAAAGGAAATACGAGAAACCAGAATTGGCTGGTCAACGTGGTTACACCAGTGCAGGTAAAGAAACTGCTAAAGGCGCCAAAACCCCAGATTTGAAAGAATTCTGGCAGATTGGTCAGGAAGTAACAGATGGTGATCCGGTTAAAAATGAATACCCCGATAATGAAGTTTTAGAAGAATTACCAGAATTTAATAAAGTAACAGGTGATATTTACAAAAAACTGGAAGAAAACGGAACACATTTATTACGTGCCATTGCTACTTACCTGGAATTGCCGATCGATTATTTCGACAAACACGTTCATAACGGAAATTCTATTTTGAGGGGTATCCACTACTTCCCGATCGAAAATCCTGAAACCATTCCTGATGATGCGGTACGTGCAGGTGCGCATGAAGACATTAACTTGATTACCTTATTAATTGGTGCCAGTGCTGATGGCCTTGAAGTGTTAACCCGCAGCAATGAGTGGTTGCCAATTAAAGCACATCATACTGATATCGTGGTGAATGTAGGCGATATGTTACAGCGTTTAACCAACAATAAATTAAAATCGACGACACATAGAGTGGTAAACCCACCTCGTGAACTGATGAAAACCTCTCGTTTCTCTGTTCCTTTTTTCTTACACCCACGCAGCGATATGGATCTAACAAGTTTGCCATCAACCATTGATGCCGAACACCCTAAAGCTTATAGCGATATGACAGCTGGTGAATATTTGGATGAAAGATTAAGAGAAATTGGATTGAAGAAATAAAAAAGATCGTCATTGTGAGACTCGATTCTTCATAGAGACGTGGCAATCTTATTCAAAAAAAATTAAGCATCGGCCAAAACCGGTGCTTTTTTGTTATTTTCAAAGCATGCATTCAACAACTTTAGAAGTTTTTGCCGAGATTGACGGCGTTGGTTCTGCCTCAGGCCTATTCCTTCACGAAGATTTACTGTATATCATTGGCGATAATAGTGGCCATTTGAACGAATACAACATCAAAACTAAAGCACTACGCAAAATTCAGGTATTATTTGATAAAACACTTGATCAGTTAGAAAATATACCTAAACCCTTAAAACCCGATTTCGAAATCCTTTGTCAGCATGGCGATAAATTATACATGTTAGGTTCGGGCGCTACGCCCAAAAGAAACCTGATGATCGAATTCGACCTGAAAACTCAAAAAGTTATTCATAAAGACCTAACCGAAACTTATTCCTTACTTAAATCTATCTCCAAAATAGATGATCAGAATTTTAACCTTGAAGGTGCAATTTTTACAGGCAATGAGTGGCTACTTTTTAACCGTGGCAATGGGATCGATGCAAAGAATGGCATATTCAAAATTCAGGGAGCAGATTTAGCTAAAACAAAACAAGCTAAGTTCAACTATTTTAAGCTTCCAAATATTGATCATGTTGAATCCTCTTTTACCGATGCTGTATGGATAAAAAATGAAATATTTTTCATTGCTACTGCCGAAGATACCAAATCGACTTATGCCGATGGCGAAATTCTGGGCAGTTTTATCGGCAGTATTAACCTGCAGACTTTGAAGCTAACCTTCAGCAATAAAATTTCTGGCAAACATAAATTTGAAGGCATTACTTTACTTAGCCAAAACGAGCATAGCACAACTTTCCTGCTATGTGAAGACCGTGATACCGAAGAACTTAAAACTATAATTTATAAGCTGGTAATCAATTTTTAGGTCGAAGAGTTGTCAACTTTCTGGCAAACTGGCTATTAAAGCTGACAACTATGAATTTAAGTAAATATTTAATTTTTCAGCAAGCTTCTTACAATAACCTTCGGTGCTTCGCCTACTGGTACAATAAAAATAGCATCATTTTCTATCACTTGTCCTTGATCGAAATAATAGCCCGCCGTAACCGGTAACACAGCAGTAATGGCTTTCCCATCTTTATCTTTTGTAGGATAGGTAACATTTATCAAATGGCTTTTCATCGCAACCTGAACCTTTTTTGAGGTTAACCTCGCTCCAGTAGCATTAATACAATCTAACTCTACAATTTTTGAGCTGTTTATTCCCGATAGATCAAGCGAATTGGCCAAACGGATGTTAAAAGATTTACCGGTATTGTTTTTTACCGAAGCCAGCACTTTGTAACGGTCGAAATTTTGATCTTTTATGGTTAATTTTTCTTTGTTAACAACAGAATAGGTTACTGCAATTCCATTTACATTTATGGTTTCTCCATCTTTAATCTGTTGTGCATTTGCAATGCTTACCCCTCCGATAAAAAGCAACGAAAGCGCTAAAGTTTTGATTCGTTTCATATTTAGATATTTTACAAATTTATTTCTTCGATTCATCAATGGCTTTATTTACCACATCCTGAATTCTTCCTCTAATTTTTAGGTTCGATAGTTTATCCGTAACGGTAGGGTTCACACGGTTAGACAAAAACACATAGACCAAACCACGTGATGGGTCTACCCAAACACAGGTTCCGGTATAACCGGTATGACCATAAGTTTGTGGCGAAGCCAGTTCTGATGGGTAATGTTTAGTACTATCTGGATCCCAGCGATCGAAACCTAGCCCTCTTCGGCTAACATTCGATTGTTTCGAAGTAAACATATCTACTGTCGAATTTTTGAAATATTCTACTCCCCCATAAGTACCACGGTTTAAAAGCATCTGATAAATAATGGCCAGATCGTTGGCGCTGGCAAACAAACCTGCGTGACCAGAAACACCGCCAGCTAAAGCCGCACCCTGATCGTGAACATAACCTACCAATAATGTCTTCCTGAAATAGGTATCCATTTCTGTCGGAATAATCTGCTCTGGTTTAAAACGGTTCCGCGGTAAAAACCCCGCTGTTTGCATCCCCAACGGTTTGTAAAAGTTTTCGTAAGTATATTGATTTAAAGGCTCTTCGCTAATATGCTCCACAATATCTTTCATTACATACATGCTGATATCGCTGTATACATACTTGCCACGTGTTTTTATAGGCGAGTTTAACATTTTCGGCCACATAAAATCTTTAAAAAAGCCTTTTTTGATGTAATAATTGTCGGCCACTTTCGTCGGGTAAGCTGCTGAAGAATCCCTGCTGTAATCGCCGGTTTTAACATAATCGTGAAAAGGAATGTAAGGAATAAAACCTGCCTGGTGCAACATCACTTCGCGCACCTGAATGTTGTTCATCGGCGTAGTACGTGCCTTTGGGATATAAGCACCAATATTGGTATCTAATTTTAACTTTCCTTCTTCAAACAAACGCATTACTGCCTGTGTGGTTGCGGTTACCTTCGTTACCGAGGCTAGATCGAAAATATCGGTTACCTTATCGGGCACATTGGTATCATAAGTATGCGTTCCATACGCTTTGTTAAAGATCACCTTACCGTCTTTAGCCACCAAAACCACCAATCCTGGCGTTGCTTTCTGCGCTATGGCCTCAGCAGCAATGGCATCAATTTCTTTTAAGTTGTTAGAATTTAAACCTGCATCTTCGGGTACGGTATACTTTAAGCGCGTGGCCGTTGTAGTAAAACCAGACCCCATGGTATAACGGGCAGAATAAGCAGTAGTTAATTTATTTGAAGCGGCAATGCCACCAAAAATATATTGTGGCACAATAGCAGCGGCATCAATATTGTTTTGACCAGTCCATACAATCGGCGATTTTAACAGATCGAATGATTTTAAACCAGGTCCGTTACCAAAAAAAGAAATAATTACCTGTTTATTTTTACTGATACTGTTAATGAAATTAATGTATTTGGCTTTGCCTACATTTTGATCATCAATGGTAATTAAAACGGTATTAAAATATTTAAGGTCATCTTCTAAATCGTTCAAATTCACGCTATCTTTATAAGAATCGGCAGAAAATGAAGTGATTTTATCGTATTTATTCGCCAAACTATCAAAAACGGTACTGTAAGCAAAGCTCAGGCTAACCGAAGCAATATTCTTCTTCTCTAACGATTTTAAGGGAATAATACCATCCTGATTGTTTAACAATACGGTTGCATTAGCTATCGCTTTGGCAATAGCCAATTTTTTCTCATTCGCTGTATGCTCCTGTGCGCAGGCCATTAAACATAAAATATTGCAGCAAAATGCTACAACCAGGATACACAATCTATTTCGCTTCATATACTTTTTCTCCGTTCAGGTAGGTTTTTAAAACTTTGGTTTTTAATATGTTTTGTGGTGTTGATTTCAATATATCGCGATCGAGCATAACAAAATCGGCCAATTTGCCTTTCTCCAAACTACCCTTTTCGTGTTCTTCAAAATTGGCCTTTGCTGCCCATATGGTCATTCCGCGTAAAGCTTCTTCAGGCGTTAAGGCATTTTCCATTTGGAAGCCACCTTTCGGAAAACCTTTTGCATCTTCTCTCACTGTTGCTGCATAAAACGTTAATAATGGATTAATGTTTTCAACCGGAAAATCAGTGCCCAAAGGAATCCAACCGTTTTGTTTCAACAATTGTTTGTAAGCATAAGCACTTTTTAACCTTTGGGCACCTAAACGCTGTCCGGCCCAGTACATATCGGAAGTTGCATGGGTAGGCTGAACGGATGGAATAATGCTGGCCTTTCCGAACAGATCGAAATCGTTGGCATTTACCACTTGTGCATGTTCAATGCGCCAGCGCTGATCGTTTTTACCTTTTAAAATTTTATTGTAAATATTCAGGATTACCCGATTGGCAGAATCGCCAATGGCATGGGTACACATCTGGAAATGATTGGCTGCAATTTTTTTAGCCACTTTTTCAAAGTGTTTTTGATCACTCAATAGAAAACCCGTTTTATTTGGCATATCGCTATATGGGTATAATAGGCAAGCCCCACGCGATCCCAGAGCACCATCGGCATAAACCTTAAAAGCCCGAACATTTAACCGATCGGTTTTGATCGGTCCGCGGTTAAAAAGATATTTATAATTATCAGGCTCATCAGAAAGCATGACATAAAGCCTCATTTTAAGCTTGTTTTCTTTCTGCAGTTTTTCGATGAATTCTACTGCTAAATAACTCAGGCCACAATCGTCAATGGTGGTTAAGCCAGCGGCAAAGCAATTTTTCTGTGCATCGATAAATATTTTTTCGGCCAGTTTAGCATCTGGCGATGGGATTTTACGCTCTACTAAAGCTACAGCATTATCGATTAAAACACCAGTGAGCTTTCCATTTTGGGTAAGCATATCGCCTCCTACCAATCTCTGCCCGCCTTTAATGCCTGCATCATCTAAAGCTTTTTGGTTAGCGATAGCCGCATGACCATCGATACGGTTTAAAAATACCGGGCGATCAGGAAAAAGTGCAGTCAACTTTTCATTGGTTGGAAAAGCTTTATTATCCCAATCGTTTTGGTCCCAGCCATTGCCGATTAACCAACCATCGGGGTGCGTTTCGGCAAAATCTACTAAGCGTTTAAGCACTTCATCCCACGATTTTGTTTCTCTTAGATCAGCTGTCTGCAAACTTTGTCCGTAGCCATAAAAATGGGCATGTGCATCTATAAAACCTGGATAAATGGCTTTTCCATCGGCATTAATCTCTTCTTTGCCAGCGTATTTTGATTTGATATCATCACTTTTGCCAAGTTCGAGGATTTTACCATTCTTTACAGCGAAGGCTTCAACGGTTTCGAACTTGTTGTTTACGGTATAAACTTTGGCATTATAAACAACTATATCAACTGCCTCTTTCCTGGTACAAGAAGTCAAAAGTATAGCTAGAAAAAGGCTGTATAAAATGGATTTCATATCGATAAAGATAGAAAATTGAAATCATTTGGCTTTGTAAATTCGGTTTTACAGAGATGATTTGTGACATTGATCTTAGTCTCCAGCTAAGATACTGCGGCAATTAGTTTTTTGCCACAGATGCACACGGATAAACACGGATTTTTACCCCAGGCCGTGGTCTGTGTCTCCACAGACCGCCTAAATAGCAACATTTTTATCCGCTAATAAATCCTGAAACAAATCGGATAGCAATCGGATCAGGAAGACGGCTCTTCGTAAAAATGGATGTTTATTCCTTCACTATACTGGATGAACAGCCCTTTGTAAAATAAACCCGATGGAAGCGGTATACTTTTTGGCGGCCACCCTGAGCGGAGTAGAAGGGCAGCCAAAAAGATACAGCGGACAGCGGGACTACCAGAACCGATTGGCACAGGAACCTGCTTTTCAAAAAAGAAACAAAAAACTTAAGCATAAAGAATTAATTCTTTCCAGCCATATCCTTCGACTCCGCTCAGGATGACAACTGGTGTAAATAAAACCAGTAGAAGCAATTATTCCTATTTACCAACAGTCATTTATGTGTTGAGTTTTAAACAAATCGGGTTCTTTAAGCTTATTTTGCATAATTTAGCGAATTCACTTTGCCTTAATACATGACTGATATTATTCACTTATTGCCTGATGCTGTTGCCAATCAAATTGCTGCCGGAGAAGTTGTTCAACGACCTGCCTCTGCGGTAAAAGAATTGCTCGAAAATTCGATAGATGCCGGCGCAGATAAAATTCAACTGGTAGTAAAAGATGCCGGTAAGGCATTGATTCAGATTATAGATAACGGCTGTGGAATGAGCGTTACCGATGCCAGAATGTGTTTCGAACGCCATGCTACATCGAAGGTAAAAAAAGCCGAGGATTTATTTGCCATCCGTACCATGGGTTTCCGTGGAGAGGCCATGGCTTCTATTGCGGCAATCTCACAGGTAGAAATGAAAACCCGCAGGCATGAGGATGAAATCGGTACCTGTATCTCTATCGAAGGTGCACAGGTAACCAACCAGGAACCTGTGGCTACCTCACCTGGAACACAGATTTCGATTAAAAACTTATTTTTCAATACCCCTGCCAGAAGGAATTTCCTTAAAAGCAATCCGGTTGAAATGCGCCATATCCTGGATGAATTTCAACGCGTAGCATTGGCGCACCCCGCTGTATTTTTTAGTCTGCACCATGATGGCACCGAGATTTTTAACCTGCCGAAAGGCAATTTAAAACAACGTATTGTCCATCTGTTTGGCAACAACTATAATGAACGTCTGGTTCCTGTTGAAGAAGAAACGACCATTATTAATCTAAAAGGCTATATCGGTAAACCTGCATTTGCAAAGAAAACCAGGGGCGAACAGTTCTTTTTCGTGAATAACCGTTTCATTAAAGATCCCTATTTAAACCATGCGGTAAGCTCGGCTTTCGAAGATTTATTACCTGACGACAGTTATCCGCTGTATGTACTGTTTATAGAGATCGATCCATCAAAAATTGATGTAAACGTTCATCCCACCAAAACAGAAATTAAATATTTGGATGAAAAATCCATTTATGCAATCATGAAATCGGCGGTAAAACGTTCGATTGGCCGTTATAACATTTCGCCGACTTTAGATTTTGATCAGGAAACAGGTTTTAGCAATATGATTACCCATAAAGCGGTTGAAGACATTGTTCCGCCGAGCATTAATTTCAATCCTGATTTTAATCCGTTCGCAAGCGACAGCAGTTCTACATCGGGTTATGCTTCATCGCCAAGAAATTATGAAGCCAAACCGAGTGCTAAAAACTGGGGTTCGCTTTACGAAATAACAGAACAGCCAATTGTAGAACAAACTTCAATTTATGCTGATGAAACTGTTTTAGAAACCAAGCAAAAGCAGTACATGCAATTGCACAACCGTTATATTGTTTCGCAGATTAAGTCGGGATTAATGGTGATCGATCAACAAATGGCGCACGAGCGGATCCTTTACGAGCGTTTTCTCGTACATCTGGATGACCGCAAAGGTGCATCGCAGCAGAGTTTATTTCCACAAACCATTACACTTAATGCCAATGATTTCGAACTGGCCAAAAGTTTACTGGATGATATAAAAAGTTTGGGCTTCGATGTACGCGAATTTGGGAAAAATACGTTGGTAGTAGAAGGCGTTCCAGTTGATCTGGGCAGCAGTAATATTAACGAAACGCAACTATTTGAACAGTTGATTGAGGGCTTTAAAAACTCACAGCAGGAACTAAAATTAAGCAAACGCGATAGCCTGGCCAGGAGTTTAGCTAAAAACAGTGCTATTAAAGCGGGAACAAGCCTTGGTCAGGAGGAAATGAATACCTTGATTGATGAGCTTTTTGCCTGTAAAACACCTAACTTTAGCGTGAGCGGCAAACCGATTATCCAAACCATTACTTTGGCAGAGCTGGATAAGAAGTTTGAGAAGAGTTAAGCGTGTTGAGCTGGGCGTTTAGCGTCAAAACACCAAAGCTTAAAGACCAAAGAAAAAAGCCGGAGGTCAGGAGTCAGGTGTTTAACGACCATCCAAAACTTAAGTGCCCTTAGGTGGTAAAAAAGTTTGGAGCCAGGTGTTTGGAGCCGATTAACCGATTTAAACAATTTACCCGGTTCAGCGTTTGGAGTTAGGCGCTTAGCGCCGATTAACCAGTTTAACAATTAACCGATTTTTAAAATTAAATGAATAACATATATATTCCGCCAGTAGTAAAAAACCTACTGATTATTAACATCTTATTTTTTGTAGCGAGTTACCTGTTAACAACACTTCACCTTGATGATCGGTTAGCTGTATATTATTTTGATTCTCCGAAGTTTGAGATATGGCAGCCGATTAGTTACATGTTTATGCATGGTGGTATAGCACACATCTTTTTTAATATGTTTGCATTGTATTCTTTTGGAAGTTTGTTGGAATCAAGATGGGGAGCTAAAAAATTCATTATTTTTTATTTTATTACCGGATTGGGTGCGCTTGCATTGCAATGGGCGGTTCAGGCTTACGAAGTACATCAGATTATAGGTAGTGCTACCAATAACGGAAAGATAAATCTTACCGCATTATTTCAGGGGGAGTTCAACACAAACCAACTTTCTATGGCACAAGCAGTTACACTACGCAGCATCAATTTTGGCGGTATGGTTGGT